>Ga0228536_1000039_pt1 | contig 330049 bp, 322 predicted proteins | sample SJ1Smetagenome_FD_168611 | JGI IMG/M metagenome (GOLD analysis project Ga0228536, IMG submission 168611) | Enriched culture of PCE-dechlorinating microbial communities from Ithaca, New York, USA - SJ1.S | ecosystem: Engineered > Modeled > Simulated communities (microbial... > Unclassified... | reverse complement strand
TGGTCATGTCCGTTCCTCCTTGGGTTGAATGAGTGCTTTGCATCTCTCCTTCTAACCCAGCCGGAGACGGCATGGCCACCAACTCTTGATGGTCTACCCTGTCAGGTTATATCCATCACAGCACACCTTGACTATTTGGAATCATTAGCGAAGGCATTTGTATTCGACCGTTTCCTGGGAGGCCATACTGATTCAGACTACTACCAGATTATTTATGGCCGGAACGGTAAGTATGAATCGCAACCAGCCGCACTAACAGATGACAAACTTAGCGACCGGCTGTCATTCGGAAAAATTGAGAACAATCTCGTGTTCAACTACCTCGACTATCTGCTATGGCTGAGGCACAAAGCCTCGAATTCAGTGGTCAGCGCCTATGAATTCACATTCCGCAGTTCTGTGGAGCACTACTACCCCCAAAACCCATTGCCTGGCCATCATACACTACCGCCCAGCACCCTCAACTCATTCGGTAACCTATGCCTGATTAGCCACAGCAAGAACTCTCGGTTGAGCAATTTTATGCCGCAGGCAAAGAAAGATTACTACCAAAACAACACCATCGATAGCATTAAACAATACCTAATGATGCAATTCGATATTTGGAATGCAGAGGCCATTGCTCGTCACTACGAGGATATGAAAATGATTTTCCGTGATGCCATTATTTCCGGGTTGAAGAGTGAAGAAACTGAAAACGAAGAAACTCGGTCTGCCAAAAGGCCGACCTTGCCCTTCACCGAGAAGGCCATCTCCATCCCGGTGGTGGGTGCCTATTGAGTCGGAAAGACCTGGTGGCGAGATCAGTACGCGTGAGACGTGTGGCTGGCCTGGGTAATAGCGGGTAATTTTTCTGCACAAAAGACCCGCCGGGCTGGTTTCAGCAACATTTCAGAAGTTAGAGAGTGCTGCATGGGCGAGCAGGTTAGCTTTTGGTTCTAATAGGGATAACAAATTGATATAATGCAACAAACCAACGAGGGGCGTTGCAACTGGCCACCAGATTCGATTTCAAGGGTGGATTCGCGGACCAGGCGGCTCATAGGCGTCAGCGCCACCAGAAGACTCCTGAGAAGATAGACCCGATTATAGACTGGCGGCCCATAGAGGCGTTGTTGGACAAGGAGTTGGACCGGCGTCCGCACGCGGTGGGCAACCCCGCATATCCCGCCCTGGGCATGTTCAAGGCTCTGCTGCTGCAATCCTGGTACGGCCTGTCGGACCGCGAGCTTTCGGAAAACCTGGAAGACCGCATTTCCTTCAGCCATTTCTGCGGCTTCAGCCTGGACCACGAGGTCCCGGACAATTCCACGATCTGCCGTTTCCGCAACCACTTGCACGCCAAGGGTCTGGCCCAGCCCCTCTTGGACATGATCAACGCCCAGATCGAGGCCGGCGGCCTGGAGATCAAGGCCGGCATCATCGTGGACGCCAGCTTGGTAGAAAGCTCTCGCCGTCCCCGCAAGCGGCAGGACGTGATTGAATCCACTGACGGCAGCGGCGGCCATGAGGTGAAGACCACCTATTCCGGCGATGTCGACGCGGCCTGGACGGTCAAGGGCGGCAAGGCCTGCTACGGCTACAAGGTGCATGTGGCGGTGGGGGCCGAAATGGGTTTCGTGGTGGCCGGCCATGCCACCCCGGCCAACCAGCCTGATTGCAGGGAATTGATGACAGTGGTCCAGGAATGCGCCTTGGAGAAGGGTGACCCCGTGTTTGCCGACAAGGGCTACAGCGGCCAGGAATACAGTCAGCAGTTGGAGAAGGCGGGCAATTTCGACGGAATCATGTACAAGGCCGCGTGCAACCGGCCTCTGTCCGAAGCCCAGCGTCTGGTCAACAAGGCCATCAGCCGCGTCCGGGGCAAGGTGGAGCGGGCCTTCGGAACCTTGAAGAAGGACCACCGCATGGCCCGGGCGCGCTACATGGGGACGGCCAAGGTGGGGCTGCAATTACTTCTGGACGCCATGGCCTTCAACTTGAAGAAGGCGGCTCGCCTGGTCTGGGCATAGGGGGCGGCCCCCCCATGCCGGGGCTGGGGCAATACCCAGATCAAGGCCGCCGAGGGCCAGCCAAGCACGGCATTTCATAGCAGGGGTGGAGCAAAAGCAACTGGCGGCGGGGGCGAATCGGGTAAAAAAACGGAACCCAAACCCCTGCGAAGAGTTAGCCAGCAATCTCACTTCAGAGATCTGATCACAGCCTTGCAGTGGGCAGCCCAAGGTCATTGGCTTGCCTCTCCAGGAGTTTCTGTAGATAGCCCTTCACAGGAAATCGTATTCTTTGCCTTCCGCCCGCGCCTGTCGCCCGGCCGGTTCTCACACGATCATGCTGGCCACTTCCTCGATGGGTCGGTCGGTTACGTCGATGACCTGGATGCGCTTGATGCGCGAGAACACCTGCTCGGCAAAGGCCAGTTCGCGGGTGATGGTTTTCAGGTCGCTGTAGCCCTCGACCACGGCGTTCCTGAAGCGCCCCCGCCGGATCAGGGCCAGCTTCTCGGGTCTGATGGTCAGGCCCACGATGTGGGGTTTGCTGAGCTTGAAGAGCTTCTTGGGGGGCATCACGTCCAGGATCAGGGGCAGGTTGGCCACCTTCTGGTTGTGGTTGCAGGAGATGAACAGGCTGGTGGGGGTCTTGGAGGTGCGCGACACCCCCAGCAGGATGATGTTGGCTCGGCCCAGGGTCTCCTCGCCGGCGCCGTCGTCGTGGCGCAGGGTGAAGTCGATGGACTCGGCCAGGCTGATGGAGGTGGCGCCCAGGGCGCGGCTGAGGAGGGCGCGGTCCAACTCGGGGCGCATGGCGTAGCGGCGGCCCACCTCGTCCATGATCGGCCCCAGGAGGTCCACCATGGGCAGGTTGCGCCGCTTGCGTTCCTGGTCCATCCAGTCGCGGGTGCTCTTGTGCACCATGGAGTACACCACCACCCCCTGCTGGCTCTCGGCCAGGTCCAGGACCTTGGTCAGGTCCCGGTGGGACTTCATGAAGGCGTGGCGCTCGAAGATGGTCTCGTAGCGTTTGTGGAACTGGACCAGGGCCGCCCGCGTGGCGCGCTCGGCGGCGATACCGGTGGCGTCGGAGATGATGTGGGCGTGGATGTAGGCGACTACCGCCGCTACGGCCCCGAGGACGCCCGCCGATTGGAGCAGATCCTCAACATGGACCAGCGTTCGTGGGAACAACTTTGCCCAGGGGGGCGACCGGTTTTTGGACCGGCTGTTCACGCCTCCGTTCCAGGGCCAGGGCCTGGGCGTTTTTCTCAAAAAAGGTCTGGGGCTCGTAGCTCCAGCCCTTGGCCAAGCGCGCTTCTTCCGCCTTCATCTTGCGCAACAGATACCGGCCCACCACGGCGGCCACCGCCCTGGTGATCCAGCCGAACTCGGCATAAAAGCCCTTCAGCAAGCCGTCCAGCCGGGCCGCCATGGCGGGCTCTTCTTGATACCATTTGCGCATGGCCCATACGGCGGCCGCATACACGGTCCTGATCGTGGAGACGTCGCCCTTATAGCGGGCGCGAATGCGCGGGTTTTTGTGGTCCTTGTATCGTTGCCAACCCTTGAGGCTGGTCTCGGCCAGGCGGGCCAGGCTGGGCCCGTTGACCCTGAAGTCACGCTGGAAGGCTTCCAGCAGGTAGTGCTGCTCCTGGCCGGCCGGGATATGGGCATGGCGGAAGTTGAACATGCACTGGCCGTGGATGTCGGGGATGGAGATCTCGGCATCGTCCAGCAGGGTTCCCTTGGCCAGATGCTCGGCGTGGAGAGGGGTTCCGGGGATGGGCGTATACAGCATGAACTGGTGGAAGTCGGTTCCATGCGATACGGCGTAATCGATGACCTCATCCAGGTTGTCGGGTCGGTGCTCCTCCAGGCCGATGATGGATGAGCCCAGGACCGCGATGCCGTGATCCCGCAGCTCCCTCACCAGCTCCCGGGTGTCAATCCGGCTCAGCTTGGCGTATTGGCTATCCTTGCCCTCCAGGCCCATCCACACCCAGGAAATGCCCAGGCCGATGAGCTGCTCCATGGAGTAGGACCTGATCACCTTGGCGGAGCTGAAAACATACAATGACCAGCTTTTCCCCTGGGCTTCCATGAGCTCCAATAGGCGCAGGGCCCTTTTGCGGTGGAACAGGAAGTTCTCGTCCATCACGAAAAAGGAGCTAACCTTCAGCTCGGACTCCAGCCGGCACATCACTTCAAACAGCTCGTCCCCGGTCTCATAAAAATTGATCGATTTACCCTTGCCCCCGAACATGGCCGAGGTGGAGCAGAAGTTGCAGCCCACCGGGCAGCCCACCGAAGGAATGAGCATGGCCGCGGTGGAACCGGGCTTGTCGGGAAGCTTCAGGCCCAGGATGCGGGTCCCGTGGCCGGAGTTGGTGACCGGGTGACGCACCGGGGCGTTCTCGTCCTGGCCCAGGTAGCGCCGGAACCAGCGCACCCCGTCGCCCTTGACGATATGGTCGGCGTCGACACAGTTTTCGATGCCGCCGAAGTTGGCGATGTGCCCCCCCACCACGATGGTGGCCTGGGGCAGGTGCTGGCGGATCAGGCGGCACATCTCCGCCACCTTGCCGATGTTGGTCATGATGGAGCTGATCCCCACCAGGTCATAGTCGTTTTCCCGCAGGACCTCTATGAACCTGTCGCGAGTGGGAAAGTCCAGCAGGGTGCAGGGCGCGTCCATGTTGGCCTGCATGAGCATCAAGCCGAAGGAGCGGTGGAACATGCGCAGTGAGAAAACTCCCTGTACCCTGGTAACCTGGTTTTGATACAGCTCCATGGGGTTGATGGTCCGGCTGCCGAACTCGTCGTCCTGGGCGTAAGGTCCGAAGACGCTGGTCAGGAGAACGCGGGTTTTGTTGCCCAGGGGGCTGACGGGATGGGACGGCATGAATGGTCTCCTTTTTTTACATCCGGGCAGCCTTACCAGGGGGCGGAGCCGACTGGCGGGGCGTTGGGTGTTTCGTTTAAGTTTCCCAAGACTAATCGAGGGCAACATTTAAATAAACAGGCATTTCAAGCTTTTACAAAACTTTTACACTGGCGGGGCATGGCGGGGCGAGAGGTTGGCCGATGAACAAGTCCAGATGGTTTATTCATCCCATAATGATCCTGGTCATCTCGGTGATAGCCGTTTTCACCTCCCTGGTCCTATACATATTTTGGTACGTGGAGGTGAGCCAGGGGCTCCAGGCGGTCATCGAGAAGGCCGGATTTGATCGCGAGCAGATCTTCACCCCCCAGACCTGGGTGGTGATCCTGGTGCTCTCCATATTGGTGGGGTTGATCCTGATCGGAATATCGGTGATCTTCACCTTCCACCAAAAGACCTTGCAGCTGTATCGGCTGCAACGCAATTTTATCAACAATTTCACCCATGAGCTCAAGACGCCGGTGGCGTCGCTGAAGCTCTACCTGGAGACCTTCAGCAAGCACCAACTGCCCAGGGAGGATGAGCTGCAATACCTGAAGCACATGATTCAGGATGCCGACCGGCTGACCGACAACATCAACCGCATCCTGAGCCTGGCCAAAATCGAAAACCGAACCCTGAAGGGTGAATTCGTTGACACTGAGCTGGTCGACTTCGCTCGTCGGTTCGTGGAAAATAATCTGCACATTTTCAAAGGATGCGATATCAGTATTCACAATCCCTTGGAGCGCCAATACCAGTACTCTATCGATGCCTCCCTGTTTGAAATGGTCATGATAAATCTGTTAAACAATGCCATCAAGTACAACCAGTCTGGACGGCCGGCGGTTAGAATCAGCTTTGAACCCAACGGCGATAGCCTGTATATAATCTTTGCCGACAACGGCATCGGTTTGCCCCCCAAGGAAACCCAAAAAATCTTCCGTAATTTTTATCAGATAGGACAATCCGATAACATGTCGGCCAAAGGCACCGGCGTGGGGCTTTATCTGGTGGACAGCATAATCCGTTTGCACAAGGGAAAGATAAAGGCTGCCAGCCCCGGGCTGGGAATGGGCTCGGTCTTTACGTTGATCCTGCCCCTGAACCCAGCCCCTCAAAAAGCATAGGCGAGGCGCATGGCAGACAAGCCCAAAAAACGCGTCCTGGTCATTGAGGACGACGAGCACATTGCCGAGGGAATCAAGCTTAATCTTAACCTTAATGGCCATGAGGTCAGCCTGGCCCTGGACGGCATAAGCGGGCTGCGCGCCTGGGAGGAGCTGCGTCCCGACCTCATCGTGCTGGACATAATGCTGCCGGGCATGGACGGGATTTCCATCCTGCGCACCATTCGCCTGGAGGATGACGCCATCCCCATTCTGATCCTCTCCGCCAAGGGAGATTCCCAGGACGTGATCAAAGGCTTCACCCACGGCGTGGACGACTATTTGGCCAAACCTTTTAATCTGGATGAGTTTTTACTGAGGGTGGATCGCCTTATGGTGCGGGCCTCCCGCCAGGCCGCGGTCACGGGGCATTCCCCGGAGAAGCTATACCGTTTCGGAAGCAACTGGGTCGATTTCATCGACTTGACCGCCGAAGGACCACGCGGCAGAATCGAGCTTACCGGACAAGAGGTGAGGCTGCTGAGGCTGCTCATCGCCCATAAGGGCAAACCGGTGACCCGCGGCATGATGTTGGAGATAGCCTTGGGATATCCCCGCGACACCCAAACCCGCACCATCGATAATTTCATGGTGCGCTTCCGCAAATACTTTGAGACCGACCCTTCCAAACCGGTCCATTTCAAAAGCCTGCGCTCGGTGGGATATATGTTCCAAGACAAGGCGAAATGACCGAGGACATTCTTTAGATGGGATACTTGGCCAACGGTAAGTCTTGCATTGCCACCTGAAAAACTGTCAGAAATGGCATTGAACCGTCCCGGTTTTTTCGGAGGCTATTTTTTGAGTCCGGCCACCTTGGCCGGGGCTTCTAGACTCTGATAATACGCTTGCTCGTACTCCGAGATTGCTGGCTAACTCTTCGCAGGGGTTTGGGTTCCGTTTTTTTACCCGATTCGCCCCCGCCGCCAGTTGCTTTTGCTCCACCCCCGCCATGAGATGCCGTGCTTGGCTGGCCTTCGACGGCCTTGGCCAGGGTGTTGCCCCCAGCCCCGGCATGGGGGTTGGCCCGTCCCCCTATGCCCAGGCCATGCGGATCGCCTTCTTCAGGTTGAAGGCCATGGCGTCCAGAAGTAATTGCAGCCCCACCTTGGCCGTCCCCAGGTAGCGCGCCCGGGCCATGCGGTGGTCCTTCTTCGTGGATTCAATCACGTCCTGCCGCTTGCGGGGACGGCGAGAGCTTTCTACTAAGCTGGCGTCCACGATGATGCCGGCCTTGATCTCCAGGCCGCCGGCCTCGATCTGGGCGTTGATCATGTCCAAGAGGGGCTGGGCCAAACCCTTGGCGTGCAAGTGGTTGCGGAAACGGCAGATCGTGGAATTGTCCGGGACCTCGTGGTCCAGGCTGAAGCCGCAGAAATGGCTGAATGAAATGCGGTCTTCCAGGTTTTCCGAAAGCTCGCGGTCCGACAGGTCGTACCAGGATTGCAGCAGCAGAGCCTTGAACATGCCCAGGGCGGGATAGGCGGGGTTGCCTACCGCGTCCGGACGCCGGTCCAACTCCTTGTCCAACAACGCCTCTATGGGCCGCCAGTCTATAAGCGCGTCTATCTTCTCAGGAGTCTTCTGGTGGCGCTGACGCCTATGAGCCGCCTGGTCCGCGAATCCGCCCTTGAAATCGAATCTGGTGGCCATCCATACCGTCCACACTATGTTTATATCCTAATTTCAATTAGTTAAGACGGCTTGAACCAAAATGGTGCCGGCCGCTCCGTGCAGCACTCTCAGCTTGTCCTTGCGGAAAAGCTTCCGGGGTTGGTTGGGGTTGGGGGCGATCTCGGCCAGCGACAGGCGATCCAAAGGCATGGCATTTATCCTTTCCCGCCCGGCCCCAGCGCGGGAGGCCGGGCGGCAAGCGGTCATATCTTAGTTGAGGCCCAGCAGCACCAGGCGGGGCTTGGGTTTGCCCTGAAGCTCGGACGGCGACGCCGAAGTCTCGGGAACCGAGGCCACCTGGCGGATCACGAAACGCTGGCCGCGGTTCTCCTCGTGCGGCCAACGCAAATTGGAGGAGAAGACCCCGGCGAAGACTCGGCCGTCGTCCAACTTGATGTTCAAGGCGGCCCCGCCGAAGCGGCTGGACGGCATGTGGCTGCCCACCCAGCCCTCGCCCGGCTGGTTGGCCATGTCGCCGGTGTAAAGGACCCGGCTGCCGATGGGCAGCAGGCCGGGCTGGTTCTCTTGAGTGCCAAGCTGGGCGGCCGGGGTGGGCTTGGGCTCCTGATACTTGCCGCTGATCGGCCCGCCGCACTTGTGGCAGGTCCAGACCGTGCGGCCGTCGATCCAGCGCTTGGTGCCCAGGTCGCTGCCGCAGGCCGGGCAGGGCTCGCGATGGCACAGCGTCCATTCGGCCAGGGCCCGATTGATGGCCTGGCTGATGTTGTCGTAGTAGGAACCGGCGAAATAGTCGGTGTAGGGGTCGTCGCGTTCATCGACCCGATGCGCCCGGATGCAGATCGCCTCGCCGTCCTGATCATAGAACTGGATCACCACCTCGTTGAAGGTGCAGGTGTAGAGCCCGCTGCCCTCCAGGTGCTCCACCTCGCCATACTTCGCGAGCCTCTTGATCGCATAGCTGGTCTTGGCCATTTTTCTTCCTCCGGTTCGGGTGGCCCCAAGGTTGTAACTAATAGATATCATTGGTGATCCACCGCAGTCAACAGCAAAAGCGGTGGATCGCTAAATATATCAATAGGTTGTGCAGTTGTTCCCCAAGGGCGGGAGGCCATCCTGGAGCTGAACGAGGTCCATCAGCGGGCGGGCGAGGCCCTGAAGCTGGCCGAGGGCAAGGCCATGCGGGCCATGATGGAGGCGCCTTCGGCGGCCAATATCGCGGCCTTCATCAAGGCCCACAAGGCGGTTGAGGCTATGTCGGCTGGGCAGAAACTGGCCGAGGTCGAGGCCGGCGCGGGCGAGTCAGGCGGGGAGTGGGTCTTCAAGAACCCGCGCCAGGTGGCGGCTTTCCTCTCCGAGCTTGGCTGGAAGGTCTCGGAGAACACGGTCTACAACCACCGCGACCGCGGCCTCTTGCGGTCCGATAAAGACGGGCTGTTTCGCGAGGCCGAGGTCATGCGCTACGCGGCCAACAACCTCAAGCGCAAGGATGGCAGCGGGTCCGAAAAGCTGGCGGCCCTGCTGGAGCGGAGGGCCCTGGCCGACATCGTCAAGGCCGAGGCCCAGGCCGGGAAAGCACGCCTGCAACAGGAAATCATGGAGGGCAAGTACATCACCAAGGAAGAGCATTTCCGGGCCATGGCCACCCGGGCGCGGCTGCTCAAGGCCGACATGCTCAACTTCGGCCGGCTCTACGTGGAGAACCTGATCCACATCGTGGGCGGCGATCCCGGCCAGGCGCCCGAGGCCCTGGCCTTTGTCGAGCGCCAGGTGGAGCAGTGGCTCAACCGCTACGCCGTCCAGGGCGAGATTCGCCTGGTGGCCTCCAGCGAGCCTGGGGAGCAGTAATCATGCGATCATATCTAAATGACTTGCAAGCATATGGCAATTTAAATGAGGCCAGCATTAATACAGGCTATTGAACAGGAGGAGCTCTTCCCGGCTGTCTCCCTGACTCCGGGCGAGATCGAGGCCTGGCGCCAGAAGGAACCCCTCAGGGTCTCGCAGTGGGCCGAGCGCTTCCGGGTGGTGACCGACGGGCCCTGGAAAGGCGACTGGAGCAACCAGCACACGCCTTATCTGGTGGAGCCCATGGACACCTGGGGCTTGCCCCACGTGCGCGAGGTCTGGGTTATCGGCCCGCTGCAAGGCGGCAAGACCCAGATCGTCTACAACTGCTGGGCCTATGGCCAGCACTACGACCAGGCCTGGGCCTTGTTCGTGATGGCAGACGAGAAAAGCGCCGTCCGGGTCAGCAAGGAACGCCTGCAGCGCATCATCAAGGCCTCGCCGGCCTTGCGCAAGCTGATGACCGGTTCGCCGCTGGCTCTCGGCAACTACGAGCTTCACCTCCAGGCCTCCATGACCTACATGGGCTGGCCGCGCTCGGAGGCCACCCTGGCGTCATTCCCCATTCCGCAGGTCTTCCTGGACGAGGTGGACCTCTGGCCGGTGCCGCGCAAGGACAGCATGGACGCGGTGGACCTGGCCAAGGCCCGCACCACCACCTTTCCCTTTTCCAGCAAGGTGCTGGGTGTCACCACCACCACCCTGGAGGACGCGCCGGGCTGGGAGAACCTGGTCAAATGCCAGGAGGTGCGGGTCTACATGGCCAAATGCCCGCATTGCGGCGGGCTGCAAATCATGCGGCCGGAACAGCTGCGCTGGGACGAGGATCTCACCAGTCAGCCGGACCGCATCGAGGGCGAGGACCTGGCCTGGTACGAGTGTGAGCACTGCGAGGGGGCCTGGGGCCGGTTGGAGCGGCGCCTGTCGGTGCAGGAGGGCGCCTACCAGCCTCACCGCTGGGACTCTCGCGCCCAATGGTGGGAGCCCTGCGAGCCGGTGGCGCGGCCCATCAAGGTCGGCTTCCATTTCAGCGCCTTCCATAGCCCCTTCGTGAGCCTGGGCAAGATCGCGGCCCAATTCATCAGGGCCGGCCAGGAGGCCAAGGCCGCCGTCACCCTCTATAACAAGGTCCTGGCCTTGCCCTACCGCGGCGAGCAGGCCGCGCGGTCCGAAGACCTGATCCTGGCCCTGTGCGACGAGCGCCCGCCTGGCCTGGTCCCGGCCGACGCCGTGCTCCTGACCGCCTGCGTGGACGTGCAGCGCGCCGGGTTCTACCTCACCATCCGGGCCTGGGCGGCCGGGCCGGAGCGGGATTCCTGGCTGGTGCGCGCGGCCTACCTGGACTCCTGGGCCGCAGTCGAGAAGATGATCTTCGAGGACCACTACCGCGATCCCGAGGGCGCGGGCTGCGTGATCGGCTTCGGCCTGGTGGACTCCGGCGACGGCGCCATGCAGCGCGAGGTCTACGACTGGTGCCAGGCCAATCCGCCCCTGCGGGCCAGCAAGGGCTTCCAGAAGACCAACCGCCAGCCCTATACCCAGGCCAAGGTGGACACCCACCCCGGCCTGGTCTGCTTCCACTTCAACACCACCTATTACAAGAACGACCTGCTGGACGGCAAGCTGCGTATCGCCCCCGGCGATCCAGGGGCCTGGCGCCTGCATTCCAACTGGCCCGACGGCGAGCCGCCGGGCGGGGGCCACGCCGTTGGCCTCTTGAATGACTACGCCCGCCAGCTCTGCTCCGAGGCCAAGGACGAGCGCGGCCTCTGGCGCAACCTGCGCCGCCGGCCGAATCATTTCCTGGACTGCGAGGTCCTGCAACTGGTCTGCGCCGATTACCTGGGCGTCCGCTACATGGAGCGCGAGGAGCCCGGCCAGGAAGACGAATCCGCCATTCAACCCATCACGAGGAGTTACAGCCGATGGTGAACAAGGCCAATTTCTTGAAGGGCATGAAGGAAATCGCCGATTTCGTGGGCTTCAGCCCCACCACCGTCCTCAAGCACAAGAAGATCTATCCCGGCATGCCCATCCGCCAGGAAGGCTGGGTCTGGATCGGCGACCCCGAGAAGCTGGAGACCTTCTACAAGGACCTCGCCGCCGGGGAGACGGAGAAGTGGCTGTAGGCGGAAGCCGAGAACCGCCGTGGCGTGGACCGAGGCCAAGGAAGCCAACCGGATCATGAACCAGTCTTGCTCGCCATCGGCACCTGCCGCGCCGGTTGGCGCGTTTCGAGCATGGTCAAGGGCGCGGTGTGATCCACGGTCAGGGTGTGCGCGCCGAAATTCTCCTCCACCAGGCCGGAGAGCAGATAGGGCCGCTCCCAGTCCAGGGACATGGCGAAGCGGCGGTAGGCGGCCGGGAAGAAGGTCGTCTCCACCAGGCCGGTTTCGTCCTCGAAGGTCAGGAACTGCATGGGCTCGTCGGTCTTGGTCCAGACTGTCTTGCCGGTGAGCAGCCAGCCGGCCAGGCGCACCCGGCGGCCCTGGCATTGGGTCAGGTCCCGGGCCTTGATCACCCCCCGGCCCCGGATGGCCTCGGCGAATAGCTCCATGGGGTGGCGGTCGCAGAGAAAGCCCAGCACCGCGAATTGCCGGCGCAGGGTGTCGCGGGCCTCGGCCGGGGGCAACTGGGGCGGGGAAACGACCGGGGCCGCCGCCCAAAGCCCGGCCGCGCGGTCTGTGTTGGCCTGGGCCTGGCGCCAGCCGGCCAGCCGCCAGAGCAGGCCCGCCCGGTCCTGGCCCGGATGCAGGCCGTCGCAGGCCCCGGCCGCGATCAAGGCCCGGGCCTCGTCCTCCTCCGGCCGGGTGCGTTGCAGGAAGTCCTCCAGGCTGACGTAAGGCCGCTCGCCCCGGGCAGCGACGATCCGGGCCAAGGTCTCCCGGCCCAGGCCCTTGACCGCCATCAGCCCCACCCGCAACTCTTGCCCTCGACCGGTCCAGGCCGACGCGCTGGCGTTGACGCAGGGCGGCAGGATGGCGAGCCCCAGGCGGCGGGCCTCGGACACATAAGCAAAGGTGCTGTAGAACCCGCCCTGGTTGGAGATCACCCCGGCCATGAACTCGGCCGGGAAGTGGGCCTTGAGGAACGCCGCCTGAAACGACACCCGGGCGTAGCTGGCGCTGTGGGGCTTGCAGAAGGAATAGCCGGCGAAGCTCATCATCATTTCCCAGACCGTGGCGATGCACTCCTCGCCCACGCCTCGCTCCCGCGCGCCGGCCACGAACTTGTCGCGATAGTCCTTGAGCGCCCGTTCCTTGTCCTTCCAGCTCATCACCTTGCGCAGGCGGTCGGCCTCGCCGTGGGAGAAGCCGGCCAGGGCCATGGCCGCCTGGCTGACGTGCTCCTGATAGACCATGATCCCGTAGCTCTCGTCCAGGATAGTCGCCAAAAGGGGATGGAGCGGCTCCCAGGGTTGGCCGTGCAGGCGCTTCAGGTACTCCTGGATGTAGGGGTTGGCGGCCGGGCGGATGATGCTGGAGTGGATGACCATGTGCTCGTAGTCACCCCGGGCCGCCTTTTGCTGCAAGAGCCGGGTGGCGGGGCTTTCGATGTAGAAGCAGCCCATGGTCGCCCCTCGCGCCACCATGGCCTGGGTGGCGGGGTCGTCCTCGGGCTGCCAGGTCCGCTCGTCCAGGGTCTCGCCATTGGCGCGCAGGTTGATGGCCGCGTCGCGGATCACCGCCAGGGAGCGGTTGCCCAAAAGGTCGATCTTGACCAGGCCCGCCTCCTCGGCCCCGTCCTTCTCCCACTGGACGATGGGCACCCCCTTGGCCGCCATCTCGATGGGCGCGTGGTCCGCGATGGGGCCGGGGGTGATGACCACCCCGCCCACATGCACCGAGACGTGGCGCGGGGTGCGCACCAGGGCCTGGGCCAGGCCCAGCAGCTCCGGCCAGGGCTCGGCCAGGCCGGGCTCCGCCCCCGGGGGCAGGGCCTGGCGCTTGGGATAGAAACCGGTGTGGCCCTCCACCGGCCCCCGCAGCCAGGGCAGGCGGCGCATGACCGACTTGATCTCCTGCGCCGGTAGGCCGAAGACCTTGGCCACCTCGCGGATGGCGGCCCGGCCCTGGAAGAAAACGTGGGTGGCCACCATGGCCGCCCGGCCCTGGTATTCCTCCAGGACGGAATTGATGACGCCGTCGCGCTCGTCCCAGGCGAAGTCCACGTCGATGTCGGGCGGATCCATCCGCTGGGGATTGAGGAAGCGCTCGAAGTAGAGGTTGAACTTGATGGGGCAGACGTTGGTGATGCCCAGGGCGTAGGCCACCAGGGAGGCCGCGCCCGAGCCCCGGCCGCAGATGCGCGGGGAGCGCCGGACGATGGACTCCACCACCAGGAAATAGGAGGAAAAGCCCTTGCCCCGGATCAGGGCCAGCTCGTGCTCCAGGCGACGGGTGACGGCCTCGGGCAGGGGCTCGCCATAGCGCCAGGCCGCCCCGGCATAGGCCCTCTCGCGTAGCACCTGGTCCGCGCTCCGGCCCAGGGCGTCGGCCCAGGGAGGCATGATGATTTCGGGACGAGGGATGAACTCCAGGCGCTGGCCCAGGGCGTCGCTGGCGGCGATGGCCTCCGGCAGGGCCGCGAAGCGCCGGGCGTATTCCTCCGGCCCGGCCAGCCAGGCCTCGGCCGGGGCCTGCTCGGCCACCGGCAGGCGGGAAAGGCTGGTGTTGAGGCTGATGGCCCGCAAGACCAGGTGGGTGCGGTGGTCCTCGGGCCCGACGAACCAGCTCCCCGGCGCGGCCACGATGGGCGCGCCCAGGCGGCGGGCCAGGCGGCGCAGCTCCAGGGTGTGGCCGGTGGGACGGCGGGCCACCACCGCGCCCACCTCCAGGCCCAGGCCGCGCCAGGCGGCCAGCAGCTCCGGGATGGGCGTGAGCACCATCAGGCCGGCGGCGTGCTCCGGGAGATCGCGCGCCAGGTTGAAGCCGGGCTCCAGGTGGCGGAGGGTGATGAGCCGGCAGAGGTTGCGGAAGCCTTCGGCGCTCTCTACCAGGCAGACCGCCCGGCCGGGACCGTGGGGCTGGGTCAGCTCCGCGCCGGTGATGGGCCGCAGATCGTGGCGGCGGCAGGCGCGCAGAAACTCCCACAGGCCGTAGAGGTTGTCGCGGTCGGTCAGGGCCAGGACCTGGTATCCCAGCTCCTTGGCCCGCCGGCACAAGGCCTCGGGCGAGCCCACCCCGCGCCCCAGGGAGTAATGCGAGCGCACCCACAACGGGACCATGGTTTGCTACGTCCTCTTTAGGAGGGGGGCTCCGGGGGGAACCCTTTCTGGGGCCACCAGAAAGGGTTCCCCCCGGTTGATCTTCGCCTCCCCGTGGCGGGCGCGGATGTGGTCCAGGGCGGCCAGCAGGCGCGCGCCGCGTTGCTGGTGTTGCTCGCCGGCCATCAGCGGCAGCTCCATCTGGGCCGGGGGGAAGGCCAGGCGCTCCAGGGTCAGGCGGACCAGGCGCAGGCGCACCCGGCGGGTCCAGGCGGCGGCCAGGGCGTCGCGGGCGAGGTCCAGGAGGGCGAAGTCGTTGGCCGTGCCCGGGGTTAGCGATCGCTTGCGGGTGGCGCGCTGGCCGTCGCTGTAGTCCAGGCTCAGGACCAGGCGGCGGGCCACCCGGCCCTGGCCGCGCAGGGCGGCCCCGGCCCGGTGCACCAGCCCCCGCAGGGCGGACGAGACCTGCTCGGCCTGGTTGGTGTCCGAGGCGAACTCGTGCTCCAGCCGCACCACCGGCGGTCGGTGGCCCAGGGGCAGCACCGGGGAGTCGTCCCGGCCACGCAGGATGGCGTGGACCGAGGCCGCGCGGGGACCGAAGACCACCGCCAGTTGGGCCGGGCTCCAGGGCAGGGCCTGGCCCACCCGCTGAAGGTGGTATTCGCGCAAGAGCAAGAGGTCGTCCCGCTCCAGGCCGGGCAACAGGTGCAGCGGCAGGGGGGCCAGGAAGGGCTCCTCCTGGCCCGGCTCCACCGCGTGCTCGCCATCGGGCTTGACCACCCGGGTGGCCACCTTGGCCAGGAGCTTGTTGGGGGCCAGGCCCCAGATAGGGTCCAGGCCCAGGTCGGCGCGCACCTGGCGTCGGATGCGCCAGGCCACGTCCTGGGGCGGCCCCCAGAGCCGGCCGGTGCCGGTGAGGTCCAGGAACAGGTGGCCACCAGCCTCGTCGGCCTCTACCAGGGGCGAGAAAGGCGCGGCCCGGCGCACAAGCTCGGCCATGGCCCGCTCGTAGCGGGCCGGCCGGGGCGGGGCTACCCGCGCCCCCCGGCACAGGCGCAGGGCCCGCTCCAGGGGCATGTGCTTGCGCACCCCCCTGGCGAAGGCCTCCTGGCTCATGTCGTGCACCAGGGCCCGCGCCGCGCCCAGGGGGGCCACGATCAGGGGGCGGCCCTTGAGGCTGGGGTCGCACAGGCGCTCCACCGCGGCGGCGAAGTCGGCCACGTTCAGGTGTATGATCGCGCGAGACACGTTGCGCTCCACAGGCAGGCCATGGGGATGCAATCCCGCCGGAGCGGTGTTGCGCTACTAAGCTAAACATAAGTTTAGTATTTAGTCAAGAAGGGCTGCCGGGGCATGCTTATAGCCGGTCGGCGTTAGCGCGTCTTTGATGGTCTTTAAGCCGGTTACCTCAAGCAGAATAGGCTGCTATTACGTTAGCGGCCTCTAGCTTCTTGTGGCAAGTGCTCTTCCAGCAGCTCAATGATGACGGTATTCATCGACACCCCCGCCCGTGGTCCCCGGCGCAGCTTTTCAGCCTGGGTATAGGCGAACAAGCGCTGGTAGAGTCCTTCGGGAAGGCGAAGGGTGGTCCGCCACTCGTCCTCTTTCTTGTACATGGCCGCTCCTTGGGCTGCTGGGCTGGCTTGCCGGGCCGAGGATCTGTCACCCCCCCGGCGGTGGCGAGAATATAGGCCGGGGCCGGGGAGCTTGTCCAGCCCCGCCGGCCCCGGGGTTGATGCTGTCAGGCCTTTTGCCAGCCCTCGGGTGCCGCCTTGTAGCCCAGGCCCTTGACGTGGACATAGGCCCCGCCCGCGCCCACCTTAGCCACGCCATAGAACCAGGCCCCGCCCACCCCCAGCATGGACGGCCGGAAGCTCTTGACCTTCTGGCCCGGTTCGATGCCCCGCGCCCGCCAAAACTGGCGGCCCTTCTCCCGCTCCGCTTCCAGCCAGGCGGCCCGGCGCTCCCGGTATTCCGCCACGGACTTGTTATGGCAATCCGAGCACTCCCCGGCGGTGTTGCGGCCCATGGGGGCGTCCTTACCGCAGGTGGTGCAGACGCCCGGCTCCGACAGCTCCCGCTCCTTCTTGCTGATCCTGGAGGCCATGGCTAGTCCTCCTCGGGCAGCATGATGGTGATGACCGGCTCCCCCTGGTCTCCCGGTCCGCACATGGCCTTGAGGGTCACCAGACGGCGCTGGCGGGCCTTCATAATGAAGTACAACCGGAAATGGACAATCTAGCCCTGGGAGCTCTTAGCGGCCAGGCGGCCCATCCAGAGGGTGTCCCAGAGGCGGCCAGCCTCGCTTTGGCCAAACTGCCGGGCGCGCTCATCCGGGACTATGTAGCGGTCCCATACGGCCCGGGTCAGGGCCACGGGAAAGTGGAAGCCAGCCTCCTGGGCCATGGGGCCGGCGTCCACCAGGACGCCATCCGCCAAGGCCTGGGCCCTGGTGTAAGAGTGGATCACTAGTCCAAAGGGGTGTTCTGTGCTAGCTTGCAATGCAGCCATGGCCTAGGTGCTCCTATCACCTGGGGTTGTGGTCAGGCCTGCTTGGGTGTTGCAGCACCCATGCAGGCCGCTTTATGTTGGTGCTAGTATAACACTAATGGTGTCGATAGTGTCAATTGAAAATATGACGCCAGTTGTATAGCTAAAGCCGTTAAAATGAGCGGAATTCAGCGGCGGGGTTTGGTTGACAAGGATGGGTGGGAAAGGTCTTGGGGCTGGGTATGTTACCTCCGGCTTACCTCCAATTTGCCTCCACCAAAAACGACTTCAGGCGGTCAGCCCTTTCGAGCTAACCGCCTGATATTCTTGGTGGTAGGGCGGAGGGGATTTGAACCCCTGACTTCCACCGTGTGAGGATGGCACTCTGCCAAATTATTATTTATCAATATTATTCAGCTAGTTACGTCGCATTCAATCAATATTGTCAACCAGTAGTCAACCATGCCCCTCCAACTCGAATGGTCGAGGTCTTGAGCGATCAATCTCGTAGCCGACTCTCTTGAACGCTCCCCTCCCGCCGAAAAACGCCACTTCGTCGTTTCCTGTGGAATTGGTGTAATTCAGGCTCCATGGTGCATCGATCCACATGGCCTTGTTGAAGCAGGGAGCGATCATGGACGCCAGCGAGCTTCTGGCCCTTGGTTTGGGGCTGCAACCGCCTTGGCGGCTGGTGGGGCAACGCATGGACACCGACAAAGAGCCCCACGAGGTCTTCTTGGAGGTAACCGCCGACCGGGACGCCGAGAATCCCTACCCCGAGTGCGGCAGGCTTTGCAAGGCTCTCGGCTTCCACGAATCAACTTGGCGCCACCTCAATCAATTCCAGCATCATTGCCATGTAACCGCCCGGGTGCCCCAAGTTGATTGTCCCGACCACGGGACCAAACAAGTCAAGGTGCCCTGGACCCGCGAGGGCAGCCGGGTCACCCTGTTGTTCGAGCAGGCGACCATGACCCTGATGCGGGAGACGCCCGTCCTGGCCGTGGCCCGCATCATCGGGGTCAGCGACAAGCGCCTGTGGCGGGTGGTGCAGTACGACGTGGCCCAGGTCCTGTCCACGATGGACTTGGGCGGGATCAAGGCCGTGGTCCTGGATGAGGCCACCTCCAAGCGGAACCACAACTACGTCACCGTCTTCATCGACCTGGATCGCAAGCGAAAGCCGGTCATCTTCGCCACCCTCGGCAAGGGCCAGGACTGCCTGGTCCAGTTCCGCCGCTTCCTGCGTGAGCATGGCAGCCATCACGACAATATCGCCGAGGTGGTCTGCGACATGTCGCCAGCCTTCCTGGCCGCCATTGGCGAGAGCCTCTTCCCCAGCGCCAACGTCACCAAGGAGATGCTGCGCTGGATCAGAAAGGCCGCCTCTGTCCGGGCCGCTCAGGGGCGTATCACCCACTTCACCCGCCATGCCCTCAAGTGCATAGCCCCTGACACCAAGACCCTGGCCCCGGTCCTAAAGGCCCTCATGACATTGGAAGAGCACGCCGACCTGATCCGACGCCGCTGGACCTCAACTCATTCAAACGTTCGCCTGGAAGGCTCAACGGAATATTCCAGGCCGCAAGGGCGAGGGCCAGAGGCTATCGCAACGTTTTCACCTTCATGACCATGATTTACTTCAGTGCCGCGCCACTGGGGGAACTCATCAAATTCCACAGCTAACGACGGAAAACCGTATAACCTTAGCTGTTTCCTAAGATTTGAGTAACCGCTTGGTTTTCACCGCAATCAAATACCGTGGACAATGAAAAGGGAGTGTCCCTGTGCAAGGCCAACCGCACTTGGGTTCCGGCCGTGGGGGTCATGGGAAAGCTAAACCGGAAACGTGGGATGTCTGAGAATAACAGTTGGCTGGCCTTGGTGGCCAAGACCCTATAACGCACCAGATGACTTGCCTTGGCTAATACCGCTCCCTGAGAATCCAACACCGCCACATCCACATGGCCAGTGGGAGGAGTGGTGAAAGGGGTGGCCGTCTTGATGCTTCCGCTGATCACCAAATCGTTCTCGGCTTGCACCGCCTTGACACTGTAGAAGATGGCTTCATCTCCCTGGGTCTTGGCGGATGACACCTTGCTAGTCAGCGCCGGGTTGGATCCCGTGGTTGCGCAGCCCGTGGCGAAAAGAGTTGCCGCTATCAACAATGACGCTGCGAACAAACGCGCTATCGGTTTGCGGATCATGGTATGACTCCCTTCCTTTAAACACTGTCGTTATCGCGTTCACCGGTACTGATGCGGACCGCCTTTTCCAGGGGAGTCACGCAAACTTTTCCATCACCCCGCAGGCCGGTGTGGGCCGATTTCTCGATGGCTTCCACCACGTGCTCTACCAGGCCATCCACGCAAGCCACCTCGACGCGAATCCTTGGAACGAAGTCGCCTGCGTCCTCCCTGATCCTATCGGGTGCATTGCGCGCCCGCCCTCGGCCAAAACCACGAACGTCGTTAAAGGTGGCGCCGGTCAAACCATCCACTTCTTGGAGCGCAAGGACAACTTCGGAGAGCTTGTGGGGTTTGATGTAGGCAATGACCATTTTCATTAGTCACCTTCCTTGCTCTTGTTTGAGCTGGCATGGACGGCTATATCGGCTTCAACCGGTATGGCGAACCATTTGTAGAGAGCGGGAAGAACCAGCAGGGTGAGCGCGGTGGAGGTAACCAGCCCGCCGATGACCACTGCGGCCAAGGGCCGCTGAACTTCGCTGCCGGTGCCGGTGGCCAGCAGAAGCGGAATGAGGCCCAGAGCGGTGGTGCTGGCGGTCATGAGAACCGCCCGCAACCTGGCGCAGCCACCTTCCACCGAGGCTTGGTCCATGGGTTTCCCGTCCCGCACCAGTTGATTGATGTGGTTAATCAGCACGAGCCCGTTTTGCACTGCGATGCCGAATAGAGAGATGAAGCCCACCGAGGCCGGCACCGACAGGTTCTGGCCCGAAATCCAGAGCGCCGCAACGCCGCCCACCAAGGCCAAGGGGATGTTGAGGAGAATTAGCAAGGCATTCTTGAACGAGTTGAACGCGCCGTACAACAGCAATCCGATAATCAGCAGGGTGATGGGCACCACCACCGCCAGCCGTCGGTTGGCCTCCTGCTGAAGGCGGAACTGTCCACCCCAGGTGGTGAAGTAGCCGGCGGGGAGTTGCACCCCACGGTCAATGCTCCGCTGGGCTTCCTCAACAAAGGAGCCGATGTCACGGCCCACCACGTTGCATTGGATGGAAATAAACCGCTGATTGTCCTCCCTGGTGATCTGGCGAGGGCCAGTCACCTCCCGAATTTCAGCCAATTCGCCCAAGGGTTTGCGCGAACCCGATGGCGTGGGCACCAAGATTTCCCTGATTTCGTCCGCCGTGGAGCGATACTTTTCGGGGAAGCGCACGTAGATGTCATAGCGGCGCACGCCTTCGAATACCTGGCCGGCCTTAACTCCTCCAACGGCGGAGCGGATGGTCTCCTGCACTTGCGCCAGGCTCAGGCCATTGCGCGCCAGGGCCTCCCGGTTGGGACGGATAAGAAGCTGGGGAGTGCCGGCTACTTGGTCCACCTGGACCTCCGAAGCCCCTTTGATCTTGTTCAGCACCGCAGAAATCTGATCGGCCTTCTCCTTGAGGATGGCTAGATCGTCTCCATAGACCTTCACCGCCAGGTCCCCTCGCACGCCCTCCAGAAGTTCGTCCACCGTCATTTCAATAGGCTGCGTCAATCCGAAAACCACTCCAGGCATCCGGCCCAGTTCCTTGCGTATGACCTCCTCGATCTCCTCCTGAGATCGCGCGGTGCGCCATTGTTCCTTGGGCTTGAGGATTACATAGGTCTCGGTCTGATTGATGGGGTCGGCATGCGCTCCGACCTCGCCCCTCCCCACCCGGCTTATGACCTTCTCCACCTCGTGGATTTTTAGCAGCCGTTTTTCGACCAGCATAGTGGTGCGCTTGGCCTCTTCCAGAGAAATCGAAGGTGCCAAAACATTGCGTAGGACTATGGTCCCCTCCCGGAGCCTGGGTGTGAACTCGGACCCTAAAAACGGGAAGATGGCGACACCCACCACGAGCATGGCCGCCGACATGGCCACGGCCACCATCCGCCTACCCACCAGGTAGGTCACCACTGGCCGGTATGCCGAGGCCAGCCACCGCACCAGAAGATTATCCCGTTGTGGCCGATCGGAGCCCGCTTTCTTCCGGCGCATGAGAAGGCTGCTCAAGACCGGGGCCAGGCAGATGGCGAACGCCAATGACGCCACCATGGCCAATGACAGGGAGTAGGCCAGCGGTTTGAAGGTCTTGCCTTCCACGCCCTCCAGGGTGAACAGGGGCAGGAAAACGATTATGATGATGCTCACCGCGAAAAATATGGGACGCGCCACCTCCCGGCAGGCGCGTCCGACCACGTGCGGAAGCGACTCGCGCGGGTCGGACTCCCGCAGCAAGCGGTCCACGTTCTCCACGATGACTATGGCGCCATCCACCATCATGCCGATGGCAATGGCCAGGCCGCCCAGGGACATGAGGTTGGAAGAAAGCCCCAGGTAGCGCATGGGCAGGAAGGTGAGCAGCACTGAAAAGGGAATGGCGATGGCCACCACCAGGCTCGGACGCAAAGCACCCATGAAGGCCAGGATTATGAGAGTCACCAGGCCAATGCCCTCGGCCAGGGCGTCGGTGACGGTGGACACCGACGCCTTAACTATGTCCTTCTGTTGATAGTAGGGGACGATGCGCACTCCCTGGGGCAGGGTTCGGTTGATCTCCTCGATCTTGCGCTCGACCTTGTCTATGACCGTGGAAGCGTTGCTGCCGTAGAGCTTGACCACCATGCCCGCGACGACTTCCCGCTCGCCATTGAGGGTCTGGAGGCCGCGTCGGATCGCGCCGCCAATCCTGACATCGGCAACATCAGTGAGGTAGACAGGACGGCCGTCCTCGGTTTTGAGGACAATGCCTTGCAGGTCATTCACCCCAAGCGCCAAGCCCTCGGAGCGGACCACCAGCTCCTCGCCGCCCTTCTCTATGAACTGGGCTCCCACGTTGAGGTTGTTGGCCTTGATCTTTTCGAGCACCTCCTCCAGATTCAGCCGGTAGCGCAGAAGGGCTTCCGGCCGCACCTCAACCAGAAACTGCTTTTCAAAACCGCCAATACCCAGCACCTCAGTCACGCCGGGGACGGTCTGGAGACTGAACTTGACCATCCAGTCCTGGATGCCGCGTAGCTCCTCCAGGTTCAGACGGCCCGTGGCGTCCTCCAGATAATAGAAGAGGACCAGACCCATACCGGTGGAGATGGGACCCATCTGCGGCTCACCGAAACCCTGGGGTATGCCTTCGCGCGCTTCTTGCAGACGTTCGTTCACCAACTGACGGCAGAAGTACATGTCCATGCCGTCCTGGAAGTAGATGTTGACCACCGAGAGGCCGAAGTTGGAGACGCTACGCACCTTGTCCAGGCCGGGCAATCCCATCATGGCCCGTTCCACGGGATAGGTGACGTACTTCTCCACTTCCTCCGGGGCAAGCCCCTCGGTCTGGGTGAACACTTGCACCAGGTTGGGCGAAACGTCTGGGAACGCATCCACTGGCAGCTGCCGGTAGGACCAGTACCCGGCGGCCATGCCCAGCAGGGCCATGACCACGATCATGAGGCGATTGCGCAAGGCGCCATCTATCAGCTTATCTAACATGAGATGTGGTCTCCCCCGCGCCTAGTGTCCGTGGCCTTCGCCGAAGGCTTCCTTGCCCAGTTCCGCCTTGAGGGTGAAGGTACCCTCGACCACGTAACTCTGGCCCGGAGCCAGGCCGGAGACCACCTCCGCCGACTCACCATTGGCCCTGCCAACTTCCACTGTGGTGGGGCGGAACCCCTCTTCGTCCTGAACCCACACCACCTGCCGGCCCTCGAAGGTTTGCAGCGCCGATTTCGGCACCACCACCTCAGCCCTCTCCTTGTCCACGACAACTTCAGCGGACACGAAGAGACCGGGACGATAGCGGTTGCCGGGGTTGTTAAGAATGACTCTGGCGGTGGCGGTGCGTGTGCCTTCGCCCACGGCAGGGCTCACGTAGTCCACAACGCCTTCCGCCGGGTCGATCCCGTGGCCGAAGATGACCAGGGCCTTGTTGCCGGGAACCACCTTGGCCAAGTCCTTCTGGTAGACGGCGAGGTTGACCCACACCCTCCCCGTGTCGGCGATAACCAGGGGCGGGCGTTCCGCTTCCTCCTTGAGGAATTCTCCCCTGACCAGATTGCGCTCGATGATGGTCCCGTTCATGGGCGCCTTCAGTTCGTAGCGGGCCATCCCTTGGTCGGTCGCCTCCTGCCCGCCAGCTGCAACAGAACCAAAGGTGGCCAGGCGCCGTTGGGCCAGTTGGCGCTCTATGACCGCCTCCTGCATGGCCTGCCTAGCCTCCAGATATTCGCGCTCGGAGGTGATCTTTTCTTTCCAGAGTTGCTCTTCGCGTTGGAAGGCCGCCTTGACCAACGTTTCCTTGGCCCGGCTTGAAGCCAGCTTGGCGTTTGCCTCGGCCAACTCCCTGCTTTCCAGGACGGCCAGCACCTCGCCCTGGCGTACCGTGTCGCCCACCTTTTTGCGGACCTCGCGAACGACCCCCGGCGCTTGGGTGCGCACCCTCACGACCAGGTCGGGGTCGAATTGCACCTCACCGGACAGACGCAAGGTCACCTTGACCTCTCCCGGGCCGGCGACCAGTACCTTGACGCCGTGCTCCTTCATTTCCTCGGGAGACAGCTTAACCACGCCCTCGTGGTCAGAGTCGCCCTCCTTGCCGTCATCATGTTTTGCCTTGGGTTGCTTTTCTTTCCCGCCGGTTTTCTCCTTGGACGCCTCCTTTTGGCTCTCAGGCTTGTCAGCCGCCTGGGCCAAACCAGCCGTCTGGTTGTTTCCCCAGGGCGTGATCCAGGCAAGCGCCACCACGAAAGCCACGGCCCCCAGCAAGCCTGCCGCGACGAATTTAGCGCGTTTGTTCATGACTGAGTTCTCCGGTCTTCTTGGTGGAAGAGATGTCGCTCAGGTTGTGGCCGACAAGCTTTTCGGCCTGATAGGAGGCCTGGTGGAACGAGGTCAGGGCATCTATGTAGCGGGACTCCGCCTCGATGAGGGTGCGCCTCGCCTCGATGACGTTGAGAAAATCCACCTTGCCGAAATGGAAAGCCCGACTTGTGGCCTCGTAGGACGAGCGCGCGGCGGGAAGCACCTCGTCCTTGAGCACGCGGGCTTCATCCCAGGCCTTGGCCAGGCGCTGGTGGGCGTCTATCAGGGAACCCCTGGCCCGCACCTGGGCCGCCTCCTTTTGGCGCAACGCTTTGGCCTGGCGATAGCGGGCATCCGCTATGCCGCCCTGGTTGCGGTCGAAGATAGGCAAGGGCACGCTGATCTGGAACAGGTATGCCTGCTCGTCGGTTTCGTTGAAGCGGCGGACTCCCGCCCCCACTTCCACGTTGGGGACGCCTTCCGCCTTGGCAAGCTCAAGGGCCGCCTGCCGTTGCCCCAGTTCAGCGCTCCATCGCGCCACGTCGGGCCCCTGGTCAACCAGGGCCAACAACGCTTCCTGGGCCGGAGGCGCGGTCAAGGCTCCCAGGTCGCCCTCGGCCCGCGAAAATCTAGGCGAAGGGTTGCCCCAGGTGGCGGCCAAGGCCACCTTGGCCTGCATGAACCCTCTTTGCGCGGAGCCCAGTTCCAGCCTGGCGTTGGCCACCTGGACCTCGGCCTTGGCCGTCTCGCTGGGCGGGATGGCCCCGGCGCGAACCCTTGCCGTGACCGCCTCCGCCTGGCGCTTGGCGAGTTCCAAGGCTTGCTCCGCCAGGGCAACCTTTTCCTGGGCGGCCAGCACTTCCACGAAACGCGACGAAACCTCGGAATAGGTCTCCAGGCGCCTGGTTTCCAGGTCCCATTCAGACAACTCGATGTCCAGGGCAGCCAGTCCCTTGCGCTTGGCAAGCTTGCCCCCCAGTGGAATCTCCTGGTTGAGTGTCATCGTGGACTCGGCCATGGCGGAACCGGCGTATTGGCCGGTGCCCAGGGTATTAGCTCTCTCAAAACTGAGCTTGGGATTGGGGGGAAGCCCGGCTTGGAGGTGCTTGGCCTGAGCCGAGCGCACCTCCCAGCCAGACTGGGCAAATTCCGGGTTGCGCATCATGGCCAGGGCCAAGGCCTGTTGGAGAGTCAGCGCCCCGTCTGTTTCTTGGGGGACTGAAGCGCTTCCGCCTTCGGCATCCTCCGGTTGTTTAGGCGCTTGGTAGGTGGGTACGTCCTTGCCCAATGGGCTGGCCGTGACCAGGGCGAACGCTGGCAGAGGGGTCATGAGGACGGCACCTGTCAAAGACAGGGCGGCGAATGCTCGACGACCAATCATCGTTTTATCCAACTTCACAGGTAATTTTCGCGGGGTCTCGCTGAGCGGCCGGCAAAATCCGGCCGCTCAGCCTTACATGGGACCGAGGGGAAGGGAGGGGATTAGGCTAAAATGATTACGGAACGGAGGAGTTGACTTGTAAACGTGTCCGGAATGGGGGCCGAGGCCGATGTCTTGATGACGGTCGCAGATTGCGGGACAATGCAGATTGCCGGCAGGAACAGGCTTGCCGAGGCTGCGGGGGCTGGTCCGGATGACCTGGAAGATACCGCAGCCCCAATTTGCACCAGAGAGTCTATGCAGTAACAGCAGGAGGCTTGTTCAAAAGCCCGATCGCCGTTGCCGGCGTGACCGGGAAGCCCCACAGGGGCTTTACTGCACCAAGTTGTGCCCGGGACATCAAAGGAAACGTGTTGCCCTGGTGCAACACAAAGCACCATGGCACCCGCCCCCTGAGCAAACAGGAGCACAAGGGCAATAGCAAGGAAATATGTCGCCTTCCCGTGTCGCATTGGTGGATCGGTGCCGCTTCCTTCTCGCTAACCCGCCAAAAACATTAGTTTATCCCGCACACTCAAATTGCCCACTAATTTACTTACACTATAAGCAGGAAACCACTCGCTGTCAAGCCAGGCAAGGCCGCGCCTGAATAGACTGTTAATAGGACCAACCCGCCTACGGTCTGCCGGCCCGCAGGCCATTGGCAACCGCCAACAGCTCAGAGGCCTCATGGGCCAGCACCGCGACCGTGATGCTGATCGCGCCAAAAACCGCCGCCGGTATGAGCACGGCGAGGACAACCAGCGAAAACACGATGTTTTGTTGGCTTACCCTCCTGGCCTTGCGACCGATGCGGACTGCGAAGACCAGCTTGGAGAGGTCATCGGACATGAGGGCCAAATCTGCTGCCTCGATGGCGGCGTCAGACCCCGCAGCGCCCATGGCCACGCCAACGCTGGCGCTGGCCAGGGCGGGCGCGTCGTTGATGCCATCCCCCACCATGGCCACATGCTCGTATTTTTGCTTGAGCTCCTTGAGGACCAGCATCTTGTCCTCGGGCTTCAAGTCGGCATGCACTGAAGCGATTCCCACCGCCTCCGCCACCGCCTTGGCCGAGACGTCGTTGTCTCCGGTGAGCATTGCGGTCTTTATGCCCAGCTTGCTAAGCTGTCGAAGTATTTCTCTGGCTTGTGGCCGGACTTCGTCACGCAGGGCAATTATCCCTTCAAGGCCTTCATCCGTTCCCACCAGCATGACGGTGTTACCGGCGTCGCGCAAATCAAGCAGTGGCCTTAGGGACTCGACTTCAATCCCCATTCTTTTAAAGAGTCCGGGTTTACCAACGTATACCTTTCGGCCTTGAACCTGAGCCACCGCGCCATACCCGGCCACGGCCGAGAAGTCAGTGGGCTCAAGACATTGGATTCTTCCAGCCTCGGCACGGGCGACAATAGCCCGCGCTATGGGATGCTCGGATCTGCGTTCGATGGTGGCCGCCAGGCACAGCACGCTTTCCGGATCGCCCTTCAACGCCACGATGTCGGTCACCACGGGTTTGCCCATTGTCAGGGTGCCGGTCTTGTCGAACGCCGCGGCCCTTATCCTTCCGATATTTTCCAGGGCCACGCCTCCCTTGATCAAAACGCCATGCTTACCGGCGGTCCCGATCCCGGCGGCAATGGCCACGGGCGTGGACATGATAAGGGCGCAGGGGGCGGCCGCGACCAGAAAAACCATGGCGCGCGTAGCCCATTCAGATACCGGAAGGCCAAGTATGGCCGGCACCACGATTATAAGCGCTGCCGCCACCAGGACCAGAGGCGTGTAGCGGCGTCCGAACCTCTCGATGAAAAGCTGGGCCTTGCCCTTTTGAGCCTGGGCCTCTTCGACTAGATGAATCATTCTGGACAGGGAGTTATCTTGGTAGGAGGCCGTCACCCTGACTTCCAGGGCACCCTCCTGATTGATGGTGGCAGAGAATACCCGATCCCCCGTCTTCTTCTCGACTGGGACCGCCTCCCCGGTGATTGGCGCTTCGTTTATGCTTGATCTGCCCTTGAGGATGAGGCCGTCGGTGGGGATGGCCTCTCCAGGACGAATCAGGAACACATCGCCGGGCCGTAGTTCCTCCACTCCGACGCCAATCTCCTCACCGTCGACCAGCTTCCTGGCCTGCTGTGGGGCCAGATCAAGCAGCTGCCGGATGGAGTACCTGGTCTTGGCGTAGGTCAGCTCTTCCAGTCCTTCAGCCGCGCCGTACAAAACCACCAGCGCCGCCGCTTCGTCCCATAAGCCCAGAGCAGAGGAGCCCACGGTTGCCGCTATCATGAGGACCTCAATACCAACCACCCGCTCCTCGAATAATTCTTCCACACCTTCCCTGGCCCAATGGTATCCGCCAAAAACTATGGAAAACACATAAGTTCCCACTTCCGCTAAGTGATGTATGAGTTGAAGATGGCCGAGGGCGAAAGCCACAACCGAAAGCACCCCGGCGATCAGGGCGTTCCGCAAGGGCGGGAACAGGAACCATCTACCCCCGAAGCTCTCTGCCGATTCGTGGCTTCCCATTCGACGCTCCATTATGTAAAGCTGACCATCGTAATTGACTTGTATTCGATAACCAACGATATCGTAGTATTAAATCAACTGGTAATGACCTGTTTGATCCGTTGATATTCTTCCAGTCCGATCTCTCCAGCAGCAAGTTTACGGTTCAATATTTCAAGCGAATCCATACGATCATGCCTACCTTGATCTCTCGATCTGGTAGTCCCGAGAGCTTTGCTAATCAACCAAGTTGCTACTGCTATTACCAGTCCCCAAAAAACAATACTAAAGGGAGAAAACCACCCGCTTCCCAATGAATGCCCCCACCAGGACAACCCATTTAAATCGCACCACATCTTCCACCTCTCATGCGTGGGGAGGGGCGTACCCCTCCCCACGTGCGTGGTTACCAGCAGAACCCGCCGTATCCGTGGTTGTGGCCGTAACCCATCATGGACCCGCCCATCATGTTTCCCCCCATCCACGGACCAGACCCGGAGGCTAGGTTCAATTCGCGGGCCTTGGTCCTGAGATCGGTTTCCTTCTGGGTAATACTCTCGACCAAAGCCCTGGTCTTGGCCGGATCAGGCTTGGCCTGCTGCATCAGGGCCGCATACTCAGCCTGGTCGGCGGCAAGGCTGTTGCGCAGCGAGGCGGTTTCGGTCTCGAACCGCTGATAGTCAGCGCTGTTGTAGGCCGCCGGCCCAGGATTACCATAGCCAGGTCCCCAGCCGCAGCCCCAGCCCCAGGCGAAAGCCTGGGAGGCGGTTGCCCCGATGGCCAAAGCCAGAGTCATTGCGATCAGAATCTTCTTCATTTTAAATTCTCCAGTATCAGGGTTTCTGTTGCCGCCATAATAAGCAAAGCCCATGCCAAAGAGTCTCTTGCGTAATTTATCATATATTTCAGCGTGTTATATGGAGCGCCTAACAAGTCGGGAAAGCCAAGCGCTTAGCTTAGGCCATTCCTGTATATTTTATATACGCAAAGTTAGCATGGGGTGTATATTAAATAAACACAAGTTCACGGCCAACCCTGTCTGAAATCCAAGCCGCTTCAGATATAGTGGAAGGGCGGTACCCTGTGGCCAAGCGTAGAAGTAAACTTTGGGGCTCTGCGCTCCCAGGATGGGCGATCTTAGCCACCGCTTTGGCCTTGACTGCGGTTGTAACGGCGCTCTCCACCTTCAATATTCGCCGTGAAGAGCGCTACATGTCACAAATTCTGGTCGAGAAGGGCACCGCTCTCATCAGGGCTTTTGAAGCCGCTACCCGGACTGGTATTGTGGGGATGCGAGATTCTTTTGCCAATCTCCAAACCTTGCTGGAGGAAACCGCGAGCCAGCGAGATATTCTCTTCCTAGCGGTCACTGACCGCCAAGGCAAGATACTTGCTCATAACCGTTCAGAACTCGTGGGCACTCAGCTTTTCGCACCCACCACCTTTGAATCATCTAGCGTGGATGCCAAGCAGGGATGGCTTCCTTTGCAAAGCCCGTCCGGGAAGGAGGCCTTTGCAGTTTATCAAGCCTTCACATCGATCCCTTCCAGGATAGGGGTACATTCTAGGCGCCAAAGCACCTGGATGGACTTTTGTGGTCCTAACCATTTAGCGTGGATGGATAGATGTCTTGGGGATCAAGCATCCGGCCAAATTCCCCCACTAATTTTTGTTGGTTTGGACCCTGAACCTTTTAGGGAGGCCTTAAAGCAAGATATTCGCATGACAGTCCTGCTTGCGGCAGTGCTCGTCGTGCTAGGGTTAGGTGGCCTATTTTCTGTTGTGTTGGCTAGAAAATATCGTACTTACCATGATAAGCTATTGGACATCAACGCCATTGCTTCCGAGGTAGTGGCCAGCCTCCCGTTGGGGTTGGTTGTGACTGATTTGCATGGAGTGGTCGTATTTCTTAATCAAACAGCCGAAGGCATACTCGGGGTAGTCGCCCAGATAAATATAGGTAAAAGCATTCAGGAATATTGGCCCCCGGAAATGAAAGAAGTGTCAGTACGGTTGAGACAAGGTGAACGAATACTGGAAGAAGAATTTAGCTTGACTCTTAGAGAAGGAAAGCTGATGCCTGTTAGCGTCAGTGCTTCTCATATAATGACCGTGGAGAAAGTTACTATAGGGTTCGTTTACATCATCAAAGATATGAAAGAAGTCCGTCAACTGCAAGATGCACTCAGGCGTCGAGAAAAGCTTGCCGCTATCGGTAATTTGGCCGCAGGAGTGGCGCATGAAGTTCGCAACCCATTAAGCTCAATCAAGGGATTTGCCGCCTATTTTGCAGTTAAATACCCTGATGGTAGTGACGAAAAGATTGCGGCTACAACCATGATGACCGAGGTTGATAGGCTCAATAAAGTAATAAGCGATCTGCTTGACTTTTCTCGCACTAGCGACCTGCAGATTAAGGAAACAGACATCACTATCCTTATAAATCATAGCCTTAGCCTAATTCGTCATGATGCCGAAATTAAGGGAATAAATATTTCAGTTTCGATACCAGATGATTTGCCTCATGTAAGGCTAGACCCCGATCGTTTTACTCAAGCCTTGCTAAACTTATATCTTAATGCCATGCAGGCCATGAATCAAAGCGGTGAGCTTTCGGTTCGGGCGGAACAGGATCACTACGGGCACATAAGAATATTGATAAGCGATACTGGCCCAGGAATCAACGCCGAACATATTCATGATATTTTCAAGCCGTACTTCACTACAAAGCCCAAAGGCACGGGGCTTGGCCTCGCAATAGTGCAAAAAATCGTGGAAGCGCACAATGGCACAATAACAGTAAGTAGTGAGCAAGGCCGCGGCACCGAAATATCAATCAATTTACCGTTAGATTATCGGGATTAATAGTGGAGCCGTCGATGAATCCAATTTTGCTGATAGTTGATGATGACACCGGTCACCTGGCAATGCTTCAGACTCTTCTGAAGAGCTGGGGTTATAATGTTGAAGCGGCAAATGATGGGAGGGAGGCATTGGCAAAATGCAAGATACGGGCATTCGACCTCGTACTCATGGATATCAGGATGGCTCAGATGGGAGGTATAGAGGCACTCAAGTTGATCAAAGATTATAATCCCGCCATTCCAATTTTGATTATGACCGCTTACTCTTCTGTTGATTCTGCGGTTGAAGCGCTGAAAGCTGGTGCATACGATTACCTTACCAAGCCCTTAGATATGGATATGTTAAGACTCTCAATAGAACGCGCACTAGACCATATCCGACTGAAAAGCGAAAATGCGGCCTTACGAAATCGGCTGCCTTCAGGTTTCGATTTGGCCAATATTGTAGGGAAAAGCGATGCCGTGAGGAAGCTATTGGAACAGGTGGCCATGGTAGCCCCTACAGAAGCAACTGTTCTAATCACCGGAGAAAGCGGGACAGGCAAAGAACTTGTCGCCAAGGCTATCCATTTCAACAGCCTTCGTAAAGACGGGCCACTCGTCACTATAAATTGCGCTGCTCTCACAGAGAACCTTCTCGAATCTGAACTCTTTGGACATGAGAGAGGAGCTTTTACGGGTGCGGAAAGAAGGCGTGAAGGCCGCTTCATGCAAGCCAATAATGGTACTATATTTTTAGATGAAATAGGTGAAATCTCGTCTGCGATGCAAGCCAAACTACTCCGGGTAATTCAGGAACGTGAAATTCAGAGAGTTGGTAGCGACAAACTTATTGGCGTTAATGTGCGCATCTTGGCTGCCACAAATCGCAATCTAAAAATGGAAGTAGAGGAACATAGGTTTAGGGAAGATTTATTTTACAGATTAAATGTTATGGTGCTTGAGGTGCCACCCTTACGAATTAGACGTGAAGATATACCTCTTTTAGCTCAACATTTTGTTGCTAAATATGCCGATAAAAATCGAAAAAGCATTAAGGGTTTTACGCCTGATGCTATGGATTGCCTCGTCAAGTATGACTGGCCAGGTAATGTTAGAGAACTTGAGAATGCTATGGAGCGCGCAGTGATTTTGGCCACAGGTGAATATATTGAAACAAAGGATTTGCCTTTAAGTATTTTTCCTTACTGTGGCGCAGAGATATCAATATTGAATAATAACTTGGGTGAATTACCTGGACAGTCTCTCCGTGAGGTGGAAAAGCAGGCGATTATAACTACTTTGAGTAAGACTAATTGGAATAAGGCCAAGGCAGCACAAATACTTGGCGTTACCAGGGCAACGCTGCACAAAAAAATTAATCAATATAATCTCGTGTCTAGGAGATGTCATGAATGAAAGAGGTCACCTCCGTTAGTTACCATAGCCGTAAGTGTAAGCGGCAACGTGCTCGCAGTTGCGACACAAACTAAGGGAGGTGACCAAATGTTGTATGCCGGATTGGATTTGGCGTGTCAAGAGATCCATATGTTTGTGGTTTCAGGTAAAGGCCAGAAAGTTCTTTTGGTTCATCCGGCAAATGCCGGAATGGAGTCATGCAGGAAGTAGAGTCGTAGCTTGAAGTACTCGTTGTCCCTGAAGCCATAGGCTTGACGTTTGAGGACCTTGATCTTGTTGTTGAGGCCCTCCAGAGGGCCGGTGGTGATGCGGTGCTTGAAGTAGGCCAAGAGGCCGGGGCGGTGGCTGTCCAGGGTATCGGCGAGCTTGGCGAAGTATTTGTTGCCCAGGGCGCTGGCCTGCCGAATCCAGGAGTTCAGGAAGACCTCGGCCGCCCAGGGGTTGGGGCTGTTCCAAAACATCCTCAAGTCCTTTTTGAGCAGGTAGGCCTGGTATAGGGGGAGGTTCACTTCCATAAGATCGGTCAGCCTGGATATCGAGGTCGGGCCAAGCTTGTCCAGCGCCCTGAGCAGGAGGAAGCGGCTGCCCTTGATGACCTTCTGCTCCTGGCCCTTGAGGTCCCTGTACATGTCCCGCCTGGTTTCATCGATGGCGCGGTTGGCCAGGGCCACCACGTGGTAGGGGTCATGAACGATATCCAGGTCGGGGAAGACGGCCCTCACGGCTTGCAGGTAGGCGGGGGACATGTCCATGGCCACAGCCTGGAGCTTGGCCCCGCGCCGTTTGAGCTTTTCCAGGAAAGGGATAAGGGCCTGGGCGTCCCTGCCCTCGTGGGCATGGAGTATCTGCCCCGTTTCCAGGTCCAAGACCACGGTCATGTATTGATGGCGCTTGCGGATGGAAAACTCGTCCACCGCGATGTAACGCACCGGTCCCAGCTTGCGCCGGAGCAGCTTGTTCTCCAGGTGCTGCTTGAACAGGTCTTTGACCAAATCCCAGCCCACGCCCAGGAACCGAGCGACCTGCTTGATGGGAGCGATGCCGCACATATCCACCGCGAAGCGGTCGAAGGCCCTCAGACGCCTGCGTTTGCCCTTGGCGAAATCGATGGGCTCACGCAGGGTGGAGCCACAGCGCCGGCAGCGCTGCTCGTGCCCATGAAGGACCACGAACTGGGGGCGCCGGCCCACCGGGATGGCCCTGAACACGCGGGTGAAGGCCCCGGCCAGAACCACCTCCCACCAGGGAGCCCCGCAACAAGCGCAGAACCGCTCTTCTCGTTTCCTGGCCACGTGGTAGTAGACCGCTCCTCCCCGAAATTCGGTGCGCAGAAGCAGATGGTGGATCAGGCCCAGGGCATGATAAAGGTAGCTGGTCGTCACCATGGTCTGCCTCCTCTCGTGGTCAAGCGTTTCCCTGCTTCACGAGATACCGCCAAGGCGGCGACTTTTCTATCTCTTCACCAGATCATCCCATCTGGCCATTTGCCGGATGAACCATAAATGAGCCTCCGGGAAAACCGGGGCGGTTCACAAGTGCGTTCGTCAGCTCATTTGAGGCCCTCTGCCGAGTGCGCGAACCGACCAACCCCTTTTCCCTGGGCATCCAGCCATGTCCTCTGGAAGCATTGTAACCTCAGCTGCTCACAGCCACTTCTCGGTGTTCCCGGCCGCCAGGTCCTTGTAAAAGGCCTCCAGCTTCTCCGGGTCGCCGATCCAGACCCAGCCCTCCTGGCGGATGGGCATGGCGGGATAGATCTTCTTGTGCTTCAGGACGGTGGTGGGGCTGAAGCCCACGAAATCGGCGATTTCCTTCATGCCCTTCAAGAAATTGGCCTTGCTCACCATCGGCTGTGACTCCTCGTGATGGGTTGAATGACGGGTTCGGGCTCCTGGTCGGGCTCCTGGCGCTGCATGTAGCGGATGCCCAGGTAATCGGCGCAGACCAGTTGCAGGACCTCGCAGTCCAGGAAGTGATTGGGCCGGCGGCGCAGGTTGCGCCAGAGGCCGCGCTCGTCCTTGGCCTCGGAGCAGAGCTGGCGGGCGTAGTCGTTCAAAAGACCCACGGCGTGGCCCCCGCCCGGCGGCTCGCCATCGGGCCAATTGCTGTGCAGGCGCCAGGCCCCGGGATCGCCGGGGGCAATGCGCAGCTTGCCATCCAGGAGGTCGTTCTTGTAGTAGGTCGTATTGAAGTGGAAGCAGACCAGGCCGGGGTGGGTGTCCACCTTGGCCTGAGTGTAGGGCTGGCGGTTGGTCTTCTGGAAGCCCTTGCTGGCCCGCATCGGCGGGTTGGCCTGGCACCAGTCGTAGACCTCGCGCTGCATGGCGCCGTCGCCGGAGTCCACCAGGCCGAAGCCGATCACGCAGCCCGCGCCCTCGGGATCGCGGTAGTGGTCATCGAAGATCACCTTCTCGACAGCGGCCCAGGAGTCCAGGTAGGCCGCGCGCACCAGCCAGGAATCCCGCTCCGGCCCGGCCGCCCAGGCCCGGATGGTGAGGTAGAACCCGGCGCGCTGCACGTCCACGCAGGCGGTCAGGAGCACGGCGTCGGCCGGCACCAGGCCCGGCGGGCGCTCGTCGCACAGGGCCAGGATCAGGTCATCGGAGCGCGCGGCCTGCTCACCGCGGTAGGGCAAGGCCAGGACCTTGTTATAGAGGGTGACGGCGGCCTTGGCCTCCTGGCCGGCCCTGATGAATTGGGCCGCAATCTTGCCCAGGCTCACGAAGGGGCTATGGAAGGCGCTGAAATGGAAGCCCACCTTGATGGGCCGCGCCACCGGCTGGCAGGGCTCCCACCATTGCGCCCGACTGTCCCAGCGGTGGGGCTGGTAGGCCCCCTCCTGCACCGCCAGACGACGCTCCAACCGGCCCCAAGCGCCCTCGCAGAGCTCGCACTCGTACCAGGCCAGGTCTTCGCCCTCGATGCGGTCGGGCTGGCCAGTGAGCTCCTGGTCCCAGCGCAGCTGTTCGGGGTGCATGATTTGCAGCCCGCCGCAATGCGGGCATTTGGCCATGTAGACCCGCACCTCCTGGCATTTGACCAGGTTTTCCCAGCCCGGCGCGTCCTCCAGGGTGGTGGTGGTTACGCCCAGGACCTTGCTGCTGAAAGGAAAGGTGGTGGTGCGGGCCTTGGCCAGATCCACCGCGTCCATGCTGTCCTTGCGCGGCACCGGCCACAGGTCCACCTCGTCCAGGAACACCTGCGGGATGGGGAATGACGCCAGCGTCGCCTCCGAGCGCGGCCAGCCCATGTAGGTCATGGAGGCCTGGAGGTGCAGCTCGTAATTGCCGAGGCTGAGCGGGGAGCCGGTCATCAGCTCGCGCAAGGCGGTCGAGGCCTTGATGATGCGCTGCAGGCGTTCCTTGCTGACCCGCACCGCGCTTTTCTCGTCGGCCATGACGAACAAGGCCCAGGCTTGATCATAGTGCTGGCCATAGGCCCAGCAGTTGTAGACGATCTGGGTCTTGCCGCCTTGCAAGGGCCCAATCACCCAGACCTCGCGCACGTGGGGCAAGCCCCAGGCGTCCATGGGCTCCACCAGGTAGGGCGTGTGCTGGTTGCTCCACTCGCCCTTCCAGGGGCCGTCGGTGACCACCCGATAGCGCTCGGCCCATTGCGACACGCTGAGGGGTTCCTTCTGGCGCCAGGCCTCGATCTCGCCCGGGGTCAGGGTGACGGCCGGGAATAGCTCCTCTTGGTTGAGCAGGGCTTGCAAGCTCATGCCTGGCCCCCCTCACCAGCCGCCAAACGAATCTCGCCCTGGGTGGCGTAGCGGTTAAGCCACTGCTCCACCTGGCGCTCGACAAAGGCCAGGGCCTCGGGCGCCTGGCCGGGATCGCCGCCCACGATGTGGATCAGGTTCTCCACGTATAACCGGCCGAAGTTGAGCATGTCGGCCTTCAACAGCCGCGCCCGGGTGGCCATGGCCCGGAAATGCTCCTCCTTGGTGATGTATTTGCCCTCCATGATTTCCTGTTGTAGGCGGGCCTTGGCGGTCTGGACCTCGGCCTTCACAATGTCGGCCAGGGCCCTGCGCTCCTGCAGGGCCTCCAGCCGTTCCGACCCACCGCCGTCCTTGCGCTTGAGGTTGCTTGCCGCGTAGCGCAAAACGTCCGACTCGCGAAACAGCCCGTCCCGATCGGGCCGCAGCATGCCCCGGTCGCGATGGTTGTAGGCGGTGTTCTCCGAGACCTTCCAGCCCTGCTCCGAGAGATAAGCCGCCACCTGGCGCGGGTTCCTGAAGACCCGCTCCCCGCCTGACTCGCCCGCGCCGGCCTCGTCCGCGGCCTGTTGCTGCCCAGCCGCCACGGCTTCCACTGCCTTGTGGGCCTTGAGGAAAGCCGTGATGTTGGCCGCCGAAGGCGCCTCCATCATGGCCCGCATGGCCTTGCCCTCGGCCAGCTTCAGCGCCTCGCCCGCCCGCTGATGGACCTCGTTCAGCTCCAGGATGACCTCCCGTCCCGCCGGGGAACAACCGCACAACTACTTGAAATGTTTAGATATCCGCCGCTTTTGCTGTTGACTGCGGTGGATCACCAATGATATCTATTAGTTACAAGCTTGGGGTCACTCGAACCGGAGGAATTGAAATGGCCAAGACCAGCTACGCGATCAAGAGGCTCAGCAAGTATGCCGAGGTGGAGCACCTGGAGGGCAGCGGCCTCCACACCTGCACCTTCAACGAGGTGGTGATCCAATTCTACGATCAGGGCGGCGAGGCGATCTGCATCCGGGCGCACCGGGTCGATGAACGCGACGACCCCCACACCGACTACTTCGCCGGCTCCTACTACGACAACATCAGCCAGGCCATTAACCGGGCCTTGGCCGATTCGACGCTGTGCCATCGCGAGCCCTGCCCGGCCTGCGGCAGCGACCTGGGCACCAAGCGCTGGATCGACGGGCGGACGGTCTGGACCTGCCACAAGTGCGGCGGGCCGATCAGCGGCAAGTATCAACAGCCCAAGCCCACTCCGGCCGCGAAGCTGGGCACTCAAGAAAACCAACCTGGCCTGCTGCCCATCGGCAGCCGCGTCTACTACACCGGCGACATGGCCAACCATGATGGCGAGGGCTGGGTGGGGAGCCACATGCCGTCCAGTCGTTTCGGCGGAGCCGCGCTGAACATCGAGCTGGACGACGGCCGGGTCTTCGCCGGGGTCTTCTCCTCCAACCTGCGTTGGCCCCACGAGGACAACCGGGGCCAGCGTTTCGTGATCCGCAAAGTTGCCTCGGTTCCCGAGACTACGGCGCCGCCGGCCGAGCTCGCCACCAAGCCGGTCCCGCGCCTGGTCCTGCTGGGCCTCAACTAACGATTGACCGCATGCCGCCTGGCCTCCCGCGCGGGGGCCGGGCGGGAAAGGATAAGCGCCATGCCTCTGGATCGCCTGCCGCTCTCTGCGATCGCCCCCAACCCCAACCAGCCGCGCAAGCTTTTCCGCCGGGACAAGCTGGAGGAGCTGGCCGCCAGCATCGAGGAGCACGGCCTGCTGGAGCCCATCGTGGTGGCCCGGCGCGGTAACAAGTGGCAGATCATCATGGGCGAGCGTCGCTGGCGCGCCTGCCGCATGACCAGGCGCTATCAGGCCCAGTCGGTCCCCGTGCGGGTGATGGTCACCAGCGACGCCAAGATTGCTGAGATGTCCTTGATCGAAAACATCCAGCGCGAGGACCTGACCCCGCTGGAGGAGGCCCGCCATATGCAGGCGCTGTTGGATCGCGGGCTCTCCATGGCCGAGCTGGCCAAAAAGCTGGGCTTCAAGAGCCATGCCCGGGTCTACTTCCGGACCATTCTCTTGAACCTGTTGCCCGAATATCAGGAGGCCCTGCGCTGCGGAATCATCAGCCACGCCCAGGCCATCGAGATGAGCCGCCTGGAGCCGGCCAACCAGCAGCGTTTGTTTGACCTGATCAAGGCCGGCAAGGCCAGCGACCCCGGCAAGCTGCGCTCCCTGGCCGGTTCGCTGCTGAACCGGGAGCAGCAAGGCGTGATGTTCATTGCCGAGCCCAGCGAGCAAGAGCGAAAAGTGCTGAACAAGTATGACCGCATCGTGGGCGCCATCCTGAAGCTCGTGGAGAACTCGCTCAACAGCGAGGACCTGTCGCTCTTGAAGACCGTCCTGGCCTCTAACCTCTTGCTCAACATCGACCGCCTGGATCTCATCATCAAGCACCTGCACAAGATCAAGGCGGCCATGGTCGAGGCCCAGGGCGCGCAAGAGGTGTTGCGAGCGGTGTCGTGAATCATCAAACGGCGGCATGGGCGCTAGCCCTGCCGCCACGGAGGCTGGAGCATGGTCCTGGTCAGCAAGTGTTGCGTGGGCATCCCCTGCCGCTACCAAGGCAACGGATATTTGCGGGGCTTTCTGTGCAAGATTGGGCTGGAACACGACTTCATCGCGGTTTGCCCGGAGCAACTGGGCGGCCTGCCCACGCCCCGGGAAGGCTGCAACGTGCGCGGCGGTCGAGTCCTGGGCCGCCAGACTGGCTTCGACTTCACCGAGCCCTATGCCGAAGGCGCGCGCCAGGCCCTGGAAATATGCCGGCGCAACGAAATCACCACGGCCTACCTGCTCAAGAACAGCCCCAGCTGTGGTAAGGCCTATGGGCTCACCGCCAGGCTCCTGGAGGAGCACGGCATCAAGGTGGTGCCGGTCTAGCTGGGCAAGCCCTGGAATCATGCGGCCTCCCGCGCCTCGTCGTCTTCATCGTCGGCCAGGCCGGCCGCGAAAGCCTCCTGGCCCTTGTCGGCCATGGCCTCCACGCTGGCGGATTTGTCCGGGGTGTGGTCCTGCCAGTAGCCGGTGCCCAGGCGCCGCTCCAGCCAGAGCAGCTCCTCGAAAACCTCGGGATAGTGGGCGCGGATGGCCGCATAGGCCCTGGGCTTCTGACCGGGACAGATGCGGCAGGCGGTGCGCTGCAAGCCGCGCCCATAGCCGCTCCAGATCGGCACCTCATTGGTGGTCAGGATTTCATCGGCCGCGTCTTTTAGCGCGAAGTAGAGCGGCTGAAAGAAGGCGTAGCCCTTGAGGCGATCGATGGTCATGAAGCGCGAAGGCCGGGTCTTGCCCTGCTTGCCCCGCTCCTGGAGCCGGCCGCCGCGAAGAATGGCGATCTCCTCCGGCGGGTGCTGCCTGAAGTGCTCGTCCAGGGTCTTGTGCAGGACCTCGTGGCAATAGGGGTGCAGGAAGTGCGGCAGCTTGCCCTTGCCCAGGAACACCTCGATCATGTGTTCCCGCGAGCGCAGGGTCATCAGGCGCGCGCCCAGGTCCTGGGCCACGCTGGCCAGGTGGCCAGGGAAGCCGATGAAATCAGCCCCCATGTCCACGAAGCAAAGCGTGATGTCATTGTCTGGCAGGAAGCGCTGCGCCCACAGCGCCGCCGCGGTGGAATCCTTGCCGCCGGAAAACTCCACCAAGATGCGCCGGCCCTGGAGGATGGCCAGCTCCTCCGGGCTGGGGGCCAGGTCCTCCATGCCGGCGATGGCCTTGTTCACTTGGGGCTTGTCGCCCTGGTCTGATCCGCCGCCGGACCCGCCCTCGGCCAGGAGCTTTTCCAGCTCGGCCGGGTCGAAACCGATCAACGACAGGTCGAAGTCCGCCTCCAGCAGGGCCTTGAGCTCGGCCGCCAGCTTATCCTCGTCCCAGGTCGCCAGGTCGGCCATGCGGTTGACCGCCAGGCGGAAGGCCCGGACCTTTTCCTCCGACCAGCCGTCTACGTAAACCGCCGGCACCCGCTCCAGGCCCGCCGCCTTGGCCGCCGCCAGGCGGAAATGGCCGTCGATCAAGCGGCCGTCGCGCAAGGCCAGGACCGGCACCCGGAAGCCGAACTCCCGGATCGCCGCCGCGAATTGCTCGATCTCGCGTGGCCCATATTTGCGGGGGTTGTCGCCATAGGGAACCAAATCCTTGATGGCCACTTCCTCGATGATCATGTCGTTCATGCTTCCTCGCTGCCGCTAGCCGATGTTCCCTCAAGGCTGGTCGCTGCTTCCTCGCTGGTGGTCGGTGCACTCTCGTTGGTGGCCGGTGAATCCTGCTTGCTGGCCAACTCCAAAGCCGCGAAGCGCTGCCGCCAGCGCCGCACGGTTTCGCGGTTCACCCCCAACTTGCCGGCGATGGCCTGGTCGCCCACCCCCAGGGCCAGGAGCAGGCAGAGCAGCACGTACCCGGCGGGGTCCAGGCCGGTCTTGCTAAGGAGCGTCCCGCTCAGGGCGGTGAAGAACCGGCCGCAGCCGGTGCACTGCACCCGGCCCAGGCTCCGCCAGCTCATCCGCAGGCGGGGCGAGCTGACCGCCTTGCCGCACCAAGGGCAGGCCGGCCCGGCGGGATGGAATTGCCAAAATAGCCAGTCCCGGCAGCGGTCGGCCGCCAGGAAGTCCGGGGCGAAGGCATCAAATACTTGGGCCGGCAGCACCGCCCGGGTCCCGCCCCGGGTCCTGCCCTTGCCGAGGTCCGCTTCCCTAACTGCCTGTCTTGCCTGCATTTCCATTTTCCCAACCCAAGTTTTTAGCTTGTGGTGGCCGCCCCCCGGGCGTTCTTCGACCCGCTGGGGACTCCCCCGCCGGGAGGACCCGCCGCCCCCGCCTCACCGCCCCGCCAGGCGGGGGAGCAGGTGCTTGCGCACCGCCTCGGCCGCGTATTGGCAAACCATCAGCAGCGCCTCCGCGTAAACCAGCGGGTTGACCGCCCGCCAGGCCGGCGGGGCCTCCACCGTCACCGATCCAGACACCACCACCAGTTGTATCTCGGGGTTTGCCTCCAGGTTCCGGCCCAGCCACATAAGTTTGTCCCGATCCGCCTCGTCTTCGACTTCCTTCAAGACCGCTTCCCAATCCCAAGCCTTGTCATCTTCCAGACTGGGAGAATCATGCATGGAGTAGAGCTTGGGGAAGCGGGCATGAAGGTCAGGCATGATGATCCGCTCAGGCCCGGACTGGCGGGGGTGTCGGGGTGGCGTCAGGGGTGCGGGGGAGCCAAGGGCGCGAAAATAAAAACCTGGCGGGGGTGTCAGGGGTAATGGCGGTTCTTGGCTCGGGAGTGGGGGTATCTATAATGATGATGTTCAGGCGCGCGCGCGTCCGTGCGCAATGTACCCAGGATTGCCCCGACAGCCCCGACACCCCTGACCCGCCCGCATAAATCCTGGGGTTTGCTTGCCAGGGGTGCCCCGTTTCACCCTGACAGCCCCGACCCGGCCGGCCGCAAATCGACGCAAGGGGGCGGGGGGAGCCGGCGCGGCAAGCGCCCATCCCGGCGGGGCGGCCGTGGTCGCCCTCAAGCTGCCTTGCGCACCGCAAGCCCCAGGCCCTCCAGGTAGAAGCAGCGATTGCCGTTGACCGTGCGACGGGTTTCCTTCCAAGAGAACAGGCCAGCTTCCTTCAGGCGCTTGAAGAACAGGGCCGCGCCCATGGGCTTGTAGCCGTTGTCCTTGCACCAGCCGGAGTAGGCCCGATACAGCTCGTCCTTGCGCACCTCCGGTGGCATGCCGTCGGCTTCGGCCTCGCTGGTCAGCATCTCCCGCGCGAACTCCAGGACGTTGTTGATGTCCAGCCGGTATTCCCGGATGGCCTCCTGGCTGGCCTGGCTGCCGGGGAAGCGGCCGCGCGCCCGCAAGCGATTCAGGCCCACGATGGCCCAGGCGAAGATCCCGGGCAGCTCCGCCTTGAGCTTGGCCGCCAGCTCCGGGTCTTGCTGGGCCGTGCCCCGGAACGAGCGATGGAAGCGCACCACCAGGAGCCGATCCAGGAAGGCATCGGTGTGCCCGGCCGCGCGGGGGAAGTCGTTGGCGCTGCAGGCCAGCTTGCAGCGGGGCCGGAAGGTGAAGCTATGGCCGTACTTGAAGGCCGCCTGGAGGCTCTTGCCGCTGGTGATGGTGTTGAAATACTTGGTGCTGAAATACTTGCTGTCCGCCTCGTCGGAGATGTTGAGCATTTTTTCGTGCAGGGCGGCGCGCTCGTGGGGCTTGTCCAGGTCCTCCAGGTCCACGGCCGAATAGTTGGCTTCGCCCACCAGCCACTCCAGGACCTCAAGGAGCGTGCTCTTGCCCGCGCCCTTGACCCCCACCAGGAAGAGCGCCTTCTCATAGCGACAATCGGGCCACAGGCAATAGCCCGCGAACTCCTGAATCTCGTTGATCACCGCTGGCGGATTGCCGGTGGACGCCAGGTAGGCCTTGAAGGCCAGGCAGTCGCGGGGGTCGTGGGGGTCGAACTCCCAGGGAATCATGTAGGTGGCGCGATAACCGGGGTCGTGGGGCAGGATGTCCAGGCTGTCCAGGTGCAGCATGCCGTTGGGCAGGCAGAGGAACTCCGGCCGGGAGTTGAGGCCCTGACCCATGGGCAGGGTGCTCAAGGCCACCACCTGGCCCACCGCGTCATTGACCCGGGGGATGGTGGCCTGGTCGCCCAGCTTGGCCAGGGCAAGGCGTTGCAGGTCCGCCTGCACCATGGGCTGGTAGTGGCGGCCGTTGTAGGCGTAGGTGATGCCCGACTCGCGATCGGTGATGAAGTCGTTCTCGGATAAAATTTCCCGGGCCAGCAGGGCCGGCCGGAACGAGGCCCGACCGCCGGGCCCCAGCACCCAGAAGCGGCTCGCGCCCTCGGGTCCCGGGGCGCCCTCGCCGCCATCCGGTTCGGGGTCCGGGGCCTTGACCACCTCGGCCGACTCGGCCAGGGCCAGCAGGTCGGAGGCGCTGTAGCCGGTGGCGAACCAGTGGCACAGCCGGCGGCCGGCGGTGCGGGGCATTGGCCCGGCGAAGGCGGCCGGCCAACGGTAGATCATCACCGCGGCCGCCTCCCGGGCCAAGGCCCGGGCCACGCTCCGGGCCTCTTGCTGGCTCAGCTCGTCATGGGGGAAGCAGACGATGACGGTCTGGCCACGCAAGGGCTTGGAAAGGGCCGGATGCCAGCGGGTCGGATCACCAGTGGTGCAGACCGCCGGCACCTGATTGCTCAGGGCGGTGATCACCTCGGCCTCGTTGCGCACCACCCACCAGATGGCCCGTTTGCCTCCGGTGGCCAGCTCGTCCCCGGCCGGAAAGAGTCGCGCCCCGCCAAAGGCCTTGGCTTGCTCGCCCTGGCCCAGACGGAAGTTGATGACCTCGTACTGATCATCCAGGGGCTTGAGCAGGCGGAGATTGACCAGGCGGTTTTGGCTGTCCCGAATGGGGATGGCCGCCCGCTCCTCGCCCTGGGGGCTGGTCCAGAGGCGCGGCCCGAAGTCCTGGGCAAGCTCCCGGCTCCAGGCCAGGCGCTTCTCCAGGGCCGACCACCAGGCCTCCGGCAAATCGGGCAGGGCCTCCCAGACCTCCTCGGGTATGAACTTTCCGCGCTGGGCCATTATTCAGGCCTCCAACATCAAGCGGGCCACCTGCTCGCGAGTCTGGTTGTGGCGGTTATGGCCGCTGGCCGGCCGCATGACGCCAGCCGCCAAGAGCACCTTGCGCACGGTCTTTTCCCCGGCCCCCACCAGCACCGCCACGTCTAGGATTGATAGCCCCGACTGGTAAGCCGCGATGATCCTGGCCGTGTCCACCATCTAGGCCGCCTCCCCGACCCTGAGCGCGAAGCTCAAGGCCCAGACCGGCGGTTTTGCGTCCCAGCCCAGGCCGCGCGGGGCGTTGATGGAGTCCCAGAGGGCGCAAAAGGCGAGGACGGGCGAAGCGTGATAGGCCCCGCGGGGGTCATGGCGCCAGCAGGGGAAACCGGCTTCGCGCGGGACGTACTGGATGCCCTCGGACCGGGCGTCGGCCTCGCTGATTTGCTGGATGAAGCCCGCGCCCACGCTGGCCAGCCACAGCGGCAGGCGGCAGACCCAATGCGGCATGTGGATGGAGGGTGTCCAGCCGGCGACCGGCCGGCCGCCGGGCTTGAGCTGGGCCAGACCGTGGCCCAGGCCCAGGGCTATCCTGGGGTTGTCGGCTCGGTAGACGATTCGAGCTGGCTGGCCCTGGGGATCGCGCAACGCATGCACCGGCGCGGCTGCCTCGCCCTGGCCCAGCATGGCCCAGGTCTCCCGCCCCCAGAGGTCATCGCCGGGCTGGTAAATGGGATAGACCCGGTGCCAGGTTTCGCCGCCAGGCCCTGACTTGGCGCCGGGCGCCTTGAAGCAAGGCCCGGGCTGGCCATCGGGACTGGGGCCGTGGTCCACCACCGCGCGGGACCAGTCCAATCCATCCCAGATGGCCCGCTGTCGCCCGGAGCGCCCCACCGGCTGGCCATCCAAAAGGCTGTTGCGGGCGGTGACCACCCGGCGGGTCTGGGTCTTCTCGCCAGCCAGGATGGCCAGGACCATGGGTCCCTTGAACAGCAGGGGATGTTCCTTGCCCATGCTCACACCCCCAGCCTTTGCTCCAGGAAAGCCACTTCCTGGCCGAGGCGCGGATCGCCAGCCAGGGCGCGCTCCACCTGGTCCACGCCATAGATGACGGTGGAATGATCGCGGTTGAAGAGCCGGCCCAGCTCGGCAAAGGTGGCTTCGGTGTGCCGGCGGCAGAGGTACAGGGCCAGGTTGCGCGGCCGGGTGATGGCCTGCTTGCGGCTCTTGCCGGTGAGCGCGGCCGGCTCCAGGCCATGGGCGGTGGCCACCGCCGCCAGGATTTTTTGCGGGGTCAGGCGGCGCAAATCCTGGCGCAGGCTGCCCAGCACCTCGGCCGCCAAACGAAGATCCAGGGGCCGGCGGGTCAGGCTGCCCTGGGCCAGGAGCCCCACCAGGGCGGCTTGCAGCCGGCGCACGTCGCCGGGGGCGTGCTCGGCCAGATACTCCAGGACCTCATGCCCCACGGCCGCGCCTTCCTGGCTGGCCATGGCCTCCAGGATGCGCACCCGGGTGGCCTGGTCGGGCGGGGCGATGGGCGCGGTGAGGCCAGCGCCGATCCGGCTGGCCAGGTGGGGCTTGAGGCCCTTGATTCGTTCCGGCGGCCGGGAGCCGGTGAACACGATGCGCTTGCCCGCGTCCAGGAGGGCATCCAGGGTGTAGCCCAGCTCGTCCTGGGTCTTGTCCTTGCCGGCAAGGAACTGCACCTCCTCCAGGAGCAGCAAGTCGCAGTTTTGGCGGAAGCGCGCCTTGAAAGCCTCCATGCGCTTGGTCCGAAGCGCGGCGATCATTTGATTAGCGAAATCCTCGGCCGTGAGGTAGGCCACCCGCTGACCGGCCGCCTGGTGGCCGACGGCCTGGGCCAGGTGGCTCTTGCCCAGCCCGGTGTCCGACACCAGGTAAAGGCTGCTGGACAGGAAGTGCTCGTCCCGGGCCAGGGCGCGCGCCGCGGCCAGGGCGAATTCGTTACCGGCTCCGACCACGAAGGTCTCGAAGCGGAAGCGGGCATTGAGCCGGGGCCGGTCGCTAGCCAGGTTAGGCAGGTCGAGCTGGTGGGGAGCGGTGTTCACGATTTGGCTAGGTTTGTTCAGGGCCGGGGGCGTGGTGTTCAGACAAAGCCTGATTTCGCACCCCAAGCCCAGCTCCTCGGCCAGGGCCTTGAGCCTGGGCAGGCAATGCTCCCGCACCCAGGCCAGGTGAAAGGCGTTGGGACAGGCCAGCACCAACCGGCTCGGTTCATCGGCCGCCACGGTCAGGGGCTCCAACCAAAGCTGAAACTCGCCTGGGTCCATGGCGCGCAAGGCCTCGGTCAGGGCGGGCCAGGAACTCATGCCTCGGCCTCGGCTTCGGGCTTCCCCGCGAAGAGGTCGGCCTGGCGCGGGTCGGGCATGGGCGGCTTGGTGTCGGACTCGTAGATCGAGGCCGCCACCTCGGCCAGGCGTTCGCCCCAGCGGGGATCATCGGCGTTGAGCGCGACCTCGGCGTGAAAGTCCTCGATGTCGTGGCCGATGAGCTTGTAGGGGCTGTCCTCGTCGTCGGAATCGAACCAGCAATGGCGCAGCTCGTGGCGGATCAGGCGCACCCGGTCCGGCCCCGCGATGCGCATGAACACCTCGTAGTCCAGGCTCAGCACGTAGTCATAGGCGTTGCCGTCGGCGTCCTCGCTCAAGAGCCGCACCACGTCTTGCGCCCGCTGGATGCGGCCCAGCACGTAGCGGCCCAGGTTCTGGCGCTTCTTCTCGTCGAAGAGCACCAGGATGCGGGCATTGGCCAGGGCCTCGAAGTGCTCGGCTCGCACCTCGTCCACCAGGTCGCGCACCCAATCCGGCGCGAATGCGTAACGGCTGCTCATCGGCATCGTCCCAGGTCGTGCTTGACGAAATAGGTCCCCGGCGTGAAGTCGCCGGAGCGGTCGTTGGGGTAGAAGCCCAGGTCCTGGAGCATCACCCGGGCCTGGCGGCGATAGGCGGCCCAGTCGATGGTCTTGGCGTGGGGATGGTAGTTGAGCCGGCCCAGCTTGAAGTGGCGCACGAAATGGTGTGTCGCCTCGATGATGGCCAGGGTTTGCTCCGGGTCCAGGACCGGCTCCAGGCTGGCCCAGGTGAGCAGGCCCAGGTCGTAGGCCTGGCGCAGTGCGGCCAAACGCTCGGCCGGGGGCGCGGCACCAGGCTCCCACCGGGCCGAGAGCTCCGGCGAGAGCGCGGTCAGGCTGGCGCCAAAGGCATGCGGCCGGTCGCTGGCGGCCAGGAGATCCAGGTCCCGGGTGGCGCGCAAGCCGCCCTTGCTCAGGATGCTGACGGTCAGGCCCTGGGCCAGCAGGATTTCCAGGACGGAACGGGTAAGCCGGTGCTGCTCCTCGCAGGGCTGATAAGGATCACAGGTGAAGCAGAGCAGCACCGGCTGGGGGGCGTTTTTGATGCGGCGGGCCGATTGCGCCAGGCTGGTCAGGATGCCGGGTCGGGGCTGGGGGTTCTGGAAAAACTCGGCCGGCTCCATGCGCAGCACTTGCGGGGTCCAGCAATAATCGCAGGCGTGGCCGCAGCCGGTGAAGAGGTTCACCGCCAGGGGCGCGTACTCGGCCGCACGCCCGCTGGGCTTGTAGATGGCCCTCATAGCCAATGCCTCCAGACCCCTAGGCCCCAGCCCAGGCAATACCAAAGGCTGAGGAAAAACATGCCCCATTGCCGCGCCTGCCAGGTGGCCGCCAGCCACAGCGGCTGGCTGCACAGGCCCAGCAGAAAACCCCAGGCCCGGAGCGGGCCATCGCAAGCGGTCAGCAATATTGCGGCTCCACCAAAAAGTGCGATCAGGACTTGACTGATTGCCCGCGCCCATCCCCTCCAGCCTTGAGGCATGGGAAAGCCCCGCCTGGCTCCGTTGTGTCCCTGGCGGGGCTTGGGGGAGGTGATGGAGGAAACGGGGTCCAACTGCCTGGGGAGGGGAGCCCTGACCTCGGACGACACGGAGCCTTGGGGGCACGCCGGGGAGCGATCATGGCTCCCGGCCTCGGGCTGAGAAACCGCCGGGCCATCTAACCCGGTGGTGAATGCTGGTAACGCCATGGCTAGTCCCGGTGATTGCGGTAGTAGATCGAAGTCAACGGATGGCCCCTGTAAAGCCTCACCGTTGGATTTTCCCTGCACACCGCGTCATCCAACTTGCATTTGAGCTTGTCGAAGGCCTCAACCAGCCTTTCAGCGGCCATGGCCTCGGGCGATTTGCGGGGAAACGCGTTGGCGATCTCCACTGAAAGCTCAAGCAAGAGCTGCCTGATCGGGTGGAGAGCGGCACCAATCTCCTCGTGCCTGGCCAGAGTGAACCCCGGCTTTTTTGCCATTCCTCACTCCTCACGGTTCGGGGGCCAAATCCCAGGCCGGGTTTCCGGCCCAACACCCAACCTAGGCCGCCTCGGCCCGCCAGGCCGGGTGGGGATTGGTGATTCGCCAGCGCCAGCCGGCGGCCAGACCTTGACGTTCGCGCCACCCGTGTTCGCAGGCGGTCAGCACGGCCGCGCCCACCGGCCCGGCCTGGGTGAACTCCCAGGGCACCAGGCGGATCAGCGGTCCCAGGCCCCGGCGCCGGGCCAGGCGATCCACCTGGGCCAGCATGCCGGGGTAGTCGTTGGCCGCCCGCTCCTGGACGATGGTGAGCGGAGCGGGCAGGGCCAGGCCGGCCGGAGCGGGCTGGTGGTGGTGCCAGCGGTCAATGAGGCCCAGCACCAGGGCCAGGCCCCAGGGCGCGGGCACCACCAGCTGCACAGGCTCAGGCACCGGGCGCCTCGTCCGCCGGCAGGGCGAAAATGCGCCCGGCCCGGGCCGCCTCCAGGAGACCGATTTGGCACTCCGGGCAGGCCAGCCACTCCGGCGCGGCCGGGGACTGGTACCAGCCGGCGGGCGGACCGCCGTCCACGTGCAGCGGCCGCCGGGCGTTGCAGATGCCGCAGCGGACCAGGCCGGGCGCGGGTGGCGATGCGTGGGTCTGCTCGTGAACTGCATCAAGCACGGTGTTTCCTCCATGGCCGGGCCTGGCCGGTGCGGCGGCCCAGGCGCTCCAGGCGCTTGAGGACCAATTGGCCGTCGGCCGTGTCCAGCAAATAAGGGCCAGGGCAATTCAGGCAGCGGCCGAAGTCCACGTAGTCCGTGAGCTCGGCCTGATGGGGCTGGCCCAGGTCGCGGCGCACTTGGCAAAAGCCCTCGCTGTGGAAGGTGATCGAGGGGTGCTTGCGGCAGAGAAAGCGCAGAGGGATGTTGAGCGAGCTTGGCCAGGTCAGGCGCTCCCAGACCTCGGCCGGAAGCTTGGGCATCAGGCGGCGCGTCTCTGCCAAGCCCTGGGCGAAGGCGTCCGCCTCGCCATGCGAGGCCAGATCAAGCCCCGCCTCGATCATGGCCAGGGCGCTAGGCATGGCCTTCCCGGCAGAGAAGGGCCGTGATCGGTGCAGCTTCCCGGGCCGCCACCAGCGGCCGCCAGGTTTCGGGCCGCAGGGGGTCGGCCAGGCAAGGGTCAGGCAAGGCGCGGATGGTCAGGGGCGGCAGCCGCAGCCAGGACAACTCGGCCCAGTTCATGGGGCGGGCCGCAAGATGATCGGCGTTGGTGGCCATGTCGCCTCCCGGGTTCCCGGGCTTGGGCTTGGGTTAGCCAGACCCCCATCTGGACACCCCCTCGCCCGGCCCTTTTAAGGTTCTTGCCTGCCGTTGACCCCGACCCACGCCGGGGTGTCCCTACCTCAGTCCAGGCTGCCGCCGCGTTGGCGGGCCTGGTCCAATAAGGCCAAAACGTCGGTCAGCTCCCGGATGGCTTGATCGGCTTGGGCGCGAATCGCCCGATCCTCTTCTGGCGAGATATGGCCGTTGGCCACGGCATCGCGCACCAGCTGATGCAGCTTGGCCGCGGCAATGTCCACGTCGCCGCATTCGCGCTCGGGGTCCAGGGCGGCCAAGTGGTTCGGGGTGTCGGGGATGGAGCGGCGGCCCGGCCACAGCAGGTGGCGCTCCAGGACCCGGGAGCCGGTGACAAAGTGGGCCGCGCGCAAGGTGTCCAGGGGTAGGCCCTTGGTCTGGCCGGCCACCTGGCTATAGACGGTCTGGTAGTTGAGGCCGCCCAGCTCGATGCACACGCGGTCGATGGCGCCCGGCTGCCAGGTCAGGACCCGGTGCAGGTCGGCCACTAGGGCCTCGCCACCGATGATGGTCGGACGGTCCGGGATGCCCCTCATCTCAGAACCTCCGACCGCGCGGCTGGGATGATCGCCGGGGGGCGGCCGTGGCAGGGTGGAAGCATGAGCAGGGCGCGCCGCACATGGCTAGAGGCTCCCCGCACCCGCCGGCGCACCCACCCGGGCCGCCGGACCCGCCACCGCCTGGCCCTCGGGCGGCCAGATATCGCACACCTCCACGCCCAAAGCCCGCGCCACCGCCTGCCGAGCCGGGGCGCTGACCCGCTTGCCGGAAATGACTCCCACCAGGTATTCGCGGGGATAGCCCAGGCGCCGGGCCAGGGTGCCCTGGCTTTCGCGGTCGCCGTGCACCAGGATCAGGGCCGCGCGGACCTTGTGGCCCGGGCTGGCCGGCGAACCGCGAAGGATTGACCCTAAGTCCTGACAAGGGTTACAGTGTGTGCCGGTGGGCATGTCCATGTCCGACCTCGTGTGCTCGGGTTCGGGTGGCTCACTGCGGCAGCGCCGCATGTCACGGTTACATTAATAGCGCCTATAGGCACCATTAGTCAACAAGAAAGTTGCCACTTGGCGTGATAGATGATTTAGGAAAAGAATTGCTCCGTGTTAGAGAGGCTTTAGGTCTCTCGCAACGCGCTTTTGCCGCGCGTTTTGATGTAAGCCTTCGCACCTTGCTGCGCATAGAGAAAGGGCAGGCTGCACCTCGCGGAGTGACAAGGAGCACCTTTGAGCGGGTATTGTCCGAAGCCCGTGAGCTATTAACGCCTAATGGCACCACAAGCCCCACCCAGATTCAACCTACTTCTCCTTCAACGCCCAAGGAGGAGAAGGATCAAGACGAGGTTCAGGAGACAGAACTACTTATTCAGGAGCTAGGGGCTTGGATGCGGCGCACAGTGAGGCGCCGGCCTGAATCCCTGGAGCAGATAAGCACCGGTGTACGCCGGTTGATCAATGATGTTGAAGGGGTGTCCGCGCCTACGGGCACCGAAGATGAGCAAAACAAGGCCTCGCCCCCCACTCGTGCCGTCTGGGGAGCGACCGGGGAAGGCGGGTAGCTGCCCCGCCTTGTAGGGTCGGAGAGCTAGTCAGCCTGTGTGCCAGCCGGGAAGGCCGCTCCCTGCGACTGTCCGAAAGTCTTCATCCCGCGTTGGTCCACGATCGCGGGGTGATCATCTGGGCAAGCAGGCGGATCGCCCAGGCCCTGGGTTACCACTCACTGGTGGGGCGCTACCTTACCGAGCTGGTGGCCCAGGAAGACCATCCGACCCTGGCACGCGCGCTGGCGGCGCCAGGCACGGGATTGCTGCGCCTCAGATTTCGCACCGCGGGGGGAGAATTTAGGGAAATCGAAAGCCGGGGGTGGAGCCTGCGCTGGCAGGGACGAGTGGTGAGGTATGTCGTGGTGGGGGTGATGGGGGAAGTTAAATAATTGCCACTCTGGCTTTAGTTCAGGAAATAGCCATCAATGTTTGAGCAGACTTTCAAGAACATCGACGACATCCTCCGCAAGGAGGCTGGCTGTACCACCGAACTTGACTACACCGAGCAGACCTCTTGGCTGCTGTTTCTCAAGTACTTGGATGATCTAGAGCAGGACCGGGCCACGGAAGCCCAGCTGGAGGGCAGGCAGTATTCCTACATCTTGGCCCCGCATTTCCGCTGGGAAAGCTGGGCCGCACCCAAGGGCGCCGACGGCAAGCTTGACCACAACAAAGCGTTGACCGGCGATGACCTGAGCGACTTTGTCAGCCTGGACCTTTTCCCTTACCTGCAAAAGTTCAAGCAAAAGGCCAGTGGGCCCAACACCATCGAGTACAAAATCGGCGAGATATTCAGCGAGATCAAGAACAAGATCCAAAGCGGCTACAACCTCCGCGAGATTATCGACCACGTGGACGAGTTGAGCTTCCGCTCCCAGGTCAACAAGCACGAACTGTCGCACCTCTACGAAGCCAAGATCAAGAACATGGGCAACGCCGGGCGCAATGGCGGCGAATACTACACCCCACGCCCTCTGATCCGCGCCATGGTGGGGGTGGTCAATCCCCAGATCGGCGAGCGCATCTACGACGGCGCCTGCGGTTCGGCCGGCTTTCTCTGCGAGTCCTTCGTGTACCTCAAGGAGCAAGGCAACCTGACCACCGCCGACCTGACCAAGCTGCAAACCGGCACCTTCTACGGCAAGGAGAAGAAGCCCCTGGCCTACGTGCTGGCCATCATGAACATGATCTTGCACGGCATCGATGCACCCAACATCATCCACACCAATACCCTGACCGAGAACCTGGCCGACATCCAGGAAAAGGACCGCTACGAGGTTATTCTGGCCAACCCGCCATTTGGCGGCAAGGAGCGCAAGGAGGTCCAGCAGAACTTCCCCATCCGCAGCGGCGAGACCGCCTTCCTGTTCTTGCAGCACTTCATCAAGATGCTCAAGGCCGGGGGCCGGGCGGGGGTGGTCATCAAGAACACCTTCTTGTCCAACACCGACAACGCCGCCGTGAGCCTGCGCAAGATGCTCTTGGAAAGCTGCAACCTGCACACCGTGCTGGACTGCCCCGGAGGAACCTTCCAGGGCGCGGGCGTCAAGACCGTGGTGCTGTTTTTCGAGAAGGGCGCGCCCACCCGCCAGGTTTGGTTCTACCAGCTGGACCCTGGCCGCAATCTGGGCAAGACCAATCCCCTGGACGACAGTGACCTGGCCGAGTTCGTGGAGCTGCAAAAGACCAAGGCCGAATCGCCCCGGAGTTGGACCGTGGACGTGCAGGGCCTTGACCAGGCGACCTTTGATCTCTCGGTGAAGAACCCCAACAACGGCGGGGAGGTAAAGCACCGCAGCCCCCAGGAGATTTTGGACGAGATCGCCGCCCTGGATGCCGAGAGCGCCAAGGTGCTGGAGAAGATCAGGGGGCTGCTGTGAAAAAGGACTGGGTCACAAACAACCTGGGAGCGGTTACAACCAAGATTGGCAGTGGCGCTACTCCTCGTGGCGGAGAAACGGCTTACAGAAACACTGGGATTTCTCTCATCCGGAGTTTGAATGTTCATGATTCAGGGTTTAGGCCCGCGAAGCTTGCAAATATCGATGACGATCAAGCAGCCAAGCTATCTAATGTTGAGGTGCAAGAAAATGATGTTTTACTGAATATCACGGGCGCTTCAATTGCTAGATGTTGCCTAGCGCCAAGAAACTTTTTGCCCGCGCGGGTTAACCAGCACGTATCGATTATTAGGGTAATGCGTGATAAAATTTTACCCTCTTATCTTCACTACCTATTGATTTCAAATCTTTATAAAGAAAGACTGTTATCTATAGGCGAAGATGGGGGGTCAACCCGACAAGCTATCACAAAATCCCAGCTTCAAGAGTTTTCAATAGAATACCCGAAATCTATTACCGAACAGCAGCGCATCGTCGGCATCCTCGACGAAGCCTTTGCCGGCATCGCCACTGCAAAGGCCAACGCAGAGAAGAATCTGCAAAATGCGCGAATAATATTCACAACCCACTTGCAATCCTTAATTTTTCAGCGAGGTAGTGGCTGGCAAGAAAAATACTTACATGAAATAGCCAAAGATTTTGGTAGAGGAAAATCCAAGCGTAGACCGCGTAATGATCCATCTCTCTTCGGCGGTAATTATCCATTTATCCAAACAGGCGATATTAGCAATTCTAATCATTTCCTCGCCAATTACTCTCAGACCTACAACGAAGTAGGCCTTGCCCAAAGTAAGCTATGGCCTAAGGGTACCATATGCATCGCTATCGTCGGGGCCACAGTAGGTGAATCTGCTATTCTTGATTTTGAGGCCTGTTTTCCTGATAGCGTCATAGGAATAGTTGTCAATGAAGATTTCGCCGATAACGAGTATGTCGAATATCTTATTCAGTCGTTTAAGTCCTTGTTAAAGGAAAAAGGTAAAGGAACTGCTCGCGACAACATAAATTTAGGGACCTTCGATGGACAAAAGTTCCCTTTCCCTATACTTCCAGAGCAAAAAAGTATTGTCCACAGGCTTAAAGTGATGGATAGCGAAACCCAACACCTCGAATCCCTCTATCAACAGAAGCTCACCGCCTTGGATGACCTAAAAAAATCGCTTCTGCAACAGGCCTTCAGCGGCCAACTCTAGGGCATCGCCATGAACGAAGCCGAAACCAGGGCCGAGCATATTGACCCCGCGCTCAAGGCGGCGGGCTGGGGCGTGGTGGACGGCAGCCGCATCCGGCGGGAGTATCACATCACCCAGGGCCGCCTGGAGGGCGCGGGCCGACGGGCCAAGCCGCTCATCGCCGACTACATCCTGGAGCACCGCAACACCAAGCTGGCGGTGGTGGAGGCCAAGGCCTGGCACGAGCCCCTGACCCTGGGCGTTGCCCAGGCCAAGGACTACGCCGGCAAGCTGGCCATCCGCTACACCTACGCCAGCAACGGCCAAGGCATCTACGCCATCGACATGCAGACCGGCCAGGAAGGCGAGACGCCCCACTACCCAACCCCCGACCAGCTCTGGGACCTGACCTTCGCCACGGCCAACGCCTGGCGCGATCGTTTCGCGGCCATCCCCTTCGAGGACCGGGGCGGCTACTTCCAGGGCCGCTACTACCAGGACATCGCCATAGAGCGGGTGCTGGCGGCCCTGGCCGAGGGCAGGGATCGCATCCTGCTCACCCTGGCCACCGGCACCGGCAAGACCTTCATCGCCTTCCAGATCGCCTGGAAGCTCTTCCACGCCCGCTGGAATCTCATCGACTGGAAGAGCGGCGGTGAACCCAAGCGGCGGCCGCGCATCCTGTTCCTGGCCGACCGCAACATCCTGGCCGACCAGGCCTACAACGCCTTCTCCGCCTTCCCCGAAGACGCCCTGGTGCGCATCGAGCCAGCCGAAATCCGCAAGAAGGACCGGGTGCCCAAAAACGGCAGCCTGTTCTTCACCATCTTCCAGACCTTCATGAGCGGTCCGCCGGTGAATGGCCACCCCTCGCCTTATTTCGGCGAATACCCGCCCGACTTCTTCGATTTCATCGTCATCGACGAGTGCCATCGCGGCGGGGCCAACAACGAGAGCAACTGGCGCGGCATCCTGGACTACTTCAGCCCGGCGGTGCAACTGGGCCTCACCGCCACGCCGAAACGCCGCGACAACGTGGACACCTACGCCTACTTCGGCGATCCGGTCTATGTCTACTCGCTGAAAGAAGGCATCAACGACGGCTTCCTGACACCGTTTCGCGTCAAGCAGATCGCCACCACCCTGGACGAGTACGTCTACACGCCGGATGACACCGTGGAGGAGGGCGAGATCGAGGCCGGCAAGCTCTACACCGAGCTCGACTTCAACAAGATCATCGAGATCAAGGAACGGGAGAAGAAGCGCGTCGAAATCTTCATGGGTCAGATCGACCAGCGCGAGAAGACCCTGGTCTTCTGCGCCACTCAGGATCACGCCTTGGCGGTGCGCGACCTGGTGAACCAGATGAAGACCAGCAGCGACCCCAACTATTGCCATCGCGTGACCGCCAACGACGGCGCCCTGGGGGAGCAGCACCTGCGGACCTTCCAGGACAACGAAAAGAGCATCCCCACCATCCTGACCACCTCGCAAAAGCTTTCCACCGGGGTGGACGCCCGCAATATCCGCAACATCGTCCTCATGCGCCCGATCAACGACATGATCGAGTTCAAGCAGATAATCGGGCGCGGCACCCGGCTCTTTGACGGCAAGGACTATTTCACCATCTACGATTTCGTGAAGGCCCATCATCATTTCAGCGACCCGGAGTGGGACGGTGAGCCGCTGGAGCCGGAGGCCTGCCCCAAGTGCGGGATGCGGCCCTGCATCTGCGTGGCGACGCCTCCAGGGCCCTGCTCGGTGTGTGGCCAGTCACCCTGCGTCTGCGAGCGCGAGCCTTGCGCCAAATGCGGCCAGCGGCCCTGCGTCTGCAAGAAAAGGGCTAAGGTCAAGCTGGCCGACGGGAAGGTCCGCACCATCCAGCACATGATGGTAACCACCTTCTGGCACCCCGACGGCACGCCCATGTCGGCCCAGCAATTCATGGAAGCGCTTTTTGGCCGGCTGCCGGAGTTCTTCAAGGACGAGGACGAGCTGCGCGGCTTGTGGAGCGCGCCGGACACCCGCAAGAAGCTGCTGGAGGGACTTGCCGAGAAGGGATTCGGCAGGGGTCAGCTTGCAGAGATGCAGAAAATCATCGATGCCGAGAAAAGCGACCTATTCGACGTGCTGGCTTATGTGGCCTACGCGCTGGCGCCTCTCACCCGCGAGGAGCGCGCCCAAAAGGCAAAAATCATCATCAGCACGCATTTCAACAGCAAACAGCAGGTCTTCCTTGACTTCGTTCTCGCGCATTACGTCAGCGTCGGCGTTGAGGAGTTGGACCAGGCCAAGCTGACGCCACTGCTGAAGCTCAAGTACCATGATTCCCTGGCCGACGCCGTGGCCGACCTCGGCAAGCCAGATGAGATCGGTAGAGCCTTTAGTGGGTTCCAGAAGTACCTGTATCAGCAGCAGGACGCCGCATGATCCTCCATCTATCCCAAATCTTGACAGGGAAGAATAAACACGGTAGGTTTTTCGCACCAGACCCCCATCTGGATACCCTCTCGCCCAGCCTGGAGTTGATCCGGGTTGGGCGATCTGCTTTCTGCAAACCTCGCTTCGCAAGTGGCGGCCTGGGGGCTGTCCATGCGGGGTAAGATCGACACCCGGCAAACCTGCCCGGCCTGCGGCCAGCGCGGCCAATACCATTTCCGCGATTTCGGCCGGGGCCGTCGGGCCCTGGTGTGCGAGTGCGGTGGCCACATTGCCGACCGCCTGGAACTGGTGGTGAAGTGGCGCGGCACCACCTACCGCTTGACCCATGACGAGTCTGGCCTCCGTTTCACCGACTATGTGCACGCAGAACGCGGCCTGGGGGCGGTGAACAACCAAATCGAACGCAAGGCCTTCTATCCCGAGCTTTGGCGCTCGGCCCGGCAAAACAGGCTGTTGTGGGAAAACTACCTGGCAGCCTACCTGGAGGCCGAGCAACGCAGGCTCCTGCCTGAGCGTTTGGCCACCTGGCACAAGAAGCGGGTCATGATCCAGCGCCTCATGTCCGCCTTCCCCGGCCAGAATATCCGCGAAATACGCACCGCCCAAATCGAGGATTACGCCAATTCACCCGACTTACGCGCCAGCCTGGCGCCTAAGTCCGTGGCCGATCTCCTGGCCGAGCTTCGCCACATCTTCGCCCGGGCCGTGGCCCGTGAGGATATTGAGCGCGCGCCCAAGGTGCCGGCGGTGGAAGTGCCGCGCAAGGTCCTGCGCTACATGACCCAGGCGCAACAGGCCCAGGTTCTGGAGCACATCCCAGACCAGCACCTTCCGATTTTCATGTTTCTCATGGATTATGGCGTGCGGGTGGGCGAGGCCTGCGCCCTGTGCTGGGACAAACTGGACCTGGCCCAGCAGATCTTTGTGGTGGCTCGTAGCATTTCGCGCCGAAGGTTGTCGAGCGCCACCAAAACCCGGCGGGAAAACTCTCTGCCCATCGTGGGCTGGTTCGCCGGCTACCTGCAGGGTGTGCCGGTGGGGATTGGTGAAACGCCGGTCTTCCGCAATCTCCAGGCCGACCCCAGGCGCAACCCTGGCCGGTTTTACCTTCCGGAATTTTTGGAGGGGCTTTGGACGCGGGCTCTGGAAGAGGCCAAGCTGGCCCCCATCCCCCTGAAAAACGGCACCCGCCACAGCCTGGGCAAGCGCTTGCGCGACCAGGGCTGGGACCCCCACCTGATCGCGCGCATGCTGGGCCATGCCTCGCCCCATCACACCATGCGCACCTACGTTCAGGACGACGCCGAAATCCTTCGCGCGCGGTTGACAACGCCGGTTGTTGTCAACCCGTTGTCAACCGAAAACAGGCCAAAAAAGAACTCCCGGCCCTAGGGCCGGGAGCCTTTAACTACCCGAAAACATTTGGTGGTAGGGCGGAAGGGATTTGAACCCTTGACTTCCACCGTGTGAGGATGGCACTCTCCCGCTGAGTTACCGCCCTATGATCGTCTGCTGTTGCGCCCCGAGGGTCGCGGGGTCTGGCCGCGCCGGTCGTCCCGGCCGCCGCGCCTGCCCCGACCAACCTGGTCCTCGCGGCCTTGGCGGCCACCTGGATCCGGTTGTCCATCCTGGCCCCGGCGGTCCCGTCGTCCGGTCCGCTGGTCGCGGCCAGCCGGCCCCTCGCGACCATCCCGGCTCGCCTGGCCGCCGTGCTCCTCCCGGGTGGTCCGTTGACCGCCTTCGGCCCGGGCCGCCCTTGGGCCGCCCTCGCTCCGGGAACCCGTGGCGCGCGGAGACTTTTTTACACCAAGGCTGGCTGGTTTGCAACCGGAGATTAGGCCGGCCGCCTGTTTAAGCGCCTCGATCTCGCCGGGATAGAGCCGCCGCGCCGCACCGGCCGGCAGGTCGCCCAGATGCAGCGGCCCCATGGCCACCCGCAGCAGGCGCTGCACCGGGTGGCCCACCGCCTCGCACATCAGGCGGATCTCGCGCTTGCGCCCCTCGTTGATGATCAGGGCCAGCTTGCTGCGCAACTCGGTGCCGCCCTTGAAGTGCACCCGGGCCGGGGCGGTGCGCCGACCCTCGATGACCACGCCCTCGCGAAGATGCTGGATGGCCGCGGCCGAGGGTCGGCCCGCCACCCAGACCCGGTAGAGCTTGGGCACCCCGAAACGTGGGTGCAGCAGGCGATGAGCCAGCTCGCCATCGTTGGTCAGCAGGATCAAACCTTCGGAATCATAGTCCAACCGTCCGACCGGATACAGGCGGCCCCGCACCTCGGGCGGCAGCAGGTCCACCACCCGGCGGCGGCCCTGGGGGTCCTTGACCGTGCTGACATAGCCGGTGGGCTTGTGCACCAGCCAGTAGTCCTTGGTCTCCGGCCCGGGCAGGGGCTGACCGTCCACGGTGATCTTTTGCAACGCGGGATCGGCCTTGCTGCCCAACTCGCGCCGCACCACCCCGTCCACCGCCACCCGGCCGGCGGTGATCATTTCCTCGGCCGCGCGGCGGCTGGCAACCCCGGCCTGGGCCAGGATCTTCTGTAAACGTTCGGCTGGCATGGTGGCCAATCTAATCGGGGGAATCCGTCGAGGGGTCGCAAAGGGCTCCCCCGGATCCCCTCCTAAAAGGGCGAATTAGGCCGCCTGGGGCGGGTCGTCGTCGTCCGGTCCCAGGCCGAAGGGATCGCCTTCGGCCGATGCTGGTGTCGGCGCGGGCGCGGCTTCGGCCAGGGTGGCGGCCGCGGTTGCCGGCTGGTGGTCCCGCGCCTCCGGCTCCGCCACCTCCTTCGGCTCCCCAAGCGGTCGTGGTCCGGGGCCGGCCTCGGGTTCGTCGCCAGCGGTCTCCCCGGACGCGGATTCCTCTTCTTCAGCATACTCCGGCCCGGGCTGCTCGTCGTCGGAGAAATTAACCGCCCCGGGCGCGAAGAGGTCGCCGGTCTCTCCCGGCCCCACCAGGGCCGCGGCGGAGTCGGCCAGGGCCTCCATCTCCTCCAGGGTGGGCAGGTCCTTGAGGTCCTTGAGATCGAAGACCTCCAGGAAGCGCCGGGTGGTGCCATAGATCAGGGGCCGACCGGGCAGGTCCTTGCGCCCCGCCACCCGGACCAGGTCCTTTTCCATCAGCATGCGCAGGACGCCGCTGACCTCCACCCCGCGCATGCGTTCGATCTCGGCCTTCATCACCGGCTGTTTGTAGGCGATCACCGCCAGGGTCTCCAGGGCCGCGCGCGACAGCCGGGTCACCTGGTCGCGCTTGAGCTTGCGGATCCAGAAGGCCAGCTCGGGGTTGGTGCGGAAGACCCAGCCGCCGGCCACCTCCACCAGGCTGAAGGCCCGCTCCAGACCCTGGTACTCCTCCACCAGGGCCGCCAACGCCCCGGCCACCACCGCCTTTTCCTCGGTCTCCAGCACCGCGCAGATCTGGGCCAGGTTCAAGGGCGTCTCGGAGACGAAGATCAGCCCCTCGATGATGCGCTTCAGGTCCACGGCCACGGCTCAAGCCTCCTCGGGTTCGCCCTCGTCGCTCAGGGGGGTGAAATAGATGCGCAACGGCCCCCAATCCACCCCCTGGGGGCCGGCCTCGCCGGGCCGCTCCTGGTACAAGCGGATCAGGCCCAGACGGGCAAGTTCCAGGACGGCCAGAAAGCTTACCACCAGATCGGCCCGGCTGCGGTCGGAGATGAAGCACTCCGCGAAGGTCAGGGTCTGGCGCGCGCGCAGCAGCTCCAGCAACTGGCCGATGCGCTGGTCCAGCGAGATCTGGGCCGCCGGCAGATTGAAGCTGGAGACGTCGTCGCGCCGGGTCCGCAGCAGGCGGCCAAAGGCCTCGATCAGCTCGAAGACCCCGGCCTGGATCATCTCCGGCAGGCTGGCCACCGCCTGGAGCACCTCCTGGCGGCCGGCCCCCCGGGCGAAGACGTCGCGGTCCAGCCAGGGCCGGGTGTTCAGGACCTCCGCCGCCTGCCTGAGTTTCTGGTGCTCCATCAACTGGGCCACCAGGGGCGAGCGGGGGTCGTCGTCCTCGCTGTCCAACCCCGCCCCGGCCCCGTGGCTGGGCAACAGGGTGCGGCTCTTGATGTGGGTCAGGGTGGCGGCCATGACCAGGAACTCCCCGGCCAGGCTGATGTTGAACTCGCGCATCAAGTCCAGGTAGTCCAGGTATTGGCGGGTGATCAGCGCGATGGGGATGTCGTGGATGTCCACCTCGTTCTTGCGGATCAGGTGCAAGAGCAGGTCCAGGGGGCCTTCGAAGATTTCCAGCTTGACCGGGACGTCCATCTTCGCCCGCCTACAACATCGGCAACAGCCAGGCCATCAAGGCCCGGGCAGGGGTGATCACCAGCCAGTGGATGACATCCGGGAAGCCGTGGATCACCTGGGGCAGGAAGATCAGGGCCAACAGGATGGCGAAGCCGTAACGCGAGAAGGCATGATAGCTGGCCGCGGCCCGGGGCGGCAACAGACCGGTGACGATGCCCGAGCCGTCCAGGGGCGGCAGGGGCAGCAGGTTGAAAAAGGCCAGGATGGTGTTCACCTGCACCCCGAAGACCAGGAGCTGCCCGAGATAGAACATCACCAGGCCGGCCCCGGCAAAGGCCCCCATCTGGATCAGCAGGTTCAGCGCCAGGGCCAGGAGCGCGGCGCAGACCAGGTTGACCACCGGGCCGCTGGCCGAGATCAGGGCCAGGTCGCGGCGGGGATGGCCCAGGTTGCGCCAGTCCACCGGCACCGGCTTGGCCCAGCCGATGCCCGATCCGAACCAGGCGGTGACGAAGAAGACGAGGGTGCCCGCCGGGTCCAGGTGGCGCAGGGGGTTCAGGGAGATGCGCCCGGCCAGGCGGGCGGTCTGGTCCCCGCAGCGGCTGGCCACCCAGGCGTGGGCCGCCTCGTGCACGGTCAGCGCCATGAGGATCGGCGGGGCCAGCAGCGCCAGCTTGATGGCGGTGGTGAGCAGGAAATCTAGCACTATCTCTTCTCCAGCAGGTGGCGGAACTCCTGACGCACCAGGCGCTCCTCGCCTTCGCGGTCGGTCACCTCGCCGTCCAGGCGGGCGGCCAGGAGGCGGTCCAGGATGGTGCGGAAGACCGGGCCCGGGGTCAACCCCATCGCCTTCAGGTCCTGGCCGGTCAGTTCGGTGCGCACCCGGCGTAGGCTGGTCAGGTACTTGCTGACCGCCTTCTTGGCCTGCTCCATCCCGGCCCTGGCCATGATCAGCAGCATGTACTCCGGCTTCAGGGGCATCAGCATGGCGTAGATGGCCGAGGCCGGGGTGGGGCCGCGCTGGAAGCGGTTCAGGGCGTCCACCGCCTGCTGGCGCATGGTCAGGATTTCCTCGCTCAGGCGGGCGGACAGGCTCAGCCGGGCGCAGACCGCGGCCATCTGCTCCTGGTCCAGGGGATCGCACAGGGCCAACAGGCGCACCAGCCAGACCCGCACCGGCCGGTCCAGGAAGGAGAGCCGGTGCCAGGCCAGGGCCTCCTCCATGGCCTCCAACAGGGCCAGGTCCTTGGGCTCCAGGCGCAGGTGGGGGCTCAGGGTGTAAAGGAGCTTCAGCTCCTTGAGGCGCTTGAGGCAATCCAGGGCCCGCTCCTCATCCAGCAGTTGGGTCAGCTCGTTCATCAGGCGCTTGCCGCTCAGGCGCTGGAAGACGTCGATCTTGATGGCGTTCTTGATCAGGCTCTCGGTGAGCTTGCCGATGCGGAAACCAAAGCGCTGTTCGAAGCGCACCGCGCGGAAGACCCGGGTGGGATCCTCCACGAAGGACAGGTTGTGCAGGACGCGCACCGCCTTTTCCTTCAGGTCGCGGCTGGCGTCGAAAAAGTCGATCAGCACCCCGAAGCTGTGGGCGTTGAGCTTGACCGCCAGGGTGTTGATGGTGAAGTCGCGGCGGTAGAGGTCCAGCTTGATGGAGCTCATCTCCACCACCGGCAACGCCGCCGGGGACTGGTAGTACTCCAGGCGGGCGGTGGCCACGTCGATGATCTGGCCGTCGTCGAAGATGATCTTGGCGGTGTTGAACTTCTTGTGGGTGCGCACCCGGGCGTCCTGGCGCGACTGGGCGAACTCCTTGGCGAAGCTCACCCCGTCGCCCTCCACCACGATGTCCAGATCCAGGTTCTCGCGGCGCAGGAACAGGTCGCGCACGCTGCCGCCCACCAGGTAGACGCTGTAGGACAGATCGTCGGCCAGGCGGCCCAGGTCCTCCAGGATGGCCACCACCCGCCGGGGCAGGCGCTCGCGCATCAGGCTGACCACGTTCTTCTGGCGCGCGCCGCCGGCCCCCGGGGCCTCGGGGCCGCTCTCGGGGATGACCGGGTGCTCCATCAGGGTGTTCAGGAGGTCGGTGCGGGTGATGACCCCCACCAGGCGGCCTTCCTCCAGCACCGGCACCAGGCGCTGGCGGCGCTCCACCACCGCCTGCTCCACCTCGGCCAGGGGGGCGTCGGCCGGAATGGGCCGCACCCGCTGGTCCATGTACTCGCTGACCGGCAGTTTGTTGAGGCGGTGGTTGATGGCCCGCTCCACGGTCTGACGGCTGATGATGCCCAGCACCGCCCCCGCGCCGACCACCGGCAGCACGTTGATGTTGTAGCGGGTCAGGGTCTCGTGGGCCTGGTCGATGGTGGTGGCCGGCTCCACGCTGATCACCGGGCTGGTCATCAGGTCGCGGGCGCTGCGGCTGGGATTGACCACCGCCTGCAGGGTGCTCATCAGCCGGGCGCGGGCCTCCACCAGGGTCAGGTCGCGCAGGGTGGCGCTGGCCGCGCTGGGATGGCCGCCGCCGCCCAGGGCCTTGGCGATGACGCCCACGTCCACCTGGGGCAGGCGCGAGCGGGCCACCAGATAGATGCGGTCCTCCATCCGGGCCAGGGCCAGGATGGCGTCCAGGTTGTCCATGTCCATGAACTTGTGGACCAGCACCGCGATCTCGGGCACGTAGCGCTCGCGGCTGACCTCGCTGACCACCACCTCCACCCCGTTGACGATGAACTTCTGGGCCGAGCGGATCAGGTCGTTCAACAGACCCACCTCCTCGGCGGTCAGTTCGCGGGTGATCAGCGAGGAGACCAGGTTGAGGTTGGCCCCCTGGGAGAGCAGCCAACCGGCGGCGGCGAAGTCCTCCACCGTGGTGGAGGGAAAGGTGAAACTGCCGGTGTCCTCGTAGATGCCCAGGGCCAGCACCGTGGCCTCGTCCTCGGTCAGCTCCACCTCCCGCTGGCGCAGGAGCTGGCTGAGCACCGTGACCGTGGAGCCCAGGGGCTCGACCACCTGGTGCTGGGCCTTGACGTCGTTGTCGCTGTCCGGGTGATGGTCGTAGGCGTGGATCTCCACCTCCGGGTCGTCCACCAAATCGCCCAGGGGTCCGATGCGGTCCTTTTGGCGGGTGTCCACCAGGATCAGGCGCCTGACGCGCTCGAAGGGCACGTTGCGCACCTTGACGAAGTTGTAGAAGTAGCAGACCGAGTCCACGAAGAAGTTGCGCAGGTTGCGCTCCTGGGCCCCGGGCAGCACCAGCAGGGCCTGGGGATAGAGCTTGGCCGCGGCCAGCATGCTGGCCAGGGCGTCGAAATCGGCGTTGACGTGGGTGGTGATCACCTCCACGTCGCGGATCGGCGTTTGGCTATCGGCCTGGCTCACGCGGGGACGCGCCTTTCAACCCCGGGGGTGGTAGCGCCGGTGGACCTCGCTCAGCCGGCGGTGGTCCACGTGGGTGTAGACCTGGGTGGTGGAGACGTCGGCATGGCCCAGCATCAACTGCACGCTGCGCAGGTCCGCCCCGCCCAGGAGGAGATGGGTGGCGAAGGTGTGGCGCAGGGTGTGGGGGGTCATCTCCGCCGGCAGCCCGGCCTTGCGGGCGTGGCGCTGGATCAGCTTCCACAGCCCCATCCGGCTCAGGCGTCCGCCATCGCGGTTGAGGAAAACCTCCTCCCGGGCCCGGCCCTTGAGCAGCCTCCCCCGGGGACCCTCCAGCCAGCGGGTCAGCCAGTCCAGGGCGGTCTGGTGCACCGGCACCAGGCGCTCCTTGGAGCCCTTGCCCCGCACCACCAGGCAGCCCACCTGGAACTGCACCTCGCCCACCTCCAGCCCGATCACCTCGCTGACCCGCAGGCCCGCGGCGTACATCAGCTCCAGGATGGCCCGGTCCCTGAGCCCCAGGTCTGTCTCCACCTCCGGGGCGGCCAGCAGGCGGGCCACCTCCTCCGGGCTCAGGTAGTAGGGCAGGCCCTCGGGCAGCTTGGGGCCCTCCAACCGGGCCAGGGGCTCGCCCTCGACGCCCCCCCGCTCGGCCAGGAACCTGATCAAGCCCCGCAAGGCCGACAGCCGCCGGGCCCGGGTGGGGGGCGACAGCCCCTGGCGTCCCAGGTGGGCCATGAAGCCCAGCAGGTGCAGGTCGTCCACCCCGGACCAGGCCTCCACCCCCTGGGCGGCCAGGTAGTCGGCCAGCTGGCGCAGGTCCAGGGCGTAGGCCTCCAGGGTGTTGTCGGCCAGGCCCCGCTCCGCCGCCAGGTGGGACAGGTAGTCATCCACCGCGCGGGAGAGTCCGCCGACCGGGGGCGCGGCCGGGCTCATGACCGGCGGACCCGGCCTATGGCGGGCCTACAGGTCATAGAACCGGTCCAGGTGGTTCAGGAGCCGGCAGCCGGACTCGGTCATCACCGCCATCTGCTCCAGGCGCACCCCGCCCCAGCCCGGCAGGTAGATGCCCGGCTCGATGGTGAAAACCATGTCCGGCAGCAACACCTGCCGCGACAGGGGGCTCAGGCTGGGCTCCTCGTGGGTCTGCAGGCCCACCCCATGGCCCAGGGAGTGGCCGAAGCGCTCGCCATGGCCGGCCTGGACGATGACCTCCCGACCCAGGGCGTCGGCCTCTTTTCCGGTCAGGCCGGGACGGATGCCGGCCGCGGCGGCGTTCAAGGCGCGGCGCACCGCGCCATAGACCGGGGCGAAGCCCTGGGGCGCGGCGTCAAGCCCGCCGGCCACCACGGTGCGGGTGATGTCCGAGCAATAGCCGTTCAGCCTGGCCCCCACGTCCAGGATCACGGTGTCGCCGGCGGCGATGACCCGACCACCGGGCTCGGCGTGGGGCTCGGCCGCGTTGGGGCCGCTGGCCACGATGGGGGCGAAGGCCGGGCCGTCGGCCCCGGCCTGGTCCAGGCCGCGCAGGATCTCCGCCGCCACCTGGCGCTCGGTCCTGCCCACCAGCTCCCCGGCGATGACCTGGTCCAGCACCTTTTCCATCAGGCCCAGGGCGGAGCTGATGGCCCGCACCTCCGCGCCGTCCTTGAGCACCCGCAGGCTGGCCACCAGGTCGCTGGTGGGCTTCAGCTCCAGGCCGGGCAGCTTTTCGGCGAGGCGCATCTGCTGGGAGACCAGCAGGGCGTCGGCCTCGAAGCCCAGCGTTTTCAGGCGCAGGCCCGGGGCCAGGGCCGCCAGCTCCGCCGCCAGGCCCTGGCGATAGATCACCGGGGTGAAGCAGGGGGCCTGCTCCCCGGCGGTGAGGGCGTAACGGAAATCAGTCAGGATGATCGCGCCGTTGGCCGTGATCAGCAACGCCCCGGATGACTCGCCCAACTGGCCGTCGTCGGGCTGGAAGCCGGAGAGGTAGCGGCGGTTGGCGGGCTGGGTCACCAACAGGCCGTCCAGGCCCTGATTCTTGAGCAGCCGCCGCAACCGGGAAAGTTTGATCTTGGTCATCGCGCCGCTCCCTTGGGCCCTGGCCGGGCCGGGGTTGACAATCTCTGGGTCCGCGGTTGTCTTTATAGCATCGCCCCCAACCCCTGGCAAGGCGGGTCCCGGCCGGGTCCGTGAATAAGGCCCAATAATCACAAGCCTTGTTGCCTTGCGTCCCGGCCTGGGGTAGAAAGGAGCGACCCTGGCATGGAGCCGCCATGACCGCGCCGCCCCACATCGTCGCCGCCCTGGCCCAGGACCTGGCCCGCCGGCTGTGGCCCACCCCGCCCCAGGCCCCGCCCGGGGTGGCCGAGGCGGCCATGGAGACCCCGGAGCCCGAGGACCAGGCCCCCCGGCTCCAGGCCCTGGAGGACCTGGCCCGGGCGGTGGTGGAGACGGTGTTGGAGCTCTCCGGCCGCCATCTCACCCAGGCCGCCCTGGCCCAGGCCCTGGAGCAGGCCGCCGCCCGTCACCTGGAGCGCCTGGGCGCGGCGGCCGGCCCGGTGCGGGCCCGGCTGCTGGCCAGCCTGCCCCGCCTGCTGGATCTGCCCGAGCTGATGCGCCTGGCCGCCGCCGGCCTGACCCTGGGTCCGGCCGCCAGCCTGGCCGGGCCGGAGCCGGAGCTGGTGGTGGGTCCATCGCCCGCCTTCCAGGAGACCCTGCGCCAGTTGGAGCAGGTGGCGGCCACCGACCTGGCGGTGCTGTTGTGGGGCGAGACCGGCACCGGCAAGGAACTCCTGGCCCGGCGGCTGCACGCCTTGTCCCCGCGCCGCCATGGGCCTTTCGTGGCGGTCAACTGCGCCGGGCTGAGCAAGGGCCTGCTGGAGAGCGAGCTCTTCGGCCACGTCAAGGGGGCCTTCACCGGGGCCAGCGGTCCGGGCGAGGGTTACCTGCGGGCGGCCCAGGGCGGAACCCTGTTTCTGGACGAGGTCGGCGAGACCACCCCGGAGTTCCAGGTGCGGCTGTTGCGGGTGCTGGAGGACCAGGTGGTGGTGCCGGTGGGTGGCGCCCGGGGCCAACGGGTGGACTTCCGCCTGATCAGCGCCAGCCACCGCGACCTGGCCGCGGCGGTGGAGGACGGCCGCTTCAACCCCGCCCTCTACTACCGGCTGCGGGTGGTGCCGATCCACCTGCCGCCCCTGCGCCGCCGCCGCGAGGACCTGCCGATCCTGATCGACCATTTCCTGGCCCAGGCCTGCCTGGCGGCCAAGCGCACCCGGGGCCTGAACCCGGCCTTGCGCCAGCGGCTGCTGGACCACCCCTGGCCCGGCAACCTGCGGGAGCTGAAGCACCTGATCCAGTGTCTGGTGGCCCTGGCCCCGGCCTATGAGATCGGCCCCGAGGCCCTGCCCCCGGAGTTCGGCGATTCCCGGGACGACCGGGCGCGCCAGGGCCTGCGGACCCGGCTGGAGGTGCTGCCCGGGCTGCCCGCCAAACGGGCGTCGGAGCTGGCCGAGCTGCTGGCCGGCCGCCAGGAGGGCGAGTTGGCCAATCGCGACGTGCGCGCAGCCCTGGGCTGCTCCGACGGCACGGCCAAGAACCTGTTGAAAACCCTGGCCGACGCCGGCCTACTGGAGGTCGTGGGAGATCGCGGCGGCCGCCGCTACCGGGTGCCGCCGCCAAGGGAGGACTGACAATGGCAATCGAGGGACGCATCGCCATCCTGGGCGGTGGCAACATGGGTTCGGCCCTGGTCAAGGGCCTGATCGCCGGCGGCGCGGCGGCGGCCGGCCAGATCGTGGTGGCCGAGAAGCTGGCCGCCCAGGCCGAAAAGCTGCGCCAGGAGTTGGGGGTGACGGTGGTGGACCAGCCGGCGGCGGTGGGCGCGGTCGACACCCTGATCGTGGCGGTAAAGCCCCAGGACTTCGACCCGGCCGTCTCCAGCCTGGCCGGGGCGTTGCACCCCGAGGCCCTGGTCATCACCCTGGCCGCCGGGGTGACCCTGGGTCGCCTGGCCGGCCTGCTGCCCGCCTGCCCCCATCTGGTGCGGGCGATGCCCAACACCCCGGCCCTGGTGGGCCAGGGCGTCACCGCCCTGGCCCCGGCCGCCGGATTGCCCGACAGCCTCCTGGAGCGGGCGAAGGCGGTCTTCGCCGCCGTGGGACAGGTGGTGACCACCAAGGAGGCCCTGATGGACGCGGTGACCGGGCTCTCCGGCTCCGGGCCGGGCTACGCCTTCCTGTTCATGGAGGCCCTGATCGACGCCGGGGTGGCGGTGGGCCTGGACCGGCCCACCGCCCGCACCCTGGCGGTGGGCACCGTGGCCGGGGCGGCCCAGCTGATCATGCAGAGTGGTCAGCATCCGGCCGCGCTCAAGGACATGGTCACCAGCCCGGCCGGCACCACCATCACCGGGCTCAAGGTGCTGGAGCGCGGCGGCCTGCGGGGTCTGGTCATGGAGGCGGTGGCCGCGGCCACCGCCCGCAGCCGGGAGATGGGGGGCTGAGGCCGCCCCGGGGGGGCCGGGCGAGCCGCCCGCCCCTCCCCGGGCAAACCCCGCCGCCCACCGGGTGTTTCACAGCAGCGGCAAAACGGGCATCAATTACCTAACTCTCCGCCACGAATGAAATATTTTTGTCCTTCCCCTCCAACTAGCCCCATTTTGTGATTTGCTGGACGTTGCTTTTCGGGCCTGGGCGCTCTAACATTAGAGTGACGCTCAGATGGGAAGGAGGGTCACCGTGTACGTTTCAGCGCGCAAGACAGCCGTGGTGGTGGGGTTGGTGCTGCTGGCGGCGGGCCTGCTGCTGGGCCTGACCCGCCCGGCGGCCGCCTCCTCCTTTGAGTTCGGGGGCGACAACCGGATCAAGATCCAGAGCGGGGGGTTCATCGACCCCTACTACTCCCTGGTCACCGGCAGCAGCATCCCGGGCGACGCGGTGGGCGACTACAAGGTGGGCTTGGAGCGCCTGAACCTGTTCCAGGCCCTGGGCGTGACCAGCGTCCAGGTGGGGCAGACCTACTCCGGGTTCGACTACACCTTTGGCAGCGACCTGGACTTCTGGCTCTACGACGGCAATGTCAACATGAACCAGCCGGCCCGCAACCAGGAGCCCTCCAGCTACGATTTCGCCGGGCGCATCCACCTGACCTCCATCAGTTTCACCAGCAATTGGGAGATCAGCCTCGCCGGCTACCTGAGCGACGTGACCATCGGCTCGGCGGTGACCAGCGCGGTGCTCAGCGACCTGGCCCAGGCCGACCAGGTGAACCTGAGCCTGACCCTGGCCTGGGGCAGCAAGACCGAGGGCAAGTACGGCAGCTTCGTCAACGTGCTGAACTCCAAGAGTAAGTCCTCCTGGGCCGAGTTGACCGGCAGCCTCAGCGGAACCAGCCTGTCCACGGTGCCCGAGCCCTCCACGGCCCTGCTCCTGGCCAGCAGCCTGGGGCTGGGGGCCTGGCTGCGCCGCCGCCGCCGGACCCCGGTCGCCTGAATCCGGCCCGGCCCGATCCACTCGCGGCGGCCGCCCCCGGCCGCCGCTCCCTTTGGCCCATCGCCAAACCAGACGGGCCGCCTCCCGCGGGAGACGGCCCGTTATTTTAATTGTCTTGTAACTAAGCCTACTTGGCCGCCTGACCCTGCTGGGCCTGGAGGGCCTTGACCTGGGCCTGGAGTTCGCTGACCAGGGCCAGGTTGATGCGCCCCATGAAGTGGCTCACGGTGCGGTTGTTCTTGTTGATGAGCAGATCCACGTTCTTGCCCTTGGCGCGGGCGGCCAGGTTGCCGGTGCTGTTGCCGGCCGCGTCCTCCACGTGCCAGGCCAGGACCTTGTCGTTTTCGATCTTGTCGATCACCAGCTTGAAGTAACCATTCGGACCAACAAACACGTTGTTGGCTGCATCGAGGACGATGGGCTGGTCGTTTTCCAGCATGCCCTCGATGAACATGGAGCAGGTGCTTCAGGTGTCGGGACGGAAGACGAAGCGGCGGTCAGGCTCCCAGGGGCAGGGATTGCCCAGGCTGAACAGGTCGTGGTACAGCGACAGGGAGACCTTGCCCTGCTTGATGGGGCCCTCGGCCTGGTAGAGGTTGATCTGGACCAGGGCCCGGCTCTGGGCGTCGCGCAGCACGAACTGCTCGCGGGTCTGCTCGTCCACCGGCATGTACTTGATGCTCTCGGTGTTGATGGGACCCAGACGCTTGGTCCAGCTCTGGCCGCTCTGGTTGCAGGTCAGCTTGACCTGGGCGTAGTCCGCGCCGACCTCGGTGGCCTCCACGGTGAAACCGCCGCCGGACAGCTTCTCGCCCGCCGCCAGGTAGCCCGTCGCCGGGTCCTTCTCGGTCAGGACGATGTAGCGCGCCGCCCCGGTGGCGAACTCGCGGATCTGGGCCCCCTCGGGGGTCACCTTGCTGGCCACCAGGTAGGTCTGGCCGCTGACCGCCACCGAGCTGGCGTAGAACTCGGTCTCGAAGTCCTGCCCGGGGTCGCCGGGGTTGTAGGCGCCGGGATCGCGCTTGGTGCCCTGGTTCAGCGCCCCGCTGGTGATGTCGATCAAAAGGTCACTCTTGGCCACCGGGAAGGTGACGCCGTAGTAGTTGCCCGACTGCTTCAGGATCTTGAAGGTGGCGTTGGGCACCGGGAACCCGTTGGCGCCCATTTCCAGGGTGCTCAGTTCCAGCTTCTTGGTGCCGTCGCCAAAGGGCGCGCCGGCCCCCTTCTTCACCCAGACGTCCTTGATCACGTCCAGCTGCGAGACCTGATCCACGAAGTGATACAGCTTGCCCAGGATCAGGACCTTGTCGCCCTGCAACACCCCGGACTTGGGGGTGCGGGTGGTGTAGTAGAGCCCCGAGGCCGGGATGACGACCTTGCCGTTCTCCACCTTGCTGCCGCGGATCACCAGCCCCTCGTTGAGGGTGATCTTGCGCAGGTGGCTGTCGGTTTTCACGTCCTTGAAGCCCGCGAAATCCGCCACCACCGCGCAATCCTTGGCCGGTGAGACCATCAGGGCGCGGGGCGGGTCGGCCGCCAGGCATACCGGGACCGCCAGCAGGCCCCACAGGGCCAGACCGGCGGGCAGGCTTGTCCATCGCATTCGCATGATGCTTGCTCCAACGAAATATTAGGGGGAATCGCGGCCTAGCAGCCCTCGTCCGGGGCGATGCGGGGCACCGCCGGCGGGTTCGCGGGCTTGGCCTGGCCGCTCGGCTCGCCCTTGGCCGCCGAGCCGGTCTGGTCAGGGCCGGGCTTCTTGGCCTCCGGGTCCGGTTGGGCCTCGGTGGCGGTCTGGGCGGGTGGTTTATCGGCGGGCTTCTGGTCCGCGGCCACGGCCAGGCCCACTCCCAGGGCCAGGGCCGCGCCCAGGCCCAGGGCCAGCCACCCCTTCCGGATTGATGATCGCATGGCTTCTCCTTTCGCCCCCCTGGTTGACCTGGCGCCCCCCTATGGCTCCCGTCCCCTGGGGTGGGAAACCAATGATCGGTTTCCTCTATTTGATTCTCGGCGCAACCCGCCGGGTTGTCAATGAGCACTCCACCCCAAATCCGCCCCGGGCGCGTTCGCCGGCCGCCCGGGACCGCGTCCGCCCCGGCCAGGCACGGCTTGCACGCCGGCAAACCACGTGATATCCTTCGTCGGTTCAAATACGCACGCCCCCGGACGCGGGACCCGGTTGCCAGGCGATAATGCCGGGTGGGTCTGCGCGGAGGATGGGGGCGGAGGGAAAAACGCGAAGGAGGATTGACGATGGCTTATGTCACCATGCGCCAGCTCTTGGAAGCCGGCGTGCACTTCGGCCACCAGACCCGGCGCTGGAACCCCAAGATGAAGCCTTACATCTTCGGGGCCCGCAACGGCATCTACATCATCGACCTGCAGAAGACCGTCAAGCTCTTCCGCACCGCCTACGACTTCGTGGTGGACGCGGTGGCCCGGGGCGGCGACGTGCTGTTCGTGGGCACCAAGAAGCAGGCCGCCGACATCATCCAGGAAGAGGCCGACCGCTGCGGGATGTACTACATCAACTTCCGCTGGCTGGGCGGCATGCTCACCAACTTCCAGACCATCCGCCGCTCCATCGAGCGTTACAAGTACCTGGAAGGCATGTTCAACGACGGCACCATCAACAAGTTCCCCAAGAAGGAAGCCATCGCCATGGGCCGCGAGCTGGAGAAGCTCCAGCGCAACCTGGGCGGCATCAAGGACATGAACCGGCTTCCCGCGGTGATCTTCCTGGTGGACGTCAAGAAGGAGAAGATCGCGGTCAGCGAGGCCAAGCGCCTGGGCATCCCCACGGTGGCCATCGTTGACACCAACTGCGATCCCGAGGACATCGACTACGTCATCCCCGGCAACGACGACGCCCTGCGCGCCATCCGCCTGGTGGCCGGCAAGGTGGCCGACGCCATCAACGAGGGCCTGGCCCTGCGCGAGTCCCGGCGGGGCGCTGGCCGCGAGGGGCGCGAGATGATCGAGATCCCCGAGGACATGCCCGAGCTGACCGTGGGCCGGGGCGAGGACGACCCCGAGGTGCTGGTGATCCGGCGCTCGGAGCCCGCCCCCCAGGCCTAGTCCGCCACAAACCGACTCAACCCCGGGCCCGGCGGACTAACCGCCGTGGCCCTTGGTCGCCAAAAAGGAGCGTGCACCGTGGAAATCACCGCCAGCATGGTCAAGGAGCTGCGCGAGAAAACCAACGCCGGCATGATGGACTGCAAAAAGGCCCTCAACGAGTGCGCCGGGGACCTGGCCAAGGCCCAGGACTGGCTGCGCCAGAAGGGCCTGGCCGTGGCCGCCAAGCGCGCCGACCGCCAGTCCAGCGAGGGCCAGATCATGTCCTACATCCATGGCGGCGGCAAGCTGGGCGTTCTGGTGGAGGTCAACTGCGAGACCGACTTCACCGGCAAGACCGACGAGTTCACCCAGTTCGCCCGCGACCTGGCGATGCAGATCGCGGCCGCCAACCCCATCTGCGTGGCCCCCGAGGACCTGCCGGCCGAGGTGGTGGAGCGCGAGAAGGCCATCTACCTGGGCCAGGTCAAGGACTCCGGCAAGCCCGAGAAGATCTGGGACAAGATCATCGAGGGCAAGCTGAAGAAGTTCGAGTCCGAGGTATGCCTGCTCAAGCAGGCCTTCGTCAAGGACCCGGACAAGACCATCGAGGACCTGCTCAACGAGATGCGGGCCAAGACCGGCGAGAACGTGCAGATCCGCCGCTTCGCCCGTTTCGTGCTGGGCGAGCAGAGCTAGCTCATCGCGCGCCGGGGCCTCCCTCGGGCGGCCCCGGCGTCCCTTGGCACCAGGGAGCCGCGCCCCATGGCAGACAACCCACTCTATGCCCGCGTGATGCTGAAACTTTCCGGCGAGGCCCTCATGGGCCAGGCCAGTTTCGGCATCAGCCCCGAGGTCCTGCAATACATGGCCGGCGAGCTGATCCAGGCCATGGCCCTGGGTTGCCAGATCGGGGTGGTGCTGGGCGGGGGCAACATCTTCCGCGGCGTCAGCCAGAGCGCCAAGGGCATGGACCGGGTCCAGGCCGATCACATCGGCATGCTGGCCACGGTGATGAACTCCCTGGCCCTGCAGGACGCCCTGGAGCAGCGCGGTCTGCCCACCCGGGTGATGACCGCCGTCCACATGCCCCAGGTGGCCGAGCCCTACATCCGCCGCCGGGCGGTGCGCCACCTGGAGAAGGGCCGCCTGGTCATCTTCGCCGCCGGCACCGGCAACCCCTTTTTCTCCACCGACACCGCCGCCGCCCTGCGCGCCCAGGAGATCGGGGCCAGCGTGCTGTTCAAGGCCACCAAGGTGGACGGCATCTACGACAGCGACCCCCACACCAACCCCCGGGCGGTCAAGATCGCCCGCCTGACCTACGACGAGGTCCTGGCCCGCCACCTCAAGTTCATGGACGCCACCGCCATCAGCCTGGCCGCCGACAACCGGCTGCCGATCGTGGTCCTGGACCTGATGACCCCCGGCAACATCGCCCGGGCGCTCCAGGGCGAGGCGGTGGGATCGCGCGTGGAGGGATAGTCATGATCGACGACGTGAAGCAGGAAGCCAAGGATTTGATGGAAAAGGCCATCGAGTCCCTGAAGCGCGACTTCAACCGGGTGCGCACCGGCCGGGCCTCGGCCAGCATCCTGGACGCCGTGCGCGCCGACTACTACGGCCAACCCACCGCGCTGAACCAGATGGCCAGCGTCTCGGTGCCCGAGGCCCGCCTGATCATGATCCAGCCCTGGGACCCCAAGAGCTGCGGCGAGATCGAAAAAGCCATCCTCAAGAGCGACCTGGGCCTGACCCCGCAGAACGACGGCAAGGTGGTGCGCATCTCCATCCCGCCGCTGACCGAGGAGCGCCGCAAGGACCTGGTCAAGGTCGTCCGCAAGATGGGCGAGGAGACCAAGGTGGCGGTGCGCAACGCGCGGCGCGAGGCCAACGACATGCTCAAGGAATACAAGAACGAGGGCGACATCTCCGAGGACGACATGCGGCGGGGGCAGACCGAGGTGCAAAAGCTCACCGACGACTACACCGCCAAGGTCGACGGGCTCCTGGCCGAGAAGGAGAAGGAGATCCTGGAGTTCTAACCCGCCGACCCCGGCGGGAAAGCGGGCATGACCTGACGTGGACGCCAACCCATCCCAACTGGACCCCGCCGCCCTGCCCCGGCACGTGGCCATCATCATGGACGGCAACGGGCGCTGGGCCCAGGAACGGGGCCTGGGCCGGGTGCGCGGCCACGAGGAGGGCGCCAACAGCGTCCGGGCGGTGGTGGAGGAAGCCCGCCGTCTGGGGCTGGCCCACCTGACCCTCTACGCCTTCAGCGAGGAGAACTGGGGCCGGCCCGGGGCCGAGGTCAAGGCCCTGATGCGCCTGCTCAAGCGTTTTCTGAAAAAAGAGCGCGACGACCTGGCCGCCAAGGACATCCGCCTCAACGCCATCGGCCAGTTGGAGCGCCTGCCCGACGACACCCGGGCCGAGCTGGAGCGCACCCTGGCCGCCACCGCCCATTGCGGCGGCATGGTCCTGACCCTGGCCCTGTCCTACGGCGGACGCCAGGAGATCCTGGCCGCGGTCCGCGAGCTCTGCGCCCGGGCCGCCCGTGGCCAGCTCGACCCCGCGGCCCTGGACGAGGCCGCCTTCTCCGCCAGCCTCCAGAGCGCCGGCCTGCCCGACCCCGACCTGATGATCCGCACCAGCGGCGAGCAGCGGATCAGCAACTTCCTCCTCTGGCAGATGGCCTACGCCGAGTTCATCTTCAGCCCCCTGATGTGGCCCGACTTCCGCGAGGCCCAACTGCGCGCGGCCCTGGCCGAATACGCCGGCCGCCAGCGCCGCTTCGGCAAGACCGGCCAGCAGGTCGTCGCCACCCCCAAGAAGTCCGGTGGGCGCGGCCGTGGTTGAGTTGGGCGGCCGCCGGGTGATGCAGGGCCTGGGCCTGCGGGTGGTCACCGGCCTTGGTCTGGCGGTGGCAGCGCCGCTGTTGGTGCTTTTGGCCCCGGCCTGGCTCTTGGCCCTGTTGGTGGCCGGCCTGGCCGGTCTGGGCATGCGCGAGTACCTGCGCCTGACCTGCCCGGAGCTGGTCGGCCTCCGGACCTGGCTCTTGTGGCTGCTGGCGGCGGTCATCCCCCCGGCGGCGCTGCTGGGGGCCGGGGCCCTGGTCGGAGCCCTGCTCCTGGGGATGGTGCTGGCGGCCTTGCTGGCCATGACCGGCGGCGGCGAGGTCCAGGCCATCCAGCGCCGCGCCCTGAATCTGGGTTGGGGCCTGGCCTACTGCTCCGGCCTGCTGGCCTGCTATCTGCTGCTGGCCAACCTGGACCAGGGTCGGGTGCTGATCCTCTACGGCGTCGCCTCGGTGGTGGCGGCCGACACCGGGGCCTATTTCGCCGGCAACCTGGCCGGCAAGCACCGTCTGGCCCCCACCCTCTCCCCGGGCAAGACCTGGGAGGGGGTGATCGGCGGCCTGATCTTCACCGCCTTGATCGGCGGCCTGTTCGCCTTCCTCTTTTTGCCCGACACCCGGGCCCTGGTGGGCGCCGGCCTCTCCCTGGCCCTGGGCGCGGTGTCGGTGGTGGGCGATCTCCTGGAATCCACCCTCAAGCGCGCGGTGGGGGCCAAGGACTCCGGCACCCTCCTGCCCGGCCACGGCGGCCTGCTGGACCGGTTGGATGGCATCATCGCCGCCGCGCCGCTGCTGCTCCTGGCCCGGGAGATCTGGTGGGCATGAGGCGCCTGGCCATCCTGGGCTCCACCGGCTCCATCGGCCAGAGCGCCCTGGAGGTGCTGGCCGAGCACCCGGGCCGCTTCCAGGTGGTGAGCCTGGCCGCGGCCCGCTCGGTGGAGACCCTGGCCGCCCAGGCCCGGGTTCATCAGCCCGAGGTCATCGCGGTCCTGGACGCCGCCGCCGCCGCCCGTCTGGCCGCCCTGTTGCCCGACCAGCTGGCCCGGCGGGTGGTCCACGGCCCCCAGGGCTACCTGGAGGCGGCGGTGGGCTGCGGGCCGGAGCTGGTGCTCAGCGCCATGGTGGGCGCGGCCGGGCTGATGCCCACCTATGCCGCGGTGCAGGCCGGCGTCGACGTGGCCCTGGCCAACAAGGAGACCCTGGTGGCCGGCGGCCAGCCGGTGACCGCCGCGGCCAGGAAGAGCGGCGCGGCCATCCTGCCGGTGGACAGCGAGCACTCGGCCATCTTCCAGGCGCTGATGGGCAACGACCCCGGGAGCGTGGCGGCCCTGTGGCTCACCGCCAGCGGCGGCCCCTTCCGCGAGCATCGGCCCCAGGACCTGGCGGCGGTGACCCCGGCCCAGGCCCTGAACCACCCCAACTGGGCCATGGGACCCAAGATCACCATCGATTCGGCCACCCTGATGAACAAGGGCCTGGAGGTGATCGAGGCCCGCTGGCTCTTCGACCAGCCCCTGGAGCGGATCAAGGTCGTCATCCACCCCCAGTCGGTGGTCCACTCCCTGGTGGAGTTCGTGGACGGCTCGGTCATCGCCCAGATGGGGGTGCCGGACATGAAGCTGCCGATCCTGGTGGCCTTGTGCCACCCCCAACGGGTGGCCACCGCCTGGCCCCGCCTGGACATCACCCGCATGGGACCCCTGACCTTCGACCCGCCGGACCTGGAGCGTTTCCCGGCCCTGGGCCTGGCCCTGGCCGCCGGCCGGGCCGGCGGCACCGCCCCGGCCGCGCTCAACGCGGCCAACGAGGTGGCGGTGGAGGCCTTCCTGGCCGGGCGGCTGGACTTCCCCGGCATCCCCGCCTGCGTGGAGGCGGTGCTGGCCGCCCAGGCCCCGGCCCCGGCCGGGTCGGTGGCGGCGGTGCTGGAGGCCGACCGCCGGGCCCGGAGCGCGGCCCGGGCCTGGCTGGCCCAGCGGGGCTAGGCTTCCCGGCGGCCGGACCCGCGGCCCCCGACGCCAGGGGCCGCCAGGGCGCGGACCCGAACGGCCATGACAATGGCCCCCGCCGCCCCTGACGCATTCGCCCATCTCCGGGTATACTTAGTTCATGTTGACCATACTCAGCGCCATAGTCGTCCTGGGCCTGCTCATCTTCGTGCATGAGCTGGGGCATTTCCTGGTGGCCAAACGGGCCGGGGTGGCGGTGACCACCTTCAGCCTGGGCTTCGGACCCCGGGTGGTGGGCATCAAGCGCGGCGGCACCGACTACCGCCTCTCGGCCATCCCCCTGGGCGGCTTCGTGCGCATGGTGGGCGAGCACCCGGGCGAGGAGGTCGCGCCCGAGGACATCCCCCGCTCCTTCAGCCACAAGCCGGTGGGCTGGCGGCTGGCCATCGTGGCCGCCGGCCCCTTGTCCAACGTGCTCTTCGCCCTGGCCGCCTATTTCCTGCTGCTCCTGGTCTGGGGCCTGCCCAGCCTGACCACCGAGGTGGGTGACGTGGTGGCCGGCCAGCCGGCGGCCCTGGCCGGGGTGGCCAAGGGCGACCGGGTGCTGGCCATCGCCGGCCAGCCGGTGGAGCATTGGGGCGACATGGTGGGCCTGATCCAGGCCGCCCAGGGCCAGCCGGTGAAGGTGGTCCTGGAGCGCGATCGCCGCCAGCTGACCGTCACCCTCACCCCCCAGCCGGTGGAGGTGAAGAACATCTTCGGCGAGCCCACCACCGTCTACCGGGTGGGCATCGTCAGCAGCGGCCAGAGCGTGGTCCTGGAGGTGGGGCCGGCCCAGGCCGCCAGCCTGGCCCTGGCGCGCACCTACGCCGCCGGCGAGCTGATCGTGCTCAGCGTGGTCAAGATGTTCGAGCGCAAGGTCTCGGTGGACTCCCTGGGCGGGCCGATCATGATCGCCCAGGTGGCCGGCGAGGCCGCCCGCCAGGGCCTGGCCCCGCTGCTGGATCTGGCGGCCATGCTTTCGGTCAACCTGGCCATCCTGAACCTGTTGCCCATCCCGGCCCTGGACGGAGGCCATCTCTTCTTCTTCACCTGGGAGGCCCTCACCCGCCGGCCGGTGCGCCTGGCGGTGCGGGAGAAGGCCCAGCAGGTGGGCATGGCCCTTCTGCTCCTGCTGATGGTGCTGATCTTCTACAACGACATCGCCCGGATCGTGACCGGGACCCCGCAATAGGCCGTGACCATCCTGGCCATCGACACCGCCCAGGCCCCCCTGGGCCTGGCCCTGGCCCGCGATGGACGGGTGCTGGGCGAGGTGCTGACCACCTCCGCCCTCCCCCACTCCCGCCGCCTGCTGCCGGCCCTGGATTTTCTCCTGGCCCAGTGCGACCTGGCCAAATCCGACCTCACCGGCCTGGCGGTGAGCCTGGGGCCGGGTTTCTTCACCGGCCTGCGCACCGGGTTGGCCAGCGCCCAGGGCCTGGCCCTGGGCCTGGAACTGCCGGTGGTCGGAGTCTCGGCCCTGCACCTGTTGGCCGCTGGCCCGGAGACCGGCGACGGCCTGGTCTGGGCGGTGGCCGACGCCCGTCGGGGCCTGGTCTACGCCGCGCCCTTCCGGCGCCAGGGCGGCCAGTTGACCCGCCTGGAGCCCGACGCGGCCCTGAGCCCGCCCCGCCTGGCCGAGCGTCTGAGCGCCCCGGCCTGGCTGGTGGGCGCTGGCGCGCGGCTGCATGCCGACCGACTCCTGGCCCCGGGCCTGAGCCTGGCCCCGGCCCTCCACGACCAGCCCCGGCCAGGGCTGCTGGCCCTGATTGGCGAAGAGCGCCTGGCCCAGGGCCAGGGCCTGCCCCCGGAGGCCGTCCGGCCCCGTTATTGCCGCCCCTCCGACGCCGAGGTGCGCTTCGGCCTGCCCCTGGACGAGTACCGCCTGATCGAGTGATCCCAGGCTGCGGTGATGCTTCCGGCCCACCCGGGCCGCCCCGGCGTGGTATCATGCCCCAACGGAACCATTTTCACGAGGAGGGCGACATGCCTGTCTTGCCGCGCCTGCTCCCCCTGCTGGGCCTGGCCCTGCTGTTGGGTCTGGCCGCGCCGGCCCTGGCCGGGGATGACCGTCCCGCGCCCCTGATCACCGTCACCGGCCTGGCCCGCCAGGAATGGACCCCGGACCAGGCCCGGGTCAGCCTGGGGGTGCGCAACCTGGCCGCCAGCCCCCAGGAGGCGGCCCAGCACAACGCCGCCGCCATGCAGACCCTGCTGGCGGCCATCAAGCCCCTGCTGCGCCCCGAGGACCAGATCCAGACCCAGACCTACCGCCTGATCCCCCAGCGGGAATGGGACCAGGACGCCCGGCGCTGGCGCGAGGTGGGCTTCCAGGCCGAGAACCGGGTCCAGGTGACCACCCGGCGGCCGGACCTGTTGGCCGATTTGCTGCGGGCCGCCAGCCAGGCCGGGGCCAACCTGATCGAGGGGCCGCAGTGGGGCCTGGCCGACCCCGCCCAGGCCCGCCGCCAGGTGCAGGTGCTGGCCCTGGCCGACGCCCAGGCCCAGGCCGAGGCCCTGGCCCAGGCCGCCGGCCGGCGGTTGGGTCCGGTGCGGACCATCAGCGCCAACGCCACCGAGACGCCCGCGCCCCTGATGCTGCGCGCCATGGCCGCCCCGGAGGCGGCGGCCGACCCCGTCCCGCCCCTGGAGCCGGGGCGCATCAGCCTGAGCGCCAGCGTGACCGTCAGCTTCGACCTGCGCCAACCTTGAGGCGCGCGAAAACGACCCCGCAAATTGACACCAACGCCGCCAGCGTGTAATCATCCGTCCAACAACCACTTTTTGGCGAAGGCAAATGGAAGAGCGAGACCTGGCTTTGATTCGTGAACTGGCCCCCTCCAATCCCGAGTTGGACCAGCTTTGGCGCGAGCATCTGGAGCTGGAAAAACAGCTGGAGGAATTCGACCAGCGTCGCTATCTGACCCCCGAGGAGCAGGTGGAGCGCAAGCGTCTGCAGAAGATCAAGCTGGCCGGACGCGATCGCATCGAGGTCATCCTGGCCACCCATCGCGCCCAGGCCTCGGCCTAGGGCCGCCGGGGAGCCGGCGCGTGTCCCGCTTCGACAAGTTCCCCATCGCCGCCAGCGGTTGGCCGTATCTCATCAGCTTCGGCGGCCTGGCCGGGGTGGCCTTCGCCCTGGACGTGGGCTGGCTGGCCTGGCCCCTGGCCATCATCACCGCCTGGATGATCTGGTTTTTCCGCGACCCGGCCCGCTTCGCCCCGGCCGGACCGGCGGCGGTGATCTCCCCGGCCGACGGCCGGGTGGTGGCGGTGGAGGAGGTGGACCGGCCCGACCTGCCCGGAGGGCGGGCGGCCATGATCTCCATCTTCATGAACATCTTCGACGTCCACGTCAACCGCGCCCCCATCGGCGGCCGGGTGGTGCGCCTGGCCCACCTGCCCGGGGGCTATCAGCCGGCCGACCGCCCCGGGGCCCGGCTGGACAACGAGCGCCAGGAGGTCCTGCTCCAGGGCGAGGATGGCCGCCTGGTGCTGGTGGCCCAGGTGGCGGGCCTGGTGGCCCGACGCATCGAATGCCGCCTGGCCCCCGGCGAATGGGTGCATCGCGGGCAGAGATTTGGTATGATTAGATTCGGCTCGCGTCTGGACATCTACCTGCCCCCGGAAACCCGGGTGCGGGTGTTGCCGGGCCAGAAGGTCAAGGCCGGCCTGAGCCTGCTGGCCGAGTTGGGAAGCGACCACGCGGAGGCCTGAACCACCCCCGCCGCCAAGGTCAAGTCGGCCCCGGCCCGCTGGCCGGCCACCACGCGGAGGTCTGAACCGCCCCCGCCCACCAAGGACGATGCCATGTCCCGCCGCCGCAACCGGCCCGGACGCAAGGAGCGCTCGCTGAAGAAGCGCCGGGGCATCTACGTCCTGCCCAACCTCATCACTTCCATGAGTCTTTTCGCCGGGTTCTGGGCCATGTTGGCGGCCATCGAGGGCCGTTTCATCGATGGCTGCCTGGCGATCCTGGCATCCCTGGTCCTGGACGGGCTGGACGGCAAGGTGGCCCGGGCCACCGGCTCCACCAGCCGCTTCGGGGTGGAGTACGACTCGCTTTGCGACCTGGTGGCCTTTGGCGTGGCCCCGGCGGTGCTGTTCTATCTCTGGTCCTTGCAGTCCTTCGGCCGCCTGGGCATCGTGGCCGCCTTCCTGTTCGCGGCCTGCGGGGCGCTGCGCCTGGCCCGCTTCAACGTCCAGGTGGACAGCGTGGGCACCAAGTATTTCGTGGGCCTGCCCATCCCGGCCGCGGCCAGCGTCCTGGTCACCACGGTGCTGTTCTGCGATTTCATCGGGGTCAAGCCCCCGGTGGATTTCCTGCCCATGGTCTTCCTGGTCTTTGTCCTCAGCTTCCTGATGGTCAGCAACATCCACTACCTGTCCTTCAAGGAGCTGGGCCTGGCCCGTCTGAAGTCCTTCAACTGGTTGGTGGCGACCCTGCTTTTCTTCATCCTGGTGGCGGTCCAGCCCCAGGTGATGGGTTTCGTCATTCTGGTCCTATACGTGCTCGGCGGGCCCTTCGGCGCCAGATACATGGCGCGGAAACGGCAGATGTCCGCCGAGCAGACCCAGCCCCTGGACGAGCAGGTCACCAGCGCCTAGCCGTCCTGTCTCCCGCTAATAGCTAAAACCCAGAGAACCCCAGTCCGGCGCGCCAGACGCGCGGACCCTGAATGGCACGAGGAGTCTTGTCATGTCCAATCGCGTATATATCTTCGACACCACCTTGCGCGACGGCGAGCAGTCGCCCGGCGCCTCCATGAACCGCGAGGAAAAGATCCGCATCGCCCACAAGCTGGCCCAGCTGGGGGTGGACATCATCGAGTGCGGCTTCCCGGCCTCCAGCCCCGGCGACTTCGAGTCGGTGAAACTCATCGCCCAGCAGGTCCAGGGCCCGGTGATCTGCGGCCTGGCCCGCACCCGGCCCGCGGACATCCAGACCTGCTGGGAGGCGGTCCGGGAGGCCGAGCGGCCCCGGATCCACGTCTTCGTGGCATCGAGCGACATCCACCTCCAGTACAAGCTGCGCATCAGCCGCGAGGAGATGCTGGAGCAGGTCAAGAGCGGCGTCTCCCTGGCCAGGAGTCTGTGCGACGACGTGCAGTTCAGCGCCGAGGACGCCAGCCGCACCGACCCGGACTTCCTCTGCCAGGTGGTGCGCCTGGCCCTGGCCAACGGGGCCACCACCATCAACATCCCCGACACCGTGGGCTACGCCCTGCCGCACGAATTCCACAACCTCATCAAATACATCCGCCAGCAGGTGCCCGAGGTGGAAAAGGCGGTGCTCAGCGTGCACTGCCACAACGACCTGGGCCTGGCGGTGGCCAACTCCCTGGCCGGCATCACCGCCGGGGCGCGCCAGGCCGAGGTCTGCGTCAACGGCATCGGCGAGCGGGCCGGCAACGCCGCCCTGGAGGAGCTGGTCATGGCCCTGGCCACCCGCCAGAAGGAGCTGGGGCTCGTCACCGGCGTCAACCGGGCCGAGATCGTGCCCACCAGCCGGCTGATCACGGTGGTCACCGGCCTCAACGTGCAGCCCAACAAGGCCATCGTGGGGGCCAACGCTTTTGCCCACGAGTCGGGCATCCACGTGGACGGGGTGCTCAAGCAGCCCCTGACCTACGAGATCATGACCCCGGCCGAGGTGGGGCTGAACACCAACCTGCTGGTCCTGGGCAAGCATTCCGGCCGGGCCGGGCTCAAGTCGCGCCTGATGGAGATGGGCTACGAGCTGAACGACGCCGATTTCGAGCGTCTGTTCGCGGCCTTCAAGGTCCTGGCCGACAAGAAGAAGGAGGTCTTCAACGAGGACCTGGAGGCGCTGATCGCCGACGAGATCCAGCGCATCCCCTCGCGCTGGAAGCTGGAGTACCTCAACATCGTCAGCGGCACCGTGACCGTGCCCACCGCCACGGTGCGCATCAGCGACCACGGCCAGATGCACCAGGACTTCGGCTCCGGGGTGGGACCGGTGGACGCGGTCTACAACACCATCGCCAAGATCACCGGCAGCCCGGCGAAGTTGCTGCACTTCGGCATCTCCAGCGTCACCGGCGGCCTGGACGCCCAGGGCGAGGTGACGGTGCGCCTGGGCGAGGACGAGATCGAGGTGCTGGGCAAGGGCAGCGACCCGGACATCATGGTGGCCTCGGCCAAGGCCTACCTGAACGGGCTCAACCGCCTGGAGTACCTCAAGGCCAACCCCCGGCCGGTCAACGGCAACGGGGCCCACTTCTAGCCGCCGCCGCTCGGCCCCAGGCCGCTCCTGGGCCGGGTGAGCGGAGGTTGATTCTTGCGCGACGGGGGGCCGTCCCGGGCGGGGCGGCCCCCCGCCTATTGCGGGTTGGGCGGGAAAGGCACAAAATATTTGCATTCCTGGCCGGCCTTGGTTAATAAAGACCGGTGGCGCGCCGCCTGGCGTTGTCATCATCCTTGCCAAGATCGCGAGAGGTTGGAGCCATGTCCAAGTCGTTCCGCGTAGCCGTGTGCGGCGCCACCGGCGCCGTGGGCAACCAGATGATCCAGTGCCTGGAGGAGCGCGCCTTCCCGGTCAGCGAGCTGCGGCTGCTGGCCTCGGAGCGCAGCCGGGGCAAGACCCTGAAATACCAGGGCCAGGACCTACCGGTCCAGGTGTTGGGCGAGGGCTCCTTCGCGGGCATCGACATCGCGCTCTTCTCGGCCGGGGCCGGCACCAGCACCACCTACGCCCCCCAGGCCTGGGCGGCCGGCGCGGTGGTGGTGGACAACTCCTCGGCCTGGCGCATGGACCCGGCGGTGCCCCTGGTGGTGCCGGAGGTCAACCCCGACGCCATCGCCCAATACACCACCAAGGGCATCATCGCCAACCCCAACTGCTCCACCATCCAGATGGTGGTGGCGCTGAAGCCCATCTACGACGCGGTGGGCATCGAGCGCATCGTGGTCAGCACCTACCAGGCGGTCAGCGGCACCGGCCAGAAGGCCATCGTGGAGCTGCAAGGCCAGCTGCGGGCCTGGTGCGAGGGCCGCCCGCCCGAGGCCAAGGTCTATCCCCATCCCATCGCCCTGAACCTGCTGCCCCACATCGACGTGTTCTTCGACAACGGCTACACCAAGGAAGAGATGAAGATGGTGCTGGAGACCCAGAAGATCATGGGCGACCCCAGCATCAAGGTCAGCGCCACCTGCGTGCGGGTGCCGGTGGTCTACGGGCATTCCGAGGCCCTCAACATCGCCACCCGCCAGAAAATCAGCCCGGCCCGGGTGCGCGAGCTGCTGGCCGCCGCCCCGGGAGTGAAGGTGGTGGACGACCCGGCCAACAAGGTCTACCCCATGCCCCTGGACGCCGCCGGCCAGGACCTGACCCTGGTGGGGCGCATCCGCGAGGACATCAGCCAGGAGCGCGGCATCGACATGTGGATCAGCGCCGACAACATCCGCAAGGGCGCGGCCACCAACGCGGTCCAGATCGCCGAGGTCCTGGCGGAGAAATACCTCTAGGGTTCGGCCGGGCGTGATCAAGATCAGCGGCGGCGAGCTGCGGGGACGCAACCTGCGGACCCCCCCGGGCCTGGCCACCCGGCCCACCGCCGCCAAGGTCCGCCAGGCCATCTTCAACATCCTGGCCGGACAGGTGCCCGGGGCGCGGGCGGCCGACGTCTTCGCCGGCTCCGGGGCCTTGGGGCTGGAGGCCCTTTCGCGCGGCGCGGCGACCTGCGTTTTCGTGGAAAACCGCCGCGAGGCGGTCCAGGCCCTGAACCTCAACCTGACCGCCCTGGGCCTGATCGACCGCGCCCGAGTGGTGGCCCGCGACGCCTTGGCCGGCGGCGGCTGGGCCGGGGCTGGGTCCCTGGACCTGATCCTGGCCGACCCACCCTACGGCCAGGGACTGGTGGCCGCCCTGACCCGGCTCTGCGCCGCCCAGGGCTGGCTGAGCCCCGAGGGGGTGCTGGTCATCGAACACGCCCCCGGCGAGCGGCCCCCGGAAGACGCCGGCCTGCGGCTGATTGACCGCCGGGCCTACGGACAGACCGAGGTGAGCTTCCTGACCCCGGGCCCCACGCCCCATCCGGCCCTGGCGGAGAAAGGCCTTCCTGCATGAGCATCGCCATCTATCCCGGCTCCTTCGACCCCATCACCAACGGGCACCTGTCCATCCTGCGCCGCGCCCTGGAAATTTTCGACGAGGTCGTCGTCGCCGTGGCGGTCAACTCGGAAAAGAAGGGCCTGTTCAGCATCCCCGAGCGCATGGAGATGATCAACACCGCCTGCCGAGACCTGGGCCTCAAGGGCGTGAGCGTGGACACCTTCGACGGGCTGTTGGTGGACTACGTGGTCAACAAGGGCACCAACGTGGTCCTGCGCGGCCTGCGCGCCCTGTCGGATTTCGACTACGAGTTCCAGTTGGCGCTGATCAACCGCAAGCTCTCGCGCAAGGTCCAGACCGTCTTCCTGATGACCGACTACAAGTGGCTCTACGTCAGCTCCACCATCATCAAGGAGGCCGCCAGCCTGGGCGGTGACATCAACGGCCTGGTGCCGATGGTGGTGCGCGAGCGCCTGGCCGGGCGCTTCCCGGCCCTGCGCGCCCGCCTGGACGCCGCCGCCAACCGCAACGGCCTAGCCAACGGCAACGGCAATGGCGGGCTGGGCGACTAGGCCCGCGCCCGGTCCTCCCCGCCTGGCCGCGCGGTCGCCCCGCCGCCGGAAACGCCCGGTTCGTTGCTGGCCGGGACCACTGGTTGCCCCGGCGGGGTCAGCCGTGAGAGGCCCGGCGCTTGGTCCCGTGGTCATCATCAACCCCGTTCCCGCAGCCTTTTTCCCGGTCTATTTTTCTCCATTCAGCATCCCCCAACCGTCATCGGCCGAGCCTCCCCAACCTCCAGTGAAAAGCCGTCATTGGCTGGACTTCCCTAACATCCAGAAAGACCGTCATCGCGAGGAGCGCCAGCGACGAAGCGACCTTCCGAATTTCTGCCCCTGCCTCCTCCCCCCACGCTAACTGGCCAAAAAAGTGGGAGATTGCTTCGATGCGCTCGCAATGACAAGAAGGACAGACCTGTCGCCGTGAGAAGCCGTCACTCGATGCCGTGATCTCTCCCGCCTTTGTCATTGCGAGCCGCCGCCAGGCGGCGTGGCAATCTCTTTGCTTGCCGTCTCCTGCTGGCCACCACACCAAAGGTGAGGTCAATGTTCGTGCGCGGAGGGAATGGCGCGCTGCTAGAACCACAAAGCGAAGGGGCGGGGATGAACCCCGCCCCCAATGAGCGCGTGGACGCCGGACCAGGCTAGGTGCCCATGGTCCAGGTGTTGAGGTAGGCGTTCTGCTCCTCGGTCAGGGTGTCGATCGCGACCCCCAGGGCGAGAAGCTTCAGGCGCGCCACTTCCTTGTCGATGTCCTCGGGCACCACGTAGACATCCTTGGTCAGGGTGGCGGCGTTCTTCTTCATGAACTCGGCGCACAGGGCCTGGTTGGCGAAGCTCATGTCCATCACGCTGCTGGGATGGCCCTCGGCCGCGGCCAGGTTGACCAGGCGGCCCTCGCCCAGGACGTAGACCCGGCGGCCGTTGTTCAGGGTGTGCTCCTCCACGAAATCGCGGATCTGGCGACGCTCCTTGACCACCTTGGCCAGGCCGTCCAGGTCCAGCTCCACGTTGAAGTGGCCGGAGTTGGCCACGATGGCCCCGTCCTTCATGGCCAGGAAGTGCTCCTGGCGGATGACGTGGATGTCACCGGTGACGGTGCAGAAGAAGTCGCCCAGGGGCGCGGCTTGCTCGATGGGCATCACCCGGTAGCCGTCCATCACGGCCTCCAGGGCGCGCAGGGGGTCCACCTCGGTGATGATCACGTTGGCGCCCATGCCGTGGGCCCGCATGGCCACGCCCCGGCCGCACCAGCCATAGCCGCAGACCACGAAGTTGCTGCCGGCCAGCAGGCGGTTGGTGGCCCGGATCATGCCGTCCACCGTGCTCTGGCCGGTGCCGTAGCGGTTGTCGAACAGATGCTTGGTGCCCGCGTCGTTGACCGCCACGATGGGATAGTTGAGCACCCCGTCCTTGGCCATGGCCCGCAGGCGGATCACGCCGGTGGTGGTCTCCTCGGTGCCGCCGATGATGTCGGCCAACAGCTCGCGGCGCTCGGAGTGGATGATGGACACCAGATCCGCGCCGTCGTCCATGGTGATCTGGGGGCGGGCGTCCAGCACGGCCTTGATGTGCTGGTAATAGGTCTGGTTGTCTTCGCCCTTGATGGCGAAGGTGGGAATGCCGTGGTGCTCCACCAGGCTGGCGGCCACGTCGTCCTGGGTGGAGAGCGGGTTGCTGGCGCAGAGGTAGACCTCGGCCCCGCCGGCCTTGAGGGTGGCGGCCAGGGAGGCGGTCTCGGTGGTCACGTGCAGGCAGGCCGCCAGACGCACACCCTTCAAGGGCTGCTCGCGCGCGAAGCGCTCGGCGATCTGTTTGAGCACCGGCATGGAATGCGCGGCCCACTCGATGCGCAGCCGGCCCTTTTCGGCCAGCGATAGGTCCTTGACGTCGTATTGCATGATTACTCCGGTCCTGACTACTTGTTGCAGAACTGGCCCTTGAGGCCCAGGGCGTCGCGCAGGGCGTCGGCCCGGTCGGCCACCTCCCAGGTGAAGCCCTCCTCCTCGCGGCCGAAGTGGCCGTAGGCCGCCGTCTTGCGGTACACCGGGCGCTTGAGGTCCAACTGCTGGATGATCATGGCCGGGCGGAAGTCGAAGACCTTCTGCACCGCGGCGGCGATCTCGCTGTCGCGCTTGATGCCGGTGCCGAAGGTGTCCACCATCACCGAGACCGGGTGGGGCACCCCGATGGCGTAGGCCACCTGGACCTCGCACTTCTTGGCCAGGCCGGCGGCGACGACGTTCTTGGCCGCGTAGCGGGCGTAGTAGGAGCCGGAGCGGTCCACCTTGCTGGGGTCCTTGCCCGAGAAGCAGCCGCCGCCGTGGGATCCCTGGCCGCCGTAGGTGTCCACGATGATCTTGCGGCCGGTGAGCCCGCAGTCGCCGTGGGGGCCGCCGACCACGAAACGGCCGGTGGTGTTGATGAAGAACTTGGTGTCGCCGTCCAGCATGTTCTCCGGCAGCACCTTCTTGATCACTTCCTCGATGATGGCTTCCTTGAGCTTCTCGTAGCGCACGTCGGGGCTGTGCTGGGCGGCGATGACCACCGCCTCGATCCGCTTGGGCCCGCCGTTCTCGTACTCGATGGTGACCTGGGTCTTGCCGTCGGGGCGCAGGAAGCTCAAGGAGCCGTTCTTGCGCACCTTGGCCAACCGCCGGGCCAGGCGATGGGCGTAGTAGATGGGCATGGGCATCAGCTCGGGGGTCTCGTCGCAGGCGAAGCCGAACATCAGGCCCTGGTCGCCGGCCCCCTGCTCGCCAAAGAGGCTGGTGCCAGCGGTGACGCCCTGGCTGATGTCCGGCGACTGCTTGTCGATGCTGGTGATGACCGCGCAGGTCTCCCAGTCGAAGCCCATGGCCGAGTTGGAGTAGCCGATCTCGCGGATGGTGGAGCGGACGATGTCCGGGATGTCCACGTAGGTTTGGGTGGTGATCTCGCCGGCCACCACCGCCATGCCGGTGGTCACCAGGGTCTCGCAGGCCACCCGGCTCTCGGGGTCGTCCTTCAGCATGGCATCCAGGATGGAGTCGCTGATCTGGTCGGCGATTTTATCCGGATGCCCTTCGGTTACCGATTCGCTGGTGAACAGGTAGTTGGCGCCCATGCCATTGCTCCTTGATTATGATCAAGATTTGGATAAAGGATTAAACCAGTTGGGCAAGGCCATGTCAAGGCGAGTGCCGACTCGCGGTTAAAGGCGGAGCCGGCCTGATTTACGAAAAAATCTAAGGTGTTGCAGAGTTATCTGAAGGCTTGCAGATACGTCAGCACTGCCACAAAAACGCCAACCACCGCCACGGCCAACGCGGCGACAATCATATTGTTTTGGGTGATGTTCGCCTTGGTGGCCAAACCGGCCAGACCACCCTTGATATCCTTGAGGTCAGAGCGAATCTCGTCGAGGTCCTTACGGACATGCTCGAACTCAACTTCCAGACGCGTGACGCGTGCATTCATGTCTTGGCCCCCGCCTACTCCTCCGCCATCGCGCGCTTCGCGAATTTTCGCGTCAATCATCTGTTCTATTTGCGGCTGTTGCAGAGGTAAATGGCGGACATTATTCATCTTCAACCCACCGAATGCATACAGGATCGAGACCGGATGCCTTGGCCGCGCCATAAGTCGTGAAAAACACAAATCCACAGCTATCACATATAATCATGGCTAAGCTGTAGAATTGTTGCCCGAGCTTAAGGACGAATTGTTGTGACTTTTCAATAGATTCCAAGTCTTGCGGTACAGCGAGCGCAAGACCCACCAAAGGCACTGTCGAGGGAGTCAACTCTTTGCTGCAATGCGGGCAGCGGAAAGGCACTTCGTCACTCCCATCCACCTCTGCGGAATAGGGCACACCCATCCCTAGGCAAAGGCTTAATTGTCTTCACCTTACCATTTATTCACGATTTTTTGCAAGTCGCGGCGGCTATTGGGCGACCTTGAGGAAGGCCGTCTCGCCGTTGGATTCCTTCTTGATGCGGTTCTGCTTGTCCACCAGCACCACCACCGGTTCGTGCTGGGCGGCCTCGGCCTGGTCCAGCACGCACTGGGTGACGATGATGAGCAGGTCGCCCACCATGCCCTTGCGGGCGGCGGCGCCGTTGAGGCAGATCACGCCGCTGTGGCGGGGGCCGGGGATGACGTAGGTCTCGAAACGCTCGCCGTTGTCGACGTTGTAGACCTTCACCATCTCGTAGGGGATCATCTGGGCGGCGTCCAATAACTCCTGGTCCACCGTCAGGCTGCCCTCGTAGTGCAGGTCGGCCTGGGTGATGGTGGCGCGGTGAATTTTGGACTTCATCATGAAGCGCTGCATGGCTGCTCCCCCCTGGCTAGTAGTTCAACGCCAGGTTGTCGATCAGTCGGGTACCCCCCGCCCAGGCGGCCACCGCCATCCGCGCCGGACCATCCAGGCGCGTCAGCGGCTCCAGGGAGGTGGAGTCCACTATTTCCAGATATTCCAAACGCACGCCCGGCGCGTCCGCGATGACGGCCTGGGCGGCGGCCTTGACCTTGGCCGCCTCGCGCTCGCCGGCCAGGGCCAGGTCGCGGGCGGTGTTGAGCCCCCGCCACAGGCATAAGGCCTCCTGGCGCTGGGCGGGCGAGAGATGCACATTGCGGCTGCTGAGGGCCAGGCCGTCGGCCTCGCGCAGCGTGGCCCGCCCCACCACCTCCACCCCCAGATCCAGGTCCAGCGCCATGCGCTTGATGACCTGGAGCTGCTGATAGTCCTTCTCGCCAAAGACGGCCAAGTCGGGCAGGACGGCGTTGAACAGCTTGAGCACCACCGTGGTCACGCCGTCGAAGTGCCCCGGCCGATAGGCCCCGCACAGGCCCTGGGTCATGCGCTCCACCAGGACCCTGGTCTGGAAGCCCTCGGGGTACATGGCGGAAACACTAGGGAAGTAGATCACGTCCGCGCCGTGTTCGGCGCACAGCCCCCGGTCGCGCTCGAAGGTGCGGGGATATTGGTCCAGGTCGGAGGCCTGGTTGAATTGCAGGGGATTGACGAAAATGCTGACCACCACCCGGGGATGGCGGCTTTTGGCGTAGTCGATCAGGGAGAGGTGCCCCTGGTGCAGGGCCCCCATGGTGGGCACGAAGGCCACCGTCTCGCCGCGCCGCTTGGCGGCCAGACTGTCGGCGCGCATCGCCTGGGGATTGTCGATGATGAGAGGCTGGTTGTGCATTCCCACCGTCCCGGTCGCCGTCAAGCCGGTCAATCCAAGCGGTTCGCGGCCCCAAGGCCGCCGTTCGCGGCGCTCTCCGGCGTCCCTGGCCTGCCCGGACCCCCACGGCCTCGCGCGGCCCGCCTCGGATAACGCTCAACTTTCTAATTTTATGACCCCCACCCGGCCTAGTCCAGCCCGGGGGCCTAAAAACGCGACCCGGCAGGATTATCACACCCCAGCCGGGCTGTCAACCTCCGGGCGGGTTCATGCCCCCGCCGCAAGCACCCTTGTGCAATCAAACTCAAGGGCTGGCCGGGTTGTCACTTGACCGCCCCCGACGGTGGCATTAGATACTGTCTAGTAGGGATAAAACCGTCCCGGCCCGGTGGGAGAAGAACCATGAAGTCCCCGCGAGATCCCAAACCCCAGCAGGCCAGTCTGGTCTGCCCCCAATGCCAGCGCCAGCACCAGTTGGGTCCGGCCAACCTGCTGGCCGGGGGCAGGTTCCGCTGCCCCTGCGGCTGGACCATGCGGGTGGTGAGCCACCAGCGCGAGCTCCTGCCCCGGGTCAAACCGGCCTACTGAGAACCTGTTCGCAAACAGAAAGAGCCTGGCTCTGGTGAGGCGAGGCGTTCGCGTCTTGCCGCGTGACGGTGAGCGACAAATCGTTTTTGAGGATCAGGCCAAGACGGGCGGGGATAAACCCCGCCCCTACACCAACATGACGTAATGATAGGTTTTTCTTGATGTAGGGGCGGGGTTTATCCCCGCCCGCAAATTTAAGCGGAAAGAACCTGGCCGTCTGGAATGGGATGCCGCATCACGGGGAGCGGCCCGGCCATCATCCATTGCGGACAGGTGCTAAGCCGGATCCGGCCGCAAGGCCTGGGCCACCTGGCCCAGTTCGGGGATGGCCAGGGTCTCGGCCCGGCGTCCGGGCGCGATCCCCGCCCGCCCCAAGGCCTCCCCCACCGCCTCCTTGTCCAACCCCAACCCACCACAAAGACTGTTGATCAGCGTCTTGCGCCGTTGGCTGAAGGCGGCCTTGACCACCAACGCGAACCAGGCCTCGCCCGCTGCCACCGCCCAGGGCACCAGGGGCTCGGGCCGGGGGGCCAGGTGCACCACCCGGCTGTCCACCGCCGGGCGGGGAAAAAACTGCTCCGGTCCCAGGGTCATGCCCGGCCGCACCTCGCACCAGGTCTGCACCAGCACCGCCAGGCGGCCGTAATCCTTGCCTCCGGGGCTGGCGCTCAGGCGGATGGCCACCTCGCGCTGGAGCATCAGGTTGGCCGCGCGCCAATGGCGGCGGTTCTCCAACAGGGCGAAGATCAGGGGCGAGCTGATGTTGTAGGGCAGGTTGCCCACCACCACCAGGGGCCGGCCGGCCTCCGCCGCCTGGGCCGCCCAGTCGAAGCCCAGGGCGTCCTGCAAGCGGACCTCGACGTTGGCCGCTCCGGCCTGGGCCGCCAGCTCGGTCAGCACCGGGTGCAGCCCCCGGTCCACCTCCAGGGCCAGCACCCGCCGGGCCAGGGGGGCCAGGGCCAGGGTCAGCGCCCCCAGGCCGCCGCCGATCTCCACCACCCAGTCCTCCGGCCCGATGCCCGCCGCGCGGGCGATGGCCGCGGCCGTGGCCGGCTGGGTCAGGAAGTTCTGGCCCCGGGCCTTGCTGGCGCGCAGGCCATGGGCCTGGAGCAGTTGACCGGGGTGGATCACGCCGTCGCCTCCCCGCCAAGAAGCCCAACCAATTCCGAGGGATGGTCGATGATCACCCGCGCCCCGGCCGCCAGCATCTCCTCCCGGTCGCGGAAGCCCCAGGCCGCGCCCACCGGGAACATGCCCGCGCTCACCGCGGTGCGCATGTCGGTGGCCGAGTCGCCCAGGTAGAGGAAATAGCCGGGGTCCAGGCCGATGTGGGCCGCGATCTCCCGGGCCGCGGTGGGGTCGGGCTTCTTGGGGGTTCCGGGCAGGGCCCCGCGCACCAGGGCGAAGGGATGCCCCGGGAAGTAATGGGCGACCATCAGGCGGGTGAAGTCGTCGGGCTTGTTGGACAAGACCACCCGGGGCACCCCCCGCAGGCCCAGCTCGGCCACCAGCTCCGGGATGCCGGGATAGGGCCGGGTCTGATCGCCCCAGCCCTCGGCATAGAGCTGGCGCATGCGCTTGACCCCGGCCGCCAGGCTGTCCGAATCACGCCGGTCCTCGGGCAGGGCCCGGGTCACCAAAGTTTCCACCCCCTCGCCCACCATGAGGCGATAGGCATCCACCGGGTGGGTGGGCAGGCCCCGTTCGGCCAGCATGGTGTTCACCGCCGCGGCCAGGTCGGCCAGGGTGTCCAGAAGGGTCCCGTCCAGATCGAACAACACGCAATGATAAAGCATTTTCCGCCCCAGGGGTGTGGACCGGAGTCCGGGCCAAGGCCCGCTCCCCGGTCGGGTGCGCCGGGCTGGCGCGCAATTTCGCTTGCGCTACGGACCGGCGTGGTAATCTTTATAAAAGAGAGCCGAGCTATCGGCAAGCGCGGCCCGGGCCAGGGGTGGGCCGGGTCGCGACGGGTTGAAAACCACTCATGGAAAGGAAGATACCATGGCCAAGACCTTCGCGACTGGCATCGTCATCCTGGCCCTGGTGGCGGCCCTGGGCGCGGGTTGCGCCACCAAGGGTCAGACCGGAGCGGCGGTGGGCGCCGGCGCTGGCGCGTTGATCGGCCAGGCCATTGGCGGCAACACCGCCGGCACCCTGATCGGGGCTGGTGTGGGCACCGGTTTGGGCTACATCATCGGCAACGAGATGGACAAGCAGGAGAAGGTGTCTCCGTAGCGTCACCCTGAGCAAGGAGCGGCGGGGACCGCGCCATCCGGGAAAGGAAATCGCGCATGAAAGTTAGATCCGTGGTTGGGCTGCTGCTGCTTTCCCTGGTTCTGGGCTTGGGCGCGGGCTGCGCCACCCAGGCCCAGACCGGCGCGGCCGCCGGGGCCGGTCTGGGCGCGCTCATGGGCCAGGCCATCGGCGGCAACACCGCCGGCACCCTGATCGGCACCGGCGTGGGAGCGGGCCTGGGCTACATCATCGGCAACGAGCTGGACAAGCAGCAGGCCGGACAGCGCCGCCAGGCCAGTCCCACCGACCTGGGCCCCCTGCCCGGCACCAGCTGGGAGGTGGTCAGCGTCAACCCCCGGCCCAGCCGTCACTATCGCTCCTGGAAGATCCACTTCCGCCACGACGGCACCGCCCTGTCCAGCAAGGTGGACCAGGACGGGGTGCTGACCGAGGACGTGGAGCGCTACCGGGTGGTGGGTTCGACCCTGATCATGAACCAGGACAACTACCTGATCAATGCCCGTTTCCATCTGGAGGGCAACCAGATGTTCGTGGACACCGGGGACAAGTCCCTGGTCCTGCGGCGCAATTAGGAAAATCTGACCCAGGGGCGTGTGTCTGGCCAGGGTCGCGCGCCGCGACAAGCATATGGGGGCGAGGCGAAGTCGGGCCTCGCCCTTTGCCATAGCTGAGGCGATGAAACCAGACGGGCGGGGATAACCCCGCCCGTCTTGGCCTTTTCCGCGCGAGGCCCCTACGGGAGCAAGCGAGGTTCGACTGAAGGCTGGCCTCACCCGACCCGTATATGCCAGTCGCGGCACGCGACCCCGCCCGTCTTGACTCTTATCCGCGCGAGGCAGCCACGGGAGCGGGCGAGGTTCGACTGAAGGCTGGCCTCACCCGACCCGTATATGCCCGTCGCGGCACGCGACCCCGCCCGTCCTGACTCTTATCCGCGCGAGGCAGCTACGGGAGCGGGCGAGGTTCGACTGAAGGCTGGCCTCACCCGACCCGTATATGCCCGTCGCGGCACGCGACCTACGGGAGCGGGCAAGGCCCGATCAGGGGGCAGCTTCCCCCGACCCCTTTACGCCAGTCGCGGCACGCGACCTACGGGAGCGGGCGAGGCCCGAGCGGGGGGCGGCTTCCCCCGACCCGTATATGCCCGTCGCGGCACGCGACTAGCGGCGGCCGTAGATTTGGGCCATTTCCCGGAGGAGCCGGGCCTGTTCGGCGCCCAACTGGCCGGGCTGGAGCCGCCAGGTCCAGTTGCCGTCGCGGTGGCTGGGGGTGTTCATGCGCGCCTCGGCCCCCAGGCCCAGGATGTCCTGGACCGGCAGCACCGCCAGACCGGCCACGGAGGCCAGGACCAGGCGGATCATGGCCTGGGCCAGCTCGGCCTCGTCGAGACGCGGCCGCCCCAGGTAGCGCCGGATGCGGTCCTTGGTGGCCGGGTCGGCCTCCTGGGCCAGCCAGCCGCGCAGGGTGTTGTTGTCGTGGGTGCCGGTGTAGGCCAGCAGGTCGGGTTGGTGATTGTGGGGCAGGTAGGGGTTGGCCGGGTTGTCCTCGCCAAAGGCGAACATCAGGATGGCCATGCCCGGCAGGCCCAACAGGTGCTTGACCTCGCGCACCTCGGCGTCGATCAGACCCAGGTCCTCGGCCACGATGGGCAGGGCCGGATGGCGGCGGGCCAAGGACTTGAACAACTCCAGGCCCGGGGCGGAGACCCATTTGCCGTTGATGGCGGTGGGCTCCAGGGCCGGAATCTCCCAATAGGCCACCAGGCCCCGGAAGTGATCCACCCGCACCAGGTCGAAAAGCTCCAGGTGGCGGCCCAACCGGCGGCCCCACCAGGCGAAGCCCTCCTGGCGGTGGGCCTCCCAGTCATAGACCGGGTTGCCCCAGCGCTGGCCGGTGGCGGAGAAATAATCCGGCGGCACCCCGGCGACGACCCAGGGGTTCTTGGCCCCGTCCAGCTTGAACAGGCCGGGGTTGGCCCAGACGTCGGCGCTCTGCTGATCCACGTAGATCGGCATGTCGCCCAGCAGGGTGACGCCCAACTCCTGGCAACGGGCGCGTAAACACCGCCATTGGCGGTCAAAGGCCCACTGCTGGAAGCGCTCCAGGTCCAGTTCGCGGCCCAGGCGCTCGCGCACGCCGTCCAGGGCCTGGGGCTGGCGGTCGCGCAACTCCCAGGGCCATTGGCTCCAGAGACGCATGCCCTGGTCGCGGGCGATGCAGGCGAAGAGGCAGTAGTCCTCCAGCCAGCCCGCCTCGCGCCGGGCGAAGCGCTCAATCTCCTGACGCAGGCTGAACTGGTCCAGGGCGCGGCGGCCAGCCCGGCGCAGCAATTCGCCGCGCCAGCGCCAGGCCGCCTCATAATCCACCCGACCGGCCGGGAACTCCGGGGCCGAGGCCAGGTCTTCGGACGTCAGCAGGCCGTCCTGGGCCAGGAGCTCCGGGCTGATGAGCAGGGGATTGCCGGCGAAGGTGCTGGAGCTGTTGTAGGGGCTGTTGCCCCGGCCCGGCTCGGTGGGCGCCAGGGGCAACATCTGCCAGACCCCGGCTCCGGCCTCGGCCAGCCACGAGGCGAAGGCGTGGGCCTCCGGGCCCAGGTCGCCCACCCCATGGGCCGAGGGCAGGCTGGTGAGGTGCAACAAGACGCCAAGACCGCGCTGGAGCATGGGGGTGTGTTCCTGGGGAGTTTCCGGGGGAAGCCTTTTGGGGTCCCCAAAGGGTTCCCCCGGACCCCCTCCTAAAAGGACGGGTTTTGCAACACTCGAACCAGGATACCGCCCCCCCGCGCCAAAGCCAAGCCCGGCGATAAAAGACGAGGCCCAATGCGCGCCGCGCATTGGGCCCGCTTTTTTCGGAGGGGGTGTGGGGGAACCATTTTTGCGCGGCAAAAAGGGTTTCCCCGCATTCTCTATCCCCTCCCCGCCTCCCACTTCTTTTCTTCTTCCTCGCGCAGGTTGCGGCGCAGGACCTTGCCGATCATGGACTTGGGCAGTTCGGCGCGGATCTCGACCTCCTTGGGGACCATGTAGGCGGAGAGGTTTTCCTTGCAGAAGGCGATGATCTCCTGGGGGTCGATGGTCTGGCCGGCCTTGGGCACCACGAAGGCCTTCAAGTACTCGCCCTTGGTGGGGTGGGGCAGTCCCACGGCCACCGCCTCGGCCACCTTGGGATGGCCGTGCAGGACCTCGTCGATCTCGCTGGGGAAGACGTTGAAGCCGCTGACGATGACCAGGTCCTTCTTGCGGTCCACCAGGGTGACGTAGCCGTCCGCGTCCATGACCCCGATGTCGCCGGTGTAGAGCCAGCCGTCGCGCAGGGTCTCGGCGGTCTTCCCGGGCTGGTTGAGGTAGCCCAGCATCAGTTCCGGCCCGCGCAGGATGATCTCGCCGGCCTCGCCGAGGGGCATCTCCTTCCGGCCGTCGGTCAGGTCCACGATCTTCCATTCCACGTCCGGGAAGGGGATGCCGATGGTGCCGGGCTTGCGCACGCCGTGGAAGGGGTTGCAGGCCACGGCGGTGACCGCCTCGGTGAGTCCGAAGCCCTCGATCAGGGCCGCGCCGGTGCGCTGCTCGAACTCGCGCATCACCGGCAGGGGCAGCGGGGCCGCGCCCACGAAGATGCCGCGCAGGCTCTTGAGGTCAAAGCGGTCGACGTCGGATAGCTCCTTGATGGCGATGAACATGGTGGGCACGCCGGCGAACAGGCTGGGTTTTTCGGCGTTGATGGTCTGGCAGACCTCGCGGGCGTCGAAGCGGGGCAGCAGGATCATGCGCCCGCCGTGCAGCAGCGGGGCGTTCATGCACACGCTCATGCCGAAGCCGTGGAACAGGGGCAGCACCGCCAGGAGAGAGTCGTCCGGCCCCATGCTGCCCCAGGCGCAGGCCTGCATGGCGTTGGCCACCAGGGCCTTGTGGCTGAGCATGATGCCCTTGCTGACCCCAGTGGTGCCGCCGGAGTAGATCAGCACCGCCATGGCGTTGGGGTCGATGGCCACCTGGGGCGGAGTGGGCGGGGATTTCAGCAGGTCCTTGAGCCAGACCGTGGCCGCGTCGGCCGGGACAACCACCTTGGGCATCTTCTTGTCCAGGGCGCGCTTGAGGGGGTAGAGCAGGTTCTTGGGAAAGGGCAGGAAGTCCTGCAACCCGGTGTAGACCACCAGGTCCAGCTTGGCCTCCCGGCGCACGTTGTTGACCCGCTGGCTCAACAGATCCAGGGCGATCAGGCCCTTGGCCCCGGAGTCCTGGAACTTGAAGATCAGCTCGCGCTCCACGTTCAGGGGGTTGGCCAGCACCGCGGTGGCCCCCAGGCGCATCAGGGCATAGTAGCTGATCACGAATTGGGGGCAGTTGGGCATCAGGAGGATGATCCGGTCGCCCTGCTTGACTCCGCGCGCGGCCAGGCCGGCGGCCAGGCGGTCCACCAGCTCGAACAGGCGGCCATAGGAGAGGGTGAGCCCCAGGAAGCGCAGGGCGGTCTGGTCGGCGCGCTGGTCGGCGGTCCGGCGGATCAGACCGTGGATGTCGATGGCGGGATAGTCCAGGTGGTGGGGGACGGCGGGGTCGTAGTGCTTAAGCCAGGGGTGCTCGGCCATGAGTCCCTCCATGCGGGTGCGGGCTCTCCCTCGGGTCGGCCCGGATGGTTGATTCAGACACCCTCCGCGGCCTCGTCCAGGCCCTGGCCCTGGTCCGCGCCAGCGGGTTTTTCCCAGGCCAGCCAGGCGGACAGGGCCTCGGGCCATTCCGGGCTCTGGCCCTGGTGGCCGATCTCCTGGGCCACCCGCGGCGGCGGCACCACGCCCCGGCCGTCCTTGAACACGCCCTTGACCAGGGCGTAGGCGTAGAGATCACCGCCCACCATGAAGCGCTGCTCCATGAAGAACCACTTCTGATCCCAGCCCACCAGGCGGGTGCGCAGCTCGTAGCGCCGGAAGGGGGCCAGGGGCCGGCGATAGCGGATGGTGGCCGCGGCCAGCATCGGACGCCAATGGTGCTTCAGGACCACGCCCAGCATACGGCAACGGATCATTAGGTCGGTGCGGCCCAGGTCCATGACCGTGAGGTAGCGGCCGTTGTTCATGTGCATGTTCAGGTCCAGGTCGTGGGGCCAGACCCGGAAGCGCACCACCGATTCACCCAGGGGCGGCAGGGACGAGCCGGTCAGGGCCATCGCCAGGACCTTGAGCAGACGCAGGATCAGGTTCATCGCGAACGGATTCTTTCCCCTCCGGGGAGGGCGGACCAGGAGCGGTCGGGCGTGCGGGCGCCGTCGCTGGGGCAGTGTAGCCGAAAGCCCGGCGGCCAGGCAAGCCCCCACGCCGGGTGGTTGGGGCCGCCATCCCCTGGCCAGGCCGGGGGTCGGCTGTGCTATACTGCCACCAATTCTCCGCTCCTTTCGGGTTAGCCCACCCGACGCCCGGGAGAGGGGGAACGCCGCCAACCCCAGCGCGAGGCCATCTTGACCCTGCTGGACCTGACCAAGGAATTGTTCACTTATCTGGTGCGCTTCCGCGAACAGGCCGCCGGCGAACGCCCCCCCACCCTGGAAAAGATGGAGGCGGACCTGGAGGCGATCTTCGCCCGCATGGGGGACCAGGCCGAGGACAATCCGCTGTTGGCCAAGGGTTTCGAGCAGGTGCGCTACAGCCTGGCCGCTCTGGTGGACGAGGTGGTGCTCACCTCGCTCTGGCCCCACCAGGGCCGGTGGGGCCAGCGCGGCTGGGAGCGCCGGCTGTTTGGCAGCCAGGACGGACCCCGCCGCTTCTTCGCCTTCCTGGACCACCTGGACAGCCTGCCCAAGGACGTGCTGGCAGTGCACTACCTCTGCCTGGCCCTGGGCTTCTGCGGCTGCTACCACCCCGGCGATCCCGAGCTGCAGCAGATCAAGTCCCGGGTCCTGACCCGGCTGCCGGGCCTGGAACCCGGATCCGGCCCCCTGCCAGCCCAGGGCATCAGCCTCACTCCCCTGTCCCCGGCCCCGGCCGCCGCCGGGGGATCGCCAGGGCCAGCCGCCCGGGTCCGCCGCCCGCCCCGGGGCCTGCGCTACCTGTTGGCCGGGGGCCTGGCGGTGGTGGCCTTTCTCTTCACCCTGGGCCTGGGGGTGATGATCTTCTACGACGGCGGGTCGGACCGGGCCGAGGAAACCTCCCTGGAGGATCTGCTCAAACCTCTGTTGCCGCCTCCTCCTCCGGAGGCGGCCAACGCGCCAGCCCAGGCCAGTTCGGCGGCCACGCCTTCTGCCGCCCCGGTGGCCGAGCCCCCGACCGGCGGCCATTCGGCCGCCGCCTCAGCCGCCATGCCGGCCACCACCCAAACCACGGCCACCACTCAGACCACAGCCACCACCCAGACCACGGCCACCCCGCCGCCGGCCGCGGCCACCTCGCCGCCGGCTGGAGCCGCGCCCACCATCTATCTCCTGCACGCCGGGCTGTTCGTGGGTCCCATCCAGTCCGGACGTCTGGCCGAGCAGCTCAGCCAAGCCGGATTCGCGGCCTGGGTGCGGGAGGACCCCCGCCCGGACGGCTCGCTGCGCTATCGGGTCTATGTCGGCCCCTTCGCCGACCCCCAGCGGGCCGAGGCCGCCCGGCAGGCCATCGCGGCCCAGTTCAAGTTCAGCCCCTATCTCGTGGAGAGCCCCACGCCCTAACCGCCGGCCGCCCCCTCGCCGGCAAGGAAACCTCCCCATGTCCGCGATCCCGACCCCCCTGGACCTGGCCCGACGCTTCATCGCCCTGGACACCTGCAACCCGCCCGGTGGCGAGGACGCCTTCAGCGACCTGCTGGCCGCGCTGCTGGAGCCGGCCGGCTTCGCCCTCGCCCGCTTCGCCCACGCCCCCGGCCGCACCAGCCTGGTGGCCCGCCTGGCCGGCGGCGACCAGGCCCCGCCCCTGGTCCTCTGCGGCCATGGCGACACCGTGCCCCTGGGCGCGGCCGCCTGGAGCCGGCCGCCCCTGGAGCCCCGGGTGGAGGACGGCCGCCTCTACGGCCGGGGGGCCAGCGACATGAAATCCGGCCTGGCCGCCCTGACCTGGGCCGGGCTGGTCCTGGCCGCCCAGCCCCGGCCCCGGGCCGGCCTGACCCTGGTCTATTGCGCCGACGAGGAGAACGGCTGCCAGGGCTCGCGCTTCTTGGCCCAGGACCCGGCCCGGGTGGGGCCGGCCGGGGCCCTGGTGGTGGCCGAGCCCACCGCCAACCAGCCCTGGCTGGGGCACAAGGGGGTGCTCTGGTTGCGGGCCGGCTTCACCGGCAAGGCCGCCCACGCCTCCATGCCCCAGGCCGGGGACAACGCCATCTACAAGGCCGCCCGGACGGTGGCCGCCCTGGAAAGCCTGGATCTGTCGGCCTGGGAGCACCCCCACCTGGGCCGCCCCACCCGCAACGTGGGCACCATCAGCGGCGGCACCCGGATCAACATGGTGCCCGACGCGGCCGAGCTGACCCTGGACCTGCGCACCCTGCCCGCGATGGACCACGCCGCGCTGCTGGCCATGGTCCAGGCCGCCGCCCCCGAGGCGGTCAGTTGGGAGGTGCTGGACGACACCCGGAGCCTGTGGACCGACCCCGACCATCCCTGGGTGCGGGAGAGCTGGGACCTGGTGGCCGGGATCACCGGACGGCAACCCATCCCGGGCGGCGCGCCCTACTTCACCGACGCCGCCCATCTGGTCCCGGCCCTGGGGCGCCCGCCCTGCCTGATCCTGGGGCCGGGCGAGCCTGGTCAGGCCCATCAGACCGACGAGTGGTGCGACCTGGAGCGCCTGGACCAGGCGGCCCGGATCTACCTGGAGATGGCCCGGCGCTGGTGCGGGGCCTGAACACCTAAAAACCAGTCCGCACATGGACAATGGACAAGGGTGGCCCGTGACGCGGCCTGCCATGCCGGACGGCCAGCATCCTGCCGCGCAAATGCGCGGGCGGGGACAAACCCCGCCCCTACATCAAGAAAAGCTTGCCATTGCTTTGTCTTAGCGTAGGGGCGGGGTTTATCCCCGCCCATGCTGTCGTGACGAGGCAGCCAGTGGTTCGGAACAGCCGGGACCCGCGACGGAGAAGGATGGGGTTGGTGCCTTCACCGCGCGCCCGGCCGGGGTCCCAGGTCCAGACGGCCCACCAACAGCGCGGCCCCCAGCGCCAACACCCCGAACAGGCCGACGCCCCAGCCGAAGGACAGGTGCTCGGCGGTCCAGCCCATGGCGGTGGGCAGCAGCCCGCCGCCGGCCAGGAAGGCCGGAGGCAGGGTCAGGGAGACGGTGACCGAGCGGGACTCGGCCGGCCCCACCCGCGAGAGCGAGGCAAAGGCCGGGGGGAAAAAGCAGACCGCCAGCATGGGTTGGAGGAAGAGGAAGAACAAGAGCCAACCGCCGCTGGTCAGGCCCAGGCCCAGGGTGGCGAGCCCGGACAGGACCAGCACCCCGGTCACCGCCCGCTTGGGACCCAGGCGGTCGCTGGCCCAGCCGGCCACGAAGGCCGCCCCCAGGCCTGTGAGCCGCGAGAGCGCCACCCAGAGGTTGGCCGTCTCCTGGTCCATGTGGCGCTCGCTGACCAGGTAGAGCGGCATCATGCTGTAGACCCCCAGGGACCCGCCCACCCCCACGCAAAACAGGAACATCATGATCCAGAAACTGGGTAGCCTGGCCAGGGTGGACAGGCTGCCCAGATTGGGCGCCAGCCCCGGAAAATAGCCGCCCTGGCCCCGCCGGGAGAAGAAGAACCCCCAGGCCAGGGAGGCCAGGCCCAGCGCCGCCAGCACCCCGCGCCAGGGCAGGATGGCCAGCAGGCCCATGGCCACCAGGGGGGCGGCCACGAAGGAGACGTTGGGGGCCAGTTCGTGCACCGCCACCGCCTTGCCCCAGTGCTCGGGCTTGACCAGGCCGGTGAGGGTGGCCAGGCCCGAGGGCAGGTAGGGGCCGGCGGCCAGGCCCAACAGCAGCATGCCCAGGCGCAGGCCCCACAGGCCCGGGGCCGCCGCCGCCAGGAGCATGGCCCCGCCCACCGCGCAGGCGCTGCAGATGATGGTGCGCCGGTGACCCAGGCGGGCGGCGATGAAACCCGAGGCCATCAGGGTGGTGAAGTAGCCCAGGGTGATGGGGATGAACAGGGCCCCGGCCTCGGCGTGGGTCAGGCCCAGGTCGGCCTCCAGGGTGGGCAGCATCGGCCCCAGGATGATGCGGGACAGGAAGTTGAGCAGGAAGATGCCCATCAGGATCAGCAGGGCCGGCACCACCCGGCCGAACTCCGGTTGCTCCCCCAAGCTGGCTTCCCGGGACTCCAAAGCTCGCTCCCCTCGCCGGTGGTGTCGTTCGCCGCTGCCCGATGGCCCCCGCCGGGGCTGAACCTTGGCGTCAGGGTGTTATAATATGCCAGTTCGCGGTCGCCTGCCAATACCGGCCGCATCCCTGGGGTGGGAGCGCTGCTTGCGATGAACCGCATCCTGATCGCGGCCAGTGAGGCCGAGGCCATCGCCGCCATCCGCCAGAGCTTCGGCGAACAGTCCGGCCTGGACACCGTCGACAGCCCCGAGACGCTGTGGGCCCAGGGCCAGCGGCGCTATGAATACCTGTTCGTGGACCTGCGCCTGTTGGGCCGCGCCGCCCTGGTGGAGGGTCGGCCGGACTACGCCCCGGCGCTGACCACCCTGCGCGAGAAGTTCCCGGGGGCCTTCGTGGTGGCCATGGCCCCCCAGGAGATGATCCGCGAGGCGGTCAGCGCGGTGCGGGCCGGGGCCAGCGACTACCTGACCTATCCCATCGACGCCAGCGAGATCCGCCACGTGCGCGAGAGCATAGAGCAGTCCCTGCGCATGCAGTCGGAGCTGCAATACCTGCGCGACCATTTCTGGCAGGAAGACAGCCTGGAGCTGGTGCGCACCCACAGCCCCCTGATGCGCCGGGCCTTCGAGAAGGTCCGCTCGGTGGCCCCCACCCGCTCCACGGTGCTGTTGACCGGCGAGACCGGCACCGGCAAGGGGGTGCTGGCCAAGCTGATCCACCGCCACAGCCACCGCAAGAACAAGCCTTTTGTCAGCGTGCACTGCGGGGCCATCCCCGACACCCTGATCGAAAGCGAGCTCTTCGGCCACGAGAAGGGGGCCTTCACCGGCGCGGTGCGGCGCAAGCTGGGCAAGTTCGAGATCGCCGACGGCGGCACCATCTTCCTGGACGAGGTGGGCACCATCAGCGCCCCGGCCCAGATCAAGCTGTTGCAGGTGCTCCAGGACCGCACCATGGAGCGGGTGGGCGGGGAGAAGACCATCGAGGTGGACGTGCGCATCATCGCCGCCACCAATTCCGACCTGCTGCGCATGGTGCGCGAGGGGCGCTTCCGCCTGGACCTCTACTACCGCTTGAACGTCTTCCCCATCGAGATCCCGGCCCTGCGCGAGCGGACCGAGGACGTCCCGCTGTTCGCCGAGCTGTTCCTGGAGCGGCTCAACCGCTATTACGGCAAGAACATCCGCTCGGTGCACCCCAACGTGCTGGAGGCCTTCGAGGGCTACGCCTGGCCGGGCAACATCCGCGAGATGGAAAACCTGGTGGAGCGGGCCTACATCCTGGAAAACAGCCCCGAGCTGGGTCCGGACGGGTTTCCCGGCGACCTGTTCGCCCAGGATGGGCGCGGCCCCCGCCCGGCTCCGGACATGCGCCTGACCCTGGCCGAGGCCCGCCGCCGGGCGGTGGAGCAGACCGAGCGCGACTACCTGCGCGAGCTCTTGGCCACCCACAAGGGCCGCATCAACACCAGCGCCGAGGCAGCCGGCATCACCACCCGCCAGTTGCACAAGCTGATGGGCAAGCACCGCCTGGACAAGCAGGATTTCAAGCGCACCTAGCCGCCCCGCCGCCCCGCCGCCCCGCCGGCCCCCGGGGGCGGGCCCACGCCGCGCGAACAATCCTTCCCCTATCCCCTGGTCTTTTGCCACAATGTAATCTGATCGGCATTGCGGCCATTTTGGGCGAAAGGCCAACCGCGGCCCTTGGGCCGCCACGGAAAGGGAGGATGTCATGCCCAACAAGGACAAGCAGTACTTCGCGGCGCTCTACGAGGTGGCCAGGGTCATCAACGCCAGCCTGGATCCGGGGCAGGTGTTGGGGGAGATCGTCAAGGCGGTGGCCGAGGCCATGGGGGTCAAGGCGGCCTGCCTGCGCATCCTGGGCGCGCAGCGCAAGCGCCTGCTGATGGGCGCCTGCCATGGCCTGAGTCAAGGGTATTTACGCAAGGGCCCGGTGCTGGTAAATGAAAGTGGCATTGACAAGCGGGCCTTGAAGGGCGAGGCGGTCTACCTCGCCGACGCCGGGAGCGATCCCAACTTCCAATACGGTCAGCGGGCCAAGGAAGAGGGCATCCGCTCGGTGCTGGCCGTGCCCTTGGTGCGCGACAAGAAGGCCATCGGGGTGCTGAGGGTCTACACCGCCAGCAAGCGCAAGTTCAGCGAGGATGAGGTCCGTTTTCTGGAAGCCGCGGCCAACCTGAGCGCCATCGCCCTGGACAATGCCCGCTTGCACCAGGCCCTCAAGAAGGATTACGATCTTCTGGTTGCTCACGAGTACCGCCTGGACGACAATTAGACCCCCGGGAGGAGAAAATGGTTCGCGTTGGCATCAACGGTTTCGGGCGCATCGGCCGCCAAGTGCTCAAAGCCATTCTGGAACGCTATCCCGACAGCCTCGAAGTGGTGGCGGTCAACGACCTGGGCGACGTGCACACCAACGCCCACCTCTTCAAGTACGACACCAACTATGGCCGTTTCTGCGGCTCGGTGGAGTATCACGAGGGCGGCTTCGTCATCAACGGCAAGGAAGTCAAGAGCCTGTGCTTCCGCGACCCGGCCCAGCTGCCCTGGGGCGACCTGGGGGTGGAGCTGGTGATCGAGAGCACCGGCCTGTTCACCACCGGCCCCAAGGCCGGGGTGCACATCGAGGGCGGGGCCAAGAAGGTCATCATCAGCGCCCCGGGCAAGGAGGTGGACGCCACCTTCGTGCTGGGCGTCAACCACCAGGACTACGACCCCAAGAAGCACCACATCGTCAGCAACGCCTCCTGCACCACCAACTGCCTGGCCCCGCCGGCGGCGGTGATCCACCGCAACCTGGACATCATCAAGGGCATGATGGTCACGGTGCACTCCTACACCAACGACCAGCGCATCCTGGACCTGCCCCACAAGGACCTGCGCCGGGCGCGGGCGGCGGCCTGCTCCATCATCCCCACCACCACCGGCGCGGCCAAGGCGGTGGGCCTGGTCCTGCCCGACCTCAAGGGCAAGGTGGACGGCTACTCCCTGCGGGTGCCCACCCCCACCGTCAGCGTGGTGGACCTCACCGCGGTGGTGGCCAAGAAGACCACCACCGAGGAGCTGCGAGCCCTGCTCAGGGCGGCGGCCGAGGGGCCCCTCAAGGGCATCATGGGCTTCTGCGAGGAGCCCCTGGTCTCCATGGACTTCAAGGGCGACGCCCATTCCTCCGTCGTGGACGCCGAGTTCACCCAGGTGCAGCACGGCGACCTGGTGAAGCTGGTCTCCTGGTACGACAACGAGTGGGGCTACTCCTGCCGGGTGTCGGACCTGGCCAACATGATGGCCAAGGCCGGCTTCTAGCCCATCCTTTGGTCAACGAACACGGGCGGTCGGAGCGATCCGGCCGCCCGCGCCATTTGGCCATCCGAATCCTGGGTGGAGTTTCCATCATGGGGCAGCGCGGCCGGCGGCAGAAAAAGGAAGGGCCCCGGGTGTGGGGGTACCCGGGGCCGGGGGAGAGGAGGTCAGGAAATCAGGGGGCCGCGGACATGGGGAGTTCCGCTGGCGATTTTCGGGGCTTCCGGGCATGGCGCCCGCCGAAATCCCGCCTGGCCCCCACGGGCGGCTGGGGGACCAACCCGTTGTGCAATCGTGAGCGCGTCGCGGACGCCTCCCGCTTGCCTTTCCTGGTTGCACAATTTACCAGAACCAGCGCCACATGCAAGAAGATAATAGCAAGTGTGCAACTAGGCTTCAACTTGTCAATAATACATTAGTTTTTAATATTATTAGCCCCTTTCCCCAACCGGTTTTGTGCAATCCCGACCAGCCCCTCCCGGAGCCTGTCGGCCCCTGCCACCGGCCGCCCCGGGGGCCTTGGCCCTGGCCCGGACCCGCCCAGCGTCAGCCAACCCGGGCACCCCCGCCCGCCTTTTTCGCCGCGCCACGGACCTGCCTTGAGCCAGCGCGGGATGATCACACCCGCATAACCTACCATTTTGTAGGCTTCAGCACTGGTCCGGCTACCGCCTGGTGGGCCAGGCCAACCGCCGCAGGGAACCGGGCTCAGAGGCGGAGGATATTTGATATGTCATTGCCCGGGGTTGACGGCGGCCCTGCCTGGCGCGCGGTCCGCCCCGGATGGGGGCACGCTTCTTGCTCCTTGGCTGGGCATGACTGCGCAGGCCAGGGACATCCCATGTCAGGTATGGCTGGAAGCCGCCGGCCTCCTGAGCCAGGTCCTCGACCTGGAGCAGGCCGGCCCCCAACTGCTTGAGCTCTTGTCCCAACGCCTGGCCACCCGCCGCGCCCGCCTGGTCCTGCGCGGGCAGGGCTCCTCCCCGCCCCGCCTGGTGGCCAGGCTGGATCCCCCCCCGCCCGCCCGGGCGCATCCACCCGAACTGGAGCCCGCGTTCTGGCCAGGCCTGCTCCAGTTTGGCCGGCCCTTCTATCTGGTCGGGGCCAGCCGCGAACCGATCCTGGTCCCGGAGCCGGGAGCCCAGTCCCTGGACCGGGCCGGCCTGGCCTGGCTGGGCGCGCCCATCGTCTGCCAGGGCGTCGGCCTGGGTCTGATCTACGCCGACGCGATCTTCGCCCCACCCCGGCCGCCGGAGGATGACCTGGACTTCCTGGCCGGCCTGGCCCATCTGGCCGGCCAGATGGCGGGGCTGGAGCGCCAGGCGCGCCTGCGCGAGGACCAGCTGCGGCGCAGCAACCGCTTCCTGCGCGGCGAGTTGGCCGAGGTCCACAACCGCTACCTCCTGGTGGGCGACAGCCCGGCCATCCTGGAGGTGCAGCGCCTGGCCGAAAAGGTCGCCCCCAGCCGGGCCGCGGTGCTGCTGGTGGGCGAACGGGGCACCGGACGCACCACCGTGGCCCGCATCATCCACGAACGCAGCGCCCGCGTCGGCTTCCCCTTCTGCCGGGTGTCCTGCGCCGCGTCCTCCGGCGAGATGCTGGAACGCGAGCTGTTTGGCTATGAATCCGACTCCGGCGAGGGCGGCGAGCGGTTGCAGCCTGGTCGCCTGGACCAGGTGGACGGCGGCACCCTGTTCCTGGACGGCATCGACCAGCTGAGCCTGACCCTGCAAGCCAGGCTGCTGCGCTTGCTGCAGGACCGTGAGTACGAGCCGGTGGGCTCGGGCCGGGCGCGCCGGGCCGACGTGCGCCTGATCGCCGCCACCAGCCGCGACCTGGCCCACCTGGTGGACCAGGGCCGCCTGCGCGAGGACCTCTACTACCGCCTGGCGGTCTTTCCCATCGCCCTGCCCCCCCTGCGCGAGCGCGGCCCGGACCTGGGCCTGCTCCTGGATCACTTCGTGGAGCGGCTGGCGCGCGAGACCGGTCGCGGACTGACCTTCACCCCCCCGGCCCGCGAGGCCCTCCTGCGCTACGCCTGGCCCGGCAACCTGCGCGAGATGGCCAACCTGGTGGAGCGCCTGCTGCTGCCGGGCGGCCAGGGGGTGGTGGACCTGGCCGACCTGGGGCCACTGTTGCTGCATCCCCCGGTGGCCGGGGAGCTGCCCCTGGCCGAGGCCGCCCTCTCGCGCCTGGAGGAGATCGAGCTGCGCGAGGTGGTGGCGGCCCTGGAGCGCAACAACTGGGTGCAATCCCACGCCGCCCGCGAACTGGGCCTGACCCTGCGCCAGATCGGTTATCGCATCAAGAAATTCGGCCTGGAGACCACCATCAAACAGCAGCGCCACCGCCCCCAGGCCGCCGAGGCCAGCCCCCGCCAATCCGCCCCTTCCTGGCCCCATACCCCGGCCCAGCCCCCCAGTCTCTAGCCCAATTTTTTTCATCACCGCCGGGTTCCGCCCCCTCTGGCCCAGCTTTTCCCGCCCGCCCCCAGGGGGACGCTCCAGTTTTTTACCGTGCTATTCATGATACTTGTGCCGCCAATCCTGGTGGGAAGCGATTTTTTTGGGGTGGGGGGGTTGACGTCGGGCCACGTTTTGGTATTTTGGTACCATAATGCTTTTTTGGAGAACGGCCCATGCCCACCAACCTGCGCATCTCCGAGGCGGCCTCCCTGGCCCTGCACGCCATGGCGCTGCTGGCCAGCGGGCCGGACCAGCCCCGAGCCATCAGGGACCTGGCCCAGCGCCTGGGGGTCTCGGACCACCACCTGTCCAAGGTGATGCAGCGCCTGAACCGAGCCGGGCTGGTGACCGGTCGGCGCGGGCCCCGGGGTGGCTTCCTGTTGGCGGGCCCAGGCCGGGCCACCACCCTGCTGGAGGTCTACGAGGCGGTGGAAGGCCCCCTGGCCAAACAGGGTTGTCTCCTGGGTCGGCCGGCCTGCTCCGGCCCCTGCGCCCTGGGCGGGTTGCTGCGCCGCCTGGGCGACGACGTGCGCGCCTACCTGGCCCGCACCACCCTGGGCGACCTGGCCGCGAGCCTGGGTCAACCCCTGGGCATCTCGGTCTAGACTTCGGGATTGGCTTCGGTCAGACTAATTGTAATCAAGTGAGTAGGCAATCAGGAATCAATTGCACGGGAGGATTCGCGATGGAGATGTTCTGCTACCAGTGTGAACAGACCGCCAAGGGCACCGGCTGCACCATCCAGGGCGTTTGCGGCAAGGATCCCGAGGTCGCCGCCCTGCAGGATCTTTTGACCTACGCCCTCATCGGCCTGGGCCAGGTGGCCCACGCCGCCCGCGCCCAGGGCATCGTGGACAACCAGGTCGACCGCTTCACCGCCGAGGGTCTTTTCAGCACCCTGACCAACGTGGACTTCGACCCCGACCGCTTCCCGCCCCTGATCAACCAGGCCGTGGCCCTGCGCGAGCGCCTCAAGGCCAAGCTGCCCGGCCAGAGCTTCTCCGGCGCGGCCGCCTACACCCCGCCCGCCGACAAGGCCGGCATGATCGCCCAGGCCGGCCAGGTCTTCAGCTTCAAGGCCGGCGGTGACAATCCCGACGTCACCTCGCTGATCCACCTGACCATCTTCGGCCTGCGCGGCATCGCCGCCTACGCCGACCACGCCGCCATCCTGGGCCAGGAGGACGACCTGGTCTACGCCTTCCTGCACCAGGCCCTGGCCGCCACCCAGGACAAGAGCCTGGGCGTGAACGACTGGGTGGGCATCGCCTTGAAGGCCGGCGAGGTCAACATCCGGGCCATGGAGCTCCTGGACGCCGGCAACACCGGGGTCTATGGCCACCCCACCCCCACCAAGGTGCCCCTGGGCCACAAGGCCGGCAAGGCCATCCTGGTCAGCGGCCACGACCTCAAGGACCTGGCCATGCTCCTGGAGCAGACCGCCGGCAAGGGCATCAACATCTACACCCACGGCGAGATGCTGCCCACCCACGGCTATCCCGAGCTGAAGAAGCACCCCCACTTCTACGGTCACTACGGCACCGCCTGGCAGAACCAGGGCAAGGAGTTCCCCGAGTTCCCCGGCGCCATCCTGATGACCACCAACTGCATCCAGCGCCCCAAGGGCGACACCGGCGACAAGATCTTCACCACCGGCCTGGTGGGCTGGCCCGGCGTGCCCCACATCCAGGCCGACGCCGCCGGCAACAAGGACTTCTCCGCGGTCATCAACAAGGCCCTGGCCCTGCCCGGCTTCGCCAGCGACGAGGACAAGGGCGAGGTGATGGTGGGCTTTGGCCGCAACGCCGTGCTCTCGGTGGCCGGCGCGGTCATCGACGCGGTCAAGTCCGGGGCCATCAAGCACTTCTTCCTGGTCGGCGGCTGCGACGGGGCCAAGCCCGGCCGCTCCTACTACTCCGACTTCGTCGACCAGGCCCCCAAGGACACCGTCATCCTCACCCTGGCCTGCGGCAAGTTCCGCTTCTTCGACAAGCAGCTGGGCGACATCGGCGGCATCCCCCGCCTGCTGGACATCGGCCAGTGCAACGACGCCTACTCCGCGGTCCAGATCGCCCTGGCCCTGGCCGGCGCCTTCAACTGCGGGGTCAACGACCTGCCCCTGTCCATGATCCTGTCCTGGTACGAGCAAAAGGCCTGCGCCATCTTGCTCAGCCTGCTCCACCTGGGCATCAAGGACATCCGCCTGGGACCCAGCCTGCCCGCCTTCGTCTCCCCCAACGTGCTCAAGGTCCTGGTGGAAAACTTCAACATCATGCCCATCTCCACCCCCGAGGCCGACCTGGCCGCCTGTCTGGGCAAGTAAGGCGCGAAAACCGGGGGAACTTTCTTGGAAGAAAGTTCCCCCGGACCCCCGCAAAGAACTTTGGGCGATACGCGCGTTTCCCTTCGCCGCGCCGCGGCGGAGGCAAACGCGCGCATCGCCATGTTCATGAGGAGTCCAGGCGCGCTTACTTGCCAGCAAGGTTTCCGCCTCGCAACCCTGCCAAGAGCTTCTATACCCGGCGACGCGCAATCCCCGTGGCCTTTGGCCACGGGGATTGCGCGTCGCCGGGTACAAAGTTCTTTGGGAGGGGGGCGTGGGGGGTCGGGGCCCCCAGCCAGCTTTGCTGGCTGGGGTGACGGGAGCCCTTTCCTTCAAGAAAGGGCTCCCCCCACTCTTCCTCACTCCAAAAAGCTCAGCAGGTACTCGGCGTCGGGGGTGTTTTTCTCGAGCGCCAGTTGCTGGGGGGTGAGGCCCAGGGTGAGGCCCAGGAGTTGGGGATAGAGGATGGCGCCGTAGATCAACTCGCGGTCGGCCAGGGGCCGGGGTTGGGCCCAGGCCCGTTCGGCCTGCATCTGGGAGTAGGGGCAATCGATGATCATGATGTCGGCCTTGGCATCGCGGCACTCGGTCAGGCGTTTGGTGATGATGGCCAGCGAAAGCTCTGGGTTGTGCTCGCGGATGGGCGCGCCGCAGCAGGACATGCGGCCGGCCCAGTTGATGCTTTCGGCCCCGGTCAGGTTGATCAGCTCGTCCACCAGATGGGGGCCCTGGGGGTTTTCGAAGCGGGTGACGTTGGAGGGCCGGATGGCGTGGCAGCCATAGAGCGACGCCGCCCGCAGCTGCTTGAAGCGCCGCTTGATGCGGGGCTTGATGGCCTCCAGGCCGATGTCGTCGTGCAGCACCTGCTCGACGTGGCGCACCCGGATCCGGTCGGGATAGACCAGGCCCTCCTCTCCCAGTTGGGACATGATCTCGCGCTTGAACTCCGGCACCCGCTCCATCACGTCCAGGGTGCGCATGAACTGGCCGTAGCAGCACTTGCAGGGGGTGGCCAGGTCCAGGTCCCGGGCCTGGGCCAGGGCCAGGTTGCGGATGGAGCTGTAGACCGAGGACTTGTAGTAGAGGTGGCTCATGGGGTAGCCGCAGCAGGTGAACTCCAGATCCACCAGTTCCACGCCCAAATGGTCCAGGACGGCCCTGGTGCTGATCCCGTAGTGGGGGACATAGTGGGGGATCTTGCATCCGAGGAAAAAGGCGTAGCGCATGGATCAGCCCTCCAGGTCCGGGGCGGCCTGGCCGCCGAGGTGCCGCAGGTGATAGAGGATGTCGGCCACCCGCACCCCCTGGGGGCAGGCCTCCTGGCAGAGATAGCAGGTCAGGCAGTTCCAGGTCATGCGCGCGCCCAGGGCCTCGTCCTTCAGGCCCAGGGCGATGGCGTGCATGATCTGGTGGGGCAGCAGGTCCAGGTGCTCCTGGGGCTTGTCGTACATATGGACCACCGGGCAGCCGTTGGTGCAGGTCATGCACTTGAAGCACTGCTGGAAGCTGTCGGCCAGGTAATACTGCTTGATCTCGTTCTGGAAGCTCTGGTCGTCCAGGCGCACCATGGCCTGGCCCCGACTGGGGATGGCCTTTTGCCACTGGGCCTGGCGCACCGCGGCCTGGGTGGGGCCCAGGTCCTGGCCGGCCAGGTCTTCCTTCATGGCCAACCACAGGTCCTGGAGATTGATGCCGGCCGGGCAGAGGTTGGTGCAGCGCAGGCAGCTGGTGCAGATGTAGGCCCCCTGGCGCACCAGGGCCAACTCGCGGCGGGTCGGGGCCGGACCCTTGGCTCCGGAGAGCCGGCCCAGCCAGGCCAGCTTTTCCGAGGGCATCAGGCTGAGGTTGCCGGTCTCGCGCAGGGCGGTGGCCACCGAGCAGTGCACCGAGCAGGTGGCGCAATGCATGCACGCATCCAGTTCCAGGGCGCGCAGGGTGGACAGGTTGGCCGGACTGAGTTGTTCGCGGGGGACGGCGGCCCGGACCAGGTAAAGCAACGGGGTGGTGACCAGGTGCAGAAACTTGGTGAAGGGCAACAGGGCCAGGCCGATCAGGCTGGCCACCACGTGGAGATACCAGAGGAATTTCTCGCCACCGGCGTCGGCCAGGGCCACCGATAACGGACTGATGGCCTGGGCCAGCCCCCAGGAGAGGAAGCCCCACTGGGGCTGGTCATGGCAGCTCAGGCAGGTGTCCTCGTTCAAGGCCAGGCCCTTTTGCAGGGCCGTGGCGTCGCCCAGCTCGGTCCCGGCCGGGAAGACCACCCCATAGTCCCGGGCCCAGACCTGGCGCAGGCCGGTCAGGTCCTGCTCGTCGGGCAGCCCGGCGAACTCCTCCACCATGCGGTCGAAGCTGCGATGGCTGGTGATCTTCAGGGCCTCCAGACCGAAGCCGGAGAGCAGGATCACGGCGATGAGGGCGATGGCCACCCGATCGGTGGGGCGGGCGGTGACCTTCATGCCCGGCACCTTGGCCCGGCGATAGATGGCCAGGGCCACGCCCACCACGACCATGGCCCCGAAAAGGTTGCGCAGGAACAGGTAAGGGTTCAGGGTCGCGTAATAATCCGGCAGCCAGCCGCCGATGAGCCCGCCCAGGGCGTGGAGCACGATCAGGCCGGTGAAGCCGACCCAGATCAACTGGTGGGCCAACCAGGCCAGGCGGCTGTGGGCCCAGACCCGGCGCTGGACGATGCCGTCCAGCAGCAGCCCGGCCAGGCCGGGGGCGATCCGGGAGCTGAACAGGAGCTGGCCCAGCCCGCCCAGGGCCGCGCGTCCGCGCTGGCCCGGGGTCAGGTCCCTGGCCTGGGGTCCGATGCCGATGGTGAGCCAGACTTTGATCTTATAGGCCAGGCCCAAGAGCAGGACCGCCAGCGCGGTCCATGAGGCAATGGTCAGGAACATGGCTTCTCCCAGGTGCGACCACGGTTGGTGCTCGTGATGGCGGGCGCCAGCAACCACCGGCCAGCTGAATTCAGCTTACCTTCGCTATTCGCTAGTGGCAAGCTAGACATTATTCACTGCACAAGGCCAGCTAAGCAGTTGTGCAAACAACGAAACGGCGAAATGATCCCCTTGGGGACTATCCCTACTAATAAATTAGGGATTACGTGAAACGGCGCCTAGCGGGTGTAACCGGGTAGGGTCAGGGTGCTACAGGAGTTGGCCTGCCCACAGGAGCGGGATTGCAGGCTGGGACCCTGGCTGGCCGGGTTGGCCGTGGCCGGGCCACTCATGACGCTGGAGCAGGTGCTGAGCACCCGGGAGAGTTCCTCGCCGCCGCATTGCGGGCAGGTGGTCTGGGCTTGCTCATCCCGGCTCAGGGCCAGCACCTCGAAGACATTCTGGCAAGAGTCGCAGCGAAATTCATAGATCGGCATCTCGAAACTCCCAGAATCGAGTCTACGCGGGCTTTTGGTGTCTAATCTAACGGGTAATGGCTCAGTTGGCAAGCGCCCGGTCGTTGCCGACCCCAGCCGGCGTGCTATGATGGGGCCATCCCCCTTCGGAGCGAGGAATGACTATAAAACTGGCCACCTTCAACGTCAACGGCATTCGCGCCCGGCTGGGCATCCTGCGCGACTGGCTGGCCGCCAACCGGCCGCAGCTGGTCTGTTTGCAGGAGACCAAGGTCCAGGACGCCGATTTCCCGGCCGCCGAGCTGGAGGCCATCGGCTATCATTCCGTTTTTTTTGGCCAAAAATCCTATAACGGCGTGGCCCTGCTCAGCCTGGCCGAGCTGGGCGAGGTCCAGCGCGGCCTGCCCGGCCTGGGTCCGGACCAGGAGGCCCGCCTGATCAGCGGCCGCCTGGGCGAGCTCTTGGTGATCAACGCCTACGTGCCCCAGGGCCGCGAGGTGGGCCATCCCGCCTTCACGGCCAAGCTCGAGTTCCTGGCCCGTCTGCGCCAATTGCTGGAGGAGTGCTGCCACCCCGACCAGGCGGTGGTGCTGGCCGGGGATCTCAACGTGGCCCCGGGTCCGCTGGACGTCTACGACCCCCAGCGCCTGGAGGGTCAGGTGGGCTTCCACCCCGACGAGCGTCAGGCCTTCTCCCGGCTGCTGGAGTGGGGGCTCAGCGACCTCTTTCGCCAGCTCAACCCGGAAAAGCGCCGGTTCACCTTCTGGGACTACCGTCTGCCCAAGGCCTTCGCCCGCGACCTGGGCTGGCGCATCGACCATCTCCTGGTCAGCCCCTCCCTGGCCCAGGCCTGCGGGTCTTGTTGGGTCGACATCGCTCCGCGTGGTTTGGAGAAGCCTTCCGATCACACACCGCTGTTGGCCGAATTCAATATTTGATATCGCGGGGTGCGTCAGCGATGGTAATGATGATAATGGGTCTTTCAACCATGGTTGCGTCGAGGAGCCAAATAATGCTAGGCTAATGATGAGGCATGATAATTTGTCATGCCACAAAGGAGCTTAGCATGGGTCTTGATTTCTACGCCATCGTGACCGGCTCCCTGCTCATCGCCTTCCTGGTGGTCTGGCTGGGCAAGCGCCAGGATCGCCGGAAGTAACCCCCTCCCCGCCCGCGCCCCACCCCCGCCCGTCGCGGCCAGTCGGCGGCCGCCGGTTGGCGGTTCGCCCTCCTTCTGCCCTGGGCCCAAAAAGTCCTGGCCTCGTCCGGTCTATTCATGGATGATAATGATAGTTAACTTGGCTTTTGATCGAAAAGCCAAATCCAGACCGTCAAGACCGACAGGAGGCTTGGCATGCCCAAGGAGCAAAAAGTGGGGTGCGCGCGCCCCACCGGGGGCGTGGTGGGCGAGGCCGCTCCCCCGCAAGCGAACCCGGCCGCGCCAGCGGTCGTGAAGGAGGTGAAGCCCATGGTGCAGGTTGGCAAGAAGGCTCCGGATTTCGAGGCTCCCTGCTACTACCAGGGCAAGTTCGCCTCGGTGCAGCTCAGCGAGTACCTGGGCAAATGGGTGCTCCTGTGCTTCTATCCCGGCGACTTCACCTTCGTTTGAGCCACCGAGATCTCGGCGGTCGCCGAGAAGTATCCCGAGTTCCAGAAGCTGGGGGCGGAAGTGCTGTCCATGAGCACCGACTCCATGTTCGTGCACAAGATGTGGGTGGACCACGAGCTGTCCAAGATGGTCGGCGCCGGAACCATCCCCTTCCCCATGCTCAGCGACGGTGGGGGCCGGGTGGGCTCGGTCTTCGGGGTCTATGACCAGGAGGGCGGGGTGGACGTGCGCGGCCGCTTCATCATCGACCCCGACGGCGTGATCCAGGGCTTCGAGGTGCTGACCCCGCCGGTGGGGCGCAACGTCTCCGAGACCCTGCGCCAGTTGCAGGCCTTCCAGGTGGTGCGGGGCAGCGCCGGGGCCCAGGCCACCCCCAGCGGCTGGCGGCCGGGCAAGGCGGTGCTGAATCCGGGTCCGGACCTGGTGGGCAATGTGTGGAAGGAATGGAAGGTGGGCATGGCCTTCGACTAAAATTTCGTCCGCGAATGGATGCGGTCCGGGCTTACCCCCACGATGCGGCGTCCCGTTCCAGACGGCCAGGTGCTTTGCACGTAAATACACGGACGGGGATAAACTCCGCCCCTACATCAAGGAAAGCCTGTCATCGCGGTTTCTTAGTGTAGGGGCGGGGTTTATCCCCGTCCCTTTGATTTTTTCAATATTTTCGCGATATCGTGAGAATCGCCGCGTCGCTTCGCTCTCCGCAATAACACAAAGGTTTTCTGCGTGGGCCTCAGACTAGGCCCCGATCGTGACCACTCGTCTGGTGATGATGCTTGCATTTCCAGGTCCAGACTGGAGCCTCGCCAGGCTCAACCCCACGGCGGACCGTCTCCCGGGGTGGTTGGCCGCTGGTTGCTAATCGCGGATGAAGACCTCGCGGGGGCGGCTGCCGTCGCTGGGTCCCACGATGCCCTCCCGCTCCATCTGCTCGATCATGCGCGCGGCCCGGTTGTAGCCCACCCTAAGGCGGCGCTGCACATAGGAGATGGAGGCGTTGCCGGTCTCCTTGACCAGGGCCACCGCCTCGGCGTAGTGCTCGTCCACCTCGCCCCCGCCCGGCGAGTCTTCCTCGCCCTCGCTGGCCCCGGCCACGATGGACTCGTCGTACTGCGGCCGGGCCTGGGACTTCCAGAAATACACCACCGCCTCGATCTCGCGGTCGGTGACCAGGGCGGCGTGGGAGCGCCTGAGGGCCGAGGAGCCCGGGGGCATGAAGAGCATGTCGCCATTGCCCAACAGGTGCTCGGCCCCCTGGCTGTCCAGGATGGTGCGGCTGTCCACCCGGCTGCTGACCTGGAAGCTGATGCGGGCCGGGAAGTTGGCCTTGATCAGGCCGGTGATGACGTCCACGCTGGGCCGCTGGGTGGCCAGCACCAGGTGGATGCCGGCCGCGCGGGCCATCTGGGCCAGGCGGGTGATGTGGGCCTCCACCTCCTTGGAAGCCACCATCATCAGGTCGGCCAGCTCGTCGATGATCACCAGGATGTAGGGCAAGGGGCTCAGCCGGGCCGGGTGCTCGGGGTCGGTGGCCGCGCCGCCGGGGCCGCCGTCGCTGGGGGCGACCAGGCCCTCCTTCTCCAGGCGCTGGTTGAAGGAGCGGATGTTGCGCACCCCGGCCTGGGCCAGAAGTTCATAGCGCCGCTCCATCTCGCCCACCGCCCACTTCAGCCCGGCGGTGGCCTCCTTGGGCTGGGTGATGATGGGGTAGAGCAGATGGGGGATGTCGGCGTAGGTGGAAAGCTCGATGCGCTTGGGGTCCACCATCAGCAGGCGCACCTCGTCCGGGGTGGCCTTGTAGAGGATGGAGAGCACCATGGTGTTGACGAAGACGCTCTTGCCGCTGCCGGTGGCCCCGGCGATGAGCAGGTGGGGCATCTTGGTCAGGTCCTCCACCACCGGCTGGCCCAGGATGTCCTTGCCCAGGGCCACGGTCAGCGGCGAGGCGGCGTGCTGGTATGCGGAGGAGGCCAACAGCTCGCGCAGGTAGACCGTCTCGCGCTGGGAGCTGGGGATCTCGATGCCGATCACCGCCTTGCCCGGGATGGGGGCCACGATGCGGATGGAGTGGGCGCGCAGGTTCAGGGCCAGGTCGTCGGCCAGGCCGGCCACCTTGCTGATCTTCACCCCCGGGGCGGGCTTGAACTCGTACATGGTGACCACCGGCCCCGGGGCCACCTCCACCACCTGGCCCTGCACCCCGAAGTCCAGCAGCTTCTCCTCCACCAGGCGGGAGTTGAGCCGCAGGGTTTCCTCCTGGTCCGGGGGGCGCTGCCCCTGGGGCTCGGCCAGCAGGTCCAGGGCGGGCAGTTGGAACTGGCCGCGCACAAAGGGCAACTGGGTCTGACCCGCCGGGGCGGCCGGGGTGAGGCGGGGCTTGATGCGGGGGCCGTTGGCCGCGGCGGACTTGCGGCGTTTGGGCGTCTCGGTCGGGGCCAGGGTCTCCGCCGCGCCGTCCGGCTCGTCCGCGGCGGGCTCGGGCGCGGCCCACAGTGGCTCGGGATCGGGAGCGGGGATGGGCTCCAGGACCGGGGCCTGGGGCGCGCCGGGCAGCACCGGCCACAACACCCACGCCACTGGGGCCAGGCCCACCAGGGTCAGCAGGCTCAGCAACAGCCAGGACCAGAAGGGACCCCACAGGCGCACCAGGTCCTCGGCCACCGCCTGCCCGGCCGGCCCGCCCAGGGGCCAGGCCACCCCACCAATGGTCAGGCGGCCGCCGGACAGGCCCAGGATGGCGGCCAGGACCAGGATGGTCCAGAGGCCGGCGGCGGTCAGGGGCAGGGTCCAGTTCCAGTCGCGGCGGCGCAGGCAGAGCCAGGCCGCCAGGGCCAGGAACAGCGGCCCCAGCCAGGCGGCCAGGCCGCCCAGGTCATGGGCCAGCCAGGCCAACAGCGCCCCGGCCGCGCCCAGGAAGTTGCGCACCGGCGGCGGGCCCGGGCGCAGGGGGGTGGGATCGGCGGGATGGAAGGTGAGCAGGATCACCACCGCCAGGCCGGCGGCGATCCAGAGCAGCGCCGAGGCCAGGGCTCGGGGCCAGATCCGGGGCGGCTTGGGTGCTGGTTGGGCGCGTGGGGGCATCGGCTCCTCGCCGGGGGTTGCTGGGCTATCGCCGGACGCGGTCCCAATCCGCGTCCGCCGCTTCGCCAACTCTAGGCCAGGGGCCGGAAGGCGTCAACCGGCCTGGTCCAGGAGCTCCTGCACCTTGGTCCGGCTCAGCTCGGCCAGGGCCTCGCGGTCGCCCATCTTCAGGTCGGCGGTGGGAATGGGCTGGCCCACGATCACCCGGATCGGCCGGGGGTTGAGCAGCTTGGACTTGGGGGCCAGGGCCTGGCGCGAGCCCACGATGGCCACCGGGACCACCGGACGCTTGGATTTCAGCGCCAGGGTGAAGCCGCCGCTCTTGAAGGGCAGCAGCCGGCCGTCCACCGAACGGGTTCCCTCGGGAAAGATGACCACGCTCACCCCCTGCTGGATGCGCTCGGCGGCGTGGGCGATGCTCTCCATGGCCTTGCGATGGTCGCTGCGGTCGATGGCGATGTAGCCGGCGGCGGTCAGCGAGGGGCCGAAGATGGGGATCCGGAAGAGCTCCTTCTTGGCGATCCAGCGGAAATTCTTGGGCAAGACCGTCAGCAGCGCGGTGATGTCCAGGGCCGAGGAGTGGTTGCAGGCGAAGATGTAGTTGCCCCCCGGCTCCAGGTTCTCGCCACCCTCCAGGTGGGCCGGGCAGCCCACGCCCCCGCCCAGGAGCCAGGCCCAGAAGTGGGCCACGTGCTGGGCCCGGGCGTCGCCCAGCCGCAGCCAGCCCATGATGACCACCAGCGAGGCCAGGGGGATGGTGGTGATCAGCAGCCAGAGCAGGGCCCAGCCGGACCAGATGTAGCGCAGGGGTTTAGGCCAGTTCATGCTTGATCGCCTCGCTGCCCCGCGGGGGGGCTGGTTGCCTGGGCGGACGGGGTGTGCTAGATTCTAACGATTCTATCCCAGGAGGTCCACATGGCTCGCGGTGTCAATAAAGTCATTCTCGTCGGCAACCTGGGCGCGGACCCGGAGATGAAGTACACCCCCAGCGGCACCCCCATCTGCACCTTCCGCCTGGCCACCAGCGAGACCTTCAAGGACCGCGACGGCAACCAGCAGGAGCGCACCGAATGGCACCGGGTGGTGGCCTGGTCCCGGCTGGCCGAGATCTGCGGCCAGTATCTGGCCAAGGGTCGTCAGGTCTACATCGAGGGCAGCATCCGCACCCGGTCCTGGGACGACAACGAGGGCAACAAGCGCTTCATGACCGAGGTCGTGGCCCGGGACGTCCAATTCCTGGGTGGCGGGGCCGGTGGCGGCTCCGCTGCGGGCGGCGGTGGCGGCGGCGACTTCGGCGGCCCGCCGCCCCTGGGCGACGACGACATCCCCTTCTAGCCACCCGACGCCCCACCCCGCGCCAGGGATTATATGGCGCGGGGCGTCACCAGGCAAGATGGGGCGGGCCAATCCTCCGCGGGGCGTCGCCAGGCGAAACGGGGGCGGCGTGATCCCGCGGGGGATGTCAGCAAACAAGACGGGGCGGGGCATCCTCTGTGGACGGCCCCGCCCCGTGTAATTTCACGCGCCCGGAGGCGTTATTTTTTCTCGGCGGCCTTGCCCGCCTCGGCGGCGGGGGAGACCAGCTCCACCAGGGCCATGGGGGCGGCGTCGCCCCGGCGCACCCGGGTGGGGATGATGCGCACGTAGCCGCTCATGCGGTCGGTGAAGCGGGTCTGGGCGTCGGCGAAGAGCTTGCTGCACACCTGGTGGCTGCGGATAAAGGCCTCGGCCTGACGCCGGGCGTGGAGGTCGCCGCGCTTGGCCAGGGTGATCATCTTCTCGGCCAGGGGCTTGAGAACCTTGGCCTTCACGGCGGTGGTCTCGATCCTGTCGTGCAGGAAGAGCGAGGTGACCATGTTGCGCAGCATGGCCTTGCGGTGGGCCGTGGTGCGGGACAGACGAACGTTCACGCAACGGTGTCTCATTTTTCCTTACCCCTGGCCTCCAGATCCTCGCGGCTGGGGAAGCCATCCAGCCCCATGCCGAGGGAAAGGCCCATCTCTGCCAGCATCTCCTTGATCTCGTTCAGGGATTTGCGGCCAAAGTTCTTGGTCTTGAGCATCTCGCTCTCGGTCTTCTGCACCAATTCGCCGATGTACTTGATGTCGGCGTTCTTCAGGCAGTTGGCCGAGCGCACGCTGAGCTCCAGCTCGTCCACGGTGCGGAACAGGTTGTCGTTGAGGGAGGGCTCCTCGCTGATCTCGATCTTCTCCGGTTCGGGCTCCTCGGGGAAGTTGATGAACAGGGAGAGCTGCTCCTTCAGGATCTTGGCGGAAAAGGCCACCGCGTCCTCGGGACGCACCGCGCCGTTGGTGTGGACCTCCAGGGTCAGCTTGTCGTAGTCGGTGATCTGGCCCACCCGGGCCTGGGTCACCACGTAGTTCACCTTGGTGATGGGCGAGAAGGCCGCGTCCAGGGCGATGACGCCGATGGGGTCCTCGGGGTTCTTGTTGCGGTCGGCGGTGACGTAGCCCTTGCCGGTGGCCACGGTCAGCTCGGCGTCGATGCCGCCCTCGGGGCCCACGGTGCAGATGTGATGCTCGGGGTTGAGCACCTCCACCCCGGGCGGGCACTTGATGTCGCCGGCGCGCACCACGCCCTCGTGGTCCTGCTTGATGGTCAGGGTCTGATCAGCCTGGCCCAGGTAGCGCAGACGCACTCCCTTCAGGTTCAGGATGATGTCGCTGACGTCCTCCAACACCCCGGGGATGGTGGAGAATTCGTGCAGGACACCCGCGATGCGCACCTTGGTTACGGCCGCTCCCTGCAGGGAGGAAATCAGGATGCGCCTGAGGGCGTTGCCGATGGTGTGACCAAACCCGCGCTCCAAAGGCTCGCAGGCGAACTTCGCGTAGTGGTTGGAACGAGACTCCTCGTCCACCTCCAGGCGCGAAGGTTTGATCAACTCTCTCCAGTTTCTCTCCATGCGAGTCTCCCTCGGGACGTTTCAGGCCATCAGGGGCTAGCGGGAGTAGAGCTCGACGATGAGCTGCTCCTGCATGGGCATGGTCAGCTCCTCGCGGGTGGGCAGCGCCTTGACGTTGCCCTGATAGTTGCCCGGATCGGCCTCCAGCCAGGCGGGGATCTGCCGACGGGCCACCGCCTCCATGGCCTGCTTCAACTGAGCGATCTCGCGGCTTTTTTCGCGCACGGCCACCACGTCGCCCACCCGCACCTTCAACGACGGCACGTTGACCTTCTTGCCGTTGAGGGTGAAGTGGCCGTGGCGGACCCAATGCCGGGCCTGGGCGCGGCTGCCGGCGAATCCCAGCCGGTAGACCACGTTGTCCAGCCGGATCTCCAGCAGCATCAGCAGGTTGTGACCGGTGACGCCATGCACTCGGGTGGCGCGCTTGTAGGTGAGGCGGAACTGGTTCTCCGCCAGGCCGTACATGCGCTTGACCTTCTGCTTTTCGCGCAGCTGCAAGCCATAGTCGCTGAGCTTGCCGCGGCCCTGGCCGTGCTGTCCCGGAGGATAGGCGCGGCGCTCCACCGCGCACTTGTCGCTGTAGCAGCGGTCACCCTTGAGATAGAGTTTCTGGGTCTCGCGGCGGCAGAGCCGGCAGACGGAGCCTCGATATCTGGCCAAGTTAATTCCTCCGAAAACGTCCGGCTTTCGCGGGCGCTAGACGCGGCGCCGCTTGGGCGGCCGGCAACCGTTATGCGGTATGGGGGTGATGTCCCGGATCACGGTCACGTTCAGCCCGGCCTGGCCCAGGGCGCGCAGGGCGGCCTCGCGGCCGGCGCCCGGCCCCTTCACGCTGACTTCCACCGTGCGCATGCCGTTGTCGATGGCTTTTTTGGCCGCATCCTCGGCAGCCAGCTGGGCGGCGAAGGGCGTGGACTTGCGCGAGCCCTTGAAACCCTGCACGCCGGCCGACGACCAGGCCACCACGGCCCCGTTGGGGTCGGTGATGGTGACGATGGTGTTGTTGAAGGTGGACTGAATGTGGGCCACCCCCACCGGGATGTTCTTGCGCTCCCGCTTCTTGCCGCGGGTGGTCTTCTTCTGCGCTTTGGCCATTTACTTCTTCCTCTTACCCACCACCGAGCGGCGCGGGCCCTTGCGGGTGCGGGCGTTGGTGCGCGTGCGCTGGCCGTTGACCGGCAGGCCGCGACGATGGCGCAGGCCGCGGTAGCAGCCCAGGTCCATCAGCCGCTTGATGTTCATGGACACCTCGCGCCGCAGGTCGCCCTCGACCTTGAAGCTGGCGTCGATGACCTGGCGGATGCGGTTGACCTCCTCCTCGGTGAGGCGGTCGCTGCGCATGGTCGGGTCCACCCCGGCCGAGGCCACGATCTTCTTGGCCGAGCTGGGGCCGATGCCGTAGATATAGGTGAGCGCCACCTCGATGCGCTTGTTGCGCGGCAAGTCGATGCCTGCGATGCGTGCCACTTATACGCCTCCTAACCCTGGCGCTGCTTGTGCTTGGGGTTCTTCTTGCACAGGACCCGCACCACGCCCTTACGCTTGATGATGAAGCAATCCTTGCAAATGCGCTTCACCGAAGCCCGTACCTTCATGGCGAAAAATCCTTCTTCCGGCCGTGGTGGCTCTCGACCTCGGCCAAACGCTATATCCGCGCCGCCGGCCCCTGGTCCGGGACCCACGGCAAAAGCGGCCCGCGGCGGGCGACGGTCAGGTCAGGCTGAGTATCCTCGGCCCGTCCTCGCCGACGGCCACCGTGTGCTCGAAATGAGCCGAAAGTTTACCGTCAACCGTCACCGCCGTCCACCCGTCCTTGAGCACCTTGACTTCATAGCCGCCGGCGTTGACCATGGGCTCGATGGCCAGCACCATCCCCGGCTTGAGCTTCACGCCCCGGCCGGCCTCGCCCCAGTTGGGCACCTGCGGCTCCTCGTGCAGGCCGCGGCCGATGCCGTGGCCCACGAACTGGCGCACCACCGAGAATCCCGCGCCTTCCACCACCTGTTGGATGGCGTGGGAGACGTCGCCCAGCCGGTTGCCCGGGCGGCATTGCTCGATGCCAGCCTCCAGCGAGCGCCGGGTGGCGTCCATCAGGCCCTGGGCCTCCGGGCTGACCGCCCCCACCGCCACGGTGAGGGCCGAGTCGCCATAGAAGCCGTCCAGGAGCACCCCGAAGTCCACCGAGAGGATGTCGCCCTCCCGCAGGGGATCCTTGCGCGGGAACCCGTGCACCACCTCGTGGTTCAGCGAGCAGCACAGGGAGTAGGGGTAGCCCCGGTAGCCCTTGAAGGCCGGCAGGGCGCCCTCGGCCCGGCACGTCTGCTCGGCCATTTGGTCCAGTTCGGCGGTGGTGGCCCCGGGTTTGGCCGCGGCCGCCACGGCCTGCAGCACCCGGGCCACCAACCGCCCAGCGCGGCGCATGATCTCCAGCTCAGCGGAACTCTTGATGATAATCATGCGCCGGCCCGACAACGGCTCTAGCCCAGGACCGACTTGATGCGCCCGAAGATGGCGTCGATGCTGCCGACGCCGTCGATGGGACGCAACAATCCCTTGGCCTGGTAGTAATCGATCAGGGGCTTGGTCTGCGCGTCGTAGACCTTCAGCCGGTTGCTCACCGTGGCCTCGTTGTCGTCGTCGCGCTGATACAGCTCGCCGCCGCACTTGTCGCACTTGCCCGCGACCTTGGGCGGATCGAACATCACGTGGAAGCCCTGGCCGCAGGCCTTGCAGGTCCGCCGACCGGTCAGGCGGCCCAGGAGCTCGTCACTGGCCACCTCAATGCTGATCACATGGTCGATGGTCTTGCCCATGCCCGCCAGCACCTTGTCCAGGGCCTCGGCCTGGGGCACGGTGCGCGGGAAGCCGTCGAGCATGAAGCCCTTGGCCGCGTCGGGCTCGGCGATGCGGTCCTTGGCCAGGCCGATCACGACCTCGTCGGTCACCAACTGACCGGCGTCCATGAACTTCTTGGCCTCCAGGCCCAGGGGGGTCTGGTTCTTGACCGCGGCGCGCAGCATGTCGCCGGTGGAAACCTGGGGGATGCCGTAGGCATCGATGAGCATCTTGGCCTGGGTGCCTTTACCTGCCCCCGGAGGGCCCAGCAGAATGATGTTCATTACCTCACCTCGCTCCCGTCGTATTGCGGTTGGCTTGGCGTCCCTCCCCCGCGGAGAGACCCCCCTGGCGCTCTGGCCTCCCCTAGCCGTTGCGCCCCTTCATCACGCCCTTCTTCATGAAGCCTTCGTAGTGGCGCTGCATCAGGTGGCTCTCGATCTGGCTCATGGTGTCCATGGCCACGCCGACCACGATCAGCAGGGCCGTGCCGCCGAAGTAGAAGGGCACGTTGAATTGTCCGATCAGCACCGTGGGCAGCACGCAGACCGCCGCCAGGTAGGTGGCTCCGCCCAGGGTGATGCGGGTCAGCACCCGGTCGATGTAATCGGCCGTGCGCTTGCCCGGCCGGATGCCGGGGATGAACCCGCCGTACTTCTTCATGTTCTCGGCCACGTCCACCGGGTTGAAGGTCACCGCGGTGTAGAAGTAGGCGAAGAAGTAGATGAATCCCACATAGAGCAGGCTGTAGACCCAGCCGCCCGGGGTCATGGCCTTGGCCGCCTCCTGCACCCACTCCACCTGCACGAACTGGGCGATGGTGGCCGGGAACATGATGATGGAGCTGGCGAAGATCGGCGGAATCACGCCGCTGGTGTTGATCTTCAGCGGCAGGTGGGTGGTCTGGCCACCGTACATCCGCCGGCCCACCACCCGCTTGGCGTACTGCACCGGCAGGCGCCGCTGACCCTGCTCCACGAAGACGATGCAGGCCACCACCAGCAGCATGAAGACCACCACCAGGACCATCATGAAGATGGAAAGCTCGCCCAGTCGCACCATCTGGAAGGTGTCGGCGATGGCGCTGGGCAGGCCAGCCACGATGCCGGCGAAGATGATCAGGCTGATGCCGTTGCCGATGCCGCGCTCGGTGATCTGCTCGCCCAGCCACATGATGAAGGCGGTGCCGCTGGACAGGGTGATCATGGTCAGCAGGCGGAAGCCCCAGCCCGGGTTGGACACCACCAGGGCCCCGCCGGGGCTGGTCATGGACTCCAGGCCGATGGCGATGCCCAAGCCCTGGATCAGGGACAAGAGCACCGTGCCGTAGCGCGCGTACTGGGTGATCTTCTTGCGCCCGGCCTGGCCCTCTTTCTTGAGCTGGGCCAGGACCGGCACCACCACCGTCAACAGCTCCAGGATGATGCTGGCGCTGATGTAGGGCATGATGCCCAGGGCGAAGATGCTCATGCGCTCCAGGGCGCCGCCGCTGAACATGTCGAACAGGCCCAGCAGGGTGGACTTGTAGCGCGCGAAAAATGCCGCCAGCGCGTCGGCGTTGACGCCGGGCGTGGGAATGGCGCAGCCAATGCGATAGATCGCCAGCATGGCCAAGGAGAAGAGGACCCGGCGCTTGAGCTCCGGGACGCGCGCTATATTGCCAAAGCCCTGGACTGCCACTTTAGATGAGCTCCACCGTCCCGCCAGCGGCCTCGACCTTGGTCTTGGCCCCGGCGCTGATGCGATCCACCTTCACGGTCAGGGCCACGCTGATCTCGCCCTGACCCAGCAGCTTGATGGCGTCGAAGCCGCCCTTGAGCAGACCCGCCTCGGCCAGGGCCTGGGCGTCGACCACGCTGCCGGCCGCGAACTTGGCCAGCTGGCGCAGGTTGATCTCCACGACCTTGGCGGCGAAGATGTTGTTGAAGCCACGCTTGGGCAACCGGCGCTGCAAGGGCATCTGGCCGCCTTCGAAACCGGGGCGCACCCCCCCGCCGCTGCGGGAGTTCTGGCCCTTGTGGCCCTTGCCGGCGGTTCCGCCCTGGCCAGAGCCCTGGCCGCGGCCGATGCGCTTCTTGTTGCGCCGGGAGCCCGGGGCCGGGGACAGCTCGTTGAGTTTCATCGCAGCACCTGCCCTAGTTATCCAGCACCCGCACCAGGTGCGAGACCTTGTTAATCATGCCCCGGACGGAAGGGGTGTCCTCCAGGGTGACCACCTTGTTGAGCTTGGTCAGACCCAGGCCCCGCAAGGTGTCCTTGTGGGTCTGGGGGCGGCCGATGCCGCTCCTGACCAGCTTGACTTGCACTTTGTCAGCCATGGTATGCATCCCTATCGCCGGCCGCGCCGGTTTCAGGCCTGGACCCGAACCTCGGCCGAGGCCATGTCGCGCTTCTTGGCCACGACGTCCACGCTCTTGAGTCGGCGCAGCCCCTCGAGGGTGGCCTTGACCACGTTGTGGGCGTTGTTGGTGCCCAGGCACTTGGTCAGGATGTCGGTGACCCCGGCCGCCTCCAGCACCGCGCGCACCGCGCCGCCGGCGATGACGCCGGTGCCCGGGGCGGCGGGTTTGAGGAGCACCCGCCCGGCGCCGAACTCGCCCTGGATCTGGTGCGGAATGCTTCCCTGCACCAAGGGCACCGGCTTCATGTCCCGCTTGGCCTTCTCGATGCCCTTGCGGATGGCCTCCGGCACCTCGTTGGCCTTGCCCAGGCCGGCGCCCACGCTGCCCTGTCCGTCGCCGACCACCACCACGGCCGAGAAGCTGAAGCGCCGGCCGCCCTTGACCACCTTGGCCACGCGGTTGATGTAGACGACCTTGTCGATCAGCTGGAACTCGTCGGACTCCAGCCCCTCACGTCTCGGTCTGCTGCGTTTCTCCAGCAAGGCTCTATTCCTTCACCTGGTATTGACGCTATCGCCAGAATAATTCCCGGCCTGGGCCGGCCCCTAGAACTCCAGGCCAGCCTCGCGGGCCGCCTCGGCCAGGGCTTTCACCCGGCCATGATAGAGGTAGCCGTTGCGGTCGAAGACCACCCGGCCGATGCCCTTGGCCAGGCAAGCCTGGGCAATGGCCGCGCCGACCTTCTTGGCGGTGGCGATGTTGCCCTTGTGCCCGGCCTCGTTCTTGATGGTCGGGATCAGGCTGCTCACCGCGGCCAAGGTCTGGCCCTGGTCGTCGTCGACCACCTGGGCGTACATGTTGTTAAGCGAGCGGTACACCGTGAGCCGGGGGCGCTCGGCGGTGCCGCGGATCTTGCGGCGCACCCTGGCCTTGCGCGCGGCCCAGGCCACCTTGGAGGGATTGGTCTTACCCATGCTGCACCTTCATCCCTACTTGACGCCGGCCTTGCCGACCTTGCGCCGGATGACCTCGCCCTGGAACTTGATGCCCTTGCCCTTGTAGGGCTCCGGCGGACGATAGCGCCGCAGATTGGCGCAGACCTGGCCCAGCAGCTCCTTGTCGAAGCCGGTGAGCGTGACGATGGTGTTTTTTTCCACCGACCCGCTGATGCCATCGGGCAGGGGGAAGATCACCGGATGGCTGAAGCCCAGGGCCAGCTTCAAGGTGCTGCCGTCCATCTCGGCCTTGTAGCCCACGCCGATGATCTCCAGCACTTTGGTGAAGCCGGTGCTGACGCCCACCACCATGTTGTTCAGAAGGCTCCGGCTCAGGCCCCACAGGGCCCGGGCCTGCTGGCTCTGGTCCTGGGGCTTCACGCGCAGGGTGTCGTCCTCGCGCTCGATCTGCACCATGGGGTGGAACTGGCGGCGCAAGGTGCCCTTGGGGCCCTTCACCACCACTTCCTGCTCCGCGATGGACACCTCGACCCCGGAGGGCAAGGCGATGGGAAGTTTACCTATGCGGCTCATGGCTGATTTCTCCTCGCCCCTACCAGACCGAGCAGACCACCTCGCCGCCGACCTTGTCGCGGCGGGCCTGGCGGTCGCTGATCACGCCCTGGGGGGTGGAAAGGATGTTGATGCCAAGACCGCTCATCACCCGCGGGATCTCGTCATGACCCACGTAGACTCGGCGGCTGGGCTTGCTCACCCGCTTCAGCCCCTCGATCACCGGGCGGTTGCCCTGGTATTTGAGCTGCACGCGCAGGACGCCCTGACGGCTGTCGGGCTCCGTGCCGTAATCGAGGATGTAGCCCTCCTCCTTGAGCACCCGGCAGATAGCCACCTTCAGCTTGGAGTTGGGCATCGCCACCTCGCTGTGCCGCGCCAGGATGGCGTTGCGCAGACGGGTGATCATGTCGGCAATGGGATCGGCTAGAGACATGGCCCTTCTCCTACCAACTGGACTTGATCACGCCGGGGATCTCGCCCTTGAGCGACATGTTCCGGAAGCAAATGCGGCAGATGCCGAATTTGCGGATGAAAGCTCGGGGCCGGCCGCAGATCGGGCACCGGGTGTAAGACCGCACCTTGAACTTGGGCTTGGCCTTGGCCTTGTTCATCATCGCCTTAGTGGCCACGTTCACACGCCTCCGAAGCTATAGCCTATGACCGGAAGGGCATGCCCAGCAATGCCAGCAGGGCGCGCCCTTCCTCGTCGGTCTTGGCCGTGGTAACGATGGTGATGTTCATCCCCTTGACCTTCTCGATCTTGTCGTAGTCGATCTCGGGAAAGATGATGTGCTCGCGGATGCCCAGGGTGTAGTTGCCGCGGCCATCGAAGGCCTTGGCGCTGACGCCCCGGAAGTCGCGCACGCGCGGCAGCGCCACGTGCATGAGCTTGTCCAAGAAGTACCACATCCGCTCGGCGCGCAGCGTCACGCTGGTGCCGATGGGCATCCCCTCGCGCAGCTTGAAGGCGGCGATGGAGCGCTTGGCCCGGTTGACCAGCGCCTTCTGCCCGGCGATGAGGGTCAATTCCTCGGCGGCCTGGTCCAGAACCTTGATGTTCTGGATGGCCTCGCCCACGCCCATGTTCAAGGTGACCTTGACGACCTTGGGCACCTGGTTCACGTTGTCGTAGGCGAAACGTTCCCTGAGCTGGGGCGCCACTTCCTTGAAGTACACCTCGCGCAGGCGCGGGGTGCCCTTCAGGGCCGGGACCTTCTTGTCGGCGGCCGGCTTGGCCTCCGCCTTGCCCGCCCCAGCCTTTTTGTCGGCGCCCTTCTTGGGGGCCGCCGGCTTGGCGTCGGCTTTCTTCTTCTCTGCCATGGTCAGCGCTTTCCGTCGTTGAAGCCGCGAGCTCTCGCGGCTCGTCCCACGCTAGGCCGGTTTCTCGAGGCCGTCTAGGCCTCCAGCTCCTGGCCGCACTTCTTGCACACCCGCACCGAGCGGCCGTCCTCCAGGGCCTTGGCCCCGACCCGCACCGCCTGGTTGCACTTGCCGCACATCACCATGAGGTTGCTCAGGGTGATGGGGGCCTCCTTCTCGACGATGCCGCCCTGGCCCTTCTGATTGGGCCGTGTGTGGCGCTTCACCAGGTTGATCTTCTCGACGATGGCCCGGTCCTTCTCGGGGATGACCTTCAGGACCTTGCCGATCTTGCCCTTTTCACGCCCGGCGATGACCATCACGCGGTCGTTTTTCTTGATCTTGAGCTTCATGGCTGCCACCTACAGGACTTCCGGGGCCAGCGACACGATCTTCATGAAGTTGCGGCCCCGAAGCTCGCGGGCCACCGGGCCGAAGATGCGGGTGCCGATGGGCTCGCGGGCGTTGTTGATAAGCACCGCCGAGTTGTCGTCGAACTTGATGAAGGTGCCGTCCGGGCGGGCGACCTCCTTGGCGGTGCGCACCACCACGGCCTTCATCACGTCGCCCTTCTTCACCTTGGAATTGGGCAGGGCCTCCTTGACCGAGACCACGATGATGTCGCCCAGGCTGGCGTAGCGCCGCCGGCTGCCACCCAAGACCTTGATGCAGTACAACCGCTTGGCGCCCGAGTTGTCCGCGGCCAGCAGGTTGGTCTCTGGCTGGATCATGGCTAATGCTCCTTAATCTGGCCCTAGGCCACCCGCTCCAGAATCTTGCTGACCCGCCAACGCTTGGTGCGGCTCAGGGGGCGGCTCTGCCGAATCAACACGGTGTCGCCCACCCTGCACTCGTTCTGCTCGTCGTGGGCGGTGAACCGGTTGCGGCGGCGCACGTACTTCTTGTAGACAGGGTGCTTGACCAGGCGCTCCACCTGCACCACCACCGTCTTGTCCATCTTGTCGCTAACCACCACGCCGGTAAGCGTCTTGGCGTTTCCGCGATCCTTCTCTGCCATGGACCCGCTCTTCTTTCGCAATGGTTATGGCCGGGCTTAGGCCTGGGCCAGCTCCTTCTGCCGAATGACCGTCAGCACCCGGGCGATGTCCTTCCGGGTCTGGGGCAGCCGCATCGGATTCTCCAGCTGGCCGGTGGCGTGCTGGAAGTTCAGGTTGAACTGCTCGTCCTGAAGGTCCTTCAGGCGGCCGTTCAGCTCCTGCAGCGACATTTCCTTGAGCTCGCTAGCCTTCATTGACCACGCTCCTTTCCAGGATGCGGGTGCGGAAGGGCAGCTTGTGGCTGGCCAGGCGCAGGGCCTCCAGCGCGACCTCCTGGGTCACGCCGTCGATCTCGTAGATCACCCGGCCCGGCTTGATCACCGCCACCCAACCCTCGGGCGCGCCCTTGCCCTTGCCCATGCGGGTCTCGGCCGGCTTCTTGGTGATCGGCTTGTCGGGGAAAACCCGGATGAACACCTTGCCTCCGCGCTTGATGTAGCGCGTGATGGCGATACGGGCCGCCTCGATCTGGTGGTTGGTCATCCAGCCGCGGTCGGTGGCCTGCAGGCCGAACTGCCCGAAGGACAGCTCGTTGCCCGACAGGGCCTGGCCCCGCATACGGCCCTTCATCTGCTTGCGGTATCTTATACGCTTGGGTGCCAGCATGGTGATGCCGCCCTTTCACCTAGTCCGTTTAGGCCTGGGCCGCCGCCGGAACGGCCAAGCCCTGGTCCAGCACCTCGCCCTTGAAAATGAGAACCTTGACCCCGATGATGCCATAGGTGGTCTTGGCCTCGGCGAAGCCGTAGTCAATGTCGGCGCGCAGGGTGTGCAAGGGCACCCGGCCCTCGCGGTACCACTCGCGGCGGGCCATCTCGGCCCCGCCCAGGCGGCCGGAGCACTGGATGCGGATGCCCTGGGCCCCGAACTTCAGCGCGCTGGTCACCGCCCGCTTCATGGCCCGGCGGAAGGCGATGCGCCGCTCCAGCTGGCTCACCACGTTCTCGGCCACCAGCTGGGCCTCCACCTCGGGCTTGCGCACCTCGTGGATGTCCACCATCACGTCGCGGTGGATCTTCTTCTCCAGCTCCTTCTTGACCGACTCGATCTCGGCGCCCTTCTTGCCGATGACAATCCCGGGCCGCGCGGTGTGGATGCGGATCTTGGCCTTGTCCGCCGCGCGCTCGATCTCGATCCTGGCGATGCCGGCGTGGGCCAGCTTGGCCTTCAGGAACCGGCGGATCACGTGATCCTCATAAACCAACGCGGCGTAGTCCTTGCCCGCGAACCAGCGGGAATCCCAGGAGCGGATGACGCCCAGTCGGAAGCCTACGGGGTGAGTCTTTTGTCCCAAACCCTCGTCTCCTTGCCTAACGCTCGTCCACCACCACCGTCAGGTGGGCGCTGCGTTTACGGATAATGAAGGCCCGCCCCATGGCCCGGGCCCGCCAGCGCTTCATGGTGGGGCCCTCGTCCACGTAGGCCTTTTTGATGTAAAGGTTGTCCACGTCCACGCCGGGCTGCTGGCTGGCGTTGGCCACCGCGCTGCTGACCACCTTGTGGAACAGGCTGGCCGCCTTCTTGGGCGTGAACTTGAGCTGGTTCAGCGCGTCGGACACCTTCATGCCGCGGATGGCGTCGGCCACCAAGCGGGCCTTCTGGGCCGAGATGCGCACGTATTTCGCCTTGGCAACAGCTTCCATGGCCCTCACCTACTACTTCTTGCCGCCCTTGGCCTTGCCCTTCTTGTCGCCGGCGTGGCTGAAGAAGGTGCGGGTGGGGGCGAACTCGCCCATCTTGTGGCCGACCATGTTCTCGGTCACGAAGACCGGGATGAACTTCTTGCCGTTGTGCACGGCGAAGGTCAGGCCGACGAAGTCGGGCATGATGGTCGAGCGACGGCTCCAGGTCTTGATCACCTTGCGGCTGCCCGTTGACTGGGCGTCCTCAACCTTGCGGATCAGGTGGCCGTCGATGAAAGGTCCCTTGCGCAGGCTACGCGCCATGATTCACGCTCCTACTTCTGGTAACGCCGCCGCACGATGAAGCTGTCGCTGGGCTTCTTGCGGCGGGTGCGGTAGCCCTTGGTCGGCTGGCCCCAGGGGCTGACCGGATGCCGGCCACCGCTGGACTTGCCCTCGCCGCCACCCATCGGGTGGTCCACCGGGTTCATGGCCACGCCGCGGACGTGGGGGCGCTTGCCCATCCAGCGGGCGCGGCCGGCCTTGCCCAGGCTGGCGTTCTCGTGGTGCTCGTTGCCCACCTCGCCCACCGTGGCCCGGCACTTGATGTGCACCCGGCGGGTCTCGCCGGAGGGCAGCTTCAAGGTGGCGTAGTCGGCCTCCTTGGCCATCAGCTGGGCGTAGGTCCCGGCCGAGCGCACCATCTGGCCGCCCTTGCCGATCTTCAGCTCCACGTTGTGCACGTGGGTGCCCAGCGGAATGTTCTCCAGGGGCAGGGTGTTGCCCGGGCGGATGTCGGCCCGCTCGGCGCTGGTCACCTCGTCGCCCACCAACAGGCCCTTGGGGGCCAGGATGTAGCGCTTCTCGCCATCGGCGTAGAACAGCAACGCGATGTTGGCGCTACGGTTGGGGTCGTACTCGATGGCGGCGACCTTGGCCGGGATGTCCACCTTGTCCCGCTTGAAGTCGATGATGCGGTACAGGCGCTTGTGTCCGCCGCCACGATGGCGGGCGGTGTTGCGCCCCAGGTTGTTGCGTCCGCCGCTCTTTTTCAGCGGCTCGACCAGGCTCTTCTCGGGCGATGACTTGGTGACCTCTTCGCGCACCAGTTGGGTGGCGAAGCGGCGCCCCGGCGAGGTCGGCTTAAAGCTCTTGATGGCCATGGAATCGTCCTTCTATCTGCTGGGCGCTTGCCCTCAGACGCCAATCCGGAATCTAGGCCCCTTCGAAGAACTCCACCGTCTGGCCGGGGGCCAGGGTGACGTAGGCCTTCTTCCAGTCGCTGCGCTTACCCATGATCTTGCCCATCCGCTTTTCCTTGCCCTCGAAGTTCAGGGTGCGCACCTGGAGCACCTTGACCTTGAACAGGTCCTCGACGGCCTTGCGGATCTCGATCTTGTTGGCGCGGCGATCCACCTCGAAGACGACCTGGTTGGCCGTCTCCTTGGCCAGGGTGCCCTTCTCGGTGATGAGCGGGCGTCGCACCACCTGACGCAGGTCTTTCACGACAGCGCCTCCTCGATTCTCGCCACCGCCGGCTGCAACAGCACCAGGGTGTCGTGACGCAGGATGTCGTAGACATTGAGACCCTCGGCCCGCAGCACCTTGACCTTGGGCAGGTTGCGGCTGCTCTTCTCCATGATCTCGTCCGGCTGGTGGGTCACCACCAGGGCGTCGTTCAGGGAGAACCGGCCCAGGACCTCGGCGAAGGCCTTGGTCTTGATGGCGGTCATGTCGAAACCGCTCATGACCAACAGCTTCTCCTCGCGCAGCTTGTCGGACAAGGCCACCCGCAAAGCGGCTTTCTTGACCTTCTTGGGCACGTTGTAGGCGTAGGAGCGGGGATGGGGCCCGAAGACCGTGCCGCCGCCGCGCCACAGGGGCGAACGCCGGCTGCCGGAGCGGGCCCGACCGGTGCCCTTCTGGCGCCAGGGCTTCTTGCCGCCGCCGCGGACCTCGTGCCGGACCTTGGTGCTGGCGTTGCCTTTGCGGCGCTTGGCCAGCTGCCAGACCACCACCTCGTGCAGCAGGTAGGGCTTGATCTCGGCCCCGAAGATCGACTCGCTGAGCTCGATCTCGCCCACCTTCTCACGCTGGGAGTTGTAAACGTCAACCTTAGGCATCTTGCTCACCCGTCGTGAAGGGCGCTTAGGCCTTTTCCACCAAGACGATGCCGCCCACGGCGCCGGGAATGGCGCCCTTGACCAGCATCAGGTTCTGTTCCGGACGCACGTCCACCACGCTGATGTTGCGCACGGTGGTGCGATGCGACCCGTATTGACCCGGCAGCTTCTTGCCCTTGAAGACGCGCGAGGGGTAGGCGCTGGCGCCGATGGAACCCGGGGCGTCGTGGGTGGTGCAGCCGTGGGTGTCGCGTCCGCCGCCGAAGCCGTGGCGCTTGACCACGCCGGAAAAGCCGCGGCCCTTGCTGGTGCCGGTCACCTTGATCTTCTCGCCCGGGGCGAAAAGGTCGGCGGTGATCTCCTGGCCCACGCTGTAGGCGGCCGGGTCGGCCACCGGAAACTCCTTGAGCACCGCCTTGAGCTCCACCCCGGCCTTCTTGAAATGGCCGGCCAGGGGCTTGGTGGTGCGCTTGGCCTTCTTCACGCCGTAGCCAAGCTGCACGGCGGCGTACTTGTCGCTCGCGGGCGTTTTCACCTGCACCACGGTGCAGGGGCCCAGTTCGATCATGGTTACGGGGACCACGCGGCCCTCGCCCATGAACAGGCGGGTCATGCCCAATTTCTTGCCGATGAGACCCTTCAACATGGCTTCCACCTATGTCCGCGGCCCGCTGCCGCCCGCCATCGACCCTGGTCCGGTTTCCCCGGCGCGGTTGCCGCCGTGGGCCGGGCCGGCCGCCAGGCTCTAGAGCTTGATCTCCACGTCCACACCCGCGCTCAAATCCAGCTTCATCAGCGCGTCCACGGTCTGCTGGGTGGGCTCCAGGATGTCCAACAGCCGCTTGTGGGTGCGAATCTCGAACTGCTCACGGCTCTTCTTGTCGATGTGCGGCGAACGCAGCACACAGAACTTGTTGATCACCGTGGGCAAGGGAATCGGCCCGGCCACCTTGGCTCCGGTGCGGCGGGCGGTTTCCACGATCTCCGCCGCCGACTGATCCAGCAGTTTGTGATCGTAAGCCTTCAGGCGGATGCGTATCTTCTGGTTCATTATCATGGGGAACTCCCGCGCCCGCCGTGGTCTCTGCCAGCCGGCGGGGGCTGGTCTTTCGCTTATGGCCTAGAACCGCGACCGGTTGTCCCTGACTACTCGATGATCTCGCTGATGACGCCGGCGCCCACGGTGCGGCCGCCCTCGCGGATGGCGAACCGGAGCTCCTTCTCCATGGCGATGGGGGTGATCAGGGCCACCTCGATGGCCACGTTGTCGCCCGGCATCACCATCTCCACGCCTTCCGGCAGCGTCACCACGCCGGTCACGTCGGTGGTGCGGAAGTAGAACTGGGGACGGTAGCCGTTGAAGAACGGGGTGTGGCGACCACCCTCCTCCTTGCTCAGCACGTACACCTCGGCCTTGAACTTGGTGTGCGGCGTGATCGAGCCCGGCTTGGCAACCACCTGGCCGCGCTCCACGTCGTCGCGCTTGGTGCCGCGCAGCAACAGGCCCACGTTGTCGCCAGCCTGGCCGCTGTCCAGGATCTTGCGGAACATCTCCACGCCCGTGCACACCGTCTTGACCGTCGGACGGATGCCGATGATCTCGACCTCCTCCTGGATCTTCACCATCCCGCGCTCGATGCGGCCGGTGACCACGGTGCCGCGGCCGGAGATGCTGAACACGTCCTCGATCGGCATCAAAAACGGCTTGTCGGTCTCGCGAACCGGCTCGGGAACGAAGCTGTCCACCGCCGCCATCAGGTCCAGGATCGGCTGGCACTCCGGACAGCCGTCCTTGCCGCAGCCGCAGTTCAGCGCCTTCAGCGCGCTGCCCTTGACGATCGGCGTGTCGTCGCCGGGAAACTCGTACTTGCTCAGAAGCTCGCGCAGCTCCAGCTCCACCAGCTCGATCAGCTCCTCGTCGTCCACCATGTCGACCTTGTTCAGGAAGACCACGATGGCCGGCACGCCCACCTGGCGGGCCAGGAGGATGTGCTCGCGGGTCTGGGGCATCGGGCCGTCGTCGGCCCCCACCACCAGGATCGCGCCGTCCATCTGCGCCGCGCCGGTGATCATGTTCTTGATGTAGTCGGCGTGCCCCGGGCAGTCCACGTGGGCGTAGTGGCGGTTCTTGGTCTCGTATTCCACGTGGGCGGTGGCGATGGTGATGCCGCGCTCGCGCTCCTCAGGGGCCTTGTCGATCTGGTCGAACGGCACGAACTGAGCCTGGCCGTGCGACGCCAGACAACGGGTGATGGCGGCCGTCAACGTGGTCTTGCCGTGGTCGATGTGCCCGATCGTTCCCACGTTCACGTGTGGCTTCTTGCGCTCGAACTTTGCCTTGGCCATGACTGAAATCCTCCTCTAGGCTGCCAGGCCCTGTCGCCTGGCCTCGCGCTCGGCCCGCGCCTTCTCCATGACCTCCTGGGCCAGGCTGGCGGGCATGGGATCATAGTGGGAAAATTCCATGCTGAACGTGGCCCGGCCCTGGGTGGCCGAGCGCAAGTCGGTGGCATAACCGAACATGTTGGACAGAGGCACCGTGGCGTTGACCACCTGGGCCCCGGAGCGGGCGTCCAGGGACTGCACCCGGCCGCGCCGGCTGCTCAAATCGCCCATGACGTCGCCCAGGAAGTCGTCCGGGGTGGTGACCTCCAGCTTCATGACCGGCTCCAGGAGTTGCATGCCGGCCTTGTGGCAGGCGTCCTTGAGGGCCATGGAGGCGGCGATGAAGAAGGCCCGCTCGTTGGAGTCCACCTCGTGGTAGGACCCGTCGAACAGGGTGACCTCGATGTCCACCAGCGGGAAGCCGGCCAGGACGCCCTTTTCGGTCGCGTCCCTGGCGCCCTTCTCCACCGCCGGGATGTATTCCTTGGGAATCACGCCGCCCACGATCTTGTCCTTGAAGACATATCCGCTGCCGGGTTCGCCCGGGGCGACGCTGATCTTGCAGTGACCGTACTGACCGCGGCCGCCGGACTGCTTTATGTAGCGGCCCTCGGCCTCGGCGCTCTTGGTGATGGCCTCGCGGTAGGCCACCTGGGGCGCGCCCACCTCGGCCTCGACCTTGAACTCGCGCTTCAAGCGGTCGACGATGATCTCCAAGTGCAGCTCGCCCATGCCCCGGATCACGGTCTGGCCGGTTTCCTCGTCGCTGTTGACTCGGAAGCTGGGGTCCTCGGCCGCCAGGCGGGCCAGGGCCACGCCCAGTTTCTCGGCCAGGGCCTTGCTGGTGGGGCGGATGGACAGGCCCATCACCGGCTCGGGCACGAAGAGCGACTCCAGCACCAGGGGATGCCTGGGCGAGCAGAGGCTGTCGCCGGTGGAGGCGGTCTTGAGGCCCACCGCGGCCACGATGTCGCCGGCGTAGACCTCCTTGACCTCTTCGCGCTGGTTGGCGTGCATCTTCAGCAGCCGGCCGATGCGCTCGCTCTTTTGGGTGGTGGCGTTGAAGACCGTGTCGCCGCTCTTGAGACTGCCGGCGTAAACGCGCAGGAAGGTGAGCTGGCCCACGTAGGGGTCGGTCATCAGCTTGAAGGCCAGGGCCGCCAGGGGCGCGTCGTCCACGGCCGGCACCGGCACCTGGTCGCCCTTGGGATCAGTGGCGGTGATGGCGGCCACGTCCAGGGGGCAGGGCATGAACTCGATCACGGCGTCCAAGAGGGGCTGGATGCCCTTGTTCTTGAAGGCCGAGCCCAGATAGACCGGCACGATGGCCGCCGCCAGCACGCCCTGGCGCAGGCCGCGCCGGATCTCGTCCGCGCCCAGCTCCTCGCCGCCCAGGTAGCGCTCCATCAGCTCGTCGTCGAACTCGCAGGCCGCCTCGATCATCTCCAGGCGGGCCGCCTCGATGTCCTCGACCATTTCGGCGGGAATCTCGCCGGCCTGGACCTGCATGCCCTTGCTGAGGTCCTCGAAGCGCAGGGCCTGGCGACCGATCAGGTCCACCACGCCCTCGAACTTGTCCTCGGAACCGATGGGCAGCTGCATCAGGATCGGACGGCAGCCCAGGCGCGCGGTCATCATCTCCACGCAGCGCTGGTGGTTGGCGCCCACCCGGTCCATTTTGTTGATGAAGGCGATGCGGGGCACACCGTAACGGTCGGCCTGGCGCCAGACGGTCTCGGACTGAGGCTGCACCCCTCCCACCGCGCAGAAGACGGCGATCACGCCATCCAATACGCGCAACGAGCGCTCCACCTCGATGGTGAAGTCCACGTGTCCGGGGGTGTCGATGATGTTGATGCGGGTGTCTTTCCAGAAACAGGTGGTGGCGGCGCTGGTGATGGTGATGCCGCGCTCCTGCTCCTGGGCCATCCAGTCCATGATAGCGGAGCCGTCGTGCACTTCCCCCAGCCGGTGCGACACACCGGTGTAGAAAAGGATTCGCTCGGTGGTGGTGGTCTTGCCGGCATCGATGTGGGCCATCAGCCCAATGTTGCGATGCCTGACCAGGGGAACCTGCCGTGCCACGACTATAACCCTAAATACCTTTCACTCAGCTCGAAAACGGGCAGCAAACCAAACGCGCACCCGTCAATCGTCAAATTCGCGGGCGGCCCTGCCGCTATCATAGGCGGCGGCGCCAACCCAGAAACCGTTTCCTCGCGCCGCCGCTGGCCCGGTCCGACCGGGCCCTGCCCATCTTCGGTTATCAGAGAGGCCCTGCCCCCGACCCCATGGCCTGGGGGCGTCGCGTGCGTCGTCCTACCAGCGGTAGTGGGCGAAGGCCTTGTTGGCCTCGGCCATGCGGTGGGTGTCTTCCTTCTTCTTCACCGAGCTGCCGCGCCCCGCCGCCGCGTCCAGGATCTCGGCCGCCAGCTTGTCGGCCATGGTCTTGCCATCGCCGCGCCCGCGGGCGTAACCGATGATCCAGCGCATGGCCAGGGCCTGGCGTCGCTCGGAGCGGATCTCCACCGGCACCTGGTAGGTGGAGCCACCCACGCGGCGGCTCTTGACCTCGATCACCGGACGCACGTTATCCAGGGCCTTCTCGAAAACCCGCAGGGGATCCTCGTTGCTGCGCTCCCGGATCTTGTCCATCGCCCCGTACAGAATCCGCTCGGAGGTGGACTTCTTCCCGTCGTACATCAGCTTGTTGGCGAACTTGGCCAACGTCTTGCTGCGGTACTTGGCGTCGGGCAGGATCTCCCGCTTGGGTACTTCGCGTCTCCTGGGCATCTTGTCCTATCCGTCCCTAGTTACAGCTAGCCCTAACGCGCGACGCCCCTCGTCCTGTAGGCTGCAAGGGGCATCGCCTCCGCCCGGTCCGGGGCGGGTACGGCTTACTTGGGCCGCTTGGCTCCGTACTTGGAGCGGCCCTGCCTGCGGTCCTGGACGCCGGTGGCGTCAAGGGTGCCGCGAATGATGTGGTAGCGCACGCCGGGCAAGTCCTTGACGCGGCCGCCGCGGATCAGCACCACCGAGTGCTCCTGCAGGTTGTGCCCCACGCCGGGGATGTAGCTGGTCACCTCCACCCCGTTGGTCAAGCGCACTCTTGCCACCTTGCGCAAGGCCGAGTTGGGCTTCTTGGGGGTGGTGGTGTACACGCGGATGCAGACGCCGCGCTTCTGGGGGCACTCCTGCAGGGCCGGCGTGGTCTTCTTCTTGCGAACCTGTTCGCGCCCCTTGCGCACCAGCTGGTTGATCGTCGGCAACGAAAGCCTCCTGGCTCATCCGGGGGTGTATCGCAAACCCCCGCCAATTCAAGCTTTGCCTGGTTGCTCCCACCAGCGGCGAACCCTGTTGCGCGCCAGCGAAAGCACGTTCGCCCCCGATTGCCCCAGGGGAGCAACGCAAATGCGAGCGACCGTGGAATTGCTACTTGTACCCTGCCCGCGCCAACCTGTCAAGAGTCATTTACCGACTCTCGCCAGCGCCAGCCTCGGGTCGGACCCGGGACGGGGCTCCGAGGGCCCCATCCCGGGCGAACTCAATCATATTATACCAAAAACGCCAGCTTGGCAACCGCCAGGTCTAAAGGGCGGCCTCGCTGTCGGGCTGGTCGCGCTCGGTCAACAGCCCTTCCTCCATCCCCGCCTCGCCCATGTCCTCGGCCATGGCCTCGTTCAGCTCGTCGTCGCGGTAGCGCGCCGCCGGGCGGTAGTCGGCCGGGGCCTCGGCGTGGGGGATGTGCTGGCTGCGGTAGACCACCAGGCCGGTGCCGGCCGGGATCAGGCGGCCCATGATGACGTTTTCCTTCAACCCCTTGAGATCGTCGACCTTTCCGGCGATGGAGGCCTCGGTCAGGACCTTGGTGGTCTCCTGGAAGCTGGCGGCGCTGATGAAGCTGTCGGTGGACAGGCTGGCCTTGGTGATGCCAAGCAGCAGCGGCTCGGCCGAGGCCGGGCGCAGGTCCTGGTCCATGAGCCTGCGGTTCTCCTCGTCAAAGCGCCACTTCTCCACCTGCTCGCCGATCAGGAAGTTGCTGTCCCCAGCATCCTTCAAGCGCACCCGGCGCATCATCTGGCGCACGATGACCTCGATGTGCTTGTCGTTGATCTTCACGCCCTGCAGGCGGTAGACCTCCTGCACCTCGTCCACCAGGTAGCGGGCCACTTCCTCTGGGCTGCGGGTCTTGAGCAGGTCGTGGGGGTTGATGGAGCCGTCCATCAACGGCTCGCCGGCCCGCACGTAGTCGCCCTCGTGCACGGTGACGTGCTTGCCCTTGGGGATCAGGTACTCCCGCTTGTCCTCCTCGCGCAGGCCCGGGTCCACCACCACCTTGCGCTTGCCCTTGGTCTGCTTGCCGAAGCTGACCATGCCGTCGATCTCGCTGATGACCGCCGTCTCCTTGGGCTTGCGCACCTCGAAAAGCTCGGCCACCCGGGGCAGACCGCCGGTGATGTCCTTGGTCTTGGTGGTCTCGCGCGGGATGCGGGCCAACACGTCGCCGGCCTTGACGATATCGCCCTCGGACACCATGATGATCGCGCCCACCGGCAGCAGGTAGCGGGCCTCGCCGCGGCCGCCGGAGAGCTTGGCGGTCTTGGAGGTGCCGGGCTCCTTGATGGAGATGCGCGGCCGCAGGTCGGGGTTGCGGCTCTCGATGGTCACCTTGGTGGACCGGCCGGTGACCGGGTCCAGGCGCTCCTGCATGGTGATGTTCTCGGTCACGTCGCCGAACTTGATCTCGCCCTCCACGTCGGTGAGGATGGGGCTGGTGTAGGGGTCCCACTGGGCCACCACCTGTCCGGGCTGGACCAGGTCGCCGTCGTTGTAGAGCAGGTGGGCGCCGTAGCTGATCTTGTAGCGCTCGCGCTCGCGGCCGCCCTCGCCCATGATGGCCAGCTCGCCGTTGCGGTTCATGACCACCCGGTGGCCGGTGCTGCTCATGACCGTGACCAGGTTAAGGTACTTGACCGAACCGGGGTAGCGCGCCTCCACCTTGGACTGCTCGGCCCGCCGGGCGGCGGCGCCGCCGATGTGGAAGGTGCGCATGGTCAGCTGGGTGCCGGGCTCGCCGATGGATTGGGCGGCGATGATGCCGATGGCCTCGCCCACGTCCACCGGCTTGCTGTGGGCCAGGTCGCGGCCATAGCACTTGGAGCAGACGCCGCGCTTGCAGTCGCAGGTGAGCACCGACCGGATCTGGACCCGCTCGATGCCGGCCTCCTCCAGCTTGGTCACCCCGTCCTCGTCGATCTCGGCGTTGGCCGGGATCAGAACGTCGCCGGTCAGGGGGTCGCGGATGTCGCGCAGGGCCGTGCGGCCCAGGACGCGCTCGCCCACGTGCTGGATGACCTCGCCGCCCTCGCGCAGGGCCTCCACCTCGATGCCGTTGATGGTGCCGCAGTCGATCTCCACCACGATGGCGTCCTGGCTGACGTCCACCAGGCGGCGAGTGAGGTAGCCGGAGTTGGCGGTCTTGAGCGCGGTGTCGGCCAGACCCTTGCGCGCGCCGTGGGTGCTGATGAAGTATTGCAGCACCGTCAGGCCCTCGCGGAAGTTGGCGGTGATGGGGGTCTCGATGATCTCGCCCGAGGGCTTGGCCATCAGACCGCGCATGCCGGCCAGCTGCTTCATCTGGTCCTTGCTGCCGCGGGCGCCGGAATCGGCCATCATGAAGATGGGGTTGAAGCTGGTGGTGCGGATCTCGGTGCCGTCGGAGCCCTTGACGATGTCCTGACTGATGTCCTCCATCATCTCCTTGGCGACGTCCTCGGTGGCCTTGGCCCAGATGTCCACCGCCTTGTTGTACTTCTCGCCGTCGGTGATGATGCCGTCCTTGTACTGCTTCTCGATCTGGCGCACCTCGGACATGGCCTGGTCCAGGATCTCCGGCTTGGTGTGCGGGATGACCATGTCGTTGACGCAGATGCTGATGCCGCTGCGGGTGCTGTGGAAGTAGCCGAAGTCCTTCAGGCGGTCGGCCAGGAGCACCGTGGCCTTGGTGCCGGCCCGGCGGTAGCACAGGCCCACCAGGCCTTTCAGGGCCTTCTTGTCCATCACCAGGTTGATGCGGTCGAACTCGATCTGGGGGGGCAGGATCTCGGCCAACAGCACCCGGCCCACGGTGGTCTTGACCTTCTTGCCCTCGATGCGGCAGGTGATGGCCGCGTGCAGGTCCACCGCGTGGGCGTCATAGGCCATGCGCACCTCCAGCGGATCGCTGAAGGCCATGCCCTCGCCCTTGGCCAGGGGCCGCTCGCGGGTCAGGTAATACAGGCCCAGGACGATGTCCTGGTTGGGCACGATGATGGGCTCGCCGTTGGCCGGGGACAGGATGTTGTTGGTGCTCATCATCAGCACCCGGGCCTCGATCTGGGCCTCGATGGACAGCGGCACATGCACCGCCATCTGGTCGCCGTCGAAGTCGGCGTTGTAGGCCTGGCAGACCAGGGGGTGGAGCTGGATGGCCTTGCCCTCCACCAACAGCGGCTCGAAGGCCTGGATGCCCAGGCGGTGCAGGGTGGGGGCGCGGTTCAGGAGCACCGGGTACTCGCGCACCACCTCGGACAGGGTGTCCCAGACCTCCGGGGTCTCGCGCTCCACCAGCTTCTTGGCGCCCTTGATGGTGGTGACCAGGCCCTTGATCTCCAGGCGGTGGTAGATGAAGGGCTTAAAGAGCTCCAGGGCCATCTTCTTGGGCAGGCCGCACTGGTGCAGGCGCAGGTCCGGGCCGATGACGATGACCGAGCGGCCGGAATAGTCCACGCGCTTGCCCAGCAGGTTCTGGCGGAAGCGGCCCTGCTTGCCCTTGAGCATGTCCGACAGCGACTTCAGGGGGCGCTTGTTGGGGCCGGTGATGGTCTTGCCCCGGCGGCCGTTGTCGAACAGGACGTCCACCGCCTCCTGGAGCATGCGCTTCTCGTTGCGGATGATGATGTCCGGCGCGGCCAGCTCGTGCAGGCGGCGCAGGCGGTTGTTGCGGTTGATCACCCGGCGGTAGAGATCGTTGAGGTCGCTGGTGGCGAAGCGGCCGCCGTCCAGGGGCACCAGGGGCCGCAGGTCCGGGGGCAGCACCGGGATGATGTCCATGATCATCCAGTCGGGCTGGTTGCCGCTCTCGCGGAAGGCGTCGATGACCTTCAGGCGCTTGGCCAGCTTCTTGCGCTTGGCCTCGCTGGTGGTGGTCACCATCTCCGCCCGCAGCTCCTCCCAGAGCGAGACCATGTCCAACTCGCGCAGCATGGCCTGGATGGCCTCGGCGCCGATGCCGGCCTTGAACTGGTTGCCGTACTCGCTCTTGAGCTGGCGGTAGCGCTCCTCGACCACCAGCTGGGCCTTGGCCAGGCCGGGCACGTCGCCGGGGTCCAGGATGATGTAGCTCTCGAAGTAGAGGACCTTCTCCAGGTCCTTCAGGGTCAGGTCCAGGAGGTTGCCCACCTTGGAGGGCAGGGACTTGAGGAACCAGATGTGGGCCACCGGGGTGGCCAACTCGATGTGCCCCATGCGCTCCCGGCGGACCTTGGACTGGATGACCTCGACCCCGCACTTCTCGCAGACCACGCCGCGGTGCTTCATGCGCTTGTACTTGCCGCAATTGCACTCGTAGTCCTTGGTGGGCCCGAAGATCTTGGCGCAGAACAGGCCGTCGCGCTCGGGCTTGAAGGTGCGGTAGTTGATGGTCTCGGGCTTCTTGACCTCTCCGAAGGACCAGGCCTTGATCTTCTCCGGGCTGGCCAGGGAGATCTGGACCGAGTCGAAGGAAAGCGGGTCCTTGGGTTTGGCGAAGTAGCTGTAGAGGTCTTCCAAGGGACTTCTCCTTACAAGGCGAGGGAGTTGCTTCTTGGCAGCGGCGGGGCCAGGGCCCCGGCCGCGCGCAGCCTGGTGATCGTCGGATGCCGCGTTGCGGATCCTCTCATTCCGCCGCGGCGGCCTCGGTGCGCAGCTCGACCATCTCCACGTCCAGGCAGAGGGCTTGCAGCTCCTTGACCAGGACGTTGAAGCTTTCGGGCAGGCCGGCCTCCAGGTTGTTTTCTCCCTTGACTATCTTTTCGTACATCCGGGTGCGCCCGGCCACGTCGTCGCTCTTGACGGTGAGGAACTCCTGCAACGAATAGGCGGCGCCGTAGGCCTCCATGGCCCAGACCTCCATCTCGCCCAGGCGCTGGCCGCCGAACTGGGCCTTGCCACCCAGGGGCTGCTGGGTGACCAGGGAGTAGGGGCCGATGGAGCGGGCGTGGATCTTGTCGTCCACCAGGTGGTGGAGCTTGAGCATGTACATCACGCCCACGGTGACCGTGCGGTCGAAGGATGCGCCGGTGCGGCCGTCGCGCAGGCGGGCCTGGCCGGTGGTGGAGACTCCGGCCAGGGCCAGGAGCTTCTGGATCTCGTCCTCGCTGGCCCCGTCGAAGACCGGGGTGGCCACCGGCAGGCCGTAGCGCAGGTTCTCGGCCAGGCTGGTCAGGTCCTGCTCCTTGGCCGCGGTCATCAGGTCGTCCAGCTCCGCCGCGTTGTAGACCTGCTCCAGGAAGCCCTTGAGCTCCTTGTGCCTGGCCTGGGCCTGGGCCTTGACCTTGGCCTCGTAGATGCCGTCCAGCAGGCGGCCGATCTGCTGGCCGATGGCCTTGCTGGCCCAGCCCAGGTGGGTCTCCAGCACCTGGCCGACGTTCATGCGGCTGGGCACGCCCAGGGGGTTGAGCACGATGTCCACCGGGGTGCCGTCCTCGAAGAAGGGCATGTCCTCCTCGGGCAGGATGCGGCTGACCACGCCCTTGTTGCCGTGGCGGCCGGCCATCTTGTCGCCGACGCTGAGCTTGCGCTTCATGGCCACGTAGACCTTGACCATCTTGATCACGCCCGGAGGCAGCTCGTCGCCCTTCTTGAGCTTGGAGACCTTGTTCTCGAAGGCGGTGCGGATCAGGTCCACCTGCTCCAGGTAGCTGTCGATGATGCGCTCCAGCTCGGCCTGGACCCGGTCGTCGGCCCCGGCCAGCTCGATCTCGCGCACCAGGCGCACCGGCAGGTCCTTCAGGTGCTCGCTGGTGATGGCGGCCTTCTTGGCGATGATGACCTTGCCACGGTCGTCCTTGAGCGGCGCGGCCACGGTCTTGCCCACCAGCAGCATCTCCAGCTGGTCCATGGCGTTGCGCCGCATGATGCCGATCTCGTCCTTCTGGTCCTTCATCAGGCGGGCCACCTCGTCGTCCTCGATGGCCTGGGCGCGCTCGTCCTTCTCGATGCCCTTGCGGGAGAAGACCCGGGCGTCGATGACGATGCCCTCCACCCCCGGCGGCACCCTCAGGCTGGTGTCCTTTACGTCCCCGGCCTTCTCGCCGAAGATGGCGCGCAGGAGCTTTTCCTCCGGGCTGAGCTGGGTCTCGCCCTTGGGCGTGATCTTGCCCACCAGGATGTCGCCGGCCTTGATCTCCGCGCCGATGCGGATGATGCCGGCCTCGTCCAGGTTCTTGAGCGCCTCCTCGCCCACGTTGGGGATGTCGCGGGTGATCTCTTCCTTGCCCAGCTTGGTGTCGCGGGCCACGGTCTCGAACTCCTCGATGTGCACCGAGGTGAAGATGTCCTCCTTGGCGATGCGCTCGCTGACCAGGATGGAGTCCTCGTAGTTGTAGCCGCCCCAGCTCATGAAGGCGACCATGACGTTGCGGCCCAGGGCCAGCTCGCCCTGGTCCACCGCCGGGCCGTCGGCCAGGATCTGGCCCTGCTGCACCCTTTGCCCGCGCACCACGATGGGCTTCTGGCTGGTGCAGGTGTTCTGGTTGCTGCGCTGATACTTGATCAGCTTGTAGATCTTGACCTGGCTGTGGGGCTCCTCGGGGTTCAGGGGCCGGTCGTAGCGCACCACGATGCGGGCCGCGTCCACGTCGTTGATCACGCCGTCGGCCTCGGCCACCACGCACACGCCGGAATCGCGGGCCACCACCCGCTCGATGCCGGTGCCCACCAGGGGGGCGTCGGTGCGCAGGAGGGGCACCGCCTGGCGCTGCATGTTGGAGCCCATCAGGGCGCGGTTGGCGTCGTCGTTCTCCAGGAAGGGCACCAGGGAGGCGGCCACCGACACCAGCTGGTTGGGGCTGACGTCCATGTACTCCACCTCTTCGGGGCTGACCATCATGAACTCGCCCGCCCGACGCACGGACACGATGTCGCGCTGGAAGCGGCCGTCGGGGTCGATGGGCGCGTTGGCCTGGGCGATGGCGTGGTCGGCCTCCTCCAAGGCGGAGAGGAAGTTCACCTGCTTGGTGACCCGGCCCTCGCCGGCCAAGCGGTAGGGCGTCTCGATGAAGCCGTAGTCGTTGACCCGGGCGTAGGTGGACAGGCTGACGATCAGGCCGATGTTGGGCCCCTCCGGGGTCTCGATGGGGCAGATGCGGCCGTAGTGGGTGGAGTGCACGTCGCGCACCTCGAAGCCGGCGCGCTCGCGGGTCAGGCCGCCCGGTCCCAGGGCCGAGAGCCGCCGCTTGTGGGTGACCTCGCTCAGGGGGTTGGTCTGGTCCATGAACTGGCTGAGCTGGCTGGTGCCGAAGAACTCCTTGACCACCGCGCTGACCGGCTTGGAGTTGATGAGATCGTGGGGCATCAGGGCCTCGATCTCCTGCAGGCTCATGCGCTCCTTGATGGCCCGCTCCATGCGCACCAGGCCGATGCGGTACTGGTTTTCCAGCAGCTCGCCCACCGCGCGCACCCGGCGGTTGCCCAGGTGGTCGATGTCGTCCACCTGGCCCTCGGTGTCCTTGAGCTCGATGAGCATCTGCACCGCGCGCATGATGTCCTCGCGGCGCAGGGTGCGCACCTCGTCGCTGACGTCCAGGCCCAGGCGCAGGTTCAGCTTCAGGCGTCCCACCGCCGACAGGTCGTAGTGCTCGGCGCTGAAGAAAAGGTTGTTGAAGAAGGTGCGCGCCACCTCCAGGGTGGGGGGGTTGGAGGGCCTGAGCTTGCGGTAGATGTCGACGATGGCCTCGTCCTCGCCCTCCACCTTGTCCAGCTCCAGGGTGTCGCGGAAGCAGGAGCTGACCCGCATGCCGTCGATGTGCAGGGTGGGGATGTCCTCCACCCCGGCCGCGCGCATCTTGAGCAGCGCCTCGTTGCCGATGGGCTGGTTGAGGCCCACCAGCACCTCGCCGGTGGCCGGGTCGGCCAGGTCGGTGGCGGCGTAGCGGCCCAACAGGTCGTCGGGATCCACCAGGATCCACTCCACCCCCAGCTCGGCCAGGCGGTTGATGGCCCGGCGGGTCATCTTCTTGCCGGCCTTGACCAGGGGCTTCTTGGTCTCCGGGTCGATGACGTCGCGGCTGACCTCGCGGCCCATCATCAGCTCGGCCACCACCTTGCGCTGGACCTGCTCGCCCTCCAGCCGGAACCATTCCTTCTGGTACATGGTGTCCAGCAGGACCTGGGCGCTGTAGCCCAGGGCCTTGAGCAGAAGCGTCACCGGGAACTTGCGCCGGCGGTCGATGCGCACGTAGAGGATGTCCTTGGGGTCGAACTCCAGGTCGATCCAGGACCCGCGCAGGGGGATGACGCGAGCGCTGTAGAGCAGCTTGCCGCTGGAGTGGGTGCGGCCCTTGTCGTGGTCGAAGAAGATGCCAGGCGAACGGTGGAGCTGGCTGACCACCACCCGCTCGGTGCCGTTGACGATGAAGGTGCCCCGGGCGGTCATCAGCGGCAGGGTGCCGAAGTAGATCTCCTGCTCCTTGATGTCGCGGATGGACTGGGCCCCGGTCTCCTTGTCCACGTCGTAGACCACCAGGCGCACGGTCAGCTTCAGGGGCGCCTCGTAGGTCATGCCGCGGGCCAGGCACTCGTCCACCTCGTACTTGACTTCGCCGAAGGAATAGCTGACAAACTCCAGCGAAGAGGTGCCCGAGAAGTCGCGGATGGGGAAGACGCTCCTGAACACCCCCTGCAGGCCGATCTCCTGCCTGAGCTCCGGCGGCGTGTCTTTCTGCAGAAACCTCTCATAGCTCTGCTTCTGCATGTCTATGAGGTTGGGTATGTCGATGATCTTGGAGATCTTGCCGAAAGTCTTGCGGACCCGCTTCCTGGTCTCGGTCGCCTGGCTCATGGACTCTCCTTCGAGGAAGGGTGCGGGGAGGCTCGCCGCCTAGGGGCGCCTCCCGGGTGGCGGGGCCACCAAACACGGGCACCCGGCGGCACCTAGGCCGCTCGCCCGAGCAAGCGGCCCGGCCCTGCCGGGGGGCGATGCATCTTTTGGGAGCCAGCCCACCGGCGGCCAAATTCCGGCCGCCGGTGGGCGCGTCGCTAACTTAAAGGCCAGGGGCTGCGGTCTTACTTGACCTGCACCACCGCGCCGGACTCCTCCAGCTCAGCCTTGATCTTCTCGGCCTCTTCCTTGCTGACGGCTTCCTTGACCGGCTTGGGCGCGCCGTCCACCAGGTCCTTGGCCTCCTTCAGGCCCAGGCCGGTGATGGCCCGCACCACCTTGATCACCTGGATCTTCTTGTCGCCGGCGCTCTCCAGGATGACGTCGAACTCGGTCTGCTCCTCCTGGACCGCCGCCTCGGCGCCGCCGCCCATGGGCATGGCGGCCATGGCCATCGGGGCCGCGGCGCTGACGCCAAAGGTCTCCTCGAGCTCCTTGACCAGCTCGGAGAGCTCCAGGACGGTCATGTTCTTGATGTACTCGATCACGTCGGCTTTGCTGATGGACATTGCTTAAGATCCTTTCCTTGGCGGCCGCGGGCGCTCCTGGCCCCGGCCCGATGTGGCGAAATTGCTTGGGATTCTGATCCCACGCCGGCCCGCCTAGGCGGCCTCGGCCTCGGCCTTCTGGTCCTTGATGGCCACGAGCACGTTGAGCAACGAGCGCGGCACCGCCGCCAGCACGCTGACCAGGTTGCGGGGCACGCCGTTCATGGCGCCCAGCAGCATGGAAAGCAGCTGCTCGCGGGAAGGCATCTTGGCCAGCTCCGCCACCTGGGCGGCGCTGATGACCTTGCCCTCCAGCACCCCGGCCCTCAGCTCCAACTTGGGGTTGGCCTTGGCGAAATCCACCAAGGTCTTGGCCAGGGCCACCGGGTCGTCGAACGCGATGGCCAGGCCGTTGGGCCCCGTGAGCTGATCAGCCGGAATCGCGGCGGAAACGCTCTCGCTGGCGCGTTGCAGCAGCGTGTTCTTCACCACCACGTACTCAAGGTTGTTCTCCCTGAGCTTCTGCCTCAGGTCGGTCATCTGCTCGACCTTGAGACCGGTGAAGTTGGTCAGCACGCATGCCTTGGCGCGACCGAGGCGCTCGGCCATGGTCTGGACCACGACCTCTTTATCGCTGCGGTTCACCTCTGGCTACCTCCTTGGAAGGCCAATTTTCCACCGGCCTTCCCGCCTGTCGTCTGGATCCCGACCCGAGGCCAGAATCAAGGAGGTGAGCAGAATCCCGATTCGCCACACCTGCCTGATCGCTCTCGGCGGGTGATCCCCATGCGGATCATTAGGGCCCCGAACCGGGCCGCCCGCTGTCTCTGACCGATACGCAGATCCAGAGCCTGTATGTTCACGGGACCGGTCGCCGGCCCCGTTGCAAAGCCTTTGCTAGGACTTGGCCGCCGCCTTGACCTCGGCGGTGTCCAGGCGCACGCCCGGTCCCATGGTGGTGCTGACGGTGATACCCTTGACGTAGGTGCCCTTGGCGGTGGCCGGCTTGAGGCGCACCAGGGTCTCCATCAACGCGTCCAGGTTCTCCTTCAGCTTTTCCGGGCCGAAGCTCTTCTTGCCCACCGGGGCGTGGATCACGCCGCCCTTGTCCACCCGGAACTCGATCTTGCCGGCCTTGATCTCCTTGATGGCCTTGGCCAGGTCGAAGGTCACGGTGCCGCTCTTGGTGTTGGGCATCAGGCCGCGCGGACCCAGGATGCGGCCCACCTTGCCCACCGCGCCCATCATGTCCGGGGTGGCCACGGCGCGGTCGAAGTCGGTCCAGCCGCCCTGGATCTTCTCGACCAGGTCGTCGCCGCCGGCGTAGTCCGCGCCGGCGTCCATGGCCTCCTTCTCCTTTTCGCCCTTGGCGAAAACCGCCACCCGCACCGTTTTGCCGGTGCCGTGGGGCAGGACCACGGTGCCTCGCACCATCTGGTCGGCGTGGCGGGGGTCCACGCCCAGGCGCACCGCCACGTCCAGGCTCTCGTCGAACTTGGCGTAGGAGGCGCCCAGGGCGGCCTCGATGCCCTCGGCGAAGGCGTACTTCTGGGCGCGATCCACCTGGGTGCGCGCCTGATGGAATTTCTTGCCGTGCTTGGCCATCTAAGAACTCTCCGGGTTGCGGAGCGCCGTGTGCGGTCGGCCTGGCCGGGCCTCCACGGGCTCGGTTAACGCGGGCTGGCCGCCCGCTAGACGACCTCGAGGCCCATGGACCGGGCGGTGCCCATGATGGTCTGCATCGCCTGGTTGAGGTCCCGGGTGTTGAGGTCGTTCAGCTTCTCCTGGGCGATCTCCTTGATCTGCGCCATGCTGATCTTGCCGACCTTCTCCTTGTTGGGAGTGGCCGAGCCCTTGGGCACGCCGGCGGCCTTGCGCAACAGCACCGCCGCCGGCGGAGTCTTGGTCACGAAGGTGAAGCTGCGGTCGGCGTAGACCGTGATCACCACCGGGATGATGGTGTCGCCGATCCCCTGGGTGCGGGCGTTGAAGGCCTTGCAGAACTCCATGATGTTGGCGCCATGGGGGCTCAGGGCCGGACCCACCGGCGGGCTGGGATTGGCTTTGCCGGCCGGAATCTGCAACTTGATGTTGGCTACGACTTTCTTGGCCATGATGTCTCCTGAGGCTGGGGCCGGAGCCCCCAAGCAGCGCATCGCCCGCGCACCTGATTGCGCGCCGGGCGGCCGGGCCGGCTGGCTGTCCGGCTAGATCTTGGTTACCTGGACGAACTCCAATTCCACCGGGGTGGCGCGGCCGAAGATGCTGATCAGCACCCGCAGCTTGCCCTTGTCGGGATGGACTTCCTCCACCACCCCGTTGAAGTTGTTGAAGGGGCCGTCGATGACCCGCACTTCGTCGCCTTCGCGGAAGCTGTACTTGGGACGGGGGGCCTTGGCGCCTTCGGCCATCTGGGCGATGATGCGCTCGGCCTCCTCCTCGGTGATGGGCTGCGGCGCGGTCTCGGTCCCCCCCACGAACCCGGTCACCTTGGCCGTGGACTTGACCAGGTGCCAGGTGGTGTCGTTCATCTCCATCTCGACCAGGATGTAGCCGGGATAGAACTTGCGGGAGGATTCGCGCCGCTGGCCCTTGACCATCTCCACGACCTTCTCCATGGGCACCAGGATCCGGCCGAAGTAGTCGGTCAGACCGTGGGACTTGACCCGCTCGGCCAGGGCCTCGCGGACCTTGTTCTCGAACCCGGAGTAGGTGTGGACGATGTACCAGAGTTTGGCCACGCTATTGCCCCCTAGCCCAACCTGATGACGGCTCTTACTAAATGCCCCAGGGAGTAGTCCACCAGGGCCAGGAAGACGCTGGCCAGTATGACCAGGACCACCACCACGCCGGTGCTGGAGATGGCTTGCTTGCGGGGCGGCCAGGTGACCTTCCTCAGCTCGGTCTTGACCTCGCGCAGAAACTGCACCGCCTGGGCCAGCCAGACCGCCGGCCCCCCGGGCTGGGAGTCCTTGTCCTTGGCCGCGCGGGCGGCCTTGGCCGCCACGGCCTTGTCCGACGTCGGCTTGGCCGCGGTCGGTTTCTGTCCCTTGCTGTCCTTGGCTTCGGCCATGCGCCCCCTAGGCTTCCCGCGGCGTTTGCTCAGCTAAAAAAGCCGCCCTGCCCCGCACCGGCCCCCTGTGAGCCGGCCGGGACCGCGCCGCCGTGGATCAGGGTTGCTGAAGGTGAGTGGCACGCCTGGAGGGAATCGAACCCCCAGCCTTCGGATTTGGAGTCCGACGCTCTAGCCTAGTTGAGCTACAGGCGTGCAATCACCGGTAAACACTTGACTACTTGCCTTCGCGATGCAGGGTGTGCTTCTGGCACGAGCTGCAATACTTCTTGAACTCCAGCTTGTCGGGGGTCCGACGCTTGTTCTTGGTGGTGCTGTAGTTCTTGCGCTTGCACTCTTGGCAGAGCAGCTGGATGATGTCTCTGGGCATTCAAGCCGCCTTTACTCGATGATCTCGCTGATGACGCCGGCGCCCACGGTGCGGCCGCCCTCGCGGATGGCGAACCGGAGCTCCTTCTCCATGGCGATGGGGGTGATCAGGGCCACCTCGATGGCCACGTTGTCGCCCGGCATCACCATCTCCACGCCTTCCGGCAGCGTCACCACGCCGGTCACGTCGGTGGTGCGGAAGTAGAACTGGGGACGGTAGCCGTTGAAGAACGGGGTGTGGCGACCACCCTCCTCCTTGCTCAGCACGTACACCTCGGCCTTGAACTTGGTGTGCGGCGTGATCGAGCCCGGCTTGGCAACCACCTGGCCGCGCTCCACGTCGTCGCGCTTGGTGCCGCGCAGCAACAGGCCCACGTTGTCGCCAGCCTGGCCGCTGTCCAGGATCTTGCGGAACATCTCCACGCCCGTGCACACCGTCTTGACCGTCGGACGGATGCCGATGATCTCGACCTCCTCCTGGATCTTCACCATCCCGCGCTCGATGCGGCCGGTGACCACGGTGCCGCGGCCGGAGATGCTGAACACGTCCTCGATCGGCATCAAAAACGGCTTGTCGGTCTCGCGAACCGGCTCGGGAACGAAGCTGTCCACCGCCGCCATCAGGTCCAGGATCGGCTGGCACTCCGGACAGCCGTCCTTGCCGCAGCCGCAGTTCAGCGCCTTCAGCGCGCTGCCCTTGACGATCGGCGTGTCGTCGCCGGGAAACTCGTACTTGCTCAGAAGCTCGCGCAGCTCCAGCTCCACCAGCTCGATCAGCTCCTCGTCGTCCACCATGTCGACCTTGTTCAGGAAGACCACGATGGCCGGCACGCCCACCTGGCGGGCCAGGAGGATGTGCTCGCGGGTCTGGGGCATCGGGCCGTCGTCGGCCCCCACCACCAGGATCGCGCCGTCCATCTGCGCCGCGCCGGTGATCATGTTCTTGATGTAGTCGGCGTGCCCCGGGCAGTCCACGTGGGCGTAGTGGCGGTTCTTGGTCTCGTATTCCACGTGGGCGGTGGCGATGGTGATGCCGCGCTCGCGCTCCTCAGGGGCCTTGTCGATCTGGTCGAACGGCACGAACTGAGCCTGGCCGTGCGACGCCAGACAACGGGTGATGGCGGCCGTCAACGTGGTCTTGCCGTGGTCGATGTGCCCGATCGTTCCCACGTTCACGTGTGGCTTCTTGCGCTCGAACTTTGCCTTGGCCATGGGGACACTCCTTATGGCGATGAGAAACGGGGCCGGAACCGGCTGTCGACCGCCCCTGCGCTACGCGTTTCGACAAATTTTGGAGCCCACGATCGGGCTTGAACCGATGAACCTCTTCCTTACCAAGGAAGTGCTCTACCTGCTGAGCTACGTGGGCTTATCTTATCTATTATATCTTGCCGCGCCAATTTGGCCAAGGGCCGTAACCGACGCGGTCGGGTAGCTGGTGGTGGGGGGAGGATTCGAACCTCCGAAGGCTTCGCCGGCAGATTTACAGTCTGCTCCCTTTGGCCGCTCGGGAACCCCACCTGAAATTTCGCCAGGTTGCGCCTCGTCTGCGGCAGAAGCCGGTTTCGGCTCCGCCCACCTCCAGCCCATGGCCGGGTCGCCAGACTGGAGCTGGCGGTGGGAATCGAACCCGCAACCTGCTGATTACAAATCAGCCGCTCTGCCAATTGAGCTACGCCAGCCGAAGCTTCAACCATAGCTCCCCGGAATCCGGCCGGCAAGGGAAAAAAGCGCACCTTCCCCTGCCCGGTTGGCTCCGGGCAAAAACTTCGACAATAATACACAAACTCCACCGACTGGCAACCAGAAAAAAATCCCGGTATGTCCCTGGGCTCCCTCGCCGCCCCGCCTTGCGCCCCCCCATGGGCGGCTTTATATTCAAAAATAGCCATGGAAAACCGCCGCCAGGGCGGCCGGTTTCCACAACCCTGCACTGGATCGTGACATGGAAAAGCCTTTCGGTCCCGAGGAAACCCGCCCCGCCCCAGCCGATCAAAAGTCGGTGGAACGGGAACTTAACGACTATCTGGCCCAGAAGTACGGCGGGCAAAGCCGTGCTCTGGCCCCCCGGCTCTGCCCCCTGCCCGAGGCCGAGGGCGGCGAGGCGGACGGGGTCTGGAGCCGGATCAATTTCAACATGCGCCCCGAGGAGATGGTGGCCTACCTGGACCAGTACATCGTGCGCCAGGACGAGGCCAAGGCGGTGCTGGCCACCAAGGTCTGCACCCACTTCAACCGCGCCCGCTACCTGGCCCAGCGGGCCAGCAAGGACCCGGCCGACGGGGTGGGATTGATCAAGAACAACGTCCTGATGATCGGCCCCACCGGGGTGGGCAAGACCTACATGGTCAAGCTGATCGCGGCCAAGCTGGGGGTGCCCTTCGTCAAGGGCGACGCCACCAAGTTCAGTGAAACCGGCTACGTGGGCGGGGACGTGGAGGACCTGATCCGCGACCTGGTTCACGAGGCCAACGAAGACATCGAACTGGCCCAGTACGGCATCGTCTATATCGACGAGGTGGACAAGATCGCCAGCAGCAACAACCTGATCGGCCCGGATGTCTCCCGCACCGGGGTCCAGCGCGCCCTGCTCAAGCCCATGGAGGAGACCGAGGTGGACCTCAAGACGGCCCACGACCCGATCTCCCAGATCCAGGCCATCGAGAAGTACCGCAAGACCGGTCAGCGCGAGAAGCGCACCGTCAACACCCGGCACATCTTGTTCATCATGTCCGGGGCCTTCGGCGGGCTGCCCGAGATCGTCAAGCGCCGGCTCAACCAGAAGTCGGTGGGCTTCGCCGCCCCGGTGCGCGAGGCCGGCCAGGACCAGGAGTACTTCCACCAGCTCACCAGCCAGGACCTGGTCCAGTTCGGTTTCGAGACCGAGTTCGTGGGCCGGCTGCCGGTCACGGTGGTCCTGGACGAGCTGACCGCCGATGACCTGCACGAGATCCTCCGGAACCCAAACAACCCGGTGGTGATCAGCAAGAAGCGCGATTTCGCCGCCTATGACATCGACCTGCGCTTCGAGCCCGAGGCCCTGCGGACCCTGGCCGGGCAGGCGGCCCTGCTCAAGACCGGGGCCCGGGCCCTGGTTTCGGTGATGGAAAAGGCGCTGCTGCCCTTTGAGAAGCGCCTGCCCAGCACCGAGATCCGCGAGCTGTTGGTCACCCCGGAGTTGGTGGCCGCGCCGGCCGAGACTCTGGAGCGGCTGCTGGCCGCGCCGGACGACCCGGAGCTGGCCCAGCGCTTCGCCGCCGCCGCCCGGGCCGAGCGCCTGGAGCTGATGAAGATGATCAGCAAGCGCCAGTCGCTCTACGCCCAGCGCCTGAGCGCCCCCCTGACCCCGGCCCGGATGGACCTGATCGCCGACGAATACTACCGGGTGGGCATGACCCTGGGCACCGCCTTCGAGCAGGTGCTGGCCAAGCTGGAGCAGGTGCGCGACTTCGAGGTGGGCTTCCACGAGCGCTTCGGCTTGAAAATCCGCTTCGACGAGACCGCCGAGGTGGCCATCCTGGCCGGCGCCGCCGCCGAGGAGTGCGCGGTGACCGATCACCTCCACCGCCTGAGCCAGGTGCTGGAGCCGGGCCTGAAGCTGGTCCACGGCCGCACCGGCCAGGGCGAGTTCCACCTGCCCCAGGAGGCGGTCCTGGACACCGAGAACTACCTGCGCGGCCTGTTCCAGACCCACTACGCCGCCACCCTGACCCGAGGCGGCCAGGCGTAAAAGAACTCTACCGGGGGGAAACTTTTGTAAACAAAAGTTTCCCCCCGCGCCCCCCTGCAAAAAACTTTGGGTTATTATTGAGCCAAACCTAGGGGATCACCCTGTACCAACCCTCAGCTTTTTTAGGAGGGGGTGCGGGGGAACCCTTTTTGGGCACCAAAAAGGGTTCCCCCGCGTTCTCTCCCCCGGCGAAAAAAATGATCGGCATCAGCAAGTTGTATTGCGGGACGGTGGAGCCTTCGGACGCCTTGCGCTATGGGCGGCATTCGGGCTCCTTGCCCAGTCATTTGTTGCAGTTCAGCGCGGACAAGAAGCCGGTGGTGGTCTGGAACATGACCAAGGCCTGCAACCTGCGTTGTCAGCACTGCTACGCCCAGGCCACGGCCGGTCCGGCGGCCCGGGAGTTGAGCACCGGCCAGGCCCAGGCCATGATCGACGACCTGGCCGGTTTCGGCGCGCCGGTGATCCTGTTCAGCGGCGGGGAGCCCCTGATGCGCCCGGACCTGCCGGAGCTGGCCCGTTACGCGGTGGGCAAGGGCATGCGGGCGGTGATCTCCACCAACGGCACCCTGATCACGGCCGACAAGGCCCAGGAGCTCAAGGACATCGGCCTGAGCTACGTGGGGGTGAGCCTGGACGGCCTGCCGGCGGTGCACGACCGATTCCGGGGGGTGGAAGGGGCCTTTGACCAGGCCCTGGCCGGCATCCGCAACTGCCTGCGGGTGGGTCTGAAGGTGGGATTGCGCTTCACGGTCTTCCGCCACAACGCGGCCGAGGTGCCGGGGGTGCTGGACTTGCTGGAAAAGGAAGGCATCCCGAGGGTCTGCTTCTACCACCTGGTCTACGCCGGGCGGGGCAGCCGGCTGATGGACGAGGACCTGGACCACGCCGGCACCCGGGCGCTGTTGGACCTGATCATGGACCGCACCAAGGCCATGTTCCAAAAAGGCCAGTGCCCGGAGGTGCTCACGGTGGACAACCACGCCGACGGCCCCTACGTCTACCTGAGGCTGTTGCGCGAGGACCCGGAGCGGGCGGCCCAGGTGCTGGAGCTGTTGAACTGGAACGAGGGCAACAGCTCCGGCCGGGGCATCGGCTGCGTGAGCTGGGACGGAGCGGTGCACCCGGACCAGTTCTGGCGGCACCTGACGGTGGGCAACGTGCTGGAGCGGCCCTTCAGCCAGATCTGGACCGACCTGAGCCACCCGGTGCTGGGCAAGCTCAAGGACAAGCGCCCCCACTTGAAGGGCCGCTGCCGGGAGTGCCGCTGGCTGGACATCTGCGGCGGCAACTTCCGGGTGCGGGCCGAGGCCGCCAGCGGCGACCTCTGGGCCCCGGACCCGGCCTGCTACCTGACCGACGCCGAGATCGCCAAGCCGGCGGACTAGCCCGGCCGGGCCTCCCAAATGCCTGAAAGAACAGGACCGTGACGGTTCAGTCCGTCACGGTCTGGTTCTTGCCCTGGCGCTTGGCCTGGTACATGGCGCGATCGGCCCGGGCCAGCAGGTCCTGGTCCTGGTCTCCGGGGCGCAGTTGGGCCACCCCCACGCTGACCGTACAGTGCTCGGGGGCCTGCCCCCCGGGGCGCAGGGGGGTGGCGGCAAAGGCCAGCCGCACCCGCTCGGCCACCGCCCGGGCGGCCTCGCCATCGGCCCCGGGCAACACCAGGGCGAATTCCTCCCCCCCGAAACGGCAGGCGATGTCGCCGGCCCGGGCCTGGGCGCGCAGCACCCGGGCCAGGGCCAGGAGCACCTTGTCCCCCTCCAGATGCCCGTGCCGGTCGTTGAAGCGCTTGAAATCGTCCACGTCCAGCACCAACAGCGACAGGGGTTGGCCGGAGCGCTGGGCCCGGGCCATCTCCCGGGCCAGGCAATCGCCCAGATGGCGCTTGTTGTAGAGTCCAGTCAGGCCGTCGGTAACGCTCAAGTGGCGCAACAGGCGTTCGCGCTCCAGGAGCATCTCCCGCTCCTCGCGCCAGGAGCGGATGCGCGCCCCCAGGGCCAGGGAGAGCAGGACCGACTCGATGGCCACCCCGATGGGGATGGTGTAGCGGGTGATGAAGGTGCGGGGGATGTAGATCCCGCCCAGGGCGTAGAGGGTCAGGCCCACCAGGAGGATGCCCCAGGCGATGATGAAGTACTTGGCCGGGTCGAAGCCCCGCCGCCAGCCCTGGACCGCCGCCGCCAGGCAAATGGCGGGAGCGACCAGCAGCAGGGAATTGTTGATGTTCTTGGCCACGACCCCCAACCCCGCGAAGTTGAAGGCCGGCAGGGTCGCCGCCGCCAGGATCACCGCCAGGATGGCCTTGTCCAGCAGGGGGGTGTGGAGCTTGGTCTCCAGGAAGCTACGCGAGAAAGAGCCCGCCGCGATCCAGGAGGAGGAGGCGGTGAGCCAGACCAGGGCCAGCGACCAACCACGGCCCAGATCCAGGAAGGCCGGGGCCTGGCCGTAGAGCAGGGACAGGTGGATGAGCATGGAGGTGATGTAGACGATGTAGAGCAAATAGCTGCGGTGGCGCAGGGTCAGGTAGAGGAACAGGTTGAAGGCGATCATGGCCAGCATCACGCCATAGGCCACGCCAAAGGCGAAGAAATCGGCCACCACCCAAGCCACGTAGCGGTCCGGCCGCCAGAGTTGCAGGGCGAAATTCAGGGAGATCGTGCTCCGGACCCGCAGGTAGCAATAGGCGTCGGGGATGAGATCGTCTGGCAGGGCCAGGACATAGGTGCGGTGAAGGACCTCGCGGGCCTCCGGGCCGCGCATGGCCCCGCTCTGTTTGGTCACCCAGCCCCGGCGGGTTGGGAGGTGGAGGTCGATGTAGTCCAGACCGGGCTTGGCGATCTCCAGCCACCACAACCCATCGGTCGGGCCGCCGCTCTCCGGGCTGGCCGCCGGGGCCAGGCGGAAGCGCAGCCACCAGGCCGAGGCGCTGTGGCCGATGTCCACCTCCTGGCCGGGGTGGGGCCGGAAGCGCTCCGCCCAGGGTGGCGCGCCGACCTGGGCCCGGTCCAGTTGGCCGCCGGGGTCCTCCAGGATGTCGCAATGGGGGGCCAGGTTGATGATTCCCGGGGCGGGGTCCAGGGCCAACGGTGGGCTGGCCAGGGCCGGGGAGGTCGCCAGGCAGAGCCAGACCAGACAGACCAGCCACCCTCCCTGGTGGGCCATGGTCCGGCGGCTGGCTTCCCTGACGGGAGGACGGGGCATGACACCTCGATGACACCTGGTGGCGCGCGACCGGGCGGGCCATCCGGCCCGCCACCCGAGCTGGCTAACTATAGACCAGGAATCAATTTTGGGAAACAGGCCCGTAGGCGGCGCGCCCCCGGGAAGCCCCGCCCCGGGGCGGGCGCCGCCGGGGCGGGCTAGACGTTCTTGCGCGCGCCGCCCAGCTTCAGGGCGCCCTTCTTGCGCAGGCGGATGGACTGCGGCGTCACCTCCACCAGCTCGTCGTCGTTGATGTATTCCATGGCTTGCTCCAGGGTGAAGCGCCGGGGCGGGATCAGGCGCAGGGCCTCGTCGGCCCCGGAGGCCCGCAGGTTGGTCAGCTTCTTCTCCTTGGTGATGTTGACCGCGATGTCCTCCCCGCGCGAGTTCTGGCCCACGATCATCCCGGCGTAGACCGGATCGCCGGGGCTGACGAAGATCGAGCCCCGGGGCTGGAGGTGGTAGATGGCGAAGGCCACCGCCTTGCCGGCGCGGTCGCTGACCAGGGAGCCGTTGGGCCGGCCGGGTATCTCGCCGGCATAGGGGGCGTGGCCCACCACCAGGGTGGTCAGGATGCCGGTGCCCCGGGTGTCGGTGAGGAACTGGGAGCGATAGCCGATCAGCCCCCGGGTGGGGATCTCGAACTCCAGGCGCACCCGGCCCTTGCCGTGGTTGAGCATCTTGGTCATCTTGCCCCGCCGGGCCGAGAGCTTCTCGGTGACCACGCCCATGTAGGTGTCCGGCACGTCCACCACCGCCAGCTCCAGGGGCTCCACCAGCACCCCGTCCAGCTTGCGGGTGATGATCTGGGGCTTGGACAGGGACAGCTCGAAGCCCTCTCGCCGCATGGTCTCCACCAGCACCGCCAGTTGCAGCTCGCCCCGGGCGCTGACCTTGAACGAGTCGGTGGTGTCGCGGTCCTCCACCCGGATGGAGACGTTGTAGAGCACCTCCTTGTCCAGCCGGGCCCGGATCTGACGCGAGGTGACCAGGCTGCCCTCGCGCCCGGCCAGGGGCGAGGTGTTGATGGAGAAGTCCATGGACATGGTGGGCTCCTCCACGCTGATGGCCGGCAGGGGCCGGGGGTCGTCGGGGTCGGCCAGGGTGTCGCCGATGAAGGCGTCCTCCACCCCGGCCACGGCCGCGATGTCGCCGGCCGCCAGCTCCGGAACCGAGAGACGCTCCAATCCCTGGTAGGTGTAGACCTGGCTCAGGCCGAAGCGCCCGGCCGGCTCGCCCTGCTTGAGCAGGGCCACCTGTTCGCCGGCCTTGAGGCGGCCGGAGACGATCTTGCCCACCGCGATGCGCCCCACGTAGTCGGAGTAGTCCAGGTTGGTGACCAAAAATTGCAGGGGCGATTCCGGGTCGTAGGTGGGGGCGGGGATGTGCTCCAGGATGGCGTCGAACAGCGGCTTCAAGTTCTGGCCCGGCTGGTCGGGGTCGGTCTGGGCGATGCCGGCCTTGGCGTTGGTGTAGAGGATCGGGAACTCCAGTTGCTCCTCGCTGGCCCCCAGGTCGATCAACAGGTCGTAGAGCTCGTTCTCCACCTCGGCGATGCGCCGGTCGGGGCGGTCGATCTTGTTGATCACCGCGATGAGCGGCAGGCCGTGGTCCAGGGACTTGGAGAGCACGAAGCGGGTCTGGGGCAGCGGTCCCTCGGAGGCGTCCACCAGGAGCATCACCCCGTCCACCATGTTCAGGGTGCGCTCCACCTCGCCGCCGAAATCGGCGTGGCCGGGGGTGTCCACGATGTTGAACTTGACCCCGCCATAGCTGATGGCGGTGTTCTTGGCCATGATGGTGATGCCCTTCTCGCGCTCCAGGTCCATGGAGTCCATCACCCGCTCGGCCACCTGCTGGTGGGCCTGGAAGACTCCGCTCTGCCAGAGCATGGCGTCCACCAAGGTGGTCTTGCCGTGGTCCACGTGGGCCACGATGGCCAGGTTGCGCAGGTCGTCGCGGGTCTGCATGGTCTTGCTCATCGCCTTTTCCCATCACGGCCAGATGCGGCCGGCGTGCTTTTCCTTTGATAACGGATGGCTGTCCGGTCAAACCCTGGCCGGGGACCGCCGACGGCCAGCCGCGGGACCGGAGTCGCGGGCGGGGGAGGACGCGGGCCGATCCGGCCGCTCGCCCGGGGAGCGCCCTCGCAAGAGTACCGCCGCCCCCCCGCCCCCGGCAAGGCGGGTGGGCAATTTTTCCGGCTTTTTCGCGTGGATCGCCCCGGGGGACACCGGATTGTCATTCCCGGACGCCTAGGCGGGCTTGTCCCAGCGGCCCACCAGGAAGGCCCCGGTCTCCAGGCCCCGGGCCCGGCCCTGGGTCTCGATGACCATGGCCGGGGCCGGGTCGCAGTCCTTGGCGAAGTGGATGGCGGTGGCCAGGCGGCCGGGGAGCGGGGCCAGGGCGGCCAACTCGGCCGGGGAGCGGAAGTGGGCATCGCGGAACAGGGCGTGACCCGCCCGGCCGCTCTGGCGGCGGCGCTCGGCCCAGGGGCTCAGGCTATTGAGGGTGGCCACCACCACCCGGCCGCCGGGACGGGTGACCCGGAACAGCTCGCGCATGGCGGCGGCCCCGTCGGCGATGAACTCCAGGGCGGTGACCGACAGGACCTTGTCGAAAACCGCGTCGGCCAGGGGCAGGCGGGTCAGGTCCCCGCGCAGGGGATGAAAGGCCGCGCCCGCCAGGTCCGCCCGCGCCCGGGCCAGCATGGGGCTGGACAGGTCCAGGCCCACCACCGCCGCCCCGGCCGCCAGCAGCGCGGCGGTGAAGACCCCGGTGCCGCAGCCGGCGTCCAGGATGCGCTCTCCCGGCCGGGGGGCCAGCATATCCAGGACCAGGTCCCGCTCCAACTCCAGGATCACCCGGCCCAGGGGGGTCTGGAACCAGGCCTGGTACTGATCCACGCGATCGTCGAACAATCCGGGCATGACTGGCTTGACTCCCACTCCGGACCCGCGCGGGCGGCCACGCGGGAATGGTCCACTTCCTGACCAGTGTTATGCTAGTTTATACGCCTGCCCGCCCGCGAACACCATCATCGGCCGGCCCCCGCGTCGCCCCCCGCGAACCATCCGCTGTTGGCCTGGCCGGGAAGGAGCGCCTGTCATGAATCAAGCCACGGAACTGCTGCCGGGAATCTCCATCCATCCCCAGGTGGTCGCCACCGTCCGGGGTCCGGTGGAATACGACCTGACCGACGGCGACGGTCCGGTGGTCATGGTCTCCCACGGCGGCTTGGGCGGGGTGGACCAGGCCCGGGTGCTGGCCGCCTGGGTGGACGCCAGGACCTTCCGGGTGCTGTCCCTCAGCCGTCCCGGCTACCTGAACACCCCGCTGGCAAGCGGGCCGGGGATCGAGGACCAGGCCGACCTCTTCGCCGCCCTGCTGGACACCCTGGGCTTGGACCAGGTCGCCATCGTCTCGGCCTCGGCCGGGGGGCCGCCAGCCTACGGTTTCGCCATCCGGCATCCCCGAAGGGTCTGGGCCCTGGTGGCCATTGACAGCGTCAGCGGCTACTACGACATGCCCGAGACCGCCGGCCCCATCGCCCAGGCCATCTTCACCACCGACCTGGGGCAGAAGCTCTTGAAAAAGCTGGGCGAGATGCGCCCCGATCTTTTCCTGAAGCAGTTATTCCAGTCCGAGTCCTATTTCACCAAGAAGCAGTTGGCCGAGCACGTGGCCTACGCCCTGGGCTCCGACCAGGCCAAGGCCTTCATGCTCGCCTTCATGAACACCATGAACCCTTTCGCCCCGCGCAAGGCCGGCACCGACAACGACATGGAGCTCTACCGTCGGCTCCAGCACCTGCCCCTGGAACGGATCCATTGTCCCAGCCTCATCATCCACGGCACTCACGACGCCGACGTGAAGTTCTACGACGGGGTATACGCCTACGAGCACATTCCCGGGGCCGAGCGCTTCTGGATCGAGGAGGGCGGCCACCTGGGCTTTTGGCTCTCCCCAAACGGCCTGGGGGCCCAGGCCGCGGCCCGGGAGTTCCTGGCCCGCCATCGCCCGTAACGCGAACCGGCGTTTTTGCCGCCCCGTCACGGCCCCCCCGGCCGAACGCGCGAGGGAGGCATTTCCTGTCTGGACGCGGAAAACCCATGCCAAGCATACTTAACTTATGTACTAATAGGTGGTCGGGGCGCGGCGGGCCAGGCCGCGACCACCCGCGCCACGCGCCCGCCCGCCCAGCCGGGGGACCAGCCGGGGCCGCCCCACCGGCGCGGGGGAGAGAACCTGGCCCGCCCCGCCGCCTTGGTCCCGAACCCGGCTCCCAAGGTTGCCCGGAGGGGATGCGATGTCCGAATCGGTGGTGCTTTATATCGAAGACGAGGAGATGATATTCCGGATGGTCGGGGTCCTGCTGTCCAAGAGCCTGGCCCCGGTCTACCGCCTGCTGTGGGCGGACACCCTGGCCAAGGCCCTCCCCATCCTGGAGGAGCAGGAGGTGTCCGTAATCCTGCTGGACCTCAACCTGCCGGATTCACGCGGCATCGACACCCTGGACCGCGTCCGCGCCGCCGCCCCTCTCCATCCCCTGGTGGTGATCACCGGCCAGACCGACGATTCCAACGTGGACCAAATCCTTTCTCACGGGGCCCAGGAGTTCCTGCCCAAGACCGAGCTGACCGTCAGCGCGCTGTTGCGCGTCCTGCGCTTCGCCCAGGAACGCAAGCGGGGCGAAACCCGCATGCTCAACGACCAGCAGCGCCTGGAGAAGCTGGTCCAGGACCGCACCCGGGACCTGGAGAAGGCCAACCAGCGCCTGCGCGACCACATCGAACAGCGTCAGCGGATCATGGAAAGTCTGCGCCAGCGGGAGGAGGAAAGCCGCGCCCTGCTGGAGGGCATCCCCATCCCCATGGCGGTTTACGACGACCAAGGCCACCTGCTGTTCGTCAACCCGGCCTTCATCCAGACCTTCCGTTGGGCCCGCGAGGAGTTGATCGGCCACAAGCTGGATTTCGTCCCGGCGGACGCCCTGCACCAACTGCCGGCCCGGATCGAGCAGATGAAGCGGGGCGAGAAGGTGATCCCCTTCGAGACCGTGCGCCTGACCAAGGACGGCCAGCGCCTGGACGTGGTCATCTCCACCGCGCCGTTGCAGAACGGTCTGGGGAGCCATATCGGCAACATCGTGGTCTTCCACGACATCACGGACCTCAAGCGGGCCGAGCAGGCCCGGGCCGAGTCCGAGCACCGTTACCAGATGCTGGTGGAGACCATGTCCGAGGGCCTGGTGGAGGTGGACCCGGATCTGCGCCTGGTCTACCACAACCAGAGCTTCGCCCGCATGCTGGGCTATGACGCCGATGACCCGCTCAGTTTCAAATACCTGTTTGACCTCATGAACGAGTCCAGCCGCCAGGTCATGGCCAGCCAATGGGAGAAGCGCAAGAAGGGGGTCGAAAGCTCCTACGAGGTGGCCTGGCGCAAACGCGATGGGGGCCTGGCCTTCTCCCTGGTCTCCGGCAAGCCCCGCTTTGACGAAAAGGGCAATTTCCTGGGCTCCATCGCCCTGATCACCAGCATCACCGAGCGCAAGATCCTGGAAGGCCAACTTCTCCAGGCCCAAAAGCTGGAGGCCATCGGGCAGCTGGCGGCGGGCATCGCCCACGAGATCAACACCCCCACCCAGTACGTCTCGGACAACACCCGCTTCCTGCGCGAGTCGTTCGCCGATTTCACCCGGGCCATCTCCAGCTACATGGCCCTGGCCCAACGGGTCAAGCAAACCCGTTGCGACGATCCCGCCCTGGCCCAGGCCTTGGCCGAGGCCGAGGGGACGTACCAGGGAATCGACGGCGATTACCTTTTGGAGGAAGTGCCCAAGGCCATCGAACAGACCCAGGAAGGCCTGAGCCGCATCTCCACCATCGTGCGCTCGATGAAGGAGTTCGCCCATCCCGGCCCGGACACCAAAAACCCCACCGATCTCAACCGGGCCATCCAGAACACCATCACCGTGGCCAAGAACGAGTGGAAGTACGTGGCCGAGTTGGTCACCGACCTGGACCCCGACCTGCCGCTGGTGCCGTGCGTGCTGGGCCAGATCAACCAGGTGATTCTCAACATCATCGTCAACGCCGCCCAGGCCATCGCCGAGACCTGCCAGGAGGGCCAGGACCCCAAGGGCGAGATCAGGATCAGCACCCGCCAGGTGGGGGAGGCGGTGGAGGTGCGCATCGCCGACACCGGCCCGGGCATCCCGGAGACGGTGCGCGGCCATGTCTTCGACCCCTTTTTCACCACCAAGCCCCCGGGCAAGGGCACCGGCCAGGGCCTGGCCATCGCCTACCGGGTGGTGGTCGACAAGCACGGCGGGCAGCTGGACTTCAGCAGCCAGGAGGGCCAGGGCGCCACCTTCGTCATCACCCTCCCGCTCCAGGATTCGGAGAAGGAGAAGCCCCGGCCATGACCAGGATCCTGTTCGTGGACGACGAGCCCAACGTCTTGTCCGGCTTGCGCCGCATGTTGCGGGACATGCGCCACCTCTGGGACATGTCCTTCGTCAACAGCGGGATGGAGGCCATCAACCTGCTGGCCCAGGAGCGCTTCGACATCATCGTCAGCGACATGCGGATGCCGGTGATCGACGGCGCCATGCTGCTGAGCCAGGTGCGCAAGCTCTATCCGCACATGACCAGGATCATCCTCTCCGGCCATTCGGAGCGGGAGGCCATCATGAAGTCGGTGCGCCTGGCCCACCAATATCTCTCCAAGCCCTGCGACCCCGACGAGTTGAAACAGGTGCTGCAGAAGACCGCGGCCATGCGCTGGTTGCTGACCCGCGACGACCTGATCAACCTGGTCTCCCAGATCGAGTCCCTGCCGCCGCTGCCGCATTCCTATTCCAGGCTGATGGACGCCCTGGAATCCGATGATGTGACCATGGAAAAGGTCGGCGAGCTGATCTCCCAGGACATGGGCATGGCCACCACGGTGCTCAAGCTGGTCAACAGCGCCTTCTTCGGCCTGCCCAGCCAGGTGGCCAGCCCGTCCCAGGCGGTGAGCCTGCTGGGGCTGGACATCATCAAGGGCCTGGTCCTTTCCCAGGGCCTGTTCGAGACCCTGAAAATCCAGCGCGTGCCCGGCATGTCCTTCGAGAAGCTCTGGCAACACTGCCAGGCCGTGGGCTGCATGGCCAAGCAGATCATGCAGGTGGAGGGGCAGGATCGCTCCCTGACCGACCAGGCCTTCATCGCCGGGATCATGCACGACGTGGGCAAGCTGGTCCTGGCCACGGTCAAGGCTCGGGAGTACGCCACGGTGATCGAGGCGGTGCGCCGCAGCAACCGACCGGTGATGGATGTGGAGCGCAAGGTGTTCGGGGTCACTCACGGCGAAATCGGGGCCTACCTTCTGGGCCTGTGGGGGGTGCAGGAGGCGATCGTGGGGGCCATCGCCCTGCACAACAACCCGGTCTACACCTCGGCCCTGGGCGGGGGCAGCGGCCGGCTGTTGTTGGCGGCGGTCCACGCGGCCAATGTTTTCGAGCACGAATTCCGCGTGATCAATCCAGGTTACGCGCGCCCGGGATTGGACCAAGGCTTTCTCAACGACGTCAACCTGCTGGACAGGCTGCCCGCCTGGCGTCAGGCCTGCCAAACCATCGCCACCAGCGAGGGATGCAATGGATCTTCCCAAGGCTCCAGATAAAATCCTGTTCGTCGACGATGACCCCAACATCCTGGCCTCCTTCCTGCGCCAGCTACGCAAGGGCTTCACGGTCCAGACCGCCCTGGGCGGGGAGCAGGCCCTGACCATGGTCGCCAGCCAGGGACCCTTCGCGGTGGTGGTCAGCGATTTCAAGATGCCCGGCATCGACGGCGTGCAGCTCCTGAGCCGGTTCAAGGAGATGGCTCCCGACACGGTGCGCATCCTGCTGACCGGCTACGCCGACCTGGAGACCGCCATCCGCGCGGTCAACGACGGCAACATCTTCCGCCTGCTGACCAAACCCACCGACTCCGAGACCCTGGTGCGGGCCCTGGTGGCCGGCGTGCGGCAATACCGGCTGGTGACCGCCGAACGCGAGATCCTGCACGACACCCTGGCCGGCAGCATCAAGGTCCTGACCGAGCTGCTGGGCCTGCTCAATCCCGACGCCCTGGGCCGCTCCAGCCGCATCAAGGAGCTGGCCCTGGGCATCGCCCAAAGCATGGGCCTGGAGCCGGATTGGGCCCTGGAAACCGCCGCCATGCTCTGCCAACTGGGCCTGGTGATGGTTCCCCCCGAGGCCCTGGAGCAGGTCATGGCCGGCAAGGAGCTGCGGGGCGAGAATCTGCAACTCTATGACATGCACCCCATGGTCGCCGCCGAACTGGTCAAGCACATCCCCCGCCTGGAAGGGGTCTCGCGCATCATCACCTTCCAGGACAAGCACTACGACGGCTCGGGCCCCCCACCGTCGCCTCCGGTGGCGGGGGCGGACATCCCCTTGGGCTCGCGCATCCTCAAGGTGGCCCTGGACTACGACCTCCTGGCGTCGCGCCTGGACGACCCCCAGAAGGCGCTGCAACGGATGCGGGGCCGCAAGGGATGGTACGACCCCGCCCCCCTGGCCGCCCTGGCCGATCATGTCCTGCGCGGCGCTCTCCAGCAGGAGCTGCGGGTGGGGGTCAAGGACCTGACCGAGAACATGGTCCTGGTTTCCGACGTGCGCGCCAAGGACGGCCGGATGCTGGTGTCCCGGGGCTACCAGGTCACCCGCCTGCTGGTCAGCCACCTGCTCAAGTTCCAGAAGACCCTGGGGGTGATCGAGCCATTGGTGGTGAAGATCCAGGCCAGCGCGGACCAACCGGATTCCCGGTGACATCCCCCGCCGCGCCACCGGAAAAGGATTCCGGGAATTACGGCCAAGTCTCGGTACAATTGCAGCGCGCGTCCCTGGGCCCCCGCGGCCGGGGGCGGCGCGGTTGAATCCATACGCCCGCATGGTGGAGGCGCCGCATGCAGGAAATCCGCGATCGCGCCAGGGAAATGCTCAAGGGTCGCTGCCAGGTGTGCCGGGTCTGCGACGGCCGGGCCTGCGCGGGCGAGGTGCCCGGCCTGGGCGGCATCGGCTGCGGGGCCTCCTTTCACGCCAACCTGACCGCCCTGGCCCGGATCCAATTGAACCTCAGGGTCCTGCACGGGGTGAGCGAGCCAGCCACCGCCGTCAACCTGCTGGGCCAGTCCCTCTCCCTGCCGGTGCTGGCCGCGCCGGTGGCGGGCATGAAGATCAACTTCGGCGGCCCCCTGGAGGAGGAGCCCTACGCCCTGGCCGTGGCCCAGGGCTGTCTGGCGGCCGGGACCCTGGGCTTGCTGGGCGACGGTCCCAGCCGCGAGGTCTTCCAGGCCGCGTTGACCGCCCTGGAGGCCACCGGCGGCCGGGTGATCCCCACCATCAAGCCCTGGGAGGACCGGGAGCTCCTGGACAAGTTGGAGGGCTCGGCCCGGCTGGGCGCGCCCTTCGCGGTGGTGGACGTGGACGCGGCCGGGCTGATCAACCTGCGCATCCTGGGCAAGCCGGTCTTCCCCCGCACCCCGGAGCAGTGGCGCGACCTCATCGCGCGGGCGCCGCTGCCGGTGGTGCTCAAGGGCGTCATGACCGCCGAGGAGGCGGTGCTGGCCGCCCAGGCCGGCGCGGCCGGGGTGGTGGTCTCCAACCACGGCGGGCGGGTGCTGGAGGGCTCGGCCGGCACGGCGGCGGTGCTGCCCGCCATCGCCGCGGCGGTCAAGGGACGCATCGCGGTGCTGGCCGACGGCGGGGTGCGCAGCGGCGGCGACGTGCTCAAGATGCTGGCCCTGGGGGCGGACGCGGTGCTGATCGGCCGGCCGCTGGCGGTGGCGGCCATCGGCGGCCTGGCCCCGGGCGTGGAGAAGTACCTGCGCCGGATCCACTTCGAGCTCAGCCAGAACCTGGTGCTCACCGGCTGCGCCTCTCCCCGGGAGGCCGGACCGCGCCTGATTCACCGCCCGGCCGCCCCGCCGGCCTGAACGTCGGGCCTTCCGGGTCGAGGATCGCCCGCCTCGCGCGCGCGAGTCCGGTTCCACCCGCCGGCCCTCGCCGGGCCGGGGGCCAACCGCGCGGCCCGGTGTACATCCCCGTCCCGGTCGGGAGGTGGACGTGATCCCCATCCGCGATGAGAACCCCACCAGCCGCGCGCCGGTGCTGACCATCATCCTGATGGTCATCAACCTGGGGGTGTACCTGTTCCAGTTCAGCCTCACTCCCCAGGCCGAACAGCTTTTCGTCTTTGATTACGGGTTGGTGCCGGCCTGGCTGGTGGGGAGCGCGCCGGTGCAGCCGCCGCCGGACTTCATCCCCCGGCCCCTGACCCTGTTGACCAGCATGTTCCTGCACGGCGGCCTGCTGCACCTGGCCGGCAACCTGCTCTATCTCTGGATCTTTGGCAACAACGTGGAGGACCGCCTGGGGCCGGCGCGCTTCCTGGTCTTCTATCTGCTGGGAGGGGTGCTGGCCGCCCTGGCCTTCATGCTCACCGAGCCGGCCACCATGACCCCCATGATCGGGGCCAGCGGGGCCATCGCGGCGGTGCTGGGGGCCTATTTCGTGCTCTATCCCCGGGCCAGGGTGGTGGTGTTGATCTGGTTCTTTTTCTTCGTGAATTTCGTGCGGGTCCCGGCGGTGGCGGTGCTGGGGATCTGGTTCTTGTTCCAGGTGCTGGGCCTGGGCGGCGAGGGCGTGGCCTGGATGGCCCACATCGGCGGTTTCGTGGCCGGCATGGCCCTGGTGCGGCTGTTCCTGCCCCGGACCTCCGGCCTGCGCTAGGCGGGGAGGAGCCTAGCGCACCAGCTCCTTGACCTCCACCCGGCGGACCTCCGAGAGGGGGATGCGGAAGTTGCCGTAGCTGGTGCGGCCGGTGGCCTTGAGGTTGCCGTCCAGCTCCAGGTCCACCGGACCGTCCTGGGCCAGGCTGATCCTGGCCTTGAGCTTGCCGTCCTGGTGGACGATGTCCACCGCCCTAACCTTTTCCAAAGGCACCGCCACCTGGCCCTGGCCCAGGCCGCCCATCACGAAGGTCTGGCCATCCACCGAAAACTCGGTCAGCTCCACCCGCACGCCCTCCTGGTCCACCAGGAGCACGCGGTAGTTGGACTGGGGCTCGGGAATGCGGGTGGGACCCTGGCTGTCGCCAAAACCCATCCCCAGGACAAGGGGAAGCGAACACAGCAACGACAGGGGCAGCCAAGCTTTGCGGGACATCACCCTTCCTCGCGGCCAGGGGTTGCGGAGGCGGCGGCGCGGCGGTGACGGGGGCGCGCACCACCATCACCCGCGCGACATATCCATTTTGGTACCACGCCGGCCGGACTCTGGCCAAGCAAAAACTATCCCCGCGCCGGCTTGGACGCCGGGCCACGCCTGGTGTATCCTGGTAGCCACTCTTGACTTTTCCACCGCCCCCCCCGGGGGACGGTCCGGTGAGGAGCCGATGCTTGGCGGCCTGAGCCAGCGGTGGCAGATCATCCCCACCTGGGTCAAGCTCGCGCCCGTGATCCTGCTCTGGGCCGGGCTCTCCCTGGCCCATGCCCGCCTGCTGGACCTGGGGCCCACCCCCTGGCTGGCCACCGTGCAGCGCCTGTTCTTTCTGCCCCTGGTTCTGGCCGCCCTGCTCTTCGGCCTGCGCGGCGGCCTGGCGGGCGCGGCCCTGGTGGCGATCAACTACTACGACCCCTTGATCAAGGCCTTCAACGCCCCCCCCGGGGCCAACCTGGGCCACCTCCTGACCGAGGTGGGGCTCTATTTCCTGGAGGGCGTGGCGGTGGGCCTGATCGTGGACCGCGAACGACGCGAGGCCCAGCGGCTCAAGGAGGCCGAGAGCCTGGCCTCGCTGGGCCAGGCCGCGGCGGCGGTGGCCCACGAGCTCAAGACACCGCTGATCGCCATCGGCGGCTTCGCCCAGCGCATGCTGCGCGACCTGCCCCCCGACCACCCCCACCACCGCCAGTTGGACATCGTGGTCAACCAGGTGGGGCACATGGAGCAGCTGTTGAGGGAGATGCTGGATTATTCCCGGCCCCTGGAGCTGCGCCTGGCCCGGCTGGAATTCACCCCGCTGTTGGAGGAATGCCAGGCCCTGAGCGCCGGGATGTGCGAGGCCCAGGGGGTGCGGGTGGACCTGAAGCCGGGGCCGGAGGTGGGGATGGTCCTGGCCGATCCCGGCCGGATCAAGCAGGTGGTGCTCAATCTCTTGCAGAACGCCATCCAGGCCTCGCCCCGGGGCGGGGTGGTGCGCCTGGAGGTTCAACCCCTGGACGGCAGATTGCGCCTGGAGGTGAGCGATCAGGGCGCGGGCGTGGCCCCGGAGGACCGGGAGCGCATCTTTCATCCCTTTTTCACCACCAAGCGCCACGGCACTGGCCTGGGCCTGGCCATCTGCCGCAAGATCGTCCAGGCCCATGGCGGGGAGTTGGAGTTGGTGGCGAGCGTTCCCGGCCAGGGCAGCACCTTCGGGGTCTGCCTGCCCCTGGAGCGGGACCTGGAGGTGGGGCGGCATCCCCACCGGGGCGAGGAGAGCGAAGGGGCCTAGCCCCAGCGCAGCTTGGTGCGCAGGATCTCGAAATAATCCTTGAAGGGCGATTGCACCAGGCGCACGCTGGAGGCGGCGCGACGGATGTCCACCCGGTCGCCGGGCGAGAGCTCGATGCCCACCTGGCCGTCGCTGGTCAGGGTGGTGTCCTGGGCGCGGCGGCCCAGGTCCAGGTTGAGGGTCATCTGCGGCCCCAGCAGGAGGGGCCGGTTGCTGAGGGCGAAGGAGCAGATGGGGGTGACCACGATGCAGTCCAGGCTGGGATGGCAGATGGGCCCCCCGGCCGAGAGGTTGTAGGCGGTGGACCCGGTGGGGGTGGAGATGATCAGGCCGTCGGCCCGGAAGGTGGTCAGGGGCTGGTCGTCCACCATGAGGTGCAGTTCGATGATGCGGGCCAGGGCGGCCTTGTTGACCACCAGGTCGTTCAAGGCCAGCACGCGCTGCACCGGCTGGCCCTGGCGCAGCACCAGGCCCTCCAGCATCAGGCGGGGCGGGGCGGTGTACCGGCCCTGGAGCACCAGCTCCATGGCCGGCAGCAGCTCTTCCGGGGCCAGGGCGGTCAGGAAGCCCAGGCCGCCCAGATTCACCCCCAGGATGGGGATTCGCTCCAGCCCGGCCAGGACCACCTCGCGCACCGCGCCCAGCATGGTGCCGTCCCCGCCCAGCACCACCACCAGGTCGCTGTCCGGGGGCAGGTCCAGGTTGGCCTCCATGCGGGCGATGGGCTGGCTGGCCCCGGCCTCGTGCAAAAGCGCCGCCAGGCCGCGGCCCTCCAGCCAGCCGGCCAGGCGGCGGGCCAGCTCCAGGGCCTCCTGGGAATGCGCCTTGTATATGATGACGACCTTTTTCATGACCAGGGCCTCCACGGGGCCAAGCTAACAGAAAGCGTCCGGCCCCACAAGGCCTTGCGCCGCGCTCGCGCGGCCGGGCCGGGGGGGATGGCGGCGAGCGGATGGGGAGCGTGGCCGACGACGATTTCATCTCCGCCCTCAACCAGGCGGTCAAGCAGGACATCATCGAGCACTACCTCCGCGAGCGGCGCGTCGTGGAGGAGGAAACCATGATGGTCATGGAAGCCAGCAGCGCCTTCCTGGGCGGGGTGGCGGTCTGGGAGGAGCAGAAGGCCGCCCTGGCCCAGGCCCTTCTGACCCCGGAGGGGGTGGACCGCTTCTTCGGCCTGGCCGGGCTTTCGCTGACCGCCGACGTCCTCCAGCCCCGCAACCAGCCCTTTCCCCGGGTCAGGGGTCTGACCCGGGCCCGGCGCTACCGCCGCCTGATCAAAAGGCTATACACCGAGCTGTGGCAGACCGGCCGGGACCTGGCCCAAGAGCGCCAGGAAGTGCTGGAGCTGCGCCAGGAGGTTAACCAGGACATCCAGGATTTCGAGCGCAACTACGACCTGATGGGCCTGCAATCCTACCTGCGCTCCATGGACCCGGTGGAGCTGCAGCGGCGCAAGCTTCTGGGGGTCAACTTCACCGCCCAGGAGATGGCCCAATCGGCGGCGGCGCTGTCCTTCCATCCCCTCTCGGCCCAGCGCCTGGGCCTGGACGTGGACCTGGACCACCCCCGGCCGCCCGAGGACCTGCTGCCGGCGGCGCGGGGCCTGCTGGACCAGCTTTGCCGCCGCCATCCCCTGCTGGTCGACGCCCTCTGGGCCGCCCCGGCTTGACAAGCCTCCCGGCATTGGGTACAGGGTGGCAGCAGCCCAAGCCCAGGAGATTGACCGTGAAAACCGCCACGCCCCCCCCGGACCCAGAGCTCCTGACCCCGCTGGACAACGCCGAGGTAAAGGCCCGGGTCCTGGCCCTGGCCGAGCCCGCCGACCGGGCCTTGCGCGCCAACCTCTCCAGCCACGTGCCCTTCATCGAAAAGGTCAGCGGCTACATCCTGTTCAGCGGCGGCAAGCGTCTGCGGCCGGTGCTCTTCCTGCTGGCGGCCAAGGCCCTGGGGGTGGAGGCCGACCCGCGCTACTCGGCCATCTTCGAGTACCTCCACGCCGCCACCCTTTTGCACGACGACGTGGTGGACGAGGCCGGTCTGCGCCGGGGCCGGCCGGCGGCCCGGGTGGAATACGGCAACGACGCGGTGATCCTGGTGGGAGACTTCCTGTTCTCCAAGAGCTACTCCCTGGCCGCCGAGCTGCCCGACCACCGTTTCGTCTCCGCCCTGACCGACTGCACCACCATCATGGCCGAGGGCCAGGTGCTGGAGCTGCTGGCCACCGACCGGCTGGACCTGGACTACGCCGGTTATCTCGACGTGATCCGGGCCAAGACCGCGGTGCTTTTGGCCGCGGCCTGCCAGATGGGGGCCATCTACGCCGGGGCCGACAAGCAGGTTGTCGATATCTTTTACCAATACGGCCTGGAGCTGGGTCTGGCCTTCCAGATGGTGGACGACGCCCTGGACTACGTGGGCAGCGAGCACGAGTTCGGCAAGCCGGTGGGCCACGACCTCAAGGAGGGCAAGATCACCCTGCCTTTCCTCCACGCCCGCGACCACGCCCCGGAGCCGGTGGGCGCCCGCCTGCTGGAACTGGCCCGGCGGGGTCGCGGCCAGCCCGAGGTGCTGGAGGAGGCCAAGGCGATCGTGCGCGACCAGGGCGGGGTGGAGGCCACCTTCGCCCGGGCCCGGGCCCACGCCGTGGCCGCGCAACAGGCCCTGGCCGGTCTGGCCGACCGCGCCGGGGCCGACCTCGACCTGATGCTGGGCCTGGCCGCCTACGTCATCACCCGCCGCAACTAGGTGGCGCGCCGCGACGGCCGGGTGCCCCCGGCTGGGCACCCACGGGTCGGCCGGGTGCCCCCGGCTGGGCTCTCACGGGTCGGGGGACGTCCACCTTCGCCCGGACCTCGCGCACTCCCGTAGCGGCCTCGCGCGGATGGGGCCAAGACGGGCGGGGATAAACCCCGCCCCTACGCCAAGACAAAGCAAGACCTGACTTTTCTTGATGTAGGGGCGGGGTTTATCCCCGCCCTCTTGCACCTTGGACATGGTCCCTACGGGAGCGCGCGCGGACAGATCATGCCCCAACGCCACCCGACCCGTATCCGCCCGTCGCGGCGCGCGACCCGCCCGTCTTGGCTAGTTCCGGTGCGAGGTCCCTACGGGAGTACGCGAGGCCGGTCCATGGCGCAGCGGCACGCGACCCAGGTCTGGCCGGTCCAGCCGGCCTGATCGGCCCGATCCTGGCGCTCAAGGCCCAGGGCGGCGCAGGCGCGTTCCACCACGGGCGCGAACTCATCCCGGAAACCGCTGACCACCAGGCGCCCGCCGGGGGCCAGGCAATCCCGCAGATGGGGCGCGACCATGAGCAGCAGCGGCCCGGGCAGGTTGGCGGCGATCAGGGGGAACTCGGCCGCCAGGACCGCGTGGGTGGCGCGGACAAAGGCCACCCGGCCCCCGGCCAGGGGGTTCAAGGCCCGGTTGCGGGTGGTGGCCCGGGCGGCGGCCGGGTCGGGGTCCACCGCCAGGACCTTCAGCCCGGCCAGGAGCGACATGGCCAGGGCCAGAACCCCGGTGCCCGCGCCCACGTCCGCCACCCAGGACCCGGCCGGGGGCGGGTCCTGCTCCAGAAGGCGGGCCAACAGGAGCAGGTTGAGGCGGGTGCTGGGGTGGTCGCCGGCCCCGAAGGCGGTCAGGGGGTCGATGACCAGGACTCCGGGTCCGGGGCTCAGTCCGCTCCAGGCCGGGGTAAGGGCCAGGCGGGGGTGGACGCGGTCCAGGGGGGGGGCCTGCCAGGCCGCGCGGGGATCGGACCCCACCAGGCGACAGACCTGGGCCGGCTGCCCGGCCTGGTCGGCCAGGGCGGCCAGGGCCTGACGGCCCTCTTCACCCTCGGGCCAGACCGCGATCAGGGCCGCGCCCTCCAGCCAGACCGCCGCCGCGCCGCTTTGCCGGGCCCAGCGCACCAGCCGCCGGGCCTGCGCTTGCAAGGCCACCGGCTGGCGGGCCAGCAGCCAGGCCGGCTCCGGGGTGGGTGGGTTGGCCGCGCCCTCAGGCACGGGCCGGGCCTTGGGAGCGGGCCAGGGCCTGGGCCAGGGCCTCCAGCAGGCGTCCGCGCTCCACCGGCTTGTAGAGGATGGCGTCCAGGCGCAGAGAACCGGGCCTGACCTCCGCCGGCAGCAGGTCCTTGGTCCAGCCGGTGAGCAGGAGGAAGGCCGGCGAGGGGCGCAGGCGGTCGGCGGCCCGGGCCACCTCCCAGCCGCTGCCGTCGGGCAGGCCCAGGTCGCAGATCACGGCCTGGGGCCGCTCCTGGGCCAGGGCGGCCAGGCCCTCGGCCAGGTCCCGGGCCCAGCGCACCTGGTAGCCGGCGCTGGTGAGTTGGCTCTGGATGCCCAGGGCCACCAGCCCCTCGTCCTCCACCAGCAGCACCCGTGTCCCCATGGGCTGGGCCAGAGGGGTGGGTCCGGGGTCGACCGGGGCCGGGGCCGAGGCCCGAGGCAACTCCACCACCGCCTCGCAGCCCTGGGGCCGTCCGGTTTCCAGGCGCAACTCGCCGCCCAGGGCGCGCAGGATGCCCCGACTGCTGGGCAGGCCCAGGCCCGAGCCGCGCTTGGTGCTGAAAAAAGGCTCGAAGGCCCGGGCGGCGGTTTCCGGCGCCAGGCCCGCCCCCTGGTCGCGGAAATGGATCAGCACCCGGCCGGCCTGGGCTTCGCCCCACACCGCCAGCTTCCCGCCCCCGGGCATGGCCTCCAGGGCGTTCTTGGCCAGGTTCAGGAAGACCTCCAGCAGGGCTCCCTGGTTGGCCCGCACCCAGAGCGGCTCCGCCAGGTCGAGTTCCAGCCCCACCTGGCCCCCGCCGGCCGGCCGCCAGGCCTGGGCGGCGATGCGCACCGCCCGCCGCGCCTCCTGGGCGGCGTCCACCACCGGCTCGGAGTCGTCCAGGGGCGCGGGGCCGGTGTTGGTCCAGGCGGCCAGGCGCTGCACCAGTTGCCCGCCGCTGCGGGCGCTCTCGCTGACGTTGGCCAGCAGGTCGGCGGCCTGGGCCGGGTCCCAGCGGTCCTCGGCCAGCATGGCCTGCACCGCCTGGGTGTTGCCCAGCACCGCCGCCATCAGGTTGTTGAAGTTGTGGGCCATGCCGGCGGCCATCTGGCGCAGGGTCTCTTGGGCCTGGTGCAGGGGGGTGATGTCGTGGATGAAGGCCTCCACCTCCAGGCTCTCCCCGCCAGCGCTGACCACCCAGGCGGTGTGCCGCGCCCAGCCCTGGCTGCCGTCCTTGCGCACGAAGCCATATTCGGTGGTTATGGAGTCGCCGGGCTGGGCGCTGGCCAGGAAGCGGGCCGTGGTCTGGTGGTAGTGTTGGTGCCAGGGGTCGGGCAGGATGCGGCGGGTGATCTCCGGGTCGGCCTTGATCTCCTCCGGGCTGTAGCCCAGCAGGGCCTGGCAGCCCTGGTTGACGTATTCCACCTCCAGGCGGTCGCGGCGGGTCCAACGGCTGCGGGAGGCCATCACCGGCGAGCGGTCCAAGAGGCTGGCCACCCGCGCCAAGTCGGCGCTGGTGCGGACCAGCTCCCTCTGGACCTGCATGTGGTCGCTGATGTCCTGCCCCAGGCTCAGCACTCCCCGGCGACCCTGGCTGGCGGGCAGCCCCACGTGCCGCCACTGGATCACCCTCGGCGCTTCCAGGCCGGGCGGGGCGATGATCGCCCGGCTGGCGGCCTGGCCGATGGGCCCCAGGCCGGCCAACTGCGCGCGCATCTCGTCCTGGCAATCGGGGGTGGCCATGAGGCCAACCCCGTCACGCCCCCGGATCGGCTCCAGGCCCACCCCATGGAGGGCCAGCCACTCCTGGTTGGCCCACGCCACCGCCAGGTTCTCGTCCAGGCGCACCACCAGGCCAGGCAGGCGATCCAGGAGCCTTTCCATATCCCGCCGGGCCAGCACCAGGTCGGTGACGTCGCGCACCACGCCTTCGATGTGGGTGACGCAGCCATCGCGATCGCGCAAGGCCCAGGCCTTTTGCTGCACGAACACCTCGGCGCCGTCGGCGCGGACCGCCCGCACCACCTCCAGCTCCTGGGGCAGGTCGCCGCTGGCCATGGCCCGGGTGGCCGCGGCCCGCACCCAGTCCAGCTCATCGGGGTGGGTGGTCTTGAAGATGAAGAACGGGATGCTCCTGATCTGGTCCAGGGGCCAGCCGAAGATGCGCTCGGCGGCCGGGTTGACCAGGTCATAGAGCCCGGTGTTCACATCCAGGCGAAAGAACATGTCGTCGGCTTGGCGCCAGAATTGGCGCAGCTGGCCCCGGGCGCGCTGGCGCGGAAGCGCGGCGGGTGAGAGGCGCAGGCGGAAGGTGCTTGATTTCGGTGCCATTTTAACGCACTGCTCTCCGCCGTTGATGCCGCGGCGCTTTGGCGGTTGGTGCAAGGTGCGGGACATGTTACTAAAGTCGCGGTGGCCGGGCAAGCGACAGTCCGCGCCGGCCCCGGACTGCGCTTCCGGGAAAAAACGCGCCCCCCCACTTGCCGGAGGAGGGAATCGTTGCCATTATTTTGGTATTGATTAGGCGCTCCGCTGAGGGGCAGGAAGGATTGATCGCAATGATCGAAGTGACCGACGCCGCCAGCAAGGCCATCAAGGCCTTCATGGAAGAGCGGCAGCTGAGTTCGGCGCTGCGGGTGTACCTGCAAGCCGGTGGCTGAAGCGGCCCCTCGTTGAGACTGGTTCTGGATGAACCAAAGGACAACGACGAGAAGTTCGAGGTGGACGGACTGACCTACCTCATCGACAAGGGTCTGGGCGAACAGAGCGGGACCGTGAAGGTCGACTACGTGGACAATGGCTGGCAGGCGGGCTTCGTGCTCAGCAGCGCCAACCCCCTGGCCGGGGGCGGCGGTTGCGGAACCTCCTGCAGTTGCTGACGCCAGCCTAAGAGGCCGGGCGAGGGTGGACCACAACCTCCCTCGCCTGGCCCCGAAACCCGGCCCGGGAAGCCACGCTTCGACGCCACCTCCGCCACCGCCTCAACCCCAAGCCGTCGCACCGCGCCTCGTCGCCATCCCCGAATCGATAGCGACGCGTCCATTTTATTTCATGGGAGGCAAATCATGATCGAAGTCAGTGCATCCGCGAGCCAGGCCATCAAGGCCTTCATGCAGGAGCGCAACCTCGACTCGCCCCTGCGGGTGTTGCTCCAGGCCGGCGGCTGCTGCGGCGGCCCGTCCCTGCGCCTGGTGCTGGACGAGCAGAAGGACGGCGACCAGAGCCACCAGGTCGACGGCCTGACCTATCTCATCGCCCATGATCTGGCCGACCAGAGCGGGACGGTGAAGGTGGACTACGTGGACAACGGCTGGCAGCAGGGCTTCGTGCTCACAAGCGCCAACCCCCTGGCCGGGGGCGGCGGCGACTCCTGCGGTTGCGGCAGCGGCGGCGGCGGTGACTCCTGCGGTTGCGGCAGCGGCGGCTGCGGCTGCTGATCCAGCCCGGACAAGCAAGGCGGGGGTGGTTGCGAACCGCCCCCGCCGCGCGTTTTCCGGCCGCCGGACGCTAGGCCTCGCGCAAGGCCCCCGCCCGGGCGGCCAGGGCCTTGGCCTCGGGGTGGCGCGACTGGCCCAGGGCGGTCTCCACCGCCGCCAGGCAGGCCTTGATCACCGGCAAGAGCGGCCGCGAGCGCCCGGCCTGGGCCTTCAAGCAGGCCAGGTCGGTCAACAGGTCCCCGGCCGCCGGCTGGCCCAGGCCCAGGTCCAGGCTCTCCAGGGCCGCCACCAACCCGGCCAGGTCCAGCTCCCCGCCGCCTCCGCCCAGCAGGCCCCGCCCCTGGTCGGTCAGCCGCACCTTGCCGCTGAGGTTCACCACCTCCAGGATCCCGCCGGCCATCAGGTCCATGGCCAGCACCTCGGTGGCCGGACGGTCCAGACCCATTTCGCCCCCGGCCTGCCAGAGGTTGGCCTGCTCGCCGGCCTGGTCCAGGCGGCGCAGGAGATCCAGGTGCTGATCGCTGAACATGAGGTTTCCTCGCTTGGCGGTGTTTGGGGAAGGGCTTTCTCCCAAACTGCCACGCGGCCGGGCCAGGGTCAAGAGCCCCGGGGTGACGCGCCGCCGGGCGGGGTGATATCCTTGAGTCCCCGCATGGGGCGGGATTTCAGCCGGAGGATGTCTTGGGCCGCAACTGGCGACCATTGCTGGAACATCACCGCGCCCTCCTCGCCCGGGAGCGCGGCGCGGTGCGCAAGGAGCCCGGAGGCCGGCTCAACCTGGCCCTGATCTATCCCAACACCTACGCCGTGGGCCTGGCCAACCTGGGCCTGGCCGTGGTCTACCGCCTCTGCAACCAGCGCGGCGACGTGCTCTGCGAACGCGCATTCTTGCCCGACCGCCAGTCCCGGCCCCTCTACGCCAAGACCGGCGCGCCGCTGCTTGCGCTGGAATCCGGTCGGCCGCTGGCCGACTTCGACCTGGTGCTGGCCTCCATCTCATTCGAAAACGACGCCCCCAACCTGGCCGCCATGCTCGACCTGGCCGGGCTGGGCATGCGCGCCGTTGATCGCGACGGCCCCCTGGTGGTGGCCGGCGGGGTGGCGGCCATGCTCAACCCCGAGCCCCTGGCCGAGATCGTGGACGGCTTCCTGCTGGGCGAGGCCGAGGTGGTGCTGGAGCCGTTCCTGGAGGCCCTGAACCGCCACCGCGACCTGCCCCGGGCCGACCTGCTCCAGGCCCTGGCCCGCGAGGTGGAGGGCTTATACGCCCCCTCGCTCTACGAGCCCCGCTACTCCCCGGCCGGCCTCCTGACCGGCATCCACCCCCTGCGCCCCGGTCTGCCCGAGCGCGTGCGCGCCCCCAAATATCAAGGCCCGGCCACCGGCCTGGCCAGCAGCGTCTTCTCCGCCCCTGGCCCGGAGTTCGGCGAGATGACGTTGCTGGAAGTGGGCCGGGGCTGCGGCCACGCCTGCCGCTTCTGCGCCGCCGGCCATGTCTACCGCCCCCCCCGCCTGGGCCGGGCCGGGGATTACCGCGCCGCCGCCCTGGAAGCCGCCGCCAAGGGCGGCCGGGTGGGCCTGGTCTCGGCCGCGGTCACCGACCTGCCCGGCCTGGACGGCCTGGCCCAGGAGATCCTGGCCGCCGGGGGCCAACTCGGCGTCAGCAGCCTGCGCGCCGACCGCCTCACCCCGGAACTGGCCCGGGCCCTGGCCGCCGCCGGCCACCACAGCGTGGCCCTGGCCCCGGAGGCCGGCTCCGAACGCCTGCGCCGGGTCATCAACAAGCACCTGAGCGAGGAGGACCTCCACCGCGCGGCCGAAACCCTGATCAGCGCCGGGGTGGCCAACCTGCGCCTGTACTTCATGGTGGGTCTGCCCGGCGAGACCGAGGACGACCTGGAATCCCTCATCGCCTTGGCCAAGAGCCTGCGCCAGCAGGTGGTCAGCGCCGCCCGGCCCCTGGGCCGCCTGGGCCAGTTGACGGTCAGCCTCAACGCCTTCATCCCCAAGCCCTGGACCCCCTTCCAGTGGGAGCCCATGGCCCCCCTGGCCCTCATCAACCAGCGCCTGGCCCGGGTCCAGGACGCCCTCAAGTCCACCGCCAACCTCAAGGTCATCCATGACGTGCCCAAGTACGCCCAACTCCAGGCCATCCTGGCCCGGGGCGACCGCCGCCTGGGTAGCCTGATCACCACCCTGGCCCAGGGCCGCAACCCGCCCAAGGCCTATGCCGACGCCGGCGTGGACCCGGATTTCTACGCCCACCGCCGCCGCCAACCCGACGAGTTCCTGCCCTGGTCCATAGTCGACCATGGCATCGACCACGACTATCTTTGGCAAGAAGCCCAACGCGCCGCCCAGGAACTGGCCTCCCCCACCTGCCACCCCGGCCGCTGCACCCGCTGCGGCGCGTGCGAGGGGGAGGGGGAGGAGTGAGAGTCGTGGGGGAAAACCTTTTCTTTGGGGGCCAAAGAAAAGGTTTTCCCCCACACCCCCTTTCCAAAAGAAAGCCGCAGGGGGGCAGGGTCGATGCAAGTGTTGGTTGTCGGCCGAAAAGCTCCACCTCGGAAGAGGTTTTTTCATGGCGAGGAGCGCCAGCGATGAAGCAATCTCTTCTCCAACCTGCGCTGCCTAACCGCCCAAGGGAGCCGCGATGTCTGACGAGCTGACCTACGCCGATCTCATGCGCGAGCCCGGCCGCCTGCTGGCCCTGGAGCAAAGCGACCCCCGCGCGGCCGAGGCCATCTGGAGCCGCTTGGACCCCGCCCAGCGCCTGCGCGCGATCCTGGCCGCCTCCCCGCCCCAGCGCGAGAAGCTGATCACCCTGGCCCCGGACAGCCTGGCCCAGACCCAGGCCCTGGCCCCGGACGAGTTCGCCGCCACCGTCCTGGCCCTGGGCCCCGAGGATGCGGGCCAGCTGATCGAGCTCTCCAGCGACGAGCAACTGGCCTACGTCCTGGACCTCACCGGCTGGGTGCGCGAGGACTTCGCCCCCACCCGCTACGAGACCTGGCTGCCCCTGGTCCTGGAAGCCGGCTCGGCGCGCCTGCAACGCTGGCTGGAATCCACCGACCTGGAGGTCCTGGCCCTCTTGTGCGCCCACTGGTTCCGGGTGGTCAAGTGGCTGCCCAGCCAGGAGGAGCAGGAGCCCCCCGACGACCTGCCCGGCTTCACCCTGGACGGCGTGTATTTCATCGACTTCCACAACGAAGGCGCCTCCAGCCTGCCGGCCCAGGTCCTGGTGGTGCTGAAAAGCGAGCTGGCGCACCGCTACCACGAGGTGCTGGAGGCCATGCTCTGGGAATCGGCCGCCGGCATGGCCGACGACGCCCGGCGCTGGCGCAACGGCCGCCTGGAGGACCATGGCTTTCCCCCGCGCCTGGAGGCCCTGGAGCTCTGGGCCCGCCCCGCCCCGGGCGAAGCCGACTGGCGCGGCCTGGCCAAGAAGGCCGACCTGGGCTTCCTGCGCGACGCCCCGCCCCGCTCCGACGCCCTGTTGAACCTGCTGGACCCCGACCTCTCCCTGCCCGCCCTGGCCGGCGGGCTGGACCCGGCCGCGTCCGACGCCCTGAAGGCCGAACTGGCCTACGTGGCCAACTGCGCGGTGGTGGCCCTGGAGGCCGACCCGGCCCAGCCCGAGGCCGTGGCCCGGGCCGGACGCGAGGGTCTGGCCCTGGTCAACCTGGGCCTGGAGGTCATGACCCGGGAACACCCCGAAGATGCGCCCCAAATCCTGGAACGCCTGACCTGCGCCGCCCTGGCCCGCCAGGGCGCGGCCGCCATCCGGGAGCTGAACCAGCGGGCCTGGGCCCTGATGCGTGAAGGCTGGCTCAAGGACATTCCCACTGGCCTGCACTTCCTGGACCCGCCCCTGGACCGCTGGCTGGGCGGCCTGCTCTTTCCCAAGCCCCGCTGCTACGACCCCCGCCTGCCCCAGGGGCGCGAGTACCGGGCCTTCGCCACCCGCGAGGACCTGGACCGCGCCGATCGCGGCCTGGCCCAGGCCGAGTTCTGGCCGGTGCTGCTCTTTGACCTCCTAGGCCTGGACCGCCAGGAGCTCAAGGTCCTGTTCGACCAAAAGGTCTGGCCCGCCGACCCCCACGAGATCCGGGCCAGCGGGGTGGTGGCCACCTGGCTGGCCCGCCAGGCCCTGGACCTGCCCGGCCTGGCCCCCCTGCCCCGGGCCAGCCTGGGTCCGGCGGTGGCCGCCTTGAAGGCCGGGCTGCAAGGCCCCTTGGCCCGCCGGCTGCACGAGTCCTGCCAGGCCCTGGCCGACCCCGGCCAGGCCGCCCTGGCCCAGGAGACCCTGGGCCAGACCCTGTGGATCATGGCCCAGGAGCTTTCCGGCCTGGACCCGGCCCAAACCCTGGAGCCCCAGTTCGTGGGCCTGCTGGTGAGCGAGCGATGATGGACGAGACGACCCAGGTTCGCGAGGTCCGCCGCATCTTCAACCGGGTGGCCCCGGTCTACGACCTGCTCAACCGGATCCTGAGCCTGCGCGAGGACGTGCGCTGGCGGCGCTTCGTGGCCCGCTCCCTGCGCCTGCCGGCCAGCGGCGGCCGGGTGCTGGACGTGGCCACCGGCACCGGCGACCTGGCCCTGGCCATCGCCGCCCGCCCGGAGCGGCCCCGGGTGGTGGGCCTGGACCTGGTGCCGGCCATGCTGGCCCCGGCGACGCGCAAGGCCCGCAGGGCCGGGGCGAGCCTGGGTTTGCTGGCCGGCGACGCCCTGCGCCTGCCCTTCCCCGACGCCAGCTTCGACGCGGCCACCATCGCCTTTGGCATCCGCAACATCCCCCGTCGGGTGGAGGCCATGGCCGAGATGGGCCGGGTGCTCAAGCCCGGCGGCCGCCTGCACGTGCTGGAGTTCACCACCCCCCAGCACCCGGCCGTGCGCCGGGTCTACACCCGCTACCTGCGTCACCTCCTGCCCCGCCTGGGCGGCCTGGTGTCGGGCGACGCCAGCAGCTATCAATACCTGGCCGACACCATTCTCCACTTTCCTCCGCCTCAGGCCTTCCGCCGCGAGATGGCCGCCGCCGGCCTGGTGGCCGCCCGCTCCCACCCCCTGACCCACGGCATCGCCTGGGTCCATGTGGCGGAAAAACCGCTGGGAATCTGATCCGGGGACAGATGTAAGCCAAGACGGGCGGGAACACCCCCCCCCTACATCAAGAAAATCCTATCATTGCGTTGTCTTGACGTAGGGGCGGGGTTTATCCCCACCCGTGTATTTGTGCGCAAGGGACCTGGCCGTCTGGAATGGGATGCCCCATCGCGGGGCAAGGCCCTGACATTATCAATTTGCGGACCGGTGCTAGGGCCTTGGCGGGGCGACCTGGTGGAAGAGCTGATCCCAGAGGCCCAGGATTCGCTCCAGACCAAAGCGTTGGCAGACCCGGGGCGCGGCCTGGGCCAGGGCCGCCCGGCGGGCGGGGTCGGCCATCAGACCCGCCAGGGCCTGGGCCAGGGGCTCCAACTGGCCCCGGGGCGTGATCAGGCCGTCCACCCCGGGATCGATGATCTCCCGCACCCCCGTGCCGCAGTCGGTGGCCACCACCGCCAGGCCGCAGCTCATGGCCTCCAACAAGCTCATGGGAAAGCCCTCGTAGTCCGAAGAGAGGGCGAAGATCTCGGCCCGGCGCAGGTGGGTCAGGGGGTCGGCCACCCGGCCCGGCAGGTGGACCCACGGACCCAGGCCCAGCGCGGCCGCCAGGGCCTCCAGCCGGGGGCGCTCCGGACCCTCGCCCAGGATCGCCAGCCGCCAAGCGGGATGTTGGGCCCGGCACGCCGCGAAGGCCCGGATCAGCAGGCCGAAGTTCTTGCCCGGGTCCAGGCGGCCCATGGCCGCCACGCAGGGGCCTTCGGGCCACAGCCGGGGCAGGTCGGCCGGGGGCGGCGGCGGGGCGATGGGGTTGGGCAGGGTCAGCACCGGCCGGCTTTGCACGAAGCCGCGCGCGAAATCCTCGGCCGCGCGGGTGACGCCCACCACCGCCGCCGCCCGGGGATAGGTCCGCCGCCGCAGCCAGGCCCAGGGGGCCGGCACCCGGTGGCGGTGGGGGTCGGTGTGCTCGCAGACGATGACCGGCAGGCCCAGGCCCCGGCTGGCCAGGATGGTCAGGACGTTGGTCTGGTCGGTGAAGGAGACCACCACCCGGGGCCGGCTGGCCCTGATGGCCCGGCGCAGGCCGGCCACCCGGGCCAGGTTGTTGGACAAGGCCTGGAGCGGCCCGGCGGAGTCGGCCTTGAGGCCCAGCCCCACCCGCCTCACCCGGGGGTCGCAGGCGTAGAAGTCGTCTTCCACCCGGTCCAGGGTGACCAGGGTGACGGCGTGGCCGGCCGCGGCCCAGCCGTTGGCCAGCACCTGCATCACCCGCTCGGCCCCGCCGGCCGACATGCCATGGATCACCAGCGTCAGTCGCATCGCGTCATCCCCCGCCCGTTCACGCCGGGCGGGGCCATGTTAGCACGCGGCCCGGCCCCCGGCAAAAGCCTGGCCCGGCGCGGCCGGGGGCGCGAGAACGGCGGGCCGCCCGGTTGGGGGCGGCCCGCCCGCCGGGCGGTCTCGTCTAGGCGGTCTCCATGTGGACCGGCAAGGGTGGCAGGCTCTTGGGCTTCCAGAAGATCTGCAGCAGGATCACCGCCACCAGGAAGGCCAGGCCCACCAGGTCGCCGTACCACTCCGGCCAGAACAGCCCGGCCGCGGCCAGACAGAGCATGATCGTCTCCACCCAGGTGGCCCGGCGGATCAGGTAACGCTCCAGGGCGGCGGCGAAGGCCACCAGACCGCCGGTGGTGGTGACCATGGTGAAGATGACGTTGAAGGTCAACAGGTCGTAGTTCGGGCCCTCGCCCAACAGCGGCCGGTAGGCCATGATGATGGGGATGATGTACAGGCCCTTGGCCAGTTTCCAGGAGACCATGGCCGTGGCCATGGGGCTGGCCCCGGCCACCCCGGCCCCGGCGAAGCTGGCCAGGGAGACCGGCGGGGTGACGTTGGCGTCCTGGCTGTACCAAAACACCACCATGTGGGTGACCAGCAGCGGCACCCCCATGTCCAACAGGGCCGGGCCGGCCAGGGTGGCCAGCACGATGTAGCTGGCGGTGACCGGCAGGCCCATGCCCAGCACCAGGGAGGCCAGCCCGATGAGCAGGATGGCCAACACCACGATGCCCTGGCTGAGATCCAGCACCAGGCTGCTGAACCGCAGACCCATGCCGGTGAGGCTGACCATGCCCACGATGATGCCGGCCGCCGCGCAGGCCACGCTGACCATGATGGCGTTGCGCGCGCCCGTCTCCAGGGCCTTCAAAAGCGCCTTGAGGCCCATCCGGGTGGACTTGCGCAGCAGGGAGGCCAGGTAGGTGCTGATCACCGCCACGAAGCCGGCCATCATGGGCGAATAGTTCTCCAGCAGCACGTAGATCAGGATGGCCAGGGGAATGATGAAGTGCAGGCCCTCCCGGACCACCGCGCCCACCTTGGGCAGGCTTTCCTTGGGTTGGCCCACCAGGCCGTATTTCTGGGCCTCGAAGTGCACGAACAGGAGCACCGTGAAGTAGTACATCACCGCCGGGATGAAGGCGACCTTGATGATGGTCAGGTAGCTGGTGTTGGTGAACTCGGCCATCAGGAAGGCCCCGGCCCCCATGATCGGCGGCATCAGCTGGCCGCCGGTGGAGGCCGCCGCCTCGATGGCCCCGGCCACGTGGGGGCGATAGCCCACCTTCTTCATCATGGGGATGGTGAAGCTGCCGGTGGCCACCACGTTGCCCACCGCCGAGCCGGAGACCGAGCCCAGGAAACCGCTGGCGATGACGCTGGTCTTGGCCGGCCCGCCACTGAAGCGCCCGGTGAGGGCGTGGGCCAGCTCGATGAAGAAGGTGCCGCCGCCGGAGGATTCCAGGAAGGCGCCAAAGAGCACGAAGACGAAGACAAAGGTGGCCGCCACCGCCAGGGGCAGGCCGAAGACGCCCTCGGTGGTCAGCCACAGGGTGGTGGCGATGCGCTCCAGGCTGTAGCCCTTGTGGGCGAACAACTCGGGCATGATGGGGCCGTACATGGCGAAAAGGATCGAGGCGGCGCAGATGCCGGTCATGACCAGACCGATGACCCGGCGGCAGGCTTCCATCACCAGCAGAATGCCCACCAGGCTAACCAGGTAGTCACGGTAGAGCCAATCTCCCTGGCGCTCGAAGATTTCCTGTAGATCGTAGACGATGTAGAAGCACACCGCCATGGAGACCGCCACCAGGCCGAGGTCCAGGGCCAGCCAGAGGTTGAGGCGGTCCTTCCTGGCCTTGGCGAAGGGTGGGCGCAGCAGGAAGGTGAGCGCCAGGATGGCGCCCAGGTGCACCGAGCGTTGGACCATGGCCGGCAGGGCGGTGAGCCCGGCGGTGTAGAGCTGGAACAGGCTCAGGGCCACCCCGAGGAAGGCCACGGTCTTGGCGATGGTCGCCACCACGGTCGGATTGGCCCCCGGCGGACCGAAAGCGGTGTTGCTCGCTGGTTGGGTCATGTTTTCACTCCCGCTTGGGACAAGGCATTAGGGGGCGCCAGCCGCGCAGACGCCAGGGCAGCCAGCCCAGGACCGGGGCCGAGACCTCCACCGCCTGGCCGGGGACCAGGGCCGAGAGGTTCACCGCCTGGTCGCGCCAGAGGATGGTGTGATCCACGCCGGGGCTGCCCACCCGCAGCACGAAGGCCCGGCCCAGGGGCCAGTGCATGCCTTCGATGACCTGATGGGTCCCGCGCCCGGTCAGTCGGCCCCGGCCGGGCAGTTCGCCCATGCCGGCCCCGAACATCACCAGGCGCTCTTCCTCCACAAAGATGCTCCCCGTGGGGTCCACGCTGTGCTCTTCCCAGATCGGGGCCTTGTCCACCGAGTGCCAGTAGCGCAGGGTGAAGCGCTCGCCGGGCTGCAGGGGCAGCTCCAGCAAGGGGGTGGCCCCGTTCAGCGGGGTCAGGCGCAGGACCGGCCCGCCGGGCATGAACCAGGCGGCCAGGAAAGCTCCGGCGGCCAGGACCAGCCCGGCCAGCGCCAGCGGCGCCGACCGGGCCGACCTGGTCCGGGTCATGCTACTTGGCCTTGGGCATCAGCTTGTCCGGCACGGCGACGCCCTTTTCCTTCAGGTACTTGATGGCCCCGGGGTGCAGGGGGATGGGGGATTTGCTCACCGCGTTCTCGAGGGTGGAGAACTTGGCGTAGGGGTGGATCTTCTGCAGATAGGCGTTCTGCTCGTAGAAGGCCTTGGTCAGGTCGTAGACCAGGTCCTCGGGCTGGGTGCTCTGGACGATGACCACGTTCCAGACGCTGATGGTGGGGGCCGGCTGGTCCACCCCGCGATAGGCTCCGGCCTCCATGGTCCAGGGGGCGTAGAAGCCGTGGGCGTCGGTGACCTTCTTCTGCTGCTCGGGGGTGAAGGGGATCATCTCGATGTCGTGGGTGGTGGCCAGGTCCATGATGGAGCTGGTGCCCGGGGCCACGACCCAGATGCCGGCGTCGATGGTGCGGTCGCGCAGGGCGTTGGCGGTCTCGTTGAAGGACAGACGGCGCACGTCGAAGCTGTCCAGGGGCACGCCCACCGCCTTGAGCACCAGCTCGGCCATGAAGGCGGTGCCCGAGCCCGGCGCGCCGATGCTGACCTTCTTGCCCTTGAAGTCGGTGACGTTCTTGATGCCCGAGCCCTTCAAGGTGACCACGTGCAGCACGTTGGGGTACATGGCGGCCATGGACAGGATCTTCTGGGGCTTGCCCTGGAAAGAGCCCTCGGCCTGATAGGCCTGGTAGGCCACGTCGCCCATGATCAGGCCGATGATGGTCTCGCCCTTGTGGGCCAGCTTCACGTTCTCCACGCTGGCGCCGGTCACCTCGGCCACGGCCTTGACCCCAGGCACGAACTTGGACCAGATCTCGGCCATGCCGCCGCCATAGGGGTAATAGACGCCGCCGGTGCCGCCGGTGCCGATGGAGATGAAGTTGGTCTTGGCCTGGGCCAAGGCGCCCATGCCCAGCGCCAGGACTGCCGTCAGGGCCAGAATGATGGTTGCTTTGCGCATCGCGTTTCCCTCCCTCGTGGCTGGGGGCCGGTGGATCCGGCCCCGGGACTATTCGCTGACCGTCTTGACGATCAAGTTGATTTCGGCCGGCTTTTCGGTCAGGCCCTTGACCGGATAGACGAAGCTGACGCTCGTGCCCGGATCCACCAGGCCCTTCTTGACCACGGGCGGGATCAGGCCGCCCACGGCCTTGCCGTTGTCCAGGAAGATGTTGACCCGATAGCGCTGGGGCTGGCTGGTGGTGTTCTTGAGCGCGATCTTGAAGTGCAGGGAGGGTGTTTTCTGGAAATCGCCCAGGTAGCACTGGAAGCTTTCCAGTTGGGCCTCGGGGGCGACCTGGGTGCTGAGTTTGTCCGGGGCGACGCACTCCATCATTTGCGGTCCGGCCTTGGCCTCCGCTGCCGCGGGCTTGGCCCCCGCGCCTGGGTCATTCATGCCCGCGCATCCCGCCGATGCCATCAGCGCGCAGGCCGCAATCCCCCCGAGTAACCAGTTTCTTGCTCGCATGCTGCCTCCTCCTGACAGGTTCCGGCGTGGCCCCGCGCCCCCCCAGGAGGGCTGGCGATCGCGGCGACCCGCCTCGGTTTCTTCAGGACCTTCCCTCGCCAGTCTGGTCCCCGCCGCGCGGGCCGGGACCCGTGATGCCCATTTCCTGATAGCGTCTCCAGAGCTGCTCCAGGTCGCCCTCGATGAGTTGGCGGGCCAACTGGGGCTGCTTGGCGCGGATGGCCAGGACCACGCGGCGGTGGAAATCCAGCACCGCCCGGCTGGTCTCGATGTTCAGGTTCCCCCGCAGGCTGTCCACCAGCAGATGGAGCACCGTCTCGCACAGCGCCGCCAGCAGGGGGTTGCCGGTCATCACCGCCAGGCGGCGGTGGAACTCCAGGTTGAGCTCGCGCAGGGACTCGGAGTCGTCCTGGGCCCGCTCGCACTGCTCCAGGATCTCCTCCAGCTCGGCCACCTGCTCCGGCCCGGCCTGGCTGGCCACCTGGGCCGCGGCCGGCGGCTCCAGCATCAGGCGCAGCTCGAACAGGTGGTCCAGGCTGATGGTCCCGCCTTCCAGGAGGTTGGTGATGGCCCCGCTCAGGGGCTTGTCATAGGCCGCGGCCACGAAGGTGCCGCCGCCGGCCCCTTTCTGCACCCGCAGGATGCCCGACATCTCCAGGGTGCGGATGGCCTCGCGCACCACCACCCGGGAGACCCCGAACTGTTCGGCCAGATCGCGTTCGGAGGGCAGGCGCTCACCCAGGGAAAGCACGCCCGACAACACCCGCTGCCGAATGGTTTGCGCCACCTGTTCGTAGGCTTTTTTCCGTTTGATGGCGCTAAACTTGGGTGCCGCGGCAACCACGGGCTCCTCCGACGGGCGATTGCTGTCTCTGGGGATTGGGGCGGTGGTCTAAGGTCAGACCATGGCTACAATGCGGCTATGATGCCAAGTTTCCAGCCGGGCTGTCAAGCAGGTAACCGCGCCGCGCGCCCAACCCGGGGTGGCCAGGACTCAATCGGCCAACTGGCAACCCAGGATCTTTTGCATGCGGACCAGGCTGCAGGCATGGGCCTGGGGGTCGAAGTCGGCCACCGCCCGGCGATGCACCACCACCTGATAGTCGCGGTCGCGCAGGTCCGAGGCGGTCTCCATCACGCAGATGGAGGTGCAGACCCCGGCCAGGTGGACCTCCTTCACCCCGGCACGGCGCAGGACGTCTTCCAGCCCGGTGCCGAACAGCGCGCTGTAGCGGTGCTTGCGCACCAGGTGCTCGCCGGGGGCGGGGGCGAAGCCGGGCAGCAGCTCGGCCCCCGGGGTGCCGGTCACGCAGTGGGGCGGAAAGAGCTGGAACTCCAGATCGTCCGGGGCGTGGCTGTCGGCCACCAAGACGATCAGCGAGCCCGCGCGGCGGTGGTCCGCCAACAGCTCCCGCGCCGGGGCCACCACTCCGGCCGCCTGGTCGCCGCAATACAGCGCGCCGCCGGGGTCCAGGAAGTCGTGCAGCATGTCGATCACCAACAAGGCCTTTTCCGGCATGTTCCTGCCTCCAGCGTCCAGGGCGGCTTGGTCCGGCGCCATGATCGCACCATTCCGCCACGTCTGTCCACCCCGGCGAAGGCCCTGGCATGACGCGGAAAAGTCGGTGGACAATTGTGTGATATCGTCGCTCTGAGTATAGTTTAGGAATGCATCAACCAGGCCGGACCGCCCCCCGGCCCACCGCGATCGGCTGCGAGGCAGGCCTGGCATGACCAAATCCAATCATCGCGACGCCCTGGACGCCGGGTCCGACCTCCCCCAGGGCCGTCCCCGCCGCCTCTGGGGCGCCACCCTCCCCTGCCTGATCCTGGCCCTGACCGTGATCGCGGCCAGCGCGGCGATGGTCTGGCGGCAGCACAGCCTGCACCAGGAGGAGATCAGCGCCCGGCTCCAATCCCTCCTGGACTCCGGCCAGGCCGAGATCGAGGCCTGGACCGCCGCCCGCCTGGGGCGGCTCCTGGCCTGGGCGGCGGATCCGGCGGTGGTGGCCCTGGCCCAGGCCCCGGCCGCCTCCCGGGACGGCCGCCCCCCGGTCTTCCCCGGCCTGGAGGCCGCGCGGGCCGCCTTCCCCGATCTGATCGGCGCGGCCCTGGTCTCGCGCCAGCACCGCAACCTGGCGGCCATGGACCCGAAAAGCCTGGGCCAGGTGAACTTTCTGGCCGGCCAGGGCGGCTCCCTGGGCCAGGTGTTCGCCGGCCAGACCCTGGTCCTCCCGCAGAGCACGGCCGCGGCGATGGAAAGCCCGCGCGTCAAGGAAGCCCGCCTGGTCCTGTCCGCCCCGGTGGACGATGGATCGGGCCGGATCATCGCCGCGTTGGTCATGCAGAGCGATCCCCAGGCCAGCGAGCACGGCCTGCTGGGCTTCTGGGGCCAGGGGCGGAGCGAGGGTCTGCTGGCCTTTGACCAACAGGGCCGGATCGTCGCCCAGTCCAGCCCCGGCCTGGTGCGGGACCCGTCCCGGACCAGCCTGCCCCCCGCCCTGGCGGCCGCCCTCCGGCAAGGCGGGCTGGGTCGGGACGACCTGGGAGGCCAGGAGCTCCTGGCCATGGGCCGCTGGCTGCCCGGGGCCAACCTGGGGCTGGCGGTGGGGTTGAACCCCGCCCAGGCCGGACGCCCCCTGACCGCCGCCATCCCGGTGGCCGTCGGTGGGGTCGCCCTGATCCTGGGCGTGATCCTGCTGGTCTGGCTCTGGCTACAGCGCTGCCTGCGCCAGGCCGACCAGCGCCAGCGCATGCTGGACCAGGCCGGCCAACTGCTCACCCGGGAGGTGGACCGCTGCCGCCTGGCCGAGGAGGCCCTGACCTCCAGCCAGCGCCGCTACCAGACCCTGCTGGACAACGCCAACGAAATGCTCATCGCCGCCGACATCCAACCCGGGCAAGGCCCCGGCGGCATCGTGGAGGTCAACCAGGCCGCCTGCCGCGTCCTGGGCTATGGCCGCGAGGAGTTGATCGGCCGGCGGGCCATGAGCCTGTTCCAGCCCCTGACCGATTTCAGCCTGCCCCTGGCCCGGCTCTGGGCCGAGGGCTCGCTGGTCATCGAAACCCAGGTGCTGACCCGGGACGGCGGGCTGGTGCCGGTGGAGGCCAGACTGCACCTGATGGACCTGGAGGGTCGTCAGGTGGTGATGGCCCAGCTGCGCGACCTCAGCGAGCGGCTGCGGGCCCAGCGCCAGCTGCGCGAGCGGGAAGCCCGGCTGCAGGCCATCGTCGACGGTTTCGAGGGCTTCGTCTACATCTGCTCGGCCGACAACCGCCTGGAGTTCGTCAACGAGCGGCTGCGCCGCCACCTGGGGCGCGACCCGGCCGGCGAGCTTTGCCACCAGGTGGTGCACGGCAGCCCGTCCCCCTGCCGCTGGTGCGCCGACGGCACCGTACTGGGCGGGCGGACGGTGCGGGAGGAGATCTTCAACCGCAACGACCAGCGCTGGTACTACTCGGTGCTCTCGCCCCTGGTCCATCCCGACGGCCGGGTATCCAAGCACGGCATGATGCTGGACATCACCGCCCGCGAGCAGGCCCGGCGCGACCTGGCCGCCCAGGAGGAGCTCCTGCGCTCGGTGCTCGGCTCCCTGCCCGCCCACATCGCGGTGCTCAATCCCGCCGGGTTCATCATCGCCGTCAACCAGGCCTGGGAGGATTTCGGCCGGGCCGCCGGGGTGGACGCCAGCCAGGTGGGGGTGGGGGTCAATTATCTCCAGGTGGTGGAGCGGGCCGCCATCGCCGGAGACCAGAGCGCCGCCCAGGCCCTGGCCGGGCTGCGCTCGGTCCTGGACGGCCGCCAGACCTCGTTCCAGATGCAATACCCCTGCCACGAACCCGGCGGGGACCACCATTGGCACCTGATGACCGCCTCCCCCCTGGGACGGCCCCAGGGCGGGGTGGTCATATCGCACCTGGAGGTCACCGAGCGGGTGGAGGCCGAGCAGGCGGTGCGCGAGAGCCAGGCCCGCTACCGCAGCCTGGTGGACGAGCTGCCCCTGGCGGTGGCCATCGTGCAACAGGGGCGCGTCGTCTTCGTCAACCCCCAGGCCGGGGGCGTCTTCGGCCTTGACGACGCCACCGCCCTGCTGGGGGCCGATCCCCTGGTTTACGTCGCGGAGCTGGACCGGGAGCGGGTGGCGGAGCTGATCGACGACCTGGCCCGGGCCGGGGCCGCCCCCCGACACCTGGAGGCATTGCTGCGCCGGGCGGACGGCGGCCTCTTCCCGGCCGAGGTTCACGGCGTGCACCTGACCTTCGGCGGCCAGCCAGCCACCCAATTCGTGATCAGCGACATCACCGAGCGCCGCCAGGCCCAGGAGACCATCGCCGGCCTGGCCCGCTTCCCGGAGGAAAACCCCAGCCCGGTGCTGCGGGTGACCAACCAGGGGAAGATGCTCTACGCCAACCCCGCCGCCCGACCGCTGCTGGAGGCCTGGGGCCGCCAGGTGGGCGAACTGGTGCCCGAATCCTGGCTGCCGGCCCTGGAGACCGCCATCGCCCAGGGCCGGACCCAGCACCACGAGGTCCTGATCAACGACCGGCACCTGGTCTTCATGCTGACCCCGGCCCCGGAAGCGGGCTACCTGAACCTCTACGGCATGGACATCACCACGACCCGGCGCTACGAACAGCGCCTGGCGGCCAGCGAGGCCAACTACCAGGCGGTGTTCAACGCCGTGGGCGACGCCATCTTCATCCACGACGCTAGCAACGGAGCCATCCTGGATGTCAACCAGGCCGCGGTGGATCTCTACGGCTATTCCCCCATGGAGGCGCGCAAGCTGGACGTGGGCGGCCTCAGCGCCGGGCCGCCCTATTATGGCCAGGAGCAGGCCCTGGAGAAGATCATGCGGGCGGTGGCCGGCCAGCCCCAGGTCTTCGAGTGGCAGGCCCGCAAGAAGGACGGCAGCCTGTTCTGGGCCGAGATCAGCCTGAAACGGGCCATCATCGGCGGCAACGACCGCCTGCTGGCCCTGGTGCGCGACGTCAGCGAGCGCCGCCAGGCCCAGGAGCAGATCCAGCTGTTGGCCAAGGTCTTCGAGAACACCATCGAGGGCATCACCGTCACCGACACCCGGGGGACCATCCAGATGGTCAACCCGGGCTTCAGCCACATCACCGGCTACGCGGCCGAGGAGGTGGTGGGCCGCAATCCCCGGATGCTGAAAAGCGACCGGCACGACGCCGAGTTCTACGCCGCCATGTGGAGCGACATCGTGGAGAAGGGCCACTGGAGCGGGGAGATCTGGAACCGTCGCAAGAGCGGCGAGGCCTACCCGGAGTGGCTGACCATCAACGTCATCAAGGACGCCCAGGGCGAGCCCAGCCACTACGTGGCCCTGTTCCACGACATCACCGAGATCAAGCGCAGCGAGGAGAAGATCAAGCACCAGGCCTATCACGACGCCCTGACCGGCCTGCCCAACCGTCAGCTGTTCAACGACCGCCTGGAGGTGGCCCTGGCCCGGGCCACGCGCAACCGGGAAAGCCTGGCCATCCTGTTCCTGGACCTGGACCATTTCAAGACCATCAACGACAGCCTGGGCCACGCGGTGGGCGACCTGCTGTTGCAGGAGGTGGCCCAGCGCCTGCAGGCCTCGGTGCGCCAGGAGGACACCGTCAGCCGCCTGGGCGGCGACGAGTTCATCATCATCCTGCCCGAGCTGGCCGGGGCCGACCAGGCGGCGGCCGCGGCCGGGCGCGTCATCGAGGCCCTGGAGAAGCCTTTCCACCTGCGCGGCCACGACCTCTACGTCACCTGCAGCATCGGCATCACCCTCCACCCCAACGACGGGGCGGACCTGGAGACCCTGGTCAAGAACGCGGACATGGCCATGTACCGGGCCAAGGAGCAGGGGCGCAACACCTATCGCCTGTTCACCCCGGCCATGAACCAGAGGGCGCGACGACGCCAGGAGCTATTAACCGCCCTGCGCCAGGCGGTGGAGCGCCAGGAGTTCAGGGTCTTCTACCAGCCCCAGGTGGACCTGGGCAGCGGCCGGGTGGCGGGGATGGAGGCCCTGGTGCGCTGGCAGCCGCCCCAGGGAGACCTGGTCCCGCCGGGCCAGTTCATTCCCCTGGCCGAGGACACCGGCCTGATCGTTCCCATCGGCCTCATGGTGCTGGAGACGGCCTGCCGCCAGACCGCGGCCTGGGTCCGCTCCGGCCAGGGCCGCCCGCGCCTGGCGGTGAACCTCTCCGCCCGCCAGTTCAGCCAGCCCGACCTGGTGGAGCAGGTGGTCCGGGTCTTGGCCGAGACCGGGCTGGACCCCGAGCTGCTGGAGCTGGAGATCACCGAGAGCACCGCCATGGCCAACCTGGACGCCACCAGCGAGACCCTCCGGCGCCTGCACGCCCAGGGCCTGAGCCTTTCGCTGGACGACTTCGGCACCGGTTATTCCTCCCTGAGCTACCTGCGGCGTTTCGCCATCGACGGGCTGAAGATCGACCGCTCCTTCATCCGGGACCTGGCCAGCGACTCCGGCGAGGCGGCCATCACCCAGACCATCATCGCCATGGGCCACAACCTGCGCCTGAAGGTGATCGCCGAGGGGGTGGAGACCAGGGAGCAGTTGGAGTTCCTGCGCGCCCTGGGCTGCGACTACGGCCAGGGCTACCTGTTCAGCCCGCCGCTCAGCGCCGAGGACATGACCCGCCTGTTGCGGGCCGGCGACCGCCTGTCGCCGGCCTAGCCGCGACCACCGGCGCGCCACCAGAAACAGGGCGCGGCCCGCCCCGTCGGGGTGGGCCGCGCCCCTATGCGTTCGCGCGTCGCCGCCAGCCCGGGGTCGCCCCCGGACCAGCGACCATGATCAGAAGTCCGTCGCCTCGTCGTTGAAGGGAATCAGCTCCTGGGCCTTGCGCCGCTGCTCCAGGACGGGCTCGGCGCCGATCTCCCGCGCCGGGGCCGGCGGCGCGTCGACCGCGGGCCGGGCCTGGCCGCCGTTGCCGCGCTGGTCCGCCCCGCCCACCAGGGTCACCAGGTCGGCCACGAAGTCCTGCATGACCATGGCCTGGCTGGTGAGCTCCTCCGAGGCGGCGGCCGACTGCTCGGCGTTGGCCGCGTTGAGCTGGGTCACCTTGTCCATGTCCAGGGCGGCGCGGTTGACCTGCTCGATGCCCTGGGCCTGCTCGCTGCTGGCGGCGGCGATCTCGGCCACCAGGCTGCCCACCTTGGCCGCGTTGCTGGCCACCTCGCCGAAGGCCTGGTTGCTGCGCCCCACCAGCTCGGTGCCCAGCCTGGTCTTGGCGATGGTGGTCTCGATCAGCACCGCGGTGTTCTTGGCCGCCTCGGCCGCGCGCATGGCCAGGTTGCGGACCTCCTCGGCCACCACCGCGAAGCCAGCCCCGGCCTCGCCGGCCCGGGCCGCCTCCACCGCCGCGTTCAAGGCCAGCAGGTTGGTCTGGAAGGCGATCTCGTCGATGGTCTTGATGATCTTGGCGGTCTCGCCGCCGGCCCGGTGGATGGCGTCCATGGCCTGGCTCAGCTCGGTCATGGCCTGGTTGGCCCGCTCCACCAAGCCGCCGGCGCTGCGCGTCTCGGCGTCGGCCTGGCCGGCGTTGTCGGCGTTCTGGCGGGTCATGGAGGCCATCTCCTCCAGGGCGGCGGTGGTCTCCTCCAGGCTGGCCGCCTGCTGCGAGGCTCCGGAGGCCAGGGCCTGGCTGGCGTTCTTGACCTGCATGGCGGCCGAGGCCACCTGGTCGGAGCCCTGGGCCAGGCCGTCGATGACCCGGTTCAGGGGCCGGGTGATGGACAGGCTGAGCAGCACCCCCAGGGCCAGGGCCACCAGCACCCCCAGCAAGCTGACCCCCAGGGAGATCAGGGTCGCCCGCTGGCTGGCCGCGTCGGACTGGTTGACCGCGTCGCTGGTCTCCTTCAGGTTGAATTCCACCAGGCGATCCACCAGTTGCATCACCGGCTGGGTCCTGGTCACCACCAGATCCGCCGATTCGTTCATCTTGGCGTAGGCCTGGCGGGCCTTGTCCGCCTCCTTGAGGATGGCGGCGAAGGCGCGGAACATCTTCTCGGCCGCCGGCGCCACCTTGGTCTGATAGATCAGCTTGGCTTCGGCCTCGCCGCCCTCGTTCATGGCGTCCTTGATGTCCTTCACCGCCTTGTGGAAGTTCTCGTGCTCGGGCTTGATCAGGCCCAGCAGCTTGGTGACCATCTCGTTCTTGGACTTGAAGGTGTTGAGCCAGATCCCGAAAGGCGTGATGTTGGGATCGCCGCCGCCGGCGGAGTCGACGCCGGTCAACAACAGGCTGCCGGTGTCGGCCATCAACTTGTAAAGGTCGCCCCGAAAGGATTCCAGGCGCTCCAGCAAGGCCACCGGGTTGAGGATTTGAGTCTGCACCAACTGGTGGGAATGGTCCAGGAACTGCTGGTTGATCTCCAGGGCCTCCTTGAGCGGGGTGGCCAGTTGCAGCCAGACGCCGTCTTCCTCCCCGGTGCGCGGAAAGGCGGCGAAGGCCTCCAGCTCCTTGGTGAAATCCCGCCGCGCCGTATCCAGCCTGGTGTGTTGGGCCTGGCGCTCGTTCTCGTCCGCCTCGGGGTTGAGCAGGGTGCGCTGGGCCACCCGCATCGCCTGCAAGGCTTTTTGAGCGCTCATCAGGTGGGTCACCGCCGGGGTGACCTCCTTGCCGAGGAAGTTGATGCGACCTCCCAGGTCGCGGGAATTGAACCATCCCACCAACCCCACCACCAATGTGAGCAGGGCCACCAGGACGAAACCACCGATCAGCTTGACACTTAACTTGATGTTCCTCATCTTTCGCTGGTCCTCCATCAACCTAGGGGCGTAGTCTCAGGTGAGCACCAGGGCGATCGTCGCCTCTAATCACTGAGAATGTCCAGGAGATTTAACCCGATTTTGGAAATTTCTCAACACCTCCGCGATGATCGCCCCCGCTTCCTGGCGGGCGATCAGCAGCCGGGGGCGCAGGAGATGGCCCTTGACCAATGACTGGGGCAGGCTATCCGGCAGTACGCAAACCGTCGGCAGACCGGTCATCAGCTCCCGCATGGCCACCAGGCGATCCAGGTACACGCCGTTGGGCGGCCATAACAAAAGGTGGAATTCCTCGGGCCGGGGCCGGCCCAGCCGATCGGCCAGGGCCTCCAGGGTGGCGTGGTGCTCGACCGCGCCCACCCTCCACTGTTGCCGGATCAGCGGCAACAATGCCGCGCCTGGTTCGGGATCCGTGGTCGGCGGCAGGAACACGACTAGATCCATGGTGCTGCGCTCCCATTGATTAAGGGTTTCCACCCCAGCGTTAGCAAGCCCCGTGCCGCCATCCGGGGCCGCCAACCCGGCGAAACCAGGGGTCTGCCGGCCCGCTGGTGGCCACCGGGCGACCCTGGTGTCTCGTTCGACGTTACGCTTGTCCCGCCCGGCAGGACGCGAGGGTTGGCGGGATGGCCCCCGGGGCGGGGCGGGGTATTGCCAATGCCGGGGCTTGAGGTATGCTAAGGTGCTTGAGTTCCGGCGCCCGGCACGGTTTGCCAAAGCGCCCATCCCTCCCAACGGGCGCCGCCGTCGACCGCCGGCGCTGGACGAGGCAAACGAACCCCATGAAAACCCCCGCAGTCCTGGCCATGATGTGCCTGCTGTGCGCGACCCCGGCGTGGGCCGCGGCCAATGACGCCCTGACCACCCCCGAGCACAAGGCGGCCTACGCCCTGGGTCTGCGGGTGGGCGCCGACCTGCGCGACAAGGAAGCCGCCATCTCGCCGGAATTCTTCTCCCAGGGCTTCAAGGACGGTCTGGAGGGCGCCAAGCCCAGGCTCAGCGAGGAGGAGCAGCGCCAGGCCCTGACCGAGTTCTCCCGCCAGATGCAGGCCAAGCAATTGGCCAAGCTCAAGGAGCTGAGCGAAAAGAACCTAGCCGAGGGTCAGGCCTTCCTGAAGGCCAACCAGGCCAAGCCGGAGGTGAAGACCACCGCCAGCGGCCTGCAATACAAGGTCCTGGCCTCCGGCAAGGGCAAGAGCCCCAAGGCCAGCGACACCGTGACCGTCAACTACCGCGGTCGGCTCATCGACGGCGCCGTCTTCGACGACTCCTATCAGCGCGGCCAGCCCTCCACCTTCGACCTGAGCGGCATCATCCGCGGCTGGCAGGAGGCCTTGCAGCTGATGAAGGAGGGCGACCGCTGGGAGCTCTACATCCCCTCCGACCTGGCCTTCGGCCCCCAGGGCGCCGGACCCCAGATCGGACCCAACGCCACCCTGGTCTTCGAGGTGGAGTTGATCAAGGTCGAGCCCAAGTCCGACCAGGCCCCGGCCGCCCCGGCCAAGGACGCCAAGCCGGCGGCCAAATCCGCCCCCAAGGAGGGCAAGTCCAGCAAGTGAACCGGCCGGGCCTCGCCCCCGGCCGCCCCTGTCGCCCTGGGCCGGGACCTGGACGGCCGTATGCAGCAGGGAGTCGAGCATGCACAACGACGTTGGGACCCGCATCAAGCGCTATCGTGAGAAACAAGGCCTGGGCCTGGACGATCTGGCCCAGCGCACCGGCTTGGACCAGGCCTTCCTGACCGCCGTGGAGCAGGAGGGGCTCTACCCCTCCCTGGGCCCCCTGCTCAAGATCGCCCGCGCCCTGGGCACCCGCCTGGGCACCTTCCTGGACGACCGGGTCAGCGCCGACCCCCTGATCGTCAAGGCCGCCGAGCGCAGCGAACAACTCATCACCCACAAGGGCAAGGACAAGCCCGAGGACCTGCGCTTCTACTCCCTGGGCCTGGGCAAGAGCGACCGGCACATGGAGCCCTTCTACGTGCAGGTGCTGCCCGAGTCCGGCCGCGAGAAAACCCTCTCCTCCCACGAGGGCGAGGAGTTCATCGTGGTCATCTCCGGCCGGATCGAGCTGGTCTACGGCCAGCAGACCAGCATCCTGGGTCCGGGCGACAGCCTCTACTACAACTCGGTGGTGCCCCACCACCTGGGCTGCCACGGCGAGGAGCCGGCCGAGATCTACGCCGTGCTCTACATCCCGGAATAGCCGGATCTCCGGCCTTCATCCGTCAAACCGATTGGCGACCCGGCCCCGTCCCCGGCCCTCCCCGAGCGCCCGGGACGGACGCGCCGGCCCCCATCCGGCGAGAGGTGTGGACATGACCAGCCAAACCCAAATCCGCGAGCTCACCCTGGGCCAGATCCTGGACCAGGCCATCGCCGAACATCCCGACAACCTGGCCGTGGCCTACGTGGACCGCGGCCTGCGCCTTTCCTATCGCGAATTCGGCCAGGTGGTGGACCAGTTGGCCCAGGGCCTGATGGCCCTGGGCGTGGCCAAGGGCGAGAAGGTCGCCATCTGGGCCACCAACGTGCCCTACTGGGTGGCCCTGCAATTCGCCACCGCCAAGATCGGCGCCATCCTGCTCACGGTCAACACCCACTACAAGACCGCCGAGCTGGAATACCTGCTCCAGCAGTCGGACGCCGAGAACATCGTCCTCATCGACGGTTTCCGCGACACCGACTACGTGCGGACCCTCTATGAACTGGTGCCCGAACTCAGGACCCAGGAGCGCGGCCATCTGTCCAGCAAGCGCTTCCCCCGCCTGAAGCGGGTCATCTTCCTGGGCCAGGAGAAGCACCGGGGCATGTACTCCATTCCCGAGCTCCTCTCCCTGGCCGCCATGACCAGCCAGGCCGACTACGCCGCCCGCCAGGCCCAGCTTTCCTGCCACGACGTGGTGAACATGCAGTACACCTCCGGGACCACCGGGTTTCCCAAGGGCGTGATGCTCTCCCACCACAACATCGGCAACAACGGCTACTTCATCGGCGATTGCCAACGCCTGGGGCCCGACGACCGCATCTGCCTGCCGGTGCCCCTGTTCCACTGCTTCGGCTGCGTGCTGGGGGTGATGGCCGCCATCAACCACCACTCCGGCCTGGTGATCCTGGAGGAGTTCGACCCGGTGCAGGTCATGACTTCCATCGAGGAGGAGCGCTGCACCGCCCTCTACGGCGTGCCCACCATGTTCATCGCGGTGCTGGAGCACAAGCTCTTCCCCAAGTTCGACTTCTCCAGCCTGCGCACCGGCATCATGGCCGGCTCCCCCTGCCCGGTGCGGGTCATGGAACAGGCCATCGAGCGCATGAACCTCGCCGAGATCACCATCGCCTACGGCCTGACCGAGAACAGCCCGGTCATGACCCAGACCCGGCCCGAGGACGACATTGTCCGCCGCACCCAGAGCGTGGGCCGCGCCCTGCCCGGCATCGAGGTGCGGGTGGTGGACGTGGAGACCAACCAGGTGGCCCCCCCCGGGGTCCAGGGCGAGGTCTGCTGCCGCGGCTACAGCGTCATGAAGGGCTACTACAAGATGCCCGAGGCCACCGCCGCCGCCATCGACGCCCAGGGCTGGCTGCACTCCGGCGACCTGGGGGTGATGGACGCCGACGGCTACCTGGCCATCACCGGTAGGCACAAGGACATGATCATCCGGGGCGGCGAGAACGTCTATCCCCGCGAGATCGAGGAGTTCCTTTATCGCCTGGAGGGCGTCAGCGACGTCCAGGTGGTGGGCGTGCCCAGCCAGAAATACGGCGAGGAGGTCGGGGCCTTCATCATCCTCAAGCCCGGCTACGCCTACACCCCCGAGGACGTGCGCGACTTCTGCCGCGGCCAGATCAGCCGCTACAAGATCCCCCGCTACGTCACCTTCGTCGAAGGCTACCCCCTCACCGCCAGCGGCAAGATCCAGAAATACAAGCTGCGCGAACAGGCCGCCGAGCTGTTCCCCGAGGCCTGAGGCGGGAGGGGGGGAAGAGTAATCGGGGGGACCCTTTTTGCTGCGCAAAAATGGTCCCCCCGCACCCCCTCCGAAAAAGGCTGGCGAAAGGGCTGCGCCCTTTCGCCCCGGGGGTGGGTCGAACCTGGCCTCGCTCACCACCGGCTGTTGTTGGGCAAAAGGAAATAGGGTCATTGCGAGGAGCGCGGCGACGAAGCAATCTCCCGAATTTGCATCTTGCCAACCACGTGTAGCCTCGCCCGCTCCAAGAACATACAACAATGGAGTCATTGCGAGGAGCGCCAGCGACGAAGCAATCTCCCGAATTCATGTCCTTCCAGTCCGGGCAACACCATGGCCGCTCCCGACGGCGGCCATCGGCCGTCCTAACGTCCCGGGAGGCGTATCGATCGCCGGTTCCGGGACTTGCGCGCCACGGCCGGCCAGTGTAATTTCCTCGGCACGCATCACGCACGCCGCGCACCGGATTATCGCCCAAGGGGAGTCATCATGACCCGGCCGGCCTTCGCCTGCCAACGCTGCAACCAATGCTGCACCGGAGAGGGCGGCATCCGCCTGCCCGAGGAGGGCGTGCCCGCCGCGGCCGCCATCCTGGGACTGACCCCGGAGCAGTTCAAGGCCCGCTATTGCCGCCCCGAGCGGGGCCAATGGGCCATCCGCTGCGGGGAGGACGGCCGCTGCGCCCTCCTGGGGCCGGAGGGCTGCCTGATCCACGCCGCCAAGCCCGACATCTGCCGGGCCTGGCCTTATTTTCCGGCCCTGCTCCAGGACCCCGGCGCCTTCAACGAAGCCAAGCTGATCTGCCCCGGCCTCGACCCCGAGGCCAGCCACCAGGAGTTCCTGGCCCAATACCGGCAGACCATCGCCAAGGAGGAAGACCCGTCGTGAGCCCGCTGACCGACATCCTCAGCAAGCTGCCCCCCGACGCCCAGCCCATCATCCAGGACGCCAACGGCCACCTGATGGTGCCCGACCGCCCGGCGGTGGGCTGCATCGAGGGCGACGGCACCGGACCGGAGATCTGGCGCGCCGCCCGCCTGATCCTGGACGCGGCGGTGGCCAAGGCCTACGGCGGACGCCGGACCATCGCCTGGGTGGAGTTGTTGGCCGGCGAGAAGGCCCTGGCCGCCAGCGGCGACATCCTGCCCGACTACACCGTGGACGCCATCGCCGACCTCAAGGTGGCCATCAAGGGCCCCCTGACCACCCCGGTGGGCGGCGGCTTCCGCTCCATCAACGTCACCCTGCGCCAGCGCCTGGACCTCTACTGCTGCGTGCGCCCGGTGCGCTACATTCCCGGAGTGCCCAGCCCGGTCCGCCATCCCGAACTAGTGGACATGGTGGTCTTCCGCGAGAACACCGAGGACGTCTACGCCGGCATCGAGTGGCCGGCCGGCTCGGACCAGGCCCGCAAGGTCATCGGCTTCCTGAACGGCGAGCTGGGCACGCGCATCGCGCCCGAGGCGGCCATCGGCATCAAGCCCATGAGCGCCTTTGGCAGCAAGCGCCTGATCCGCCGGGCCATCGACCACGCCCTGGCCCGGGGGCGGGCCAGCGTGACCCTGGTCCACAAGGGCAACATCCAGAAGTTCACCGAGGGCGCCTTCCGCGACTGGGGCTACGAGCTGGCCCGCCAGGAATACGCCGGCCGCCTGGTCACCGAGGACCAGCAGCCCGGCCCGGGCCAGGTGGTGATCAAGGACCGCATCGCCGACAACATGTTCCAGCAGGCCCTGCTGCGCCCCGAGGAGTTCGCGGTGCTGGCCCTGCCCAATCTCAACGGCGACTACATCTCCGACGCCCTGGCCGCCCAGGTGGGCGGGCTGGGCATGGCCCCCGGGGCCAACATCGGCGACGCCTGCGCCGTCTTCGAGGCCACCCACGGCTCGGCCCCCAAGTACGCCGGCCAGGACAAGGTCAACCCCTGCTCGGTGGTGCTCTCCGGGGCCATGCTCCTGGAGCACCTGGGCTGGGTGGAGGCCGCCGAGCTGATCGCCCCGGCCATCGGCCGCGCGGTGCGCGCCGGCCAGGTCACCTACGACCTGGCCCGCCAGATTCCCGGCTCCAGCGAGCTTTCCTGCTCGGCCTTCGCCCACAAGGTGGTGGAGATGCTGTGAGCCCGGTGCTACTATGCCAGAGGGGCCGACTGGGTTTTGCCCGGCCGGCTTTGGCGTAACCAAACCAAAGCCCAAAACCGCCCTGGGGTGACAAACCAATGGCCCTGCACGTGATCATCCCCGCCCGCTATGGCAGCAGCCGCTTCCCGGGCAAACCCCTGGTCAACATCAACGGCCGTCCCATGATCCAGCACGTCATGGACCGGGCCGGCCGGGCCGCCGGGGTGGCCTCGGTGACGGTGGCCACCGACGACCAGCGCATCGCCCAGGCGGTGGAGGCCTTTGGCGGCCGGGCGGTGATGACCGACAGCAATCTGCGCAGCGGCAGCGATCGCGCCGCGGCCGCCGCCCGCCTGCTCCGGGTGCCGCCAGCCGACCTGGTGGTCAACGTCCAGGGCGACCAGCCGCTCCTGCCGCCGGAGGTGATCAGCCTCACCGCCCAGCCCCTGCTCGACGACGCCACCCTGGGCATGTCCACCCCGGTGACCCCCATCACCCGCCCCGAGGAGATCGGCGACCCCAACCACGTCAAGGCGGTGCTCGACGCCCACGGCGACGCCCTGTACTTCTCGCGGGCGGCGGTGCCCCACTGCCGCGACGGCGGGCCCTGCCAGCACCTCAAGCACCTGGGGGTCTACATCTTCCGGGCCGCCTTCCTGGAGCTTTTCTCCCAGCTGCCCAGCGGACGGCTGGAGGAGATCGAGAAGCTGGAGCAACTCCGGGCCCTGGAGCACAACCAGCGCATCCGCTGCGTGGTGGTGCCCCACGACTCCCCGGAGGTGGACCGCCCCGAGGACGCCCAGCGGGTGGCCCAGATCCTGATCGAGGCGGGGCAGGACTGGTAGGGCCATGCCCCTGCCCTCCCCCCGCTCCGCCTTCTTCGGTCCGCAATACGTCTGGCTGCTCTGGCCCCTGGCCGCCGCCGCCCTGGCCTCCTGCCTGGCCGGTCTCCGGGTTCGGGGTCGCTCGGTCTGGCGGCCCTGGCCCTCCCGGGGGCCCCTGGGCCGCCTGGCCGACTGGCTCCTGATGGCGGGTCTGGGGGGGCTGGCCCTGGGCAGCCTGCTCTGGAACCTGCACCGCCTGGTGCCCTTTCTCTCCGGCGGCCTCTACGCCGATTTCGTCCTCGGCCTGGACCTGGCCGCCGGCCTGGCCCTGGCCGGGACCCTGCTCTGCGCCCTGGCCCGCAACCCCCGCCGGGCCGGTCCCTGGCTGCTGCTGGTCCTCACCCTGCTGACCCTGCTCAGTGGTCTTCTCCTGGAGGCCGGCCGCCTGGCCGCCCTGCGCCCCGACGGCGCCGGCTGGGAGCCCCTGGGCTGGCGGCTGAGCCAGTTCTGGGCCTGGGGCGGACCCTCGGACCGCGCCCTGCACTGGCTGTGGTGGGGGCACGTGGGCCTGGCCCTGACCGGGCTGGGCCTCTGGCCCTGGCTGGCCGGCGCGGGGACCAGGCGGCCCTGACCCGGCCATCATCGACTTTTCCGATACTATACACCGATAATTATCCATACTTTGTATTTGCCCCGCGGCGGCTTGTGCCCTATAGCCAAGTAAGCCCTTGGTTCGCGTTTTCTCTCTCACCAGCGAGGCAGCCTTGGCCCTGCGTCTGCGCATCCCCACCCACGGCCCCACCGGCTGGTTGTACCTGGTCCTGCGCCTGGGCCTGGGCCTGGTCTTCATCTACGCCGGCGCGGTCAAGCTGATGGAACCCCGGGCCTTCGCCCTGGTGCTGTCCCAATACGGCCTGGTGCCCTCGGCCTTGCTGGCCCCGGTCGCCCTCGGCCTGCCGGCCCTGGAGGTCCTGGCCGGGCTGGGCCTGTGCCTGGACCTGCGCGGCAGCCTGGGCATCATCACCGGCATGCTGCTGGTTTTCATGGTGGTGCTCTGGTTCGGGGTGCTGCGGGGCCTGGAAATCGATTGCGGCTGTTTCTCGGCCGAGGAGCAGGCCGGGCACGAGGGCCTGCGCGCGGCCCTGCGCCGCGATTTCTACATGCTGGCGGCGGCGGTCTATCTGTACATCCACCGTTGGCTCTCCCGAACCCGGCGGGAGGGCGGCGGTCCGTTGCGAAGTTCCATCATGCGTCCGGGCAAGGAGGAAATGTCGGGATGAAGAGGTTCGCTTTGGCGATGTTGCTGTTGGCCTTGACCACGGCCTGGGCCTGCCCGGCCTGGGCTCTGTTTGGCAGCGAGGAATTGGACAAAGAGAAGCTGGTGGTCACCTTTTACAACGAGGTGACCCGGGGCGGCTACAAAGTGGTGGACACCCCCACCCTGAAATCCTGGCTGGACGCGAAGAAGCCCATGCTGTTGCTGGACACCATGCCCTACGAGGACAGCTTCAAGAAGCAGCACCTACCCGGGGCCAAGCAGATGGAGTTCCCGATCCCGGAGATGACCGAGCTGGACGCGGCCAAGAAGGCGGAGTTCGAGAAGCTCCTGGGGCCGGACAAGAACGCCCTGATCGTGATCTACTGCGGCTTCCCCAAGTGCACCCGCAGCCACAACGGCGCGATGTGGGCGGTGAAGCTGGGCTACACGAACGTCTACCGCTACCCCGGCGGCATCAAGGCCTGGCTGGAATCCGACCTACCGGTGGGCAAGGTGCAGTAGCTTCACTTCCGGGACGCCCGTCCCGGGGAGTTGCCCGCCCGATTGGGGGGATGGGGTCCGGCCTTGGCCGGGCCCCATCTTTTTAACACACTGCGATGGAACAGGGGAAGACCGGGAGACTGCTTCGCTGGATCGGCAATGACAGATTGAGCATGGCCTCAACGTGAATTTTGGATCGCAAAAAAGGCCGGGCGGGGATAATCCCCTCCCCTGCGAACTCACTAAGAAGTTTCTGAATTTTCGAAGGGTTATGGTTTTGCCTCGCCCGTCTTGGCGCCAACCCGCGCGAGTCCCCCACGGGAGCGGATCACATCCGCTCATGGCCCAGCGCCACCCGACCCGTATCTGGCCGTCGCGGCACGCGACCCCGACCCGTCTATGGCTGTTGCGGCACGCAACTAGGAGCGGCGGACCAGGCCGGCCATGACCCCCAGGACGCGCAGGGGGCGGTCCGGGCCGACCAGGAGGGTGGGCACCGCCGGGTTGGCGGCCCGCAATTCCACGCCGTCCCTGACCGGATGGAAGTGCTTGAGGGTGACCTCGTCGTCGACGAGCACCGCCACCACCTCGCCGGGCCGGGCCTGGTCCTGGGAGCGGATGATGACCAGGTCGCCGTCCTGGATGTGGTCGCCTATCATGGACTCGCCCCGGACCTTGAGGGCGAAGAAGCGGCCGGAGCCGAAGAAGTCGGCCTCCAGGTCCAGGTGCTCCTCGGCCTCCTCCACCGCCAGGATCGGCGCGCCGGCGGCGATGCGCCCCAGCACCGGGATGCCGCGCGGGGGACCGATGACGTTCAGGGCGCGGGGCAGGCCGGGCTCCGAGCGCAAAAAGCCCTTTTTTTCCAGGGCCTTCATGTGGTCGTGGGCCGCTCGGGGCGAGCGGAAGCCAAAGCGGGCCGCCACCTCGCGCACGGTGGGGGGGTAGCCCTGCTCGTTGAGGAATTGCTGAATGAATTCCAAGACCTGGGCCTGGCGATCCGTCAGTCCGCGCGTCATCTTGCTTCTCCGGGTAAAGACATCCGTTTCATACTATACGTTGGTCTAGTCGGATGTCAAGCCGGAAAGCGAAAAACTCAACTGACGACGCGCTGGCGGCCCAGGACCGCGCTGATGCGGCTGGTGCAGGTCAGCAGGGGCTCCAGCACCCGGTCCAGAAGTTCCTGGCGGCCCTGACCCCGGCGCAACAGGGCCACGCTGACGGCGGCCTCCACCTGGCCGTCGCCGGCCACCACCGGCGCGCCCACCGCGAACAGCTCCGGCAGGTATTCGCCGTCCACCACCGCGTAGCCCTGCTCCCGCGCCTGGTCCCAGACCTCCGCCAGCTTCACCGCGCGGCTCTCCAGCCAGGCCTTGGCCGCCGGATCGACCAGGAGACGCTGGAGGACCTCGTGACGTTGCTGGTCGGGCAGAAAGGCGGTCAGCACCCGGCCGCTGGTGGAGTTGTAGACCGGCAGACGGCTGCCCACGCTGAGGTTGAGGCTCAGGATCTCGCGCTGGCTGAAGCGGGCCACCGAGATGATCTCCAGGCGGCCCTGGTCCAGGATGTTGAGGTTGACATGGCCGCCCACCTGGACGAACAGGGCCTCCAGGTGGGGCATGGCCGCCTCGCGCACCTCCAGGCCATCCAAGACCGCGTAGCCCAGGCGCAGGGCGGCCGGCCCCAGGCTGTAGGGTCCGCCCTTGAGGGGCTGGACCACGTAGCCCAGGCTGACCAGGGTGTTGAGCAGGCGGAAGGCGGTGGACTTGGGCAACTTCAGGTCCTGGGCCACCTCGGCCAGGGAAAGAGTGAAGCCGCGCTGGCCAAAGGTTTCCATGATCTTGAGGCCGCGCACCAGGGCGGTGACTGGGTTTTCCTGACGTGGCATGGCTAGGATGACGCTCCCCAAATTATCGGTTTCACTGTGCGGAATAGTATCCAGGCCGCGCGGGGGTGTCAACCACGACCGTGCCATGGCGCGCGGGCCGTCTCCCGCCGGAGACGACCCGCGGCCGGGGCGGAAGGCCTAGAAGTTCTCGAATTCATCGATCTCCCGAGCCGGTTCGGGGGCGGGCCGGCCCGCGGCGGGAGCCAGCCGGGGCGGCGGGGCGGCCACCTTGGCGGGGGGGCCGGCCGGGACGGGGGCCGGCGGCTCCTGGCCAATATCGGGATCGTCGAAAAAGATCGCCTCGTCCTGGGGCTGGCGGTGGCTCAGCCGGCGGGAGCCGCCCACCAGGTTGACCAGCTCCTCCACGAACGACTGCATGCTCATGGCCTGGGCCGACAACTGCTGGGCCGCGGCGGCCGACTGCTGGGCGTTGGCCGCGTTCTGCTGGGTGACCTGGTCCATCTCGCTGGTGGCCCGGTTCACCTGGTCGATGCCCTGGGCCTGCTCGCGGCTGGCGGCGGCGATCTCGCCCACCAGTTCGGCCACCTTGACCGAGCTGGCGGCCACCTCGCCGAAATCGGTGTTGGTGCGCCCCACCAGCTCCGACCCGGCCCGGACCTTGCCCAGGGTCTGCTCGATCAGGGAGGTGGTGTTCCTGGCCGCCTCGGCCGCGCGCAAGGCCAGGTTGCGCACCTCCTCGGCCACCACCGCGAACCCGGCCCCGGCCTCGCCGGCCCGGGCCGCCTCCACCGCCGCGTTCAAGGCCAGCAGGTTGGTCTGGAAGGCGATCTCGTCGATGGTCTTGATGATCTTGCTGGTCTCCTGGCTGGCCTGGTTGATCTGGTCCATGGAGTCGGTCAGCTCGGCCATGGATCGGTTGGCCCGCTCCACCACCTGGCGGGTGTCGGACATCAGGCGGTCGGCCTGGCTGGCGTTGTCGGCGTTGGTGCGGGTCATGGAGGACATCTCCTCCAGGGCCGAGGCGGTCTGCTCCAGGGCGGCGGCCTGTTGGGCCGATCCCTGGGCCAGTTGCTGGCTGGCGTTGTTGACCTGGCCGGCGGCCGAGGCCACCTGATCGGCGCCCTCGCCCATGCCGGTGATGACGCCGTGGATGGGCCGGGTGACGCCCAGGGTGATCAGGACGGCCAGGACCACGCCCACCACCAGGGCCCCCACCAGGCCGATCATGTTGATCAGGTTGGCGGCGTCCAACCCCGCGCTGGCGTCGTCGGCCGAGCCCCTGGCCTCCTGGATGGCGGTCTCCGAGGCCTCCTTGGAAACGCCCAGCAGGGCGTCGGACACCTTGAGCCGCTCGCTGGTCAGTTTCTCCAGGTTCAGCCAGTTGGAGAGCAATTCGCGCATGGCGGCCTGGTAGGCCTTGGCCCCGGCGGCGATGGCGGCGATCTGCTCCTGGTTCGACGGTTTTCGGGTGATAGGCTTCAGTTCGGCCAGCTTTTGCTCGATGTTGGGGAACCCGCTCATGGCGGCGGTGATGAACCCCGGATCGTTGCGGGCCTCGGCCTTGGCGGTGGTGATCTGGATGCCGTTGCCCAGGTCGATGATGTCGCTGACCAGGTTGATCTTGTGATGGCGCTCCTCGATGCTGGCGGCGTCGGAATAGAGCTTGACCTCGGAGCTCATGGCCTGGTTCTGGTCTTCCAGAAAGGCGTAGCAGCCGCGCATGTACTGCTTGCCCGCCTCGTCCAGGGCGGTGCGGGCCTGCGTGATGGCCTCGATCCTGGCCACGGTCTCCTGCACCATCTGCTGGTAGCTCTGGAGGCTGGCCTCGGCCTTGGCGATCTTCTCCCGCAGGAGTGGGTCGTCCTGGTAATGGGGCAGCCGGGTGGCCTCCACCAGGGCCTCCTTGACCTGGGCCATGCGTTGGCGGCCGCTTTCCAGGAAGACCTTGTCCTTGCTGTAGACGTAGCCGCGCATCTCGAACATGGTCCACAGCGAGGCGCGCTCGATGGCGCTGCCCACCGCCGCCTCGGGCAGCAGGTTGTTGGACAGATCCCGGGAATCGGCGCTGACCCGGTGCATCTGCCAGGCGGAAACACCCCCCACCACCAGGCTCAACAGGATGAGAAGGCCGAATCCCATGCCAATCTTCAGGCCCAGCTTCATCGTCTTGAACATCAACGCCTCCTCGCGCGCCAAGGTGATTCCAACCTGGTAACGATCTCCCCGCCCCCGGCGGGCCGTCCGCGCACCGCCTCCCGGGGCCGGCCCCCCCCTTGTCCCGCCACGTTGATCGCCAGGATGAAAAAACCGGGCTTGCCGGAGGAATCGGGCCCTCCCCAACCACCACCGGGCCAGGCGGTTGGCGCGCCTGGCCTAGCCCCTGCGGGGGAGACCCACCCAATCAGTGTCATTTCCATGATAGTACATAAGGACGAGGAGTTGGGAGAGGGATTGCCACCGGGGCGCAAAAGCCCGTCCGGGCGCCTGGGCCCGGTGGGCGGCTCGCGTCCCCCTCCGCCCCGTCAGGCCCACCGCCCTGGCGCCGCCGAGACCGGTTGGATGCGGCCGCCCAGCCGGGTCAGGACCGCCTCCACCTCGGTGGCGGCGCAGGCCAGGCTGGTCATGAAGCGGGGCCGCAGGCGATGACCCAGGCCTTGCAGCGCGTCCTGGTCCTCGGGCAGGACCAGGATCACGGGGTGGGAGCGGCACAATTCGCCCATGTCCACCAGGGATTCCAGGGAGTCGTGGTCCAGGGCCACCAGCACCAGGACCGCTTCCGGTTCGCCGGGACAGCCGAGCCGGCGCTCCAGGCCGGTCAGCGACTCATACACCTGACGGGTGAATCGGGGCAGCCCATGCAGGATCAGCCGCCGCAGGGGGTGGTTCGCCGCCAGTTCGGCCGGCAGATAGCAGATCAGGTTCATGGCCTCACGCCCGCTAGGGGATGCCAGGGAGTGAACCAAGAACCGTGCCAAGCCCGTCCGGAGCCAGACCCGGTGAATGCAATGATTTTTCAGATGTTTATCCGTGGGCTGGTCACCGGGGCGGCCCATGCTCGCGCCGGGAATGTCATGCTCAGCAGGACATCGTCCCGTTGGTCAGGACAACGGCCGCGGCTCAGGACTTGCGGGACAGGCCGTGCTTCTTGAGCAGGGCGTAGAGGCGGCCGCGCGAAAGCTCGGATATGGCGCAGGTTTTCTGGACGTCGCCGTGGGTGCGGGCCAACAACTCGCGCAGGTAGCGCTTCTCGGCCACGGCCGCCGCCTGGTCGCGCACCTTGGCCAGGGACGGCAGCTGCTCCAGGGGGGCCAGCTCCACCGCCAGGGCCTGGTCGCCCTGTTCCGGCCGGCGCAGCGAGGCCTTGGCCACCTCCACCCGCAGGTAGGTGGGCAGATGGTAGGCGTAGAGGATGCCCTCGTCCTGGGCGGAGCTCAGGGAGCGCTCCAGGACGTTGACCAGCTCGCGCACGTTGCCCGGCCAGGCATAGGCCTGGAGGGCCTCCAGGAAGTCGGGGGCGAAGCCCTTGGGCCGCAGTTTGTAGCGCTGGCAGAGGCGGGTGAGGTGGTGGTTGACCAACTCGGGCAGGTCCTCGCCGCGCTCGCGCAGGGCCGGCAGCTCCAGGGAGAAGGTCCGCAGGCGGAAGAACAGGTCCTGGCGGAACTGGCCCTGGGCCACCATCTCCTCCAGGTCGCGGTTGGTGGCGGCGATCAGGCGGAAATCGCTGGTTATCTCGGTGTTGCCCCCCACCGGACGGAAGCGGCGCTCCTGCAACACCCGCAAGAAGGACTTCTGCAGGCCCAGGGGCAGTTCGCCCACCTCGTCCAGGAACAGGGTGCCGCCGTGGGCCTGCTCGATCAGGCCCCGCTGGCTGCGGTCGGCCCCGGTGAAGGAGCCCCGCACGTGGCCGAAGAGCAGGCTCTCCACCAGGGTCTCGGGCAGGGCGGTGCAGTCCACCACCACGAAGCTCTTGTCGGCCCGGGCGCTGTTGCGGTGGATGCCCCAGGCGAACAGCTCCTTGCCGGTGCCGGTCTCGCCGTTGATCAGCACGTTGCCGTCGCTGGCCGCGGCCTGGGCCATGATCTCCAGGCAGGCCTGGAGGGTGGGGCTGTCGCCCACGATGTCCTCGCGCCGGAGGACCTTGGGCGTGGCCTGGTGCTGGCGCTCGCGGCGGTAGTCCAGGGCCCGCAACAGGGGCAGACGCATCTTGTCCACCGAGGCCGGCTTCTCGATGTAGTCCCAGGCCCCGTTCTTGATGGCCAGCTCCGCCCCGTCCGGGTCGCCCTGGCCGGTCATGATGATCACCTCGGGACCGGCGCCGTTGGCCCGCAATTCCGGCAGTCCCTCCAGACCGTTGCCATCGGGCAGGCGCACGTCCAGGAAGACCACGTCAAAGGGTTGGCGGCGGGCCAGTTCCAGGCCCTGGCCCAGGGTCTCGCTGGTGGTGGGCTGGTGGCCCATCTTCTCCACCATGCGCGCCAGCAGGCGCAGGATCATGGGATCGTCGTCGATGATCAGAACCGCTGCCATGGAACCCCCTGGCTGACGCCCGCGCCCGCCGCCCGGCCTTATGCTCCGCTCCCGGCCAGGGGCAGCCAGGCTGTCACCTGGCCCGGCGCCTGGATCGCGGCGCCGCCGCCCAGCCCCTGCCAGGCCTGGCTAAGCCGCGCCCAGGAGGCCTGGTCCCAGGTCCCGGAGCGCGGACAGGATAGCTGGAACAGGGCCCAGTCCCGGTCCTGGCCGTCGGACTCCCCCAGGGGGGGCCGGCCCCGGACCAGGCGCAGGCCCCATTCCCAGTGCTCACCACTGTCTGGCCAGCCGGGGAAAAGCAGGCAAAGGGCCTGGTACAGCCCCAACAACTCGGCCTGGGCCAGCAGGCCTTCCTGGGGCAGATCCATCCAGCGGCCGCCCCGGCCCCGCTGACCGCAGCCCAGGCGCTTGCCGAACTCCTTGAGCAGCGGGGTGAGCGGGACGCCGGCCCGGTGGGGGGACGGGGGCTGGCACAGGGTCCGGAACTGCCCGATCAGACCGATGGCGCGGGCCAGGGCGTCCACCGCCGCGCCCAGGTCCTGGTGGGCCTCGGATGGGGGCGGCGTCTCCTCCCGGGCGATCTCGACAAACCCCAGGGCCGCGCCCAGGGCGTTGTTGACGTCGTGGCACAGCCCGCTGGCCAGGAGCAGCAGGGCCTCCAGATGGTCCTCCGCCCCCGACGCGGAGGATCCCCCGCCTCCGCCCGCGCGCAACGGGGTTGTCCTGTCCTCGATTTTCACCGGGCGATCCCTCGGCTGGAGCAGCCAGGCCCCCCACGGGCCCGCGCCAATCCTGGCGCTTCTTCGAGCCAGTCGCTGACCGACTCGATCACCAGGATGCTATCATAAAGCCCTAATTAGAAGTTAGCAAATGGAGTTTAACTATGTGAACGGTTTTCCGGCCGGCGAGAGGGCCGGGGAGCGGTTGGCCAAGATCAGGCCAACCCTGGACAATCACCTGTCAATGATGCAAAATTCCCTCCTAGGCAAGGCCGCAAGCAGGAGCCCGGGATGTTGCCGGATTTGGTTCCCAACTACAGCGTCGGGCCCTTGATCGGCCTGAGCGTCAACGGCGCGCTGGCCCTGCTGTGTCTGGCGGTCCTGGCCGCCTATCGCTCCTACCGGCCCCTCAAGCACCTCTGCGCCTTCTACCTCTGCCTGAGCCTGTACTTCCTGGGCTTCACCATCTACGGCTACCAGGCCTCCCCCGCCGGCATCCTGGCCGGTTACCGGCTGATGCTGGTGAGCCTCAGCCTGCTGCCGGCCAGTTGGATCTGGCTCCTTCTCGCCCTGCGCGGCCAGGGTCCCGGGAGCCTGGGCTGGTCCAGCCTGGGCCTGTCCCTGGTCCTGGTGGCCTGCCTGCTGCTGGTGGACCACCCGGCGGTGCTGGCCCCGCCCCTTCACGTCAAGGAAAGCGGCATCTTCCACCCCTCGGCCTGGCTGTTCCGACCCCTGATCTACACCTACGACCTGGGGGTGGTCCTGGCCTCGATCCTGCTTCTGGGGCTGCGCTGGTGGCCCGGGTGGCGCAAGCCGGCCTTTGTCTGGACCATGCTGGCCGGTCTGTTGTTCTGGTTCCTGGGGGGCCTGCACGACGCGGCCTCGGCCCTGCATCTGCACGCCTTGTCCAACAATCCCGTCCTGTGGCTGGCCTCCATCTGGCTCTCCCTGTGCCTGGTCCTGGCGGTGGCCTTCCACCTGCGCGACCTGGAAACCGCCCTCCACGCCGAACAGGCCCGCTTCGTCACCGCCTTCCAGCTCAATCCCGACGGCCTGGCCCTTTTGGACCTGGAGGCGGGCCGCTTCCTGGAGGTCAACCGCGCCCTGCTGGGCCTGCTGGGGCGACGGCGCGAGGAGCTGCTGGGCCAGCGGCCCCGGGATCTGGGCCTGCTGCCGCCGGCCAGCGGCTGGGAGGCCATGCTGGACGAGGTCGGCGGCCAGGGCCGGGCCGAGAACCGGGAGGGTCGGTTGCGGGGTCGGGACGGCGCGGTGCTGGAGGTGCTGTGGTCGGCCGGGATCATCACCCTGGGCTCCCAGCCCGGCCTGTTGGTGGTCACCCGCGACGTCAGCCAGCGCAAGCGGATCGAGAATGAATTGGCCTGTTATCGCCTGGACCTGGAAGACCTGGTGGGCGAGCGCACCCAGGAGTTGAGCCGGGCCAACGCCGAGTTGCAGCGCGAGATCGCGGAACGCCGGCGCACCGAGGAGGCCCTGCGCCAGAGCCGGGCCAACCTCCAGACCCTGTTCGACTCCCTGCAGGACTTCCTGACCGTGGTGGACCTCAAGGGTCGGCTGTTGGCGGTCAACCCCACCGTCATCCGTCGCCTGGGCTATTCCGCTCAGGAGCTGATGGGCTTCCCGGTGCTGCAACTGCATCCCCGCGAGCGCCAGGAGGAGGCCCAGGCGGTGCTGGAGGGCATCCTGGCCGGCCGGGGCGACCGATGCCAGATTCCCCTGATCACCCGCGACGGCCACCTGCTGCCGGTGGAGACCCGCATCACCCGGGGGCGCTGGGGCGACCAGGAGGTCATCTTCGGCATCAGCCGCGACACCAGCGAGCGCCAGCGGGCCCAGACGGTGCTGCGCCAGCTGGCCGCCGGAGTGGCCCACAACTTCAACAACCTGCTGGCCGCCATCCTGGGCAACGCCCAGGCAGTGGAGGCCGGCCTGGAGGAGCTGCCGGAGCCGGCCCGCCAGCGGGTGCTGCCCCTGTTGCACAACGTCATCCAATCCGCCCTCTCCGGCCGGGGGGTGGTCCAGCGCCTGACCGCCTACGTGGGCGGCCGCCAGCCCGCCGCCGGCCTGGCCGAGGGCTCGGACCCGGCCGAGGTGGTGAGCGCGGCCCTGCGCATCGCCCAGGCCGCCTGGCGGCCGGGCGACGGCGCCCGCCTGGAGATCACCACCCTGTTGGAGCCGGGCCTGGACGTGGCCCTGCCCCGCGACGAGTTGATGGAGATCTGCCTGAACCTGATCCGCAACGCCCTGGAGGCCATGCCCGCCGGGGGCCGCCTGACCGTCACCACCCGCCGCCAGGACGACCGGGTGGCGCTGGAGTTCGCCGACACCGGCCACGGCATGGACCCCGAGACCGCGCGTCGGGTCTTCGAACCCTTCTTCAGCACCAAGGGCGTGGGCGGCCAGGGCTTGGGCCTGCCCAGCAGCCGGGGCCTGGCCCAGGCCTATGGCGGGGACATCGAGGTGGAGAGCCAGCCCGGCCGGGGCGCGCGCCTGCGGGTGCTGCTGCCGCCCCGGGGGCCGGCCGGGGCCGTCCTGCCCGCGGCCTCGCCCCCGCCGGCCGGCCTTCCGCGACCGCTGCGGGTGCTGATGGTGGAGGACGAGGCCCTGGTGGCCATGGGCATGCGCGCCCTGCTGGAGCAGGCCGGCCACCGGGTGATGCTGGCCGGCCGGGTGGACGAGGCGGCCCAGGCCCTGGGCGAGTTCCAGCCCGAGGTGGTGGTCTGCGACCTGGGCCTGCCCGACGGCGACGGCTGGGAGGTGGCCCGCCTGGCGGCCCAGGGCCAGCCCCGGCCGGTGCCCTTCATCCTGCTCACCGGCTACAACTCCGATCCCCGGTGCCAGGCGCCCCCAGACGGAGTGCCCCCGGCCTGGCGGGTGCTGTACAAGCCGGTGGAGCGGGCCCAACTCCTGAACGCCGTGGCCCAGGCCGCGGCCTGACCCCTGGCGCGACCCCGTTCCCCGCGCCATAATCCCGCCCAGTCGCCACCCTGGCCCACCCTCACCCGCGAGGCCCCATGGACCCCCTGGTCTTGACCGTCTTTGGCCTGGTCTACCTGGGCATGATCCTGGGCCGGCTGCCGGGCCTGGCCCTGGACCGCACCGGCCTGGCCCTGCTGGGGGCCATCGCCCTGTTGGCCGGCGGCCGCCTGAGCCTGGAACAGGCCCTGGCGGCGGTGGACCTGCCCACCCTGGCCCTGTTGTTCGGCCTGATGGTGGTCTCGGCCCAGTTCCGCCTGGGCGGCTTCTACAGCCGGCTCACCGCCCGCCTGGCCGCCGCCCGGCTCTCTCCCCCGGCCCTCCTGGCCTTGCTGATGGCGGTGGCCGGGCTGCTGTCGGCGCTTTTGGCCAACGACATCGTCTGCCTGGCCATGACCCCGGTGCTGGTGGCCGGCTGCCTGCGCCGGGGCCTGGACCCGGTCCCCTTCGCCCTGGCCCTGGCGGCGGCGGCCAACATCGGCTCGGCCGCCACCCTGATCGGCAACCCCCAGAACATGCTCATCGGCCAGGTGTTGGGCCTGTCCTTCGCCGCCTACCTGGGCGCCGCCATCATCCCCACCCTGCTGGGCCTTGCCGCGGCCTGGGCGGTGGTGGCCTGGCTGCACCAGGGGCGCTGGCGGGCGGCGGGGGCGTCCCTGGCGGTGGAGGCCCCGGATTTCAACCGCTGGCAGAGCGGCAAGGGACTGGTCATCATTGCCGCTCTGGTGGGGGTTTTCCTTTGGGGGGGCTGGCCCCGCGAGCTGGCGGCCCTGGCCGCCGCCGGCCTGCTGCTCACCAGCCGGCGCATGGCCTCGCGCCAGATGTTGGGCCTGGTGGACTGGCAGCTGCTGGTGCTCTTCGCGGGGCTCTTCGTGGTCAACCACGCCCTCCAGGCCAGCGGCGCGCCGGAGCGGGTCCTGGCCTGGCTGGCGGATAGGGGCCTGGACCTGACCCAGCCGTCGTGGCTTTTCCCGGCCACGGTGGTCCTGTCCAACCTGGTCTCCAACGTGCCGGCGGTGATGCTGCTGTTGCCGGCGGCCGCCCCCTCCCAGTCCGGCGCGCTCCTGGCCCTGGCCAGCACCCTGGCCGGCAACCTGATCCTGGTGGGCTCCATCGCCAACCTGATCGTGGTCGACCAGGCCGCGCTCCTGGGGGTGAAAATCGGCTGGCGGCAACACGCCCGGGTGGGGGTCCCGGTCACCCTGGCCAGCCTGGCCCTGTGCGCCGGCTGGCTGTGGCTGAGCGGGGCCTGAGGCGCGGCCCCTGACGAAATTTGCTTGACCGGGCTGGGGATTAAGGTAGCCTAGGGCCAGCGGTCGCCACCGGGGCGACCCCTCTGCTTTTCCGGGGCCGGCGGCCCCTCACCCGAAGGGATGGTGCCCATGTCCGTGGCCAAGGCCGGCGACTTCGTCCAGGTCTTCTACACCGGCTCGCTGAGCAACGGCGAGGTCTTCGACAGCAACGAGGGCGGCCAGCCCCTGGAGTTCCAGGTGGGTCAGGGCCAGGTCATCGAGGGCTTCGACGCGGCGGTGGCCGGCATGGGCGTCGGCCAGGAGAAGGAAGTCAGCATGGCCCCGGAGCAGGCCTACGGCCAGCCCGACCCCCGCCTGATCATGGAGATCCCCCTGAGCCAGGTGCCGCCCAACCTCCAGCCCGAGGTGGGCATGACCCTGGAGCTGACCGCCAACAACGGCCAGCCCCTGCCGGCCACCATCACCGGCCTGACCGATCAGCACCTGACCCTGGACCTCAACCCGCCCCTGGCCGGCAAGACCCTGGTCTTCAAGATCCGCCTGGCCGGCATCAGCGACACGCCCACCCAGGCGGGCTGCTCCTGCGGCCAGGACCCCAACGGCTGCTGCGGCTGCTGACCCGCCGGGACGAACCCGAAACCACCACCGGGACGGGGAGCGATCCCCGTCCCGGTCTTGTCTTTTCCATACGCCGGTCGCGGCTACTCCAGGTACAGCTCGGTGCTCAGGTAGCGCTCGCCGGTGCTGGGCAGAATCACCACCACCGTCTTGCCCACGTTCTCCGGCCGGCGGGCCACCTGATAGGCGGCGTAGGCCGCCGCGCCGGAGCTGATGCCGCAGAGGACGCCCTCGTAGCGGGCCAGGGCCCGGGCGGTCTCCAAGGCCTGGTCGTTGTCGACCGTGAAGACCTCGTCGATGATCGCGCGGTTGAGCACCGCCGGCACGAAGCCGGCCCCGATGCCCTGGATCTTGTGGGGCCCGGGCTGGCCGCCGGAGAGCACCGGGCTGGCGGCCGGCTCCACCGCCACCGCCTGGAAGCCGGGCTTGCGCTTTTTAAGCACCTCGGCCACCCCGGTGATGGTGCCGCCGGTGCCCACCCCGGCCACCAGGATGTCCACCGCCCCGGCGGTGTCGCGCCAGATCTCCTCGGCGGTGGTGCGCCGGTGCACCTCGGGGTTGGCCGGGTTGGCGAACTGGTTGGGCATGTAGGCGTTCTGGTTCTCGGCCAGGATCTCCTGGGCCCGGGCTATCGCCCCGTTCATGCCCTTGTCGCCCGGGGTGAGCACCAGCTCCGCCCCCAGGTGCTTCAGGAGCTTGCGCCGCTCCAGGCTCATGGTCTCGGGCATGGTCAGCAGCAACCGGTATTTCTTGACCGCGCAGACAAAGGCCAGGGCGATGCCGGTGTTGCCGCTGGTGGGCTCCACGATCAGGGAGCCCGGCCCGATGAGCCGATCGGCCTCGGCCGCGCCGATCATGGCCGCGCCGATGCGGTCCTTGACGCTGCCCAGGGGATTCATGAACTCGCACTTGGCCACCACCGTGGCCACCAGCTCCTGCTGGCAGCTGGCCCCCAGCAGGACCAGGGGGGTGCCGCCCACGGTGCGGATGATGTCGGGATTGATGTTGACCACGCGCTCCTCCTTGGCTCTCGCGGCTGGCGCCGGCTATTTGCGGCCCAGGTAGACCAGCTCCGGGGTCTTGATGAAAACCTTGGTGTCCGGGGGCACCGACTCGGTCAGCCAGACGTTGCCGCCGATCACCGAGCGCGCCCCCACCACGGTCCGTCCGCCCAGGATGGTGGCCCCGGCGTAGATGGTCACCTCGTCCTCGATGGTGGGGTGGCGCTTCTGGGTGCGCAGGGTCTCGGTGGCGTCGCGGGGCAGGGACAGCGCCCCCAGGGTGACGCCCTGATAGATGCGCACCCGGTGGCCCAGCACCGCGGTCTGGCCGATGACCACCCCGGTGCCGTGGTCGATGAAGAAGCTCTCGCCGATCTCGGCCCCGGGATGGATGTCGATCCCGGTCCGGGCGTGAGCGTGCTCGGTCATGATGCGCGGCAACAGCGGCACCTTCAGCTCGTAGAGCACGTGGGCCATGCGGTAGACCGCCACCGCCATCAGGCCGGGGTAGCTGAAGATGATCTCGTCCAGGCTGCCGCTGGCCGGGTCGCCCTGGTGGGCCGCCCGCACGTCGCTGGCCAACAGCTCGCGCAGCCGGGGCAGGGCCTTGATGAAAGCCAGCGCCTTCTCGTGGCCCTGCTCCTCGCAGAGGCTGCATTCCTGGTCGTAGCGGTAGCAATCGTGGCGCACCGCCCAGGTGATCTGGCGGGCCAACTCCTGGAACAGCTCGGTGACCTCGCGCCCCAGGTGGTAGGGCAGGTTCACCTGGTCTATGCGCTCCTGGCTGAAATAGCCGGGGAAAAGAATCCGCCGGCCCTGCTCCAGGATGCGGATCACCGCCTGGCGCGAGGGGATCGGCACCGGGCTGACGTGGGCGAAGCAGCCCTCGCGCTGGCAGGACGAGACCAGCTCATTGACCACGTCGGGAATCTCCCGGCTCAGGCGCTCCACGGCCTGGGCCTCGGGTTTGCAGCCCAGGGGATCGTGCTCCGGTGGCATGCCGCGTCTCCTTGGCCAGGGTGGCTCCCGCCCGGCCAACCCTGGCGGGAGAATGGATTATTTCATGATAGCACGCCGTTGGCGGGGCGCGTTCAGGATTGCTGGTCCATCAACTCGGGATAGAGCTTGCGGGCGCATTCGGGGCAGATGCCATGGCTGAACTGGGCCTGGCTGTGGCGGCTGACGTAGTGCTCGATCTGGTTCCAATAGCCCCGGTCGTCACGGATGCGTTTGCAGTTGGAGCAGATGGGCAACAGCCCGCTCAGGGTCTTGACCTCGGCCAGGGCCTGGGTGAGGCTCACCACCAGGGCCTCGCGCTCGCCCTCGGCGGCCAGGCGCTCGGTGATGTCCTGGCCGAAGACGGCCACTCCGGTGGCCTTTCCCTGGGGGTCCAGCAAGGGGTAGAAGGACAGGTCGTAATCCCGGCCCGCGCGCCGGTCCTGGAAATGCTGCGGCTCGCCGGTGGCCAGGACCTGGCGCAGGCGCTGGTGGCGGCTCTCCCGCACCGCGCCACTGAGCAGGTCCACGAAGTTCTTGCCGGTCAGCTCCGCCACCTCCCCGCCCAGGCGTTGGGCCGCCACCTGGTTGACGGCCAGGATGCGCAGCTCGTCGTCCAACAGCAGGGCCGACTCGTGGGGCGCGTTGAGCAGGGCGCGCCAGGCGCGCTCGCTTTGCTTCAGCTCGCGGAACATGAGCTCGAAGGGCTGGCGCAGGCCGGTCTCCACCAGGGCCTTGTAGACGCAGAAATAGGCCATCACCTTGAGGATGTGGCCCAGCTGGTTGCTGAGGTCGTATACCCCCACATAGAAGGTGAAGGCCAGGCCCGCGGCGATGTTCAGGACCAGGGAGGCGGTGAGATAGCCCAGGACCATGGGCGAGAAGTCCGCGCGCCGGCGACGCAGACGCAGGATCGCGGCCCCGAACAGGACCATGATCACGAATTCGCTGCCCACCTTGAAATCGGTCAGCCCCTGGCCTTCGCGGTAGCATTCCGGGAACCAGCCGGCGAAAATGGACCACAGGGCCAGGGCGCAGGCCAGGCCATAGGCGGCGATCACCCACCGGGCCGGAAGCTTGCGGGCCAGGAAGCTGGGCGCGACCAGGAAGCTGACGGCGTGCAGGTAACGGCTGGCGATCCAGATCTGGGTGGGGAGGTCCGCCCCGTGGTTGGGAAACACCCCCATGCCCTTGTAGGCCAGGGTGTGCACCAGGTCCAGGCCGGCGGTGAAGGCGAAGGACACCCCCAGGAAGAGCAGGTAGCTGTTCTCCAGGAAGCGGCGGGTGTTCCAGGCCAGGAGAAAGACCGCCCCGGCCACCACCATGCTGAAGCCCTCGGCCAGGCCGTGGAAGAGCAGGAAGGAGTGCAGATCGGCCAGGAAGAGCGCCGCCATGGCCAGCAGCCAGAAAACGATCTGGTTCAGGGTCAGCGCCCGGCCTGGCCATCTGGCGAAAGATTGGGGCATGGTCGTCTCGTTGATTGAAAGCGCTTGGGATTGGCCTGGACGCCAGGATGAGGTTCAGGCCCGAGAGGTGTGTCCATAAAATAAAAGTATAGCACAACCCGGGTTGTTTTCCGGGGTGCATCTTTGCTCACATATTACTTGAGTTCGAACCGCGCCGGTCCGGCCTCCCGGCCCAGCATCCCCATCCCGCATCCAAGGAGGGAAACCATGCCACGCCGTTCTTGGCTCAAGCCCGGACTCCTGGCCCTGGTCCTGGGCCTGGCCCTGTCGCCGGCCCTGGCCGCCGCCCAGGAGATCAAGATCACCGGCTCCACCACGGTGCTGCCCGTCGCCCAGAAGGCGGCCGAGGTCTTCATGCGCCTGCGCCCCGAGGCCCGGATCTCGGTGGCCGGCACCGGCAGCGGCGACGGCATCAAGGCCATCATCGACGGCACCGCCGACATCGCCAACTCCTCGCGGGAGATGAAGCCCAAGGAGCTGGCCCTGGCCCAGGCGCGGGGGGTGAGCCCGGTGGCCACCGCGGTGGCCCTGGACTGCATCGTGCCGGTGGTCAACCCCGCCAACCCGGTGAAGGACCTGAGCCTGGAGCAACTGCGCGCCATCTACGCGGGCCAGGTGCGCAACTGGAAGCAGGTGGGCGGGGAGGACAAGCCCGTGGTGGCGGTGAGCCGCGACACCAGCTCCGGCACCTTCGAGGTCTGGAACGACCACGTGCTGGGCAAGGCCCGGGTGCGCCCCGACGCCCAGATGCAGGCCAGCAACGGGGCGGTGGCCCAGGCCGTGGCCGGCAACAAGTACGCCATCGGCTACGTGGGCATCGGCTACCTCAACCCCCAGCTCAAGGCCCTGAGCGTGGGGGGGGTCGCCGCCTCGGCCCAGGCCGCCCGCGACCAGACCTACCCCATCGCCCGGCCGCTCTTGATGTACACCCCCCGCCCGCCCGAGGGCCTGGTCAAGCAATTCCTGGACCACCTGCGGGGTCCCGAGGGGCAGAAGATGGTGGCGGAGGAGGGCTTCGTGCCGGTGCGCTGAGCGCCGCTCCCAACCCGGGCTTGCGCCCGGGAAGGACGATGGCCTAGAATTATAGGCAGACAGCAGTGCATTGCGAGCCCTACCCACCGCGGGCGTTGGCCGGGAGGGCATCCCATCCAGGTGATCTCGCAATCATTGCGGGCCCGAGGGGGTCCCAACCGGCCATAATTGGCCAGGGAGGTGCGTCATGCCGGAGAAGCGGGTAGCCAGGGTGACCGACATCATCGCCGCCTCGCCCATCAGCTTCGAGGATGCGGTCAAGGTGGGCTTCGAGCGGGCCACCAAGACCCTGCGCGGGGTCACCGGCCTGCGGGTCCTGGAGCAGCGGGTGGCGATCGAGGAGGACAAGGTGATGGAGTACCGCGTGCGCCTGGAGGTCATCTTCGTCCTGGAGGATTAACCGGCGCGGACGGTTGGGGCGAAAGGCCCTTGGCATGGCTTTTTGCATCAAGATGCAAAAACGCGTGCCAAGGGCCTTTCCCGTGGCGGGAGGCCGTTCCGGCGGCCGGGCCTAGGCCGGACGCGGCCCGCTGGCCTCCAGTCCGATGTCGGCGTCGAAGTCGGCGCAGAGCACGAAGCGGTCGCCGGCGGGGCCCTGGAACCAGGTGGAGATGGTGATGCACAGGTTGCCGGTGGCCAGGGAGATGTAGGCCTCGCTGGTGTATTTCTCCAGGCCGGCCTTCAATAGAAGGTAATAGTTCTTGAGCGACTGGTCCTGGCCCCGGGCCGCGGGCCAGAAGATGCCCCGCCGGGCGCGGTTGAGCTTCTTGGCCTCGCAGATGGTCTCGCTGACCTGGGTGCCGTGCTCGTCCAGCACGTAGAGGCACTCCAGGGCCGGGTGCAGCGCGATCAGCTCCGGCAGGCGCTGGTCCAACTCCGCCCGCTGGCAGCCGCCGAGGTTCCGGGTCAGGACTCCCACCACCTCGCCATAGAGGCGGTGCTGGGCCTTCTTGGCGGCGATCTTGCGCACGGTGTAGCCGCGATAACGGGCCGCCAGCTGCCGGATGCGTTGGTGGCAGGGGTCCAGGCGCTCCTGGGCCGAGGCGGGATGGGCCAGGTAATGGCCCTGCAGGATGTCCACCCCCAGCTCCAGGGCCAGCAGGGCCTCCTCCTCGCGCTCCACCCCCTCGGCCACCACCAGGGCCCCGATCTTGCCGGCCAGGTTCAGCAGGCTGCGGGTCACCTCCTGCTTGTGGTAATGGCGGTCCAGGCCGCTGATCAGGGAGCGGTCGATCTTGAGCACGTCGGGCTGGATCAGGGCCACCCGCTCCAGGTTGGAATGGCCCGAGCCCAGATCGTCCAGGCCCACCAGGAAGCCATGGGCCCGGTGTTTTTCCACGAAGGCCTCCAGGGCCCTGGTGTCGCCGACCCGGGACTCCACGATCTCGATGATGACCTCGGCCGGGTCCAGGCCGGCCTCGCGCACCTGGCGCAGCAGCACCCCCGAGCCCACCACCCCCCGGTCCAGGAGACCGGCCTCGAAATTGAGGCTCAGAATCAGCCCGGGATGCCGTTCGCGCAGGACGCGGAAGTCCCGCAAGGCCCGCTTGCGGCAGAGGCGGTCCAGGTCGATCAGGTGCTGATCCGTGGTGGCGGAGCGGAAGAGCTGTCCGGGGGCGATGATCCGGCCGCTGGCCGGGTCCACCCCCCGGGCCAGGGCCTCCACCCCCAGGATGCTCTGCGAACGCATGGTGACCAGGGGTTGAAAATGGGTCACCATGCTTTCGCGGGCGATGATCTCGGCCAGGTCGATCTCGGTGTGCGGAGCGGGATGCATAGCCGGCCTTTTTGGGTGTTCCAGCCCGGTTATACCTCCCCCAATGGCCGCGGCCGGCAGGACTGGCAGGTAGACGATGCCACGGTCGCGGCGTCCCGGCCCCACGCCGGCGACACGGCTGGCCAGTCTGATGGCAAAAGCCGGGCCAGATGGGGTGGCTTAGCCAATAAGCATCACTATTTCAGTTGATTGAACCGGCGCAGGCGCCCCCTTCCCACCCCGGGGCGCGCCCGGGTTCTTACAATATCGTGGCTTCTCCGCCAGCGATAATACCTGTTGGTGGCTTTGGTACGGCCTTCACCCCCTGTCGCCGACCGCCAGCGCCGGCTGGCGATCCAGGGAGGCGCCGATGGCCCCGGCCAGGGCCAGGCTGGCCGCCACCCCGCGAGCCGGCGAAGCGGCCTCCAAGATGGGTCGCATCAGGGCGCTGCCCACGATGACGCCATCGGCGGCTCCGGCCAGGGCGGCGGCCTGTTCGGGCCGGGCCACGCCAAAACCCACCGCCACCGGCAGCCCGCCGGCCGCGGCCCGGATGCCGGCCAGGCGCTCCAGGCTCTCGGGAGCGATGGTCAGCCCCGCGCCGGTGACCCCGGTCAGGCTGACGTAATAGAGGAAGCCCCGGCAGCCTTCCAGGATCAAGGGCAGGCGGCTGGCCGGGGTGGTGGGCGCGGCCATCAGGATGGTGTCCAGGCCGGCGTCGCCGGCCGCCCGCCGCCAGGGACCGGCCTCCTCCGGGGGCAGGTCGGGCACGATCACCCCGGCCACCCCGGAGGTGGCGGCCAGACGGGCGAAGCCGGCCAGGCCCATCTGCCACACCGGGTTGTAGTAGGTCATCAGGACCAGGGCCGCGCGCAGCCTGGGCGCGACCTCGGCCACCATATCCAGCACCCGTCCCGGCGTCATGCCCTGCTCCAGGGCCTTCTGGCTGCTGGCCTGGATCACCGGGCCGTCGGCCATGGGGTCGGAGAAGGGGATGCCCACCTCGATCACCTCGGCCCCCAGGTCGTCCAGACCCCGGATCAGGTCGGCGCAGGCGGCCGGGTCGGGGAACCCGCCGCTGACGAAGGGAATGAAGGCCGCGCGGTTTTTCTCACGGGCGGCGGCGAAGGCCTGGTTCAGATTGGCGCTCACGATCAATCCTCCAGCAGGCCGGCCAGTTGGGTGACGTCCTTGTCGCCCCGGCCGGAAAGACAGATCAGCAGAATGGATTCCGGCGACAGGCTCGGGGCCAGCCGGGTGGCCTGGGCGATGGCGTGGGCCGATTCCAGGGCCGGGATGATGCCCTCCAGGCGGGAGAGCAGCATCAAGGCAGCCACCGCCTCGTCGTCGGTGGCCGAGGTGTACTCCACCCGGCCCAGGTCCTTGAGGAAGCCGTGTTCCGGCCCCACTCCGGGGTAGTCCAGGCCGGCGGCGATGGAATGGGCCTCGATCACCTGGCCGTCGGCGTCCTGCAAGAGATAAAGATTGGCCCCGTGCAGCACCCCGGGACGGCCCTTGCCCAGGCTGAGCGCGTGCTGGTCGGTGTGGGCGCCCTTGCCCGCCGCCTCCACGCCGACCATGCGCACCGGGTCGGCCAGGAAGGGGTGGAACAGGCCCATGGCGTTGCTGCCCGCGCCCACGCAGGCCATCAGGGCCTCGGGTAGGCGGCCCTCGCGCTCGATGATCTGCTGACGGGCCTCACGCCCGATGACCGATTGGAAGTCGCGCACCATGCGGGGATAGGGGTGGGGGCCGATGACCGAGCCGATGATGTAGTGGCTGTCGGCCACCCGGGCCACCCACTCCCGGATGGCCTGGTTCACCGCGTCCTTCAAGGCCCGGCCACCGCTGGTAACCGGCTCCACCGTGGCCCCCAGCATCTTCATGCGGATCACGTTGAGGGCCTGGCGCTCGATGTCCAGGCTGCCCATGAAGACGGTGCACTCCAGGCCCAGGAGCGCGGCGGCGGTGGCGGTGGCCACCCCGTGCTGGCCGGCCCCGGTCTCGGCGATGATCCGGGTCTTGCCCATGCGCTTGGCCAATAGTCCCTGGCCCAGGGCGTTGTTGATCTTGTGGGCCCCGGTGTGGGCCAGGTCCTCGCGCTTGAGGAAGATGCGCGCCCCGCCCAGGTGGGCGCTCAGGCGCTTGGCCTCATAAAGCGGGGTGGGCCGGCCCACGTAGTGACGCAGCAGGTCATTGAGCTCGGCGGCGAAGGCCGGGTCCTGGCGGGCCTGGTCATAGGCCTCGGTCAGCTCGTGGAGGGCCGGCATCAGGGTCTCGGGCACGAAGCGCCCGCCGAAGTCCCCGAAGCGGCCGGCGACGTCGGGCTGCTCAGCCCAGTTGCTTGGCATGGGCGATGAAACGCTGGATAAGCTCATGATCTTTCCTTCCCGGCGCGGCCTCCACGCCGCTGCTCACGTCCACGGCCCAGGGCCGCGCGATGGCGATGGCCTGGTTCACGTTATCCGGATTCAGCCCCCCGGCCAGGATCACCGGCCGGGCCTGGGCCAGGGGGCGGGCCAGGTTCCAGTCGAAGCTCTTGCCCGTCCCGCCGCCCTGGATGCTGGCCGCGTCCAGGAGCAGGCAGGCGTCGGGATAGGCGCGGGCGTCCGGCGGCTGGCCGTCCACGGCCAGGGTCTTGATCACCCGGGGGCCGCAGGCGGCCACGTACAGGGGGTCTTCGCGGCCGCAGAGCTGCACCCAGTCCAGGCCGCAGAGCCTCCTCAGAGACAGCACCTCCTCCAGGGGGGCGTCCTTGAACACCCCCACCGTGGCCGCCAGGGGCGGGAGCTGGCGGATGATCTCCAGGGCCTGCTCCGGCTCCACCCGGCGGGGACTGGCGGCGAAAACAAAGCCCAGGGCGTCGGCCCCGGCCCGCAGCGCGGCCAGGGCGTCGGCCAGGTTGGTGATGCCGCAGATCTTGACCCGGGTCATCAGGCCGCCTCCACAAGCGAGCGCAGGGTGGCGGCGGGATCGGGGCTCAGCATCAGGGCGGTGCCCACCAGGCAGGCCCGGATGCCGCCAGCCACCAGGCGGGCCACGTCGGCCGGACCGGCGATGCCGCTCTCGGCCACCAGGGTGGCCCCGGCCGGAACCCGGGCGGCCAGGTCCAGGCAGGTGACCAGGTCCACCTTGAGGGTGGTCAGGTCGCGGTTGTTGACGCCGATCAGGGGCGGATTCAGGGCCAGGGCGGTCGCCAACTCGGCGGCGGAGTGGACCTCCACCAGCGGGGTCAGGCCCACGGCCAGGGCCTCGCGATAAAGATGCTCCAGCCGGTTGGGGCTCAGGGCGGCCACGATCAACAGCGCGGCGTCGGCCCCGGCCAGGCGGGCCTCATAGAGCTGGGCCGGGTCGATGACGAAATCCTTGCGCAGGAGGGGCAGGTCCACCGAGGCCCGGGCCTGGGCCAGATCGGCCAGGGAGCCGCCGAAGAATTGCTGGTCGGTGAGCACCGAGAGCGCCGCCGCCCCTCCGGCGGCATAGGCCCGGGCCTGGGCGGCCACGTCCCGGCCGGGGGCCAACTCCCCGGCCGAGGGCGAGGCCTTCTTGATCTCGGCGATGACCGCCAGGGGGGGTGTCTGGAGCGCGGCCAGGAAGTCCCGGGCCGGGGGCGCGGCCAGGGCCTTCTGCCGCATCTTCCGCGGATCGTGGGCGGCCTTGAGGCGGGCCACCTCCTGGCGCTTGACCGCCAGGATGCGTTCCAGGACGTTGCCGGCCATGCCTAGGCCCTTCCCGCCGCGCCGGCCAGGGCGTGGCTCAGCTCGCGCAAGGCCGTCAGCCGGGCCAGGGCCGCGCCGGAGTCGATGCTCCGGGCGGCCAGGGCCAGGCCCTGGGCCAGGTCCGGGGCCGCGCCGGCGGCGGCCAGGGCCGCGGCGGCGTTGATCAGCACCGTGTCCCGGGCCGCGCCGGGCTGGCCCCGCAGCACGGCCAGGGTTTTCCGCGCGTTCTCGGCCGGATCGCCGCCAGCCAGCTCCTCGGCCGCGCCCCGGGCCAGGCCCAGGTCCTCGGGGGTCAGGGTCAGGGTCTCCACCCGTCCCCCGACCAGACGCGCCACCAGGTTGGGGCCGGTGCTGGCCAGCTCGTCCAGGCCGCCGGGGCCGTGGACCACGTAGGCCGACAAGAGACCCAACTCGCCCAACACCTGGGCCAGGGGCTCCACCAGGGCCGGGTCGTAGACCCCCACCACCTGGGCGGTGGCCCCGGCCGGGTTGGTCAATGGCCCCAGCAGGTTGAAGATGGTGCGCAGGCCCAGCTCGCGGCGGGGGCCGATCGCGTGGCGCATGGCCAGGTGCAGAGCCGGGGCGAAGAGGAAGCCGATGCCCACCTGGTCGATGCAGGCCCCCACCTGCTCCGGCCCCAGGTCCAGGTTGACCCCCAGGGCCTCCAGCAGATCGGCCGAACCGCAACGGCTGCTCACCGAGCGATTGCCGTGCTTGGCCACCTTGACCCCGGCCCCGGCCACCACCAGGGCCGCGGTGGTGGAGATGTTGAAACTCATGGCCCCGTCCCCGCCGGTGCCGCAGGTGTCCACCAGGGCCTGGCCCGGGGCCAGCCCGACCGGCACCCGCAGGCACTTGTCGCGCATCACCCGGGCCGCGCCGGCGATCTCGGCCACGCACTCGCCCTTCATGCGCAGGGCGATCAAGAGCGCCCCGATCTGGGCCGGGGTGGCCCGGCCCTCCATGACCTGGTCCATGACTCCCATCATCTCGCCCTGGCTCAGATGAGACCCGCCCACCGCCTTGTTGATGGCCGCCTGGATCATCTCTCGCCTCCCTGGATGGCGCGCGCTGGAACACAAAAAGCCGCGGACCCTTGGGTCGGGTCCGCGGCTTGGGGAATCTGCTTGGGGCGATTGCTCTAGGGCATGCCTCCCGCGCCGGCGGCCGACCCGAAGGTCTCCGTCCACTGCCACCAGCCGCGCCAAGAGGTCATGTTGATCATCACCGCATCCGTCCTTGTGATTTTTGTATACAGTATACCTCGTCCCGGGGCGCGTCAACCTTTTTTTCGGCCTCGTTCACCCAAGTGATGATCCCGGCCAACTGGGCCTCCAGCCCGGTCGCGTCCCCGGCCCGCAGGCGGCCGGCCAGGGCCTCCAGGGACCCGGCCAGGGCCTCCAGGGCCGGGTCGGCCGCGGGGTTGGCCAGGGCCAGACCGGCGTAGAGCCCGGCCGGCTGGCGGCACTGACGGACCAGCAACTCCCATAGCTGGTTGAACCAGGCCCCGGCCAGGGGCAGGTCGGCGGGGTCGAAGCCCTGGTCGCGCAGGGCCGCGCCCATCCCGAAGAGCAGCATCTGGCGGAGACTCTGCACCAGGGCCATCAGTTCGTCGTGGCGCTGGGGCTTGATGAAGGTCAGTCGGGCGCCCTGGTCGGCCAGCCAGGCCAGCAGCCAATCGGCCCAAGGCCCGGGGCGTCCGGGGCAGGCGAAGACGGTCTGGCCGGCCAGGGACCCGGCTCCGGGGCCGAAGAGCGGGTGCAGGCCCAGGACCTGGCCCGGCGCGGCGGCCAGCATCGCCTCCAGGGGCGCGGCTTTAAGCGAGCAGAGGTCGGCGATCAGCCCGTCGGCCGGGGCGTGGGGGGCGACGGCCCGGAGCGCGGAGTCCAGGGCCGCCACCGGCACCGCCAGGATGATCACCGGGCACTGGGCCAGGTCCGCGCCCCGCAAGGGGCCATCGGCGAGGTCGGCGATGACCAGCGGACAGCCGCTGGCGGCCAGACGGCTGGCGAACCAGGCGCCCATGCGCCCCCGGCCGCCGACCACGCCCACCCGGGGCGGTCCAAAGCCGTCCTCCGCGGACATGGCGGCCCTCTACACGGCCAGGCCGGGGTCGCCGGCCGGGTAGGAGCCCAGCACCCGCACCCGCGGCACCTCGGCGGTCAGCGCCGCCAGGGCCGAGCGCAGGGGCTCCTCGTCCATGTGGCCCTGGCAATCCAGGAAGAAGGCGTATTCCCAGGCCCGGTCCTTGGCCGGCCGGCTCTCGATGCGGGTCATGTTGATGCCCCGCTCGGCGAAATGGGCCAGCGACTTGTAGAGCGAGCCCGGCTGGTGGGCGGCCAGGTAGAGGATCGAGGTCTTGTCCTCGCCGGTGGGGGGGCAGCCCTGGCGGCCCAGCACGAAGAAGCGGGTCATGTTGTGGGGGTTGTCCTGGATGTCGGCGGCCAGGATGGGCTGGCCATAGTGCCGCGCGGTCAGCTCGCCGCCCACCGCCGCCACGCGATCCTCCTGGCCGGCCAGCCTGGCCGCGGCCGCGGTGCTGCTGGTCTCCACCAGGGCGGCCTGGGGCAGGTTGCGCCGCAACCAGGCCCGGCACTGGTTCAGGGCCTGGGGATGGGAGTAGACGGTCTTGATCCTGTCCAGCGCCTCCTCGCGGCTGATCAGCATCTGGCGCACCCGGGAGTAGATCTCGCCGCAGACCTGGAGGTCGCTTTGCAGGAACTGGTCCAGGGTCACGCTGACCCCGCCCTCGCTGGAGTTCTCCACCGGCACCACGCCCACCTGGGCGTGGCCCCGGCTGACCTCCTCGAAGACGTCGACGATGGTGGCCAGCGGCGCGAAGTCGCAGGAGCTGCCGAAGTGGCTCAGGGCGGCCTGGTGGCTGAAGGTGGCCTCGGGTCCCAGGAAGGCCACCCGCAAGGGCCGCTGCACCGCCCGGCAGGCGCTGACGATCTCGCCGAAGATCTGCTTGAGGCCCAGATCGGAGATGGGCCCGCGGTTCAGCTCCAACAGGCGGCGCATCAGCTCGCTCTCGCGCCCGGGGTTGAACTCCGGCAGGCCGCCGGCCTGCTTGCAGCGGCCGATGGCCAGGGCGTGCAAGGCCCGCTGGTTGACCAGGTCCATGATCTGGCGGTCGATCTGGTCGATGTACTCCCTCTGCTGCAAAATCTCCTGCTCCTGCACGCTGCTGACTCCATGAAGGACGTAAGGTTCCTGGCTGGCAACCTGGGGTTGCATGGCGCTCCTCCCCCCGGACGCTGAATCAATACCCGGCTACAGGGCCCGATGCAAGGGCGGACCCATCACCACCAGCTCTTCCATCATGCTGGCGAAGTCGCTGGGGCACAGGGACTGCTCGCCGTCGCACAGGGCCGACTCGGGCGAGCAGTGCACCTCCACCATCACCCCGTCGGCCCCCACCGCCATCGCCGCCCGGGCCAGGGGCGCCACGAAGCGCCGCGCGCCCACCGCGTGGCTGGGGTCCACGATCACCGGCAGGTGGGTGCGCTCCTTGAGCACGCAGACCGCCGAGAGGTCCAGGGTGTTGCGGGTGGCGGTCTCGAAGGTGCGGATGCCGCGCTCGCACAAGACCACCTGGGGGTTGCCCGCCGCCAGGATGTACTCGGCGCTCATCAGGAACTCGTCGATGGTGGTCATCAGGCCGCGCTTGAGCAGGATGGGCAGGTTGACCCGGCCCAGTTTCTTCAACAGCGAGAAGTTCTGCACGTTGCGCGCGCCGATCTGGATCATGTCGGCGTAGGCCGCCACCACCGCCAGGTCCTCGCTGTCCATCACCTCGGTCACCACCGGCAGGCCGGTGACCTCCCGGGCCAGGGCCAGCAGGTGCAGGCCGTCCTCGCCCATGCCCTGGAAGCTGTAGGGGCTGGAGCGCGGCTTGTAGGCCCCGCCGCGCAGGATGGTGGCCCCGCTCTGCTTCACCGCCCGGGCGGTGTCGATCATCTGCTCCGGGCCTTCCACCGAGCAGGGCCCGGCGATGACCACGAAGCGCGGTCCGCCCAGGGCCACCGGCCCCACCTGGACCACGGTGTCGGTGGCCTTGGCCTGGCGGCTGACCAGATTGTGCTTGGGTTTGGACGGGATCACGACCGGGGCCTCGATCCCGGCCATGACCGCTCCCATGCTCCTCGTTTCCATGCCCGCGCTCATCATCGTAATCCTCCGATCACTGCGTTGGCCCCGCCTGGCCGGGGCGATCATCGTGCCATAAAAAAACCGGGGAGCCTGGGTGGTCTCCCATGCTCCCCGAAAAGAGGAAGGGCCATGGGCAGCCCGTTCGCCGTCTGCCCATGGCCCTTGGTTTGGTTTAGTTAGCTCTGGCTCCTAGACCTCCCCTGCCACCGGGCAGACGGCGGTAAAATAATAAAAGCTAAAATAGAAAAAGGAGCCGCCGGGGATGCCGATCCCCCGCCGCGCGCTCTCTTTCTGATTAGCTCCGCCCATTTGGTCTTCCTTGGAGTCGGTTCTATGGTTCCAAACTAAACACCGGCCCCCGGGGTTTGTCAAGCCTATTTTCAGGGGGGTCTAAATCGCCTGGCCCTCCGCCACCACCGGGTCGGGTTCGCCCCCAGCCCGGCGCGCGAACCACGAGAGCGCCAAGACATAGGACTGCCATCCGAAACCGCTGATGCAGCCCGCGCAGACCCCGGACAGATACGAGACATGGCGGAAGGGCTCGCGCGCGGCCGGCTGGCTCAGATGCACCTCCACCACCGGCGTCGCGACGCCCGCCACCGCGTCGCGCAGGGCGATGCTGGTGTGGGTGTAGGCCCCGGCGTTGAGCACCACGCCCTGGCGCTCGCGCCCGGCCCGCTGCACCAGGTCCACCAGTTCGCCCTCGTGGTTGGATTGCCGGCACTCCACCTCCAGGCCCAGCTCCGCGCCCAACCCGCGCAGCTGGTCCTCGATCCAGGCCAGGGTCTGGTGACCGTACACCCCCGGCTCGCGCTGGCCCAGCAGGTTCAGGTTGGGCCCGTTGATGACCATGATCCGCATGGCTATTCCCCGCCTCCCCCGGAAACGATGGATATTGGACCCGGCGCGTCGGCCGCCTAGTCCAGGTTCAGGGGCTCGCCCCCGGCCAAGGCCCGCTGGGCCAGCCAGGCGTCGGCCAGCACCAGCAGCGTCATGGCCTCGGCCACCGGGGCCACCCGGGGGCAGAGGCAGGGGTCGTGGCGACCCTTGATCTCGATCTGGCGCGGCCGGCCCCAGAGGTCCTGGCTCTGTTGAGGCCGGGAGACGCTGGGGGTGGGCTTCACCGCCAGGCGGGCGACGATCTCCTGGCCGGTGCTGATGCCGCCCAGGATGCCGCCGGCGTGGTTGGTCACGAAGCCCTCGGCGTCCATCTGGTCGTTGTTCTGGCTGCCCCGGCGGCCGGCCACCGCGAAGCCGGCCCCGATCTCCACCCCCTTGACCCCGCCGATGGACATCCACGCCCCGGCCAGGACCGCGTCCAGCTTGGCGAAGACCGGGTCGCCCAGGCCGGCCGGCACCCCGGAGGCAACCACCTCCACCACCCCGCCCAGGCTGTCGCCCTCGGCCATGGCCGTCTGCACCGCCTGGGCCATGGCCCCGGCCGCCGCCGGGTCGGCGCAGCGCAGGGGATCGTCCCGGGCGAACTCCGGGTCCACCCTGGCCGCCCGCGCGGGCCCCACCTGCACGGTGTAGGCCGTCACCGCCACCCCCGCCCGGGCCAGGAGCGCCCGGCAGACCGCCCCGGCCGCCACCCGGGCCAGGGTCTCCCGCCCCGAGGCGCGCCCCCCGCCGGGCTGAGGCGGCAGGCCGTATTTGTGGAAATAGCCATAGTCCGCGTGCCCGGGCCGGAAGACCTCGGCCAGGTTGGCGTAGTCGCCGGAGCGGGCGTCGCGGTTATGCACCATCAGGGCGATGGGCGAGCCCAGGGTGCGCCCGCCGGCCACCCCGGAGAGGATCTGCACCGCGTCCGGCTCCTGGCGCGGGCTGCTGAACCGCCCCCGCCCCGGACGCCGCCGGTCCAGGTCGGCCTGGATCACCTCCGCCTCCAGGCGCAGGCCCGCCGGCACCCCGTCCACCACCACCCCCACCACCACCCCGTGGCTCTCGCCAAAGGTGGTGGCCCGCAAATATCTTCCGAAGCTGCTGCTCATAAGAGTTTTCGCGGGGGAACCCTTTTGGGGCCCCAAAAGGGTTCCCCCACACCCCCTCCTAAAAAGGCGGGTTGATCCGTTTCAATGCGGCCTTGAGTTCCTTCTCGGTCAGGTCGTCCACCACCAGGGGTTGGCCCACGCCGGTCAGGAGCACGAAGACCACCCGGCCGCCGGCGTTCTTCTTGTCGTTTCGCATCAGCTCCCAGGCCGTGGCCGCCTCGGGCCAGGCCAGCTTCTGGCGGATCAGGCCGGCGCTGGTGGCGCGGATGTCCTCGGCCAGCTCGGCCGGGATCAGGCCCCGGGCTGCCGAGATGCTGGCCGCCACCATCATCCCGGCCGCCACCGCCTGGCCGTGGCTGATGCGGTAGCGGTTGTGGGCCTCCAGGGCGTGGCCGTAGGTGTGGCCCAGGTTCAATATGCGCCGTCGGCCCTTTTCCTGGAAATCATCGCCCACCACTTCGGCCTTGGCCCGGGCCGAGCGCCAGGCGGCGTTGGCCAGCAGCGGCAGGTCCCCGCCCAGCATGGCCGGCAGTTCGTCGTGGACCAGGCGGGCCAGTTGGGGATCGGCCACCAGGCCGGTCTTGTAGGCCTCGGCCAGGCCCTCGGCGATCTGGGGCCGGGGTAGGCTGCCCAGGGCGCGCTGGTCCAGGATCACCCCCAGGGGCGCGGCGAAGGTGCCCACCAGGTTCTTTCCCGCCGGCAGGTTGACCGCCGTCTTGCCGCCGATGGCCGCGTCCACGCAGGCCACCAGGCTGGTGGCGCAGAGCGCGAACTCCACCCCGCGCTTGAAGGTGCTGGCCACGAAGCCGGTGAGATCGGTGACCACCCCGCCCCCCAGGCCCACGATGACGTCGCCCCGCTCCACCCGGGCCGCGGCCAGGGCCTCGTAGACCCGCCTGGCGCTGGCCAGGGACTTGCTGCCCTCGCCCGGAGCCACCACGATTGGGGTGGCGTCGGCCAGCCCGGCCCCGGCCAGATAGCGCGGCAGATGCAGGGTCGCCAGGTGGCGGTCGCTGATCACCACCACCCGCCGGCCGGCGATCAAGGGCCTGAGGGCGGCTGGCGCGTCCCAGGCCGCGACCACCGGGCAGGCCGCCGCGCCCATGGTCAGGGTCAGGCTCTCCTCGGGCAACAGCTGGGCCGCCAGGGCTTCCAAGGCAGCCTCGGGACTCAGGCCGTCCACCACCAGGCAGAGGTCGCAATCGGCGTAGGCCGCCTGGCGGGCGGCGTAGAGCGCCTCCAGGGCGGCGGGGTCGCGCCACAGGGGCCGGCCCTGGACGCCCTTGGGTCCCAGATGGCCCCGGCAGGTCTCCAGTCCGGCCTGGAGGCAGACGATCCGGCCCGAGGCCCGCATCAGGTGGCGGTTGGCCCCGTCCACCGGCAGGCCCCCGCCGGTGCCCACCACCAGGCGCTGGCGGCGGCTGACCCGGTGCAGCGCCGCCGCCTCCAGCTCGCGGAAGGCGGCCTCGCCCCGGCTAGCGAAGAGCTCGGGCACCGACTGGCCCTGACGCTTGGCGATGAGCTGGTCCAGGTCCACGAAGCGCCGGCCCAGGAGTTTGGCCAGGCCCTGGCCCAGGGTGGTCTTGCCCGCGCCCATGAAGCCGGTGAGATAGATGTTGCCGCTGGGCATGGCCTCTTTCCGCCGCTCGACGCCCCGCCTCAGGCGGGCAGGGCGGCCAGGAATTGCCGGGGGTCGGGGTTCAGGCCGGTCCAGAGCCGGAAGCTATGGGCCGCCTGGCCGGCCAGCATCGGCCGGCCGTCCTGGAAGGCCGCGCCCTGGGCCCGGGCCAGTTCCCGCCACAGATTATCACGCCGGCCATAGTTGATGTCCAGCACCAGGCGGCAGGCCGCCGGCCGCCAGCCGGCCACCAGCGCCGCCAGCTCCGGCCCCTCGGCCGGGTCGCTGACCGCGCTGGCGTTGACGATCAGCTCCGCCCCGGCCGCGATCTCCCCGGCCAGGTCCAGGCCCGCGCCGGTCCCGCCCAGGTTTTGGGCCAGCTCCACCGCCTGTTCGGCCCGGCGGGCGGCCACCACCAGCCGCGCCCCGGCCTCGGCCAGGGCCAGCACCACCGCCCGGGCCGCGCCGCCCGCGCCCACCACCAGACAGCTCCGCCCGGCCGGGTCGAACCCGGCCCGGCCCAGGGCCCAGAGCAGGCCGCCCACGTCGGTGTTGTGGCCCACCAGGCGGCCGTCAATGGGCACCACGGTGTTGACCGCTCCCAGGCGGGCGGCCTGGGGCGAAAGCTCGTCCAGGCAGGCCGCCACCGCCGGCTTGTGGGGCACGGTGACGTTGACCCCGGCCAGGTGCAGGGCGCGGATGCCCGCCACCGCCGCCGGAACCTGGCCCGTCTCCACCATCAGCGGCACGTAGACCGCGTCAAGCCCGTGGGCGGCCAGGACCGCGTTGTGCATGGCCGGGCTGTAGGACTTGGCCACCCGGGCGTCGCCCAGGACCGCGAAGACCCTGGTCATGCCCAGAGCTTCTCCAGGTCGGCGGCGAAGCCGGGATAGGAGATGGCCGCGCAGTCCTCGTCGTTGATGGCGCAGTCGCCGCCGGCCAGGCCCAGGGCCAGGCGCAGGGTCATGGCGATGCGGTGGTCGCCGAAGGACTCCAGGCGTTCCGGAACCGAGAGCGGGGTGGGGCCTTGCACCAGCAGGCGGTCGTCCTCGGTCCAGAGCTTGGCCCCCATGGCCCCCAACTGGCTGGTGATGGCCGCCAGGCGGTCGGTCTCCTTGATCCTGAGCTCCTCCACGCCGTGGAAAACCGTTGTCCCCCTGGCCTGGGTGGCCGCCAGGGCCAGGATCGGCACCTCGTCCACCAATAGCGGCACCTCCGCCGCCGCGATCTCGGTGGCCTTCAACTCCGACGAGAACTCCGCCGCCACCTGGCCCCATTCCTCGGGCTCTTGTCCCTGCTGCGTAACGCCGAGCCGCGCGCCCATGCGCTCCAGCACGGTCAGGAAGCCAGTGCGGGTGGGGTTCAGCAGCACGCCCTCGGCCGTCACCCGACTGCCGGGGGTGATGGCCGCCGCGCAGAGGAAGAAGGCGGCCGAGCTGGCGTCGCCCGGCACCCGCAGGCTCGCGGGCAGGGTCAGGGCCGAGGCCTCCACCTTGGCCCAACCCTCCCTCCGGCTGATGGCCGCCCCGCACAGGGCCAGCAGGCGCTCGCTGTGGTCGCGGCTGGGGGCCGGCTCGTGCACCGTGGTGGGGCCGACCGCCTGGAGCCCGGCCAAGAGCAGGGCGCTCTTGAGCTGGGCGCTGGCCACCGGCAGGGCGTAGTCGATGCCCCTGAGCTCGCTTCCGCTGATCGTCACCGGCGGCCGGCCCTCGCTGGTGGACACGCTGGCCCCCATCAGGCGCAGGGGCGCGGCCACCCGCTCCATGGGCCGGCGGCGCAGGGACTCGTCGCCGTCCAGGCGGTACGCCCCCGGCCGACCGGCCAACAGGCCCATCAGCAGGCGGAAGGTGGTGCCGGAGTTGCCGCAGTCCACCTCCGCCCGGGGGTTGAGCCGGCCTTGGGCGCCGGTCAGGACCAGGACCTGGCCCTGGCGCTCCAGCCGGCCGCCCAGGGCGGTCACCGCCCCCAGGGTGCTCTGGCAATCGGCGCAGGGCGAGTAGTTCTCCACCCGGCAGGTCCCGCCGGCCAGCAGCGAGAAGAGCCCCACCCGGTGGGAGATGGACTTGTCCCCCGGCGGGGCGAAGACCCCGGACAGCGATCGGGGAGCCGGGCTCACGGCCGGGCCAGCCCGCGGCCCACCGCCTGGGCCACCTTTTCCAGTCGCGGCATCATGGTTGCGAACTCCTCCAGGCTCAAGGATTGCCGGCCGTCGGAGAAGGCCTCCTGGGGCCGGGGGTGGACCTCCACCATGATCGCGTCGGCCCCGGCGGCCACCGCTGCCAAGGCCAGGGCCGGCACCAGCTCGCGCTTGCCGGCGGCGTGGCTGGGGTCGACCATCACCGGCAGGTGGGTGTGCTGCTTGAGCACCGGCACCGCCGAGAGGTCGAGGATGTTGCGGGTCTCGCTGTCGTAGCTGCGGATGCCCCGCTCGCACAGGATCACCTGCCAGTTGCCCCGGGCCAGGATGTATTCCGCCGACAGGAGCCACTCCTTGATGGTGGCCATCAGGCCGCGCTTGAGCAGCACCGGACGGTCCACCTCGCCCACCGCCTCCAACAGGGCGAAATTCTGCATGTTGCGCGCCCCGATCTGCAACACGTCGGCGTAGCGGGCCACCAGCTCCACCTCGCTGGCGCGCAAGACCTCGGTCACCACCGGCAGGCCGGTCAGCTCCCGGGCCTCGGCCAGGTGTTTGAGGCCCTCCTCGCCCAGGCCCCGGAAGGAATAGGGCGAGGTGCGGGGCTTGAAGGCCCCGCCCCGCAGCCCGGCCGCGCCCAGGGGGGCCAGGGCGGCGGCCGCCTCCAGGATGCCGGCCCGCGACTCCACCGCGCAGGGGCCGGCCACCACCGCCACCCCGGGGCCGCCCACCTGGCACCCGCCCAGACGCACCTGGCTGGTCTCGGGCCGGAACCCGCGCGAGACCAGCTTCCAGGAGCTTTCGAAGGTGTTGATCTCCTCCACCTCCTCCCGGTCGGCCAGGCTGGCGATGATCTCCTGGGCCAGGGCGCGGCTGATCTCCTCCACCACCCCCAGGACCACCCGGGGTCCCGGGGAGATGATGCGCGGCTCCAGGCCGTATTCGCGCAACTGGGCGATGACCTGGGCCACCTCGGCCTTCTGGCAGCCCTCACGCATGGCGATTACCATATCCCGTCCTCCCCCGCCAGTACCGGCCCGGCTCCGGACCAGGGTTGGCGGTCAATAGCATACCTCACCCCAGGCCAGGTCTGGTCCCTGGCGCTGGGGGCATCAGGCCCCAGCGACGTACATCTCCAGGAAATTACGGAAGATCAGTTTGCCTGGATCGGTGGCGATGGACTCGGGGTGGAACTGGAGACCCTCCAGCTTCAGCTCCGGGGCGCGCAGGCCCATCACCTCGCCCTCCAGGGTGTAGGCCGAGACGGTCAGCGGCGGACGCAGGCTGGACTCGGCCACGATCAGGGAGTGGTAGCGCGCGGCCCGGAAGGGGTTGCGCAGGCCCCGCAGGAGCCCCTGGCCGTCGTGGAAGACCTCGCTGGTCTTGCCGTGCACCGGCTGGCGGGCGCGCTCCACCCGGCCGCCCAGGACGTGGCCGATGGCCTGGTGGCCCAGGCAGATCCCCAGGATGGGGTAGCGACCGGCGAAACGCTCGATCAGGGGGCAGGTGATCCCGGCGTCCTCGGGCCGCCCCGGGCCGGGGGAGATGACCACCGCCGCCGGGTTCAGGGTCTCCACGTCCTCCAGCGCGAGGGCGTCGTTGCGCGCCACCTTCAGCTCCTGGCCCAACTCGCCCAGGGCCTGGACGATGTTGTAGGTGAAGGAGTCGTAGTTGTCGATGACCAGAATCATAGCAGTCCCTCCGCCGCCGCCCGCAAGGCGGCCAGGCCCTGGGCGGCCTTGTGGTGGATCTCCTGGTATTCCATCTCCGGCAGGCTGTCGGCCACGATGCCCGCCCCGGCCTGCACCGTCACCTGGCCGCCGGGCTCGAACTGGAGCATGCGGATGGCGATGCAGGTGTCCATCTGGGCCCCGGGGCCGAAGAAGCCCACCGCCCCGGCGTAGGGTCCCCGGGGTTGGCCCTCCAGCTCGGTGATGATCTCCATGGCCCGCACCTTGGGCGCGCCGGAGACGGTCCCGGCCGGGAAGCCGGCGATGAAAGCATCCCAGGCGTCCAGGCCCGGGGCCAGGCGTCCGGCCGCGGCGCTGACGATGTGCATCACGTGGCTGTAGCGCTCCACGATCATGTAGGGATCGACCTTGACCGAGCCGTAGACGCTGACCCGGCCCACGTCGTTGCGGGCCAGGTCCACCAGCATCACATGCTCGGCGCATTCCTTGTCCGAGGCCAGCATCTCCCGCTCCAGGGCCAGGTCGGTGGCGGGGTCGGCCCCCCGCTGGCGGGTGCCGGCGATGGGGCGCACGTGCATCAGCCCGCCTTGCAGGCGCACCAGGGTCTCGGGCGAGGCCCCCACCAGGGTGCAGTCCTTGAGCCGCAGGAAGAACATGTAGGGCGAGGGGCTCTTGACCCGGAGCCAGCGGTAGGCGGCCAGGGGGTCCAGGTCGGTGGTCCCGGTGAAGCGGTCGGAGAGCACCACCTGGAAGATGTCCCCGGCCAGGATGTGCTCCTTGGCCCGCTCCACCGCCGGGATCAAGCGTTCCCGGGGCGGGGGGGTGATGGTCAGCGAGGCCTTGCGGGGCCTGAGGTCGAGGGGGCCGTCCAGGGCGGCGCGCATGGCGGCCAGCTTGGCCTGGGCCTCGGCCGCCGTGGGGGCGATGGCCACCAGGTGCAGGAGGCGACGCAGGTGGTCGAAGACCGCGAAGCGACTGAAGAAAAGCAACTGGGCCACCGGCAGGTGGTGGGCCGGGGCCGGGGGCAGCCGCTCGATCAGGCGCACCGTCTCGAAGCCCAGGTAACCGGCCAGGGAGCCCACCGCCGGCAGGGGCGGCAGGCCGGGGCAGGTCAGCTCGGCCTGGGCCTGGCGGGCCAGGGTGAAGAACTCCGCCGCCGGCCGGACCCGGTCCACCCCCAGGCCGCTCAGGGTGGCCTGGTCAGTTCCCAGCACCAGCCGGGCCAGGGGGTCGTGGGCCACCACCGAGAAGCGGCCCAGGTTCTCCACCGTCTCGCCGCTCTCCAGGAGCATGGACTCGGGTTGGTCGCCGCAGAGCTTGACCAGGGCCGAGACCGGGGTTTCGGTGTCGGCCAGCAATTCCTGTTGGGCGAAGGCCAGAGTGGTCATGGGTCACGTCCTCGCGCGAAAAAAAAGAAAAGGCCCACCGCGCGCTTTGCGGTGGGCCGGGATGGCTTCGGCCGGTCGTTTTGGACCGGATCCTAGGGCATGCCTTCCCGCCCCCGCGCGCCCGCGCGCCACCAGCCGCCACGCCAGGCGCGGAGGTCGCGGCCCAGACGGGTCCGAAGCTGGCAAGGGGTGGTTTGGTTGCGCACGCCGCGTCTCCCGGGGCGGTTGGGGTGGTCCGATCCTGGCCCAAGTCTGCCTGGGGCCGGGGCGGGTGTCAAGGCCTTTTTGTATACAGGATACAAATATCCCGGACCCGCCAGCCCCTTCGGGTTAGCCCGGTCGCCTTCTCGCCCCTGGCGATGACTGTCCTGTCCGACGGGACGCAGTCACGTGAAGCGGGACAAAAAAGCGCCGGCCCCGAGTCGTGGACCCGGGGCCGGCGGGGTGAATCGAGTTGGGGGAGGTCAGATCCGGCCCAGCCAGGCGGCGGCCAGGGGGACGGTGGTCTCGTCTTTGCCGGCTTGGTCGGTGATGACGGGCAACAGCGGCAGGCTGGGGGGCCAAGCGCCGGTTCGCAGGAAACGATCCAGCAGGATTGGCGGCGGAGAGATCATCACCGGCAGCGTGCTTCCATCGCAGAGCAGCATGGCGGGCCCTCCTTTTGCTGCGCCCCACGGCGCGGACAGAGTTCTTGCCCTAGATGATGAGCAAGATGCGTACCAAAGGCTTCTCCTCCCGCGGCAGGCGATATTCACTGGCATTGACCAGACGGCGACCCCGCAAAACCCACCCGATGGTGGCAGGAGCCAGACCAGGCGACATGTTGGTGCAAATTGCCGGGAGCCGGGGCGGGCCGCGTCTGTCTTAATAATACCCCTCCACGATGCTGTTGCGCACCTGTTCCAGGGTGATCCGCACCTGGCGCATTCGCTCCCGGGGGGTGACCTCCACCAGTTCGGCGGCGAAGGCGTCCTTTTCCATGGTCTGGATCTGGCGCAGCTTCTCCCGCAGGGTGGTGGCCCAGCCGGTCGGACCCAACAGGGTATCGGAGACCGCGCCGTAGTTGGCCACCACCTGACCGGCGAATCCGCCCAGCTCCTTGATCCGGCCCTGGAGGCTGGCCCGCAGGTCGATCTGGCCCAGGGCGCGGGCCAGCTCCTCGCCGGGGCGGGTGATCCGGTCCTTGAGCGAGGGGCGCAGCAGGTCGGCCTGGAGGTCCAGGTAGCCCACCAAGTCGTTGTACTGCCGGAAAACATCGCCCAAGGCCCGGGTGATGGGTCCGGCCCCGCTCTCCACGCCGATGGTGGCCTCGCCATCGCTGCGGTCCAAGGCCTGGACAGTCACCTGGCCACGATCCAGGCTGGCCCGGCCATCGTCCAGGTCGGCCAGGGCCCCGCCCAGGCGGACCCGGGCCGGGCGTCCCGGCACGCCCTGATTCAGGCCGTAGGCCTCCACCAGGGAGCCGTCCAGGTCCTCCAGGCTGAACTCCGCCCCCTGGCCGGCCCCGGTGCTCTCCACCCGCAGTCGCAGGCCCCGACCCAGGCGGCTGCCGGGACTGATGCCGCCATAATCGCGCCCCACCTCCTCCACCGTGGCCAGGACCCGGGAGTCCACCCCGTTGATGGCCCGGGCCAGGCGGCCCAGAAGCTCCTCCTGGTCGTCGGCCGGTCCGCTGCCACCGTTGTTGACCCGCACCTCCACCAAGTGGGTTTCGCCGTCGATGGTCAGATTGAAGGAGTGGATCCCGTCGGCCAGGTCGGTCAGGGCGATGGGGTTCTGGGGGACTCCCAGGATGGTCTGGCCCTGGGCCGGCCATCGCACCTGGACCCCGTGGCTGGCCGGGCTGGTGGCGGCGGTGGTGGCCTCGGCCGTCACCGCCTCGGGCTGATCGCTCAGGGCGGTGACCTCCACCCCGGGCCACTGCCCCTTGGGCAGGGGCAGGCGGTCGATGGCCAGGGCCAGGGAGTCCACCCGGCGGCGCACCTCGTCCAGGACCCGGTCCTGCTCGGCCTGGCGCAGGCTCAAGGACAACTGCCCGGCCCCGCCGGAGATGTAGACGCCGCCCGCGCTGAGGTTGGGGGTGGGCTCCAGTTCGCGGACGGAGGGGTGGCGTCCGGTGGGGGTCACCAGGAGAGGCTGGTCCTTGAGGCCCTGGTATTTGACCGTGATGCTCACCCCGCGCCCTTTCGCCATCCCCGGTCCGTGATCGAGCCGGGTCGCCCACTAACGTTATCGGCCGGCGGGAGGCGGAACTTTAACCCCGGGACAACAGTCGCGTCAGGTGGCTCAACTCCTCGGGCGGCTCCGGCAATCCGGTCTTGGCCCGGGCGATGCGCCAGGCCCCCTCCTCCAGGCGCTGGCGGTCGATCTCCCCGGAGATGGCCCGGTCGGTGAGCTGCTCCAGGGCGCTCAGGGCGTGGCGCCAGCCGTGACAGATCAGGAGCAGGTCGCAGCCGGCCAGGTAGGCCCGCACCGCGGCCGCGGCCGGGTCCAGGTCGGCCAGGACCGCCCCCATTTCCAGGTCGTCGCTGAGCACCAGGCCGTCGTAGCCCATCTCCCGGCGCAACAGTCCGGTGATCACCGCCGGCGACAGGGAGGCCGGTTGGGCGGGGTCCAGGCTGGCGAAGACCGCGTGGCAGACCATCACCCCGGCCACCCCGGCCTGGATGGCCCGGGCGAAGGGGGGCAGCTCCATGGCCGCCAGCTCGGCCCGGCTCAAATCCACCCGGGGCCGCTCGCGGTGGGTGTCCAGGGTGGTGCGCCCCAGACCGGGGAAATGCTTGGCGCAGGCCAGGCAGCCGGTGGCCTGCATGCCCTGGATGAAGGCCGCGCCCAGTTCACCCACCCGGGCCGGGTCCCGGCCCAGGCTGCGCTTCTCCTGCACCCCCTCGGCGACGCCGTGCACGTCCAGCACCGGGGCCAGGTCCCAGTTGAAGCCGGCGGCCACCAGCTCCGCCCCCAGGCGCGCTCCCTGGGCGCGCAGGACCTCGGGGTCGTCGCTGGCCCCCAGCTCGGGCAGGCCGGGGCCATGGGTGAAGGGGGCCTTGAGCCTGGCCACCACCCCGCCCTCCTGGTCCACCATCACGAAGGGGGCCGGCCGGCCGGCCTGGCGGGCGGCCTGGTGCAGGCGGCGGTTCTGGCCCCAGACCTGCTCGGGGCTGGCGATATTGCGGGCGAAGAGGATCACCCCGCCCAGGCCGTGGCGGCCCACCAGATCCACCGCCTCGTCCAGCTCGTCAAAGCCGGCCACCAGGGATTGGGCCAGGATGTCGCGTAGTTGCTCGCGCTTCATTGCGTCGGCAGCCCCAGGCGTTGCAGGTAGCGCTTGCGCCCGCCGGGGGGGTTCTCGCCCCGGGCCAGGGCCTCGTCATAGGCGTCGGGATAGTGGCTCTCGGCGTATTTCTGCTCATAGCCGCGGAAGGTGGTGTAGCCCTTGAAATCCAGGCTGAAGGTCAGGGTGTTGCGCCAGTTCTCGTTGAACAGCACCGCCAGGGGCACCTTCCATTCCACCCGGCCGCCCTGGCGGGCGCTGACCGCATCCACCCGGCTGTGGCCCAGGATCAGGGGCCGGGCGGTCTCCACCCGACCGGGCAGGTTCACCGCCAGGGTGAGGAAGTGGCCGGCCAGGCCGCGGGCGCGCAGGTCGCGGGCGCGGCGGGCGGCCATGCTCTCGGGGGTGGGCCGGGCCTGGCGCTCCTCCAGCTGCAAGCCGGGCTGCACCGCGCGGTCGGGCAGGTCGCCCTCGGCCATCTCCATGGTCACGGTCAGGCGATAGGCGTAGTCGCCCAGGCCCACGATCCCGGTGCCGATCTCGTCCACCCGGATGATCAGCCGGCGGGCGGCCAGGTCGTCCACGAAGTCGAAGGAGGTCCTTTCCCGCACGATCAGGCGGCCGTCGCGCTCCAGACGCTCGCGGGTGGGCACCGGCAGCACGATGGTGTCCAGGTGGGCGATGTTCTGGCCGGAAGCCGCCTCCACCGGCAGATCCAGGCTCACGTCCAGGGTTCCCTTGCCGGTCTCGGTCAGGGACATCTCCACGCTGTAGTCGAAACAGCCACCCAGGCCGGCCAGCAACAGCCCACCCAGCAGGCCGCCGGCGACCTTCTTGATCCACGCGCGCGCCATATCGCCTCCCCGGCCCCCGGGGGCCCCGTGTCCGCGTGCCATCATCATGACCGGGCCCGGGGCCAGGGTCAAGACCAGGGGTCCGGCCTTGCCTGGCGACCGGGGCTCCCTTGTGCTAACCTTCCCTCCCAGCTAACAAAAGGTGACCGCCCATGCACGCCATGGTCCTGGCCGCCGGCCTGGGCACCCGCCTCGCGCCCCTGACCGGCCGCCGCCCCAAATGCCTGATGCCGGTGATGAACCGCCCCCTGCTGGGCTGGTGGCTGGACCGGCTGGCCTCCCTGGGCGCGGCCCGGGCGGTGGTCAACACCCACCACCTGGCCCCCCTGGTGCGGGCCTGGCTGGCCCAGCGTCCCGGCGACGGGTTGGAGGTCCGGGAGAGCCACGAGCCGGTGATCCTGGGCACCGGAGGGGGGCTGGTGGCGGCCCGGGAGGCCCTGGGGCCGGAGCCCTTCCTGCTGGTCAACGCCGACGTGCTGGCGGCCGACGACCCCCGCCCCCTGCTGGCGCGGCGGGCGGAGGATGACGCCATCGCGGTGCTGGGCCTGGTGGACGACCCCCGCTTCAACAGCGTGGCCCTGGACCGGCGGGGCCGGGTGCTGGGCTTCCGGGGCCAGGACCTGCCGGCCGCGCCGGCCGCCTGGCGGACCTACGCCGGGCTGGCCGCCTTGCGCCCCGATCTGCTAGATTATCTGCCAGCCATCGGATTCAGCACCCTGGTGGAGGGCCTGAGCGCCGCCTTGGCCGGAGGCCGCCTGGTGCGAGGCCTGGCCCTGCCCGGCTTCTGGGACGACCTGGGCACCCCGGAGCGCCTTTTGGACCTGCACCGTCGCCTGATCCAGGACCCGCCCCCCGGGCTCGCCGACCTGGCCCCGTCCGGGCCGCTGGTCCGGGGCCAGGGCGCGATCGTCGATCCTTCCGCCCGGGTGGAGGGTTTCTGCGTGCTGGGACCCAACGCCCGCCTGGAGGCCGGGGCCTGGGTCCGGGACAGCCTGCTGCTGCCCGGGGCGGTGGTCACCGCCGGAGCCCGGGTGGCGGACGCGGTGCTGGGCGACGGCTGCCTGGCCCGGGGGGAGATCGCGGGAGGTGCCCATGTCTGAACTTGCGCGCGACGCCTTGGCCGCCTGGGCCCGGGCGGTCTGGCCCGGGGGCGACCCCGGCCCCCTGACCCCGGAGCCCATCACCCCCGACGGCTCCGCCCGCCAGTTCCTGCGCCTGACCGCCCCGGGCCTGAGCCTGGTGGCCATGGCCAACCCCGGCCACCCGCCCGAGAACCGGGCCTGGCTGGGCCTGGCCCGCCACCTGGGCGCCCTGGGCCTGCCGGTGGCCCAGGTGGTGGCGGTGGACCCCGAGGGCGGACGCTTCCTGATGGAGGACCTGGGGCGCACCAGCCTGCAACAGGCGGCGCTGGCCGCCGGGGACGACCAGGAGGCCCTGACCCGGCTCTACGAGCCGGTGCTGGCCCTCTTGGCCCTGATGCAGGCCAGCGCCGGCCACGACCTGGACACCTCGCTGTGTTTCGACGGCCCCCGCCTGGACGGCCAGTTCCTTTTCGCCCGCGAGGCCGGTTATTTCCTGACCCAGTTCGTGACCGGGGCCTGCGGCCTGGCCCCGGAGACCTGGCCGGCCAATCTGGTGGACGAACTGCGCGAGCTGGCGCGCCTGGCCGGCCGGGCCCGGCCCGACGGCTTCGCGCACCGCGACTTCCAGAGCCGCAACATCATCCACCAGGACGGCCGGGTGGGCCTGGTGGACTTCCAAGGCGGCCGCCTGGGTCCGGCCCAGTACGACCTGGCCTCCCTGGTCCACGACCCCTACGTGGACCTGCCCTGGGAGTTGCGCCTGCGCCTGATGGAGCGTTACCTGGCCATCCGCGCCCCCCTGGGCGGCCTGGACCCGGAGCGCTTCCGGGCCGGCTGGCCCTACGTGGCCCTGTCCCGGGTCATGCAGGCCCTGGGGGCCTACGCCTTTCTCTGCCGCGAGAAGGGCAAGACCCACTTCGCGCCCTACGCCGTCCCGGCCCTGGCCACCCTGCGCCGCCTGGCCACCGCGCCGGAGCTGGCCTCCTTCCCGGCCCTGGGGCGGCTGTTGGAGCTGATCCCCGTCAACCCGCCCGCCGAGGCCCTGCGGCCCCGGGAGGACAATCCCGCATGACCCCCATCGTGGCCATCGTCGGCCGGCCCAACACCGGCAAATCCACCCTGTTCAATCGCCTGACCCGCAGCCGCCAGGCCCTGGTGGACGACCTGCCCGGCGTCACCCGCGACCGCCTCTACGGAACCGTGGTCTGGGATCAGCGACGCTTCAACCTGATCGACACCGGCGGCTTCGACCCCCCGGCCGACCAGGCCTTCGCCGCCGAGGTCCACGCCCAGATCGAGCTGGCCCTGGCCGAGGCCGACCTGGTGCTGTTTCTGGCCGACGGCAAGGCCGGGCTCTCCCCGGCCGACCAGGAGGTGGCTCGCCGCCTGCGCCGGGTGGACAAGCCGGTGATCTACGCCGTGAACAAGGTGGACGGGGCCGAGAAGGAGGACGCGGCCCAGGAGTTCCAGGCCCTGGGGGTGGAGCGCCTGCATTTTGTCAGCGCCGCCCACGGCTACGGCATCCGGGACCTGATGGACGACATCCTGGACCACCTGCCGCCCGAGGAGGAGCCCGAGGCCCTGGCCGAGGGCGATCAGCCGCCGGCCCCGCCGGTGCGGGTGGCCCTGTTGGGCCGGCCCAACGTGGGCAAGTCCAGCCTGCTCAACGCCCTGGTGGGCGGGTCCCGGGTGGTGGTCAGCGACGTGCCGGGCACCACCCGCGACGCCATCGACACCCCCATCACCCGCGAGGGCAGGGAGTACGTGCTGATCGACACCGCCGGCATCCGCCGCCAGGGCCGGGTGGACCGGGGCCTGGAAAAGGCCGGGGTCTTCCGCTCCCTGCGCGCGGTGGAGCGTAGCCACCTGGTGGTGGCGGTCATCGACGCCGACGCCGGGCTGGCCGACCAGGACCTGCGCCTGGTGGGCCAGGCCATCACCGCCCAACGCGCCCTGATCATCGCCCTGAACAAGTGGGACCTGCTGGCCCGGCGGCCCGAGGCCCAGAAGGCCATGGACGACGCGGTGCAGCGCATCGCCAAGATCGCGCCCTGGGCCCCGGTGCTCAAGCTCAGCGCCAAGACCGGCCGGGGGGTGGACAAGCTGCTGCCCCTGGTGGACCAGGTCTACCAGGAATACGGCGTCAGGCTGGGCACCTCGCCCCTCAACCAGGCCCTGGAGGTCCTGACCGAGCGCCACCATCCGCCCATGGTCAAGGGCCGACGGATCAAGTTCTACTACGCCACCCAGGTGGGGGTGCGCCCGCCCCGGGTGGTGGCCTTTGTCAACGACCCCGAGGCGGTGCATTTTTCCTACCGCCGCTATTTGCTCAACGGCCTGCGCGAGGCCATGGGCCTGACCAAGGCCCCCCTGGTGCTGGAGTTCCGGCCCCGCTCCGGACGTCGCGAGCGCGGGGGCCGCACTTGACAACGTATGGTGATCCGGTTACTTTTTAACACTCTTTTGCCCTGATCTGAGTGGGGGTCAACATGTTGTCGATTGCCAGCGCCAGCCTGAAAAACTCCCTGGCCGTGATCGAGGCCTTTGGCCAGAGCGGGCTGCCGTTGGTGGTGCAGGCGGCCAGCCTCATCGCCCAGGGCTTCGCCCAGGGCAACAAGCTGATGGCCTTTGGCAACGGCGGTTCGGCCGCCGACGCCCAGCACCTGGCCGGGGAGCTGGTCAACCGGTTTCAGATGGAGCGCCCCAACCTGCCCGCCCTGGCGCTCAACACCGACACCTGCGTGCTGACCGCCATCGGCAACGACTACTCCTATGACGAGGTGTTCTCCCGCCAGATCAAGGCCCTGGGCAACCCGGGCGACCTGGTCCTGGCCATCAGCACCAGCGGCCGCTCGCCCAACGTGATCAAGGCCCTGGCCGCCGCCCGCGAAAAGGGCCTGACCACCCTGGGGCTCACCGGCCGCGAGGGCGGCGACCTGCCCGGCCTGTGCGAGCTGCTGATCCGGGTGCCCAGCGACGACACCCCGCGCATCCAGGAAGTTCACGCCCTGATCATCCACATCATCTGCGAATTGGTGGATCTAAACCTCTTCGGACGCTCTAAATGAAACTCACTCCCATCGACCTGAACGCCCTGCGCCTGACCGACCTGGACGTCAGGCAGTCCAAGGTCCAGAGCGCCATGCTGGGCCAACCCTGGCGGGCCGGCGGCAGCTTCGGCGATTTCGTCAACCGTCTGCCCCGGGTGCTGGCCGCCGAGGACCTGCGCGCGGTGGCCGACGCCATGGCCGCCGCCCGGCGGGCCGGCCGTCCGGTGATCCTGGCCATGGGCGCCCACGTGATCAAGGTCGGCCTTTCCCCCCTGCTCATCGACGCCATGCAGCGGGGCATCATCACCGGCCTGGCCCTGAACGGGGCCGGCATGGTCCACGACGTGGAGATGGCCCTGGCCGGGCGCACCAGCGAGGACGTGGCCGAGGCCCTGGCCGACGGCAGTTTCGGCACCGCCCGCCAGACCGGCGAGTTCATCAACCGCGCCGTGGCCGCCGAGCCCGCCCTGGGCCTGGGCGCGGTGGTGGGCCGGGCCCTGGCCCAGGCCGCGCCGCCCTGCCTGGAGCTGTCGCTCCTGGCCGCCGGCCACCGTCTGGGCCTGCCGGTCTCGGTCCACGTCAGCCTGGGGGCGGACATCATCCACATGCACCCCAGCTTCGACGGCGCGGCCACCGGCCAGGCCAGCCACGTGGACTTCCGCCTGCTCACCGCCCAGGTGGCCGAGCTCCGGCGCGGGGTCTATCTCAACGTGGGCTCGGCGGTGATGCTGCCCGAGGTCTTCCTGAAGGCCCTGTCGGCGGCGCGCAACCTGGGCCACGAGGTCAAGGACTTCACCACCGTGAACCTGGACATGATCCGCCACTACCGGCCGACCACCAACGTGGTCCAGCGCCCGGTGTTGACCGGCGGGCGGGGGCTTAACATCACCGGTCACCACGAGATCAACCTGCCGCTGTTGCTGGCCATGGTGGTGGAGGGCCTGGAGCGGGCCTAGGCCCCGGGGGCGCCCTCCCCCCGCCTCCCAGCCGGGGCCGGGGGTTGCCAGGGAGCGGCGGCGGGCTTATCTTGAAGGCCTGACGCCGTCCAACCCAAATCCCATGCGGCGGACCGACCGCCCGAGGTGATGATATGCCAATCTATGAATTTCACTGCGACAAGTGCGGCCAGGACTTCGAGACCCTGGTCCTGCGCTCCGACGAAAAAGTCTGCTGCCCGGGTTGCGAGAGCGCCAAGGTCCGACGCCTGATGAGCGGCTTCGCCCACAAGAGCGAGGGCGGCAAGATGGTCAGCAGCCATTCCGGCTGCGCCTCCTGCTCCGGCGGCTCCTGCGCCACCTGTCATTAGCCCATGCCCAACCTCACCATCGCCACCCGGGGCAGCCAGCTGGCCCTGGCCCAGGCCCGTTGGGTGGCCGGCCGGCTGGAGGAGCTGGAGCCCGGGCTCAAGGTGGAGTTGCTGGTGATCAAGACCACCGGCGACAAGATCCTGGACGCGCCCCTGGCCCAGGTCGGCGGCAAGGGCCTGTTCGTCAAGGAGATCGAGGACGCCCTCCTGGACGGCCGCGCCGACCTGGCCGTCCACTCCATGAAGGACGTGCCCAGCGATTTGCCCGCGGGCCTGGTCCTGGCCGCGGTCAGCCGGCGCGAGGACGCCCGCGACGTGCTGGTGGGCCGCCACCCCGGCGGCCTGGAGGGCCTGCCCCCGGGGGCCAGGGTGGGCACCAGCAGCCTGCGCCGCCAGGCCCAGCTGTTGGCCCTGCGGCCGGACCTGGCCATCGAGCCCCTGCGCGGCAACGTGGAAACCCGCCTGCGCAAGCTGGATGAGCTCAAGCTCGACGCGGTGGTCCTGGCCGCGGCCGGGCTCAACCGCCTGGGGCTCAACGATCTGCCGGCGCAACCCCTGGACGCCAACCTGGTCATCCCGGCCGTGGGCCAGGGGGCCCTGGGCCTGGAGTGCCGGGCTGGCGACCCCGCCACCCGCGAGCGGGCCGGCCAGCTCAACCACGCGGACGCCCAGGTCTGCGTGGCCGCCGAGCGCGCCTTCCTGGCCCGCCTGGAGGGCGGCTGCCAGGTGCCCATCGCCGGCCACGCGGTGGTGGAGAAGTCCATCGTGGTCTTCCGGGGCCTGGTGGCCAGCCTGGACGGCAAGACCGTGATCCGGGGCGAGGGCCTCAGCGGCCCCTTTGATTCGGCCGAGATGGGGTCCCGGGTGGCCGAGGAGATCCTGCAACGCGGCGGGCGCGCCATCCTGCAAGAGGTCTACGGCGCGGCGGGAGAGCCGGCATGAGCGGCAAGGTGTATCTGGTGGGGGCCGGTCCCGGCGACCCCGGCCTCTTGACCCGCAAGGGCGCGGCGGTCCTGGCCCAGGCCCAGGCGGTGGTCTACGACTTCCTGGCCAACCCCGAGTTGCTGGCCCTGGCCCCGCCCGGGGCCCGGGTGATCTACGTGGGCAAGAAGGGCGGCGACCACACCCTGAGCCAGGAGGGCATCAACGACCTCCTCTGCGACCTGGCGGCCGAGGGCCTGACCGTGGTCCGCTTGAAGGGCGGCGATCCCTTCGTCTTTGGTCGCGGGGGCGAGGAGATGAGCGCCCTCCACGCCCGGGGCCTGGCCTGCGAGGTGGTCCCCGGGGTCACCAGCGCCATCGCCGCCCCGGCCTACGCCGGCATCCCGGTCACCGACCGCCGCTGCACCACCGAGGTGGCCTTGGTCACCGGCCACGAGGACCCCGGCAAGCCCGCCTCCACCATCAAGTGGCGGGCCCTGGCCCAGATCGGCAGCGTGATCTTCCTGATGGGGGTCAAGAACCTGCCCGAGATCTGCCGCCAGCTCATGGCCCACGGCCGCGCCCCCGAGACCCCGGCCGCCGCCATCCGCTGGGGCACCCTGCCCCGCCAGGAGACCGTCTCCGGCACCCTGGCCACCCTGCCCGGCCTGGTGGCCGCCGCCGGCCTGAAGCCCCCGGCCATCACCGTGGTGGGCGAGGTGGTCGGCCTGCGGGAGGAGCTGGCCTGGTTCGACCGCCTGCCGCTCTTCGGCCGCCGCGTCCTGGTCACCCGCGCCCGCCAGCAGGCCAGCCGCCTGACCAGCGCCCTGGCCGAACTGGGGGCCGAGGTGGTGGAGATCCCCACCATCGACCTGCTGCCGCCCAGCGACCCCGCGCCACTCAACGCCGCCGTGGCCCGGGCCGGCGAATACCACTGGATTCTCTTCACCAGCCAGAACGGGGTGGAGGCCTTCTTCGCCAGCCTGGCCGACCAGGGCCGGGACGCCCGCTCCCTGGGACGGGCCAAGCTGGGGGCCATCGGCCCGGCCACCACCCAGGCCCTGCGCGAGCGGGGCCTGATCCCGGAGCTGACCGCGCGCGACTTCGTGGCCGAGGGCCTGTTGGCCGCGCTCGAGGGCGAGAACCTGGCCGGAAAGCGGGTGCTCATTCCCCGGGCGCAACAGGCGCGGGAGGTGCTGCCCGAGACCTTGCGGGCCTGGGGGGCGGTGGTGGAGGTGGTGGCCGCCTATCACACCGCCCCGCCGGCCGCGGCCGGCCAGCGCCTGGCCCAGGCCCTGGCCGAGGGGCTGGACGCGTTGACCTTCACCGCCAGCAGCACGGTCACCAACTTCATGGCGCTGCTGGGGCCGGAGGACCGCCGGCGACTGGTGGAGGAAAACGCCGCCGGACGCCTGCTGGTGGCCTCCATCGGCCCCATCACCAGCGCCGCCGCCCGCAGCCAGGGCCTGACCGTGAACCTGGAGCCGGCGGCCTACACCATCCCCGACCTGGTGGAGGCCCTGGCCGCCCACTACGCCGCCCAATGAGCGAGGAGCGTCCCGCCTCCCCGGCCCTGGCCGGGCTCAATGAGGCCCAGCGCCACGCGGTCAGCCTGGGCGAGGGCCCGGTGCTGGTCATCGCCGGCGCGGGCAGCGGCAAGACCCGCACCCTGGTCCACCGGGTGGCCTGGCTGGTGGAGCAGGGCGTCCCGCCCCACTCCATCCTGCTGCTCACCTTCACCCGCAAGGCCGCCCAGGAGATGCTCTCCCGGGCGCGCAACCTGCATCCGGACTGCGCCGGCGTGGAGGGCGGCACCTTCCACTCCCTCTGCCACCGCCTCCTGCGCCAGTACGGCCGCCGCCTGGAGCTGCCGCCCAACTTCACGGTCCTGGACCGGCCCGACAGCGAGCAGGTGGTCAAGGGAGTGGTGGAGGAGCTGAACCTCAAGGAAAAGGGCGACAAGCGCTTCCCCAAGGCCCGGGGCCTGCTGGAGATCATCAGCAAGGCCCGCAACCTGGAGCTGGAGCTGACCGAGGCCATCGAGCAGTTCGCCGGCCACCTGGCGGGCTACCAGGACCAGATCCTGGCCGCGGCCCAGGGTTACGCCCAGGCCAAGCAGGCCCAGGCCCTGGTGGACTACGACGACCTGCTCTTCCGGGCCGAGGAGATCCTGCGCCGCCACCCCGAGGTGCGCGGGGAGTTGCACCGCCGCTGGCGGCATTTGTTGGTGGACGAGTACCAGGACACCAACGCGGTACAGGCCCGCCTGGTGCAGTTGCTCTGCGACAAGCGAAACAACGTCATGGCGGTGGGCGACGACGCCCAGTCCATCTATGCCTTCCGGGGGGCCCGGGTGCAGAACATCCTGGAGTTCCCCGCGAAATTCCCCGGCGCCCGCCTGGTGAAGCTGGAGCGCAACTATCGCTCCACCCAGCCCATCCTGGATCTGACCAACGCCATCATCGCCGAGGCCAGCCAGGGTTTCGCCAAGCACCTCTACACCCGCCAGGGCCAGGGTCCCAAGCCGGAGCTGGTGCGCACCCGCGACGAGCGCGGCCAGTCGCGGGCGGTGGTGGAGCGCATCCGCCGCCAGCTGGACGCCGGGGCGCGGCCGGAGCAGATCGCGGTGCTCTTCCGGGCCGGCAACGACTCCTCGGACCTGGAGATCGAGCTGACCGCCGAGGGGATGCCCTTCGTCAAGGTGGGCGGCCTGCGCTTTCTGGAGGCGGCCCACATCAAGGACGCCCTCTGCCACCTGCGGGTGGCGGCCAATCCCCAGGATTTCCTCTCCTGGCAGCGGGTGCTGATGCTGTTGCCCGGCTATGGCCCCAAGAAGGCCCAGGCGGTGATCGCCCACCTGGTGCAGGCCACGCCCCCGCCGGGCTACGCGGTGGCTCTGTCCGCCCTGCCCGCCGCACTGACCAGCCCGGAGCTGGGCGAGCTGGCCATCCTGATGGGCCAGCTCACCGCGCCGGGGCTGACGCCCCTGGAGGCGGTGGAGCTGGTGCTGGCCTATTACGAGCCCATCTGCCGCGACGCCTTCGAGGACCATCCCCGCCGCCTGCGCGACCTGGAGGAGCTGCCCAACCTGGCCCGGGCCTATGACAACCTGACCGACTTCATGGCCGAGGTGGCCCTGGAGCCGCCCGGGGCCCGGGGCGAGGAGCTGGCCGGGGACCGCCTGACCCTGACCACCATCCACTCGGCCAAGGGCCTGGAATGGGAGCACGTCTTCCTGCTCTGGGCGGCCGAGGGCCGCCTGCCGGCCGGACCGTCGCTGGGCGACCCCGAGGCCATCGAGGAGGAGCGGCGGCTGATGTACGTGGCCTGCACCCGGGCCCGGCAAAGCCTGACCCTGGTCGCCCCGCGCGAATACTACCTGCGCGGCCAGGGGGTGACCCCGGTGGGGCTCAGCCGCTTCCTGGACCAAGTGGCCGATGGCCTGCTGCAAAAGGAGGCCGCCGGGCCGGTCTTCGACGTGGCCCCGCCCCTGGGCGGACTGCCGGCCATACCTTCCAGCCGGGGCAGCCAGCGCCAGGCCCGGCCCTTCCCGGTGGGCGGCCAGGTGCGCCACGCAACCTTCGGTCTGGGCAAGGTGATGGGCTACCAGGGCGAGCGCAAGATCCTGGTGCACTTCGGCCGCTACGGGCTTAAGATCCTGATGCTCCAGTTCGCCAACCTGCAAGCGGAGTGAGCCCGGCCATGGATGATTACCAGGCCGCCCTGGCCCGGATGTACGACCTCCAGAAGTTCGGCATCAAGCTGGGCCTGTCCTCCACCGAAAGCCTGCTGCGCCGCCTGGGCGACCCCCACCTGGGGCTGAAATGCGTCCACCTGGCCGGCACCAACGGCAAGGGCAGCGTGGGCGCGGTGCTGGAGGCCAGCCTGCTGGCGGCCGGGATCAAGACCGGGTTCTACACCTCGCCCCATCTGGTGCGCTTCGAGGAGCGCTTCCGCCTGGGCGGCCGCGAGATCGGCCCGGAGAAGGTCCTGGAGCTGGCCGAGGCGGTCTGGCCGGCGGTGGACCAGCGCGAGCCGCCCACCTTCTTCGAGTTCGTCACCGCCATGGCCCTGCTCTGGCTGGCCCGGGAGGGCGCGGAGCTGGCCATCATCGAGACCGGCCTGGGCGGCCGCCTGGACGCCACCAACCTGGTGCGGCCCCTGGCCACGGTGATCACCAACATCGGCCTGGAGCACCAGCAATACCTGGGCGAGACCTACGCCGCCATCGCCGGCGAAAAGGCCGGCATCATCAAACCGGGCATACCGTTGGCGCACGGCGTGTCCCAGCCGACCGCCCGCCGGGTAGTGGAGGGGCGGACGGCCGAGTTGGGCGCGCCGTTGCGCCGTCTGGGCCGCGAGCTGCGCGCCCGTCGGGCGGCCGACGGAAGCTTCGGCCTGCGCGGCCGGCTCTGGCGGCTCGGCGACCTGCGCTCCAGCCTGGTGGGCCGCCACCAGCCCGGCAACGCGGCCCTGGCCCTGGGGGTGCTGGAAGACCTGGCCGAGGCCGGCTTGACGGTGGGGCCGGAGCACCTGCGCCAGGGTCTCATCGCCGCCCGCTGGCCCGGCCGCCTGCAACAGATCCCCACCGGCGACGGCCAGCCCACCCTGTGGCTGGACGGGGCCCACAACCTGCCGGCGGTGCGGGCGCTCATGGCCAGCCTGGACCTGGTGCGCGCCGGCCGCGCGCCCCTGGTGCTGGTGCTGGGCATCATGGCCGACAAGGAATATCCAGCCATGCTGGAGCTTTTACTCTCCGCCGCCGACGCCGTGGTCTACACCCGGCCCCAATACGACCGCGCCGCCGAGCCGACCGCCCTGGCCGCCGCCGCCCCGGCCGGAGGGCCGCCCGGGGAGGTGGAGCCCGACCTGGGCCGGGCCCTGGCCCGGGCCCAGGCCCTGGCCGGCCCCCAGGGGGGGGTGCTGGTCACCGGCTCGCTGTTCACCGTGGGCGAGGCCCTGGCCCGCCTGGGCCGGGGCTGATCCGCCCTCAAGCCCCCGAGCACACCCGTCTTTCCTGCCCCCGCGCCCCAACAAGCGTCTTGCCATCGGCGATGGCATCTGCTAGGGTGCGCTAGCGATAGTGTCCGCGCTAACCGCGCGCCGTGGGAGGATATTGTGGCAAAAGGCAGGCGTTGGGCGACGGGTCGGGGGTTGATGGCGGTCCTGGCGGCCTTGCTGGGTCTGGGGTTGCTGAGCTCCCCGGCAGGGGCCGCCGGCGAGTTGATTCGGGTGGACGCCAACGGTCCGGTGGACATCCGCGCCGACCAGATCACCTATGACGAGGCCGCCAAGAGCTACCTGGCCGAGGGCGAGGTGGAGATCATCCGCGGCGTCAACCGCATCTTCGCCGACAAGGCCCGCCTGCACTCCCAGACCCTGGTGGCCGAGGCCGAGGGCCGGGTGCGGCTCAACACCCCCAGCGAGACCCTGACCGGCCAACGCATGCTGGTGGATCTCCAGGGCGGCGCCGGCAAGGTCTACGACGGCCAGATCTTCATCAAACCCAACAACTTCTACCTGCGCGGCCAGGAGATCGAGAAGACCGGCAAGGACTCCTACCACATGGACCGGGGCTCCTTCACCACCTGCGACGGCGCCAACCCGGCCTGGACGGTCAGCGGCCGCGACATGGACGTGGACATCGAGGGCTACGGCACCATGCGCGACACCGCCTTCCGGATCAAGGACTGGCCGGTGCTGTGGAGCCCCTGGGCCGCCTTCCCGGCCAAGTTCAAGCGCCAATCGGGCCTGCTGCCCCCCCAGGTGGGCATGACCGACCGCGACGGCATCAGCTACAGCCAGCCCTACTTCCAGACCCTGGGCGAGGACCAGGACGCCACCCTGACCCTGAATTACATGTCCTACCGCGGCCTGGACTACGGCCTGGAGTATCGCTACCATCTGGCCCCCGGCTCCAAGGGCATCTTCATGGTCGACTACATGCCCGAGGACGGCATGGGCCAGGAGCTCAAGGACAACTTCAAGAACGTCGAGGCCTACGACTCGCGCTACTGGTTCCGCATGAAGGGCGACCAGCAGCTGTTCAACAACACCATGCTCCTGAAGGCCGACGTGGACCTGGTCAGCGACCAGGACTACCTGCGGGAATTCGCCTATGGCTACACCGGCTTCGAGGCATCCAACTCCCGCTTCATCGAGTGGATGGGCCGCGAGCTGGACACCCGCCACTCCACCTGGCGCACCAACCAGATCAACCTCCAGCGTTACTGGTCCACCGCCACCTTCAACGGCAGCCTGACCTATTACGACGACCTGACCACCAACAACAAGACCACCCAGCAGCAGCTGCCCAAGCTGACCTTCGACGCCACCCGCCAGGCGGTGGGCGACACCGGCTGGTACTTCCAGATGGGGTCGGCCTACACCTACTACTACCAGGATGAAGGCGCCAGGGGTCACATCAGCGATATCTCGCCCACCTTCTCCCTGCCGCTGAACTTCAACGACTATCTCTCGCTGGAGCCCAGCTTCGCCTGGAAGCAGCGCTTCTTCAGCGTGGACCGCGACAGCTCCACCGACACCGGCGACACCACCGGCACCACCGAGCTCTGGAACTTCCAGACCCAGGCCTCCACCTACATGTACCGCGTCTTCGAGATGGGCACCCCGGAGGACCCGCTGAAGATCAAGCACGCCTTCAAGCCCAACGTCACCTATAGCTATCAGCCCAACATCGACTACGAGGACATCGCCCTGCTGGCTCGCCAGGGCCAGACCCAGAACCGGGTCAACAAGCTGTCCTACGGCATCAACAACACCCTGACCAGCAAGCGCATCAAGCGCGACGACGAGACCGGCGAGGTCCGGCCCATCTATCGCGACTTCCTCCAGTTCAACATCGCCCACGCCTTTGACATGGACCAGTTCCGCAGCGACGACCAGGATCCCCACTACTGGGGCAACGTCGACGCCAAGGTCGAGATCTATCCCAGCAAGTACCTGTACCTGGAGGCCGACAGCTCCTTCAACCTCTACGAGAACCGCTGGGACTCCATCAACAGCCTGCTCAAGACCATGAACCGCCGCGGCGACTCCATCACCGTGGACTATCGCTTCACCCACGATCTGGTCAAGCAGGTGCGGGGCAAGTTCACCGTGGCCGTGACCAAGGAATGGTCGGTCAGCTACATCAACCACCGCGACCTGGACGAAAACTCCGACTTCGAGTCCATCTACGAGGTGGCCTATCAAGGCCAGTGCTGGGGCATCCGGGCCTTCTACGTGGACGACATCGAGGAGCGCGGCTACTTCCTGGCCTTCTCCCTGGGCGGCTTCGGCGAGCTGTTCGGCTGGGGCCAAATCCGCAGCACCGGCACCACCAGCAACTAGACGCCGTCGGCATCGCCCCCGACCACCCCTGAATCGCGACCAACGAAGGTGGTCCGACATGGAGTTCGCCAGTCATTCCGGCGGTGAGGGACAGTCCTGGACCCGCCGCCTGGCCTCCTTGGGCGGTTTTCTGGGCGGCCTGCTTTATCTGAACGACCACCTTCATCCCAAGCTGGTCGATTTCCACTGGCTGGTCTTCCTGGGGATTATCTGCGCGGGCGGGGCGGTTTGCGGGGGTCTGGCCCGGGCCCTGGATCCGCGCCTCTGCGCCCTTTGGGAGCGTTTGGCCCCCTGGCGGCGCACCGGCGCGTGGACCTTGCTCTTTTTCCTGGCGGCCTACCTCTACACCATGGCGGGCCACCTCTATTCCTATGACGACCAATTCCGCTACCAGACCACCAAGGCCCTGGTCGAACGCGGCAGCCTGAACATCGCCACGGCCGACGGCGAGGTCGTCCACAGCAAGTACGGCGTCCTGCAACCCCTGCTGGCCGCGCCGCTCTATCTGGCGGGTAAAGCCTGGTTCGGCGCGGACGATCCCCGGATGCTGGAGGCGGCGGTCTCGGCCCTGATGCCGCTGGTCAGCGCCGCCAGCGCCTGGACCCTCTGGCGGCTGCTGACCGGCCTGGGGTTCGCCCCCCGGCCGGCGCTGGCCACCGTCATGGCCTGGGGCTTGACCACCATGGCCTGGCCATACTCCCGCTATTTCTTCACCGAGCCCCTGGTGGGCCTGAGCTTCACTCTGGCCTTGCTGGGCCTGGTGCTCCACCAACGCGGGGGCGGCGCCAAGGCGGCGCTCTTGACCGGCCTGGCCCTTGGCCTGGGCGGGCTGAACTCGCTCCCGGTGCTGCTGTTGGGCGCGCCACTGTCCCTGGCTGGTATGGTGGCCAACCTGGCCGACCAACCCCGGGAGCGGCGGCGCTGGAGCGACCTGGCCTGGTTTCTGCTCCCCCTGCTGCTGGCCGGGTTGGCCAGTCTGTGGCTGAACCAGGTTCGTTTCGGCTCGCCCTGGCTGACCGGCTATGAGGAGGAGCATGGGCACCCCAATCCAGCCTACGACGGCCGGCCGGGGTTTTCCACGCCGCTGTACGTGGGGCTTTTCGGTCTGCTCCTCAGTCCGGGAAAGAGCCTGTTCCTCTACAGTCCCCCGCTGCTGGCCGCCCTGGCCTTCCTGCCCCGCTTCCTGCGCCAGTTCAGGCTGATCGGCGGGACAGCCCTGGCCCTGTGCCTGGCCTGGCTGTTCTTGTACGCCACCTGGTGGTGCTGGCATGGCGACCACGCCTGGGGTCCGCGTTTCCTAGCGCCCCTCCTGCCTTTGCTCTGCCTGCCCCTGGCCTTGGCCTTCCGCGACTGGAGCGATCTGTCCCGCGCGACCAGGGCCGCGATCTGGGCGCTGCTGGGCCTGGGCGCGGCGGTGCAGGCCATCGGCCTGCTCCTGCCCTACGAGTTCTTCATCGTCAACCACGTCACCCCCGACTATGCAAACCAATTTCTGCTGCATTTCGTGCCCCAGCATTCGCCCCTGTGGGGCCAGTTCAAGATGCTCCCCCTGGCCGCCCACCTGGACTTTTGGCCCGAGGACAATATCTTCGCCTGGGTGGCTTGCGTGGCGGCCGTGATCTTGGGACACTTGGCATGGTGGGCCAGCGCCGGCCCGCCGGGCCAACCCCGGCAACCGCTCGGCCAGCGGTGACAAGGCAAAGAAAAACGGGGGGCTCTTGACATCCGGGGTGGCGTGCCCTATAAATACAGCTTCGACCCACCCTGGGATGAGTGCGGCCGCGGCCGCTCCCTTATGCTGTTAGGCAGGGAAGATGAAAACCTACGTTGCCAAACCGGAAGACATCTCGCGCGACTGGTTCGTGGTCGACGCCACTGACTTGATCCTCGGCCGCCTGGCCACCCAGGTGGCGATGCGCCTCAGGGGCAAGCACAAGCCGGTCTTCACCCCCCACCTGGACACGGGTGACTTCATCATCGTGGTCAACGCCGACAAGATCCGGCTGACTGGCCGCAAGATGGATCAGAAGATCTACTACCGCCACAGCGGCTACCCCGGCGGCATCACCGGCGTTCAGGCCAAGCACCTCAAGGCCAGCAAGCCCGAGGAGCTCCTGCGCGCGGCGGTGCGGGGCATGCTGCCCAAGAACACCTTGGGACGGCAGCTGATCAAGAAGCTCAAGGTTTACGCCGGGCCCGAGCATCCGCACAAGGCCCAGCAACCCCAGGCGCTGGCCCTGTAGGCGAGGAAGACACGACCATGCCCGAGACTCGTTATTACGCGACCGGTAAAAGGAAGACCTCCGTGGCCCGCTGCTGGCTGACCTCCGGCAACGGCAAGGTCACCATCAACAAGCGCCCGGCCGAGGAGTATTTCTCCCGCGAGACCGACACCATGGTGCTCAAGCAGCCCCTGGCGCTGACCGAGACCCTGAGCCAGTTCGATGTGCTGGTCACGGTCTGCGGCGGCGGCACCACCGGCCAGGCCGGCGCCATCCGCCACGGCATCGCCCGCGCCCTGCTGGAGTTCAACCCCGAACTCCGCCTGGTGCTCAAGCGCGCCGGCTTCCTCACCCGCGACCCCCGCAAGAAGGAGCGCAAGAAGTACGGCCAGCGCGGCGCCCGCGCCCGTTTCCAGTACTCCAAGCGCTAAGCCCGCACCGTCTTTCGAGCATCCAGCGGGGAGGGTCCGGCGCGGGCCCTCCCCGTCTTTATTGGGCCGCACCCAAGCGGTCGCCAGGTCCACCCCCACCTCCAAGGGAGGCGCATGCCATGATCCCCGTGGCCATCCTGGGCGCCAGCGGATACACCGGCGTGGAGCTGATGCGGCTCATCGCCAACCACCCCGAGCTGAACCTGGTGGCGGTCAGCTCCCGCCAGTATCAGGGCCAGGCCGTGGCCTCGGTCTTCGGCGCCCTGGAGGGGCGGGTGGAGCTGGACTTCTCCGCCGCCGAGCCCGAAACCCTGGCCCGCCAGGCCGACCTGGTCTTCCTGGCGGTGCCCCACCAGACCGCCATGGCCGCCGCGCCCGCCATCCTGGAGGCCGGGGCCAAGGTGGTGGACCTCTCGGCCGACTTCCGGCTCTGCAACCAGCAGGTCTACGAGCAGTGGTACGCCCCCCACACCTGCCCCCAGTACCTGGCCGAGGCGGTCTACGGCCTGCCGGAGTTCAACCGCGCCCAGATCAAAACCGCCCGCCTGGTGGCCAACCCCGGCTGTTACGTCACCAGCGTGCTGATCGCCCTGGTCCCCCTGCTCCGGGCCGGCCTGATCTCGCCCGAGGGGATCATCGCCGACAGCAAGAGCGGTGTCTCCGGGGCCGGGCGCAGCGCCAAGCTGGGCCTTTTGCACTGCGAGGTGCACGACAACTTCAAGGCCTACTCGGTGGCCGGCCACCGCCACACCCCGGAGATGGAGCAGGAGCTGTCCCGCGCCGCCGGTCAGGAGGTGCGCCTGACCTTCACCCCCCACCTGCTGCCCATCGACCGCGGCATCCTCTCCACCATCTACGCCCGGCCCGTCAACGGCGTCGGGGTGGACGAGATCCGCGCCGGCTGGCTCCAGGCCTTCGCCAACGAGCAGTTCGTACGCCTGCTGCCCCCCGGGGTCCTGCCCGCCACCAAGGAGGTGCGCGGCACCAACCGGGTCCAGCTGGCCGTGGTCCAGGACCCCCGCTCCGGCCTGCTCAAGATCTTCTCCGCCCTGGACAACCTCACCAAGGGCGCCAGCGGCCAGGCCCTGCAAAACGCCAACCTCATGCTGGGCCTGCCCGAAGAGGCCGGCCTGGCCGACCTGGCCGTCACCCCGTAAGGCGGGGGGCGGGGAGGTTGAGGGAAAAGTGCGGGGGGAAAACCTTTTCTTTGGCAGCCCAAAGAAAAGGTTTTCCCCCCGCCCCCCCCTTTCCAAAAGAAAAGCATGGGTTAGATGGGTTTGCAGAGTCCATCGGCGACTGACGGCCGGCCATCGCTCTGGGCGCGCCTGTTGGGCGGGTTTCCGCCCCACGGGGTGCCGTTCCTGGCGGGGGACCCGGGACCGGACGAGGCTGGCCGCCGCCATCTGGCCCTGGTCCTGGCCTATGCCGGCGAGGGCTTCCTGGGCTGGCAGGTGCAGCCCCGGGGCCGCTCCATCCAGGGCGAGCTGGAGGCGGCCCTGGCCCGGCTCTGCGACCATCCCCTGCGCATCCACGCCTCCGGCCGCACCGACGCCGGGGTCCACGCCCTGGGCCAGGTGGCCAGCTTCGCCACCAGCAGCACGCTGTCCCTGGAGCGCATGAACCGGGGCCTGCGCTCCCTGCTGCCGCCCGGCATCCACCTGCGCGCCCTGGGTCCCACGCCGCCCGACTTCCACGCCCGCTTCTCCGCCCAGGCCAAGACCTACGACTACTGGCTCTGGCCCGCGGCCCCGGCCGGGCTCTTCCTGCAAAACCGCCTCTGGCCCCTGCCCATGGCCCTGGACCCGGCGGCCGTGGCCGCCGCCCTGGCCTTGTTGCCCGGCCCCCGCGACCTGGCCGCCCTGGCCAGCCAGGGGGCCGAGGTCAACGGCTCCACCGTGCGCGAGGTCCTGGAGGCCCGCCTGGACCCCACCCCCGAGGGTCCCTGGCGGGTGCGGATCAGCGCCACCGGCTTCCTGCGCCATGTGGTGCGCAATTTGGTGGGATTGCTGGTGCGGGTGGGGCGGGGGCAGCTCAGTCCGGAAGGCATGCTGGCCGCCATCGGAGCCGGCCGCGAGCTGCGGGGCGGGTCCAAGGCCCCGCCCCAGGGGCTCTACCTGAGCCGGGTCCATTACCAGCCCTGGCCCGGCCCGGCCCAGGACTGAGACGGGCGCGGCCAGGCCCTAACGTTGGTCCCGGTCCACGGTCTCGGCCACCGCGCGGTAGATCTGCTCAAAGGCCTCCTGAAAGGCGGTGGTGGAGATGCGCCCGGTTTCCACGTACTTGACCGCGATCTCCTTGGCCACCTTGAGGTAGGCCTCCTGGCGGGGGCTCAGACGGTCGGGCTCGGCCGGGGGGGCTGGAGGCGCGGGGCCGGGTTTGTCCTTGGCGTGCGACATCGGCGACTCCCTGGGCGATGACGGGTGATGACGGGTGATGACGGGTGATGACGCCGGCTGGGCCCGCGTCGCAGCGATTATCGCCCGGACGCGCCAGGGCCGGCAAGCCAATTCCAGGCCCCGGCCGGGCCTCAGATGGCGGCGATGAAGCCCTCCAGGTCGCCCGCGCCGGTGGCGACATACTGCCTGCCGTCCTGGACCAGACAGCCAGCCGCCTGCAACAGCTCGCAATGACAGACGATCTCGTTCTTGCCCATCATCAGGCCCGGCCCCTTGAGCTTCTCCGGCGCGAAGTGCCCCCGGGCGATGGCCTCGGCCTCGGCCGGGCCGTCAGCCAGGATGCGCAGGATGTCGGCGCAGCGGTCCAGGTGATGCTGGATCATCTCCTCCACCCGTTGGGCCAGGTCCATATCGTTGAGCCGGCCGGCGTGGAACAGGCGATGGGCCGGCAGCACCGCCGGGCTGTGGCCGTTGGCCAGGTTTTTCAGGGTCTTGATCGAGGCCAGGTAGCGCTCCAGGCCGTAGATCCGGCCGGGCTCGGCGTACTCCGGCCCCAGCACCCCGGCCACGGCCGCGTGCATGCGCAAACTGCTGGGCCAGGGGGTGATGCCGGGCAACAGGGTGTCGCCCGGGATCAGGAGCTCGTCGGCCGTCCAGATGGCCAGGGCGTCGGGGCTGTGGCCGGGGATGTGCAGGGTCTCCAGCCCGGGCAGCAGCGGATGGCGGCCGTCGCCGATCGGCTCCACGGCCTGGCGGTCGCAATAGCCGTGGTACTCCAGGCAGTTGGGGCCGTAATACGACTCGGGCATGAAGCAGTGCCAGCACTTGGCCGGGAAGGCGCGCTTGTACTCGGCCGGGGCCAGGTCCGGGTGCTTGCGGGCCAGGCGGGCGTAGATGGCGTGGGCCTTGACCGCCGCGCCGCCGGCCGCCACCAACTCGTTGAGCCCGCCGTCGTGGTCCTCGTGGCCGTGGCTCAGGATCACGAAGTCCAGTTCCCGGGCCGAGCGCCCCACCTGTTCCAGCATCTCCACCAGCATCCCGCCGGTGCCCCAGCGCCCGGCGTCCACCAGGAAGAGCTGGTCCGCCTCCACCAGGTAGTTCCAGGTGGGACCCAGGTCCCACTCGCCGCCGTACTCGTTGGGGGTGGGCAGGCCATAAACCGTGAGACCGGAGGGCAGGCGCAGGCGAAAGAGCATGCCGTTGCCGCGCTCGTCGCCCGGCCGCAGGATTTCCAGATGGGGTTCCAGCACTTCGGCTCTCCTGGCTATGATTTAGCTGTCCCTGAGATATTACCAGAGGATCGGGTGCGGCAAATTTCTAGTACCAAAATGACTAACTTATTATATTAGGTTGATATGCTTGATCAACGGTTCTGCTCGGAACCAATGACACATCATTCGTTGTAATTTTAGCTTGTTAGCACAATGGAGGGGGTTATGTCGTTGTATCTGGAGCGTGCCTTAATTCTAGTAGCTCCGCAAAACTCAGGCAAAAGCACTCAACTCCGATCGCTGTTCCTTGACCATCGGCTGCATGAAAATGGAGTTATTCCAGCACCAGCTGAAAGGCCAAAGTTAAAGGATAGTTATTTCATCAGTAACGATCGCCATCTATATCTTCGTCTGACTTCTCCTCATGAAGCCGGCGAGAGTCCAGATGAATTTATTGAGAAAACACGCAGCAAGATGTATGGAGGTCGTTGGTGTTTTGCAGGACCTTTCCAACCTAATGCATACGAAAAAATGCCAGACGTAGTGGAGTCGGTAAGGGTTTTTACCGAGGCTTTTGCGCCAGAGAGAACCAGGGTCATATTCTTGTCGCCAACACGACACAACCAATATTTAAACGACTATTGCATTGATCGAGATGTTATCACTGACCTATTGGATTTTGATGGGGTGGAGGTGGCATGTATTGATGCGAGGCACAGAGAAGCCAATGGCCTATTCCTCGCTGATTTTTTTGATTTCACCTAACCCTGGCAGTAGGCTTATTGGGCTGGCCACTTTTACAACCTAGCGTTTGCGGCCCCCGCCGGGCGGAAGAAGGCACATTCTTTTCCCGGCAGGGGGCCGTCGCCCGAGAATAAACCGTTGCAGGCCCATCCCCGGCAAGGCCCACCATAGCACCCCGCCCCGGGCCGGGCAAGGCCCTGGCCCCGGGCCGCCGCCTGGGTTAAGCTAGGCCACATGAGCGAGCATCCCGAACATGGCCCCGGCCCGCGCCCGGTGCGCCTGTTGCCCGACGCGGTGGCCAACCAGATCGCCGCCGGCGAGGTGGTGGAGCGGCCGGCCAGCGTGCTCAAGGAGCTGATGGAGAACGCCCTGGATGCCGGGGCCGGGCGCATCCAGGTGGAGGTCAAGGCCGGCGGCCGGCAGTTGATCCGGGTGGTGGACGACGGCTGGGGCATGGACCCCGACGACCTGATGCTGGCCCTGGAGCGCCACGCCACCAGCAAGCTGGTCACCAGCGCCGACCTGGAGCGGGTGGCCACCCTGGGTTTCCGGGGCGAGGCCCTGCCCTCCATCGCGGCGGTCAGTCGAATGACCCTGCGCTCGCGCCCCCGGACGGCCGAGACCGGCCACCAGGTGCGCATCGAGGGCGGGGTGATCAAGGCCAACCAGGAGGTGGGCTGCCCGCCCGGCACCCTGGTGGAGGTGGCCGACCTGTTCTTCAACCTCCCCGCCCGGCGCAAGTTCCTGAAAAGCGCGGCCACCGAGTCCGGCCACCTGGGCCAGGCCTTCCTGCGCCTGGCCCTGTCCCGGCCCGGGGTGGCCCTGCGCTACAGCGTGGGCGGCCAGGCCCTCTACGACCTGCCGGCGGTGGCGGCCCTGCCCGACCGGGCCGGGGCCCTGCTGGGCCGCGAGGTCCTGGGGCAGATGGTGGAGATCGACCAGCAAATCGGCCCCTTGCGCCTGACTGGCCTGGCCGGGCTGCCGTCGGTCAGCCGGCCCCAGACCGACCAGGTCCACACCTATGTCAACCGCCGCTTCGTGCGCGACCGCCTGTTGCTCTCGGCCATCGGCCAGGCCTATCGCGGCCTGCTGCCCGACGGCCGCCGGCCGGTGCTTATCCTCCTGATCGACCTGGACCCGGAGCTGGTGGACGTGAACGTGCACCCGGCCAAGGTCGAGGTCCGCTTCCGCACCGCGCAAGAAGTCCACCAGGCCCTGGTGGAGGGCCTGCGCCGCGCCCTGGCCGGGGCGCGTTCGCTGGGGGCGGTCCCGCCCCGGGATGCGGCCGCGCCAGACGCGCCGCCCGCCATGCCCAGCGGCCCCAGTTGGCCCCTGCCCGGGCCGACCGCGCCCACCCCGGACCCTGGTCAGGGCTGGCGGGAGTTCACCGCCGCCTGGCCCGACCCGCCCTCCAGCGGGTTCATCGCCCGCGAGCCCGGCTTTGAGGCGGCGGCCGCCCCCCTGGGAGTGGAGCCGCCCCCCCGGCCCGTTTACGGCCCGGCTCCCCCGCCGCCGGCCTGGCCCGCGCCGCCGAGCGGCCCGGATGCCGCCCCGTCCCCGCGCCCGCTCTTCACCCCCACCGGGGAGCTGAGCGTGATCGGGCAGTTGCACGGGCTCTACATCCTCTGCGCCGCGCCCGAGGGCCTGGTGATCCTGGACCAGCACGCGGCCCACGAGCGCCTGACTTACGAGGCCCTGAAGCGCCAGGCCGCCGCCGGACCGGCCCCCCGCCAGGGCCTCCTGACCCCGGCCACCCTGGAGCTGACCCCCCTGGAGGCGGCCCAGGCCCAGGCCCAAGCCCCGGCCTGGGAGCGCCTGGGCCTGGAGATCGCGCCCTTTGGCGGCCGCACCTGGAGCGTCAGCGCCCTGCCCGCCTCCCTGGCCGGGGCCGACCCCGCCCCCCTGGTGCGCGAGCTCCTGAGCGAACTCAGCGCCAGCGGCCTGCCCCCGGCCACCCCCGAGTTCCAGGAGACCGCCCTGCGCTCCCTGGCCTGCCACGCCAGCGTGCGCCAGGGCCAGCGCCTCTCCCTGCCCGAGATGGAGGCCCTGGTGCGCCGGGTGGGCGAGCTGCCCCCGCCGGTCACCTGTCCCCATGGCCGGCCGGTGCTGCTCCTGCTGAGCCGGCGCGAGCTCCTGAAGGCCTTCAAGCGCGGCCTGGAGCCGGCCTGATGCCCGCCCCGGACCAGGCACCGCCCCTGGTGCTCTTGGTGGGTCCCACCGCGGTGGGCAAGACCGCCGCCGCGGTGGCCATTTGCCAGGCCTTGGGGGCCGAGGTGGTCAACGCCGACAGCGTGCAGGTCTACCGGGGGCTGGACATCGGCTCGGCCAAGCCCACTCCGGATGAGTTGTCCGCCGCGCCCCACCACCTGGTGGACGTGGCCGACCCGGACCAGGAGATGAGCGCCGCGCGCTGGGCCGGGCTGGCCGACGCGGCCATCGCCGGGATCGCGGCCCGGCGAAAACGGGCCCTGGTCTCCGGCGGCACCGGGCTCTATGTCAAGGCCCTGTTGCACGGCCTGGCCCCGGCCCCGGCGGTGGACCCGGCCCTGCGCCAACGCCTGCGCGAGGAGTGGGAGGCCCGGGGCCAGGCGGCCATGCACGCCCGCCTGGCGACCCTGGACCCGGCCAGCGCCGCCCGTCTGCACCCGGCCGACCGCCAGCGGGTGCTGCGCGCCCTGGAGGTGGTTCTCCAGACCGGCCAGCCCCTCAGCGCCCGCCAGGCCGCCCACGGTTTTTCCGCCAGTCGCTATCCCTGCCTGGCCCTGGGCCTGGACCGGCCCCGAGAGGAGCTGTATCAGCGGATCGAGGTCCGCTGCTGCCAGATGTGGCGGGGGGGCCTGCTGGCCGAGGTGGCCGGTCTGCTGGCCGCCGGCCTGCCGCCCACCGCCCATGGCCTGCACAGCCTGGGCTATCGCCAGGCGGTGGCGGTGCTGACCCAGGGCCGCGACCCGGGCGAGGCCCTGGAGGAGATGATCCGCCAGACCCGGGCCTACGCCAAGCGCCAGTTGACTTGGTTCCGGGCGCTTGAAGGTATAAACTGGCACCATCCCGACGACTTGCCCGGGCTGATGGCCCGGGCGCGCGCCTTCTGGAACCCGGAGAACTGAAATCATGCGCCTTTTCGCGGCCCTGGCCGCCCTTTGCTGCATATTCGCCGCCTTGGCCCTCCCGGCCGGGGCGGCCGAGCCCCTGGCCCCGGCCAGCCTGCTCAGCCTGGGCAGGGCCCCGGCCGGCATGGCCAACGAATCCGCCGCCCGCGAGGCCGCGGTGCAGGACGCCCTGCGCCGGGGGGTGGCCCAGGTGGCCCTGGAGCTGGCCGATCGGGGCCTCTTGGCCGCCGGGCTGGAGGCCCTGGAGTCCCAGGTCTTGGCCAAGGCCAGCAGCTTTGTCAGCGCCTACGCCCCCCAGGCCCAGAGCAAGGGCGGCCAGGGTTATAGCGCCCTGGTCAGCCTGACCGTGGACCGAGCCGCCCTGGCCAAGGCCCTGGCCGCCGCCGGGCTGGCCAAGACCCAGCTCAAGTCCCCGCCGGTGCTGGCCCTGATCTCCCAGGAGTCGGCCCCCGGCGCGCTGCCCAGCTATTGGTGGGCCACTGGCGACACCCAGCCCGCCCTGCCGCCCCTGGTGGCCCAGGCCCTGAAGGACCTCGGCCTGCCGGTGCTGGAGCCGGCGGCGGTGGCCGGCCGGGTGCCGGACCAGGCCCGCCAGCCGGTGTTGAGCGAGGAGCAGGCCGCCACCCTGGGCCGCTCCCTGGGCGCGGGCCTGGTGCTGCTGGGCCGGGTGCGGCCCTACCCGGCGGCCGGGGCCGGAGCCCCGCCCCTGGTGCAGGTGATGGCCATCGAGGCGGCCGGGGGCAAGGTCCTGGCCAGCGAGGAGAGCGAGGCCCCCCAACTGCCCCCCGGACCCGAGGCCAACGAACGGGTGGCGGTCCTGACCCGCCAGGGGCTGATGCGCCTGGTGGCCCAGGCGTTGGGCGGCCTGCCGGCCGAGGTGCTGGCCGAGCAGGAGTTGACCCTGAACCTGACCGGCCTGCGCAGCCTGGCCGACCTGGTGCGTTTCGAGCAGGCCCTGCGCCAGTTGACGCCCTTGGTGGCCGAGGTGCGGCGCGAATCCCTGGGCGGGGGTCGGGCCGGGATCCGGGTCAAGGCCCGGGGCAGCGCCGAGCGCCTGGGCCAGGAAATTTTGGCGCAGAATTTCGGTGACTTCCTGGTGCAGGTGGCGCGGACCTCGCCCCAGGGCCTGGACCTGCGCCTGGTGCCCCGGACCCCATAGTCCGCTTGCACCCGCCGCCGGGGCCAACCCCCCGGCCTGGCGGACGAAGAAAGCCGGCCCGCACGCGGCGCGCGCCTTGACAGTGCCTTGCGTCGCTGGTAAAAGGTGGTTTCGACTTCAGGCACGTAGCTCAGGGGGAGAGCGCTACCCTGACACGGTAGAGGTCCCGGGTTCAAATCCCGGCGTGCCTACCACTCTGACCCGCATCGCCATAGCCCACCGGTCTCGGCTCCGCCGCCCCGGAGGGGCTGGGGGACGGGTTGCAGGGGTTGTTTTTGTCTTGATGCCCCGCGCCAAGGAGCCGTGTCGCCAGCGATGACAGTCCAGGAACGCATAGCCCAGGACGACGCCAAGGCCGCCAAACAGGCGGTGGCCGCCAAGGTCGCTGGCCGCCTGGTGGATCTGTCCGCCCCGGCCCCCGAGGGCCAGGCGGTCCAGCCGGTCCTGCCGGGTTCGCCCGAGGCCCTGGACATCCTGCGCCACTCCACCGCCCACATCATGGCCGAGGCGGTCAAGGCGCTCTTCCCCGGGGTCAAGGTGGCCATCGGCCCGGCCATCGCCGACGGCTTCTACTACGATTTCGACTACTCGCGTGCCTTCACCCCCGACGACCTGCCGGCCATCGAGGCGAAGATGGCCGAGATCATCAAGGCCAACCAGTCCTTCGCCTGCCAGATGGTGCCCAAGGCCGAGGCCCTGGCCCGCTACCGGGCCGAGGGCGAGCCCTACAAGGTGGAGCTGATCGAGAACCTGGACGCCGAGGCGGTCAGCATCTACCAGCAGGGCGGGTTCAGCGATCTGTGCCGGGGGCCGCACCTGCCCGGCACCGGCCGGGTGGGGGCCTTCAAGCTCTTGTCGGTGGCCGGGGCCTATTGGCGCGGCGACGAAAAGAACCCCATGCTCAGCCGCATCTACGGCACCGCCTTCTTCGACAAGAAGGAGCTCAAGGAGCACCTGCGCCTGCTGGAGGAAGCCAAGAAGCGCGACCACCGCAAGCTGGGCCGGGAGCTGGAGCTGTTCTCCTTCCACGAGGAGGCCGGGGCCGGCCTGGTGGTCTGGCACCCCCGGGGCATGCTGCTGCGCTACCTGATCGAGGAGTTCGAGCGCCAGGAGCACCTGAAGCGCGGCTACCACATGGTGCAGGGGCCGCAGATCCTGAAGCGCGAGCTCTGGGAGCGTTCGGGGCACTTCGACCACTACCGCGAGAACATGTACTTCACCGAGGTCGAGGGCGGGGCTTATGGCATCAAGCCCATGAACTGCCTGGCCCACATGCTGATCTACAAGTCCAAGCTGCGCTCCTACCGCGACCTACCCCTGCGCTACTTCGAGCTGGGCACCGTGCACCGCCACGAGAAATCCGGGGTGCTGCACGGGCTCACCCGGGTGCGGGCCTTCACCCAGGACGACGCCCACATCATCTGCACCCCGGAGCAGGTGGGTGAGGAGATCCTGGGGGTGATGCGTTTCGTCACCGACGTGATGGGCATCTTCGGCTTCGACTACAAGCTGGAGCTCTCCACCCGGCCCGAGCACAGCATCGGCAGCGACCAGGACTGGGAGCGGGCCACCGACGCCCTGACCCAGGCCCTCATGCGTTCAGGCCGGCCCTACGAGATCAACGAGGGCGACGGCGCCTTCTACGGCCCCAAGATCGACGTCAAGCTGACCGACGCCCTGAAGCGCGAGTGGCAGTGCGCCACCATCCAGTGCGACTTCACCCTGCCCGAGCGCTTCGAGCTGACCTACGTGGACAGCGAGGGCGCCCACCGCCGGCCGGTGATGCTGCACCGGGTGATCCTGGGCTCCATCGAGCGCTTCATCGGGGTGCTGACCGAGCACTTCGCCGGGGCCTTCCCGGTCTGGCTGGCCCCGGAGCAGGCGCGGCTGTTGACCGTGACCGAGCGGGCCGACGCCTGGGCGGCCGAGGCCCTGGAGCTCTTGCGCCAGGCCGGGGTGCGGGCCGAGGCCGACACCCGCAACGAGAAGCTGGGGGCCAAGGTGCGCGAGGCGCAGCTGATGAAGGTGCCCTACATGCTGATCCTGGGCGACCGCGAGGTGGACGAGCGCCAGGTGACGCCCCGGCTGCGGGACGGCAGCAACCTGCCCTCCATGGGACTGGACCAATTCATCGCCCGGGTGCGGGAGCAGACCGCCAACCGGCGCGATTAGACCCTCGGCCCGGGGGCGGCCGCCGACCAGGCCCCGCTCCCGGCCGAACGCCGACCTCAGTGACGGGAGGATATGGCCATAGACAAGAAGACGGATCGGGTGCGGATCAACCAGATGATCAGGGTGCCCCTGGTGCGCCTGATCGGAGCCGACGCCGAGCAGGTGGGCATCGTGCCCATCGACCAGGCCCTGCGCCTGGCCGCCGAGGCGGGGTTGGACCTGGTGGAGGTGGCCCCCAACGGCGAGCCGCCGGTCTGCCGGATCATGGACTACGGCAAGTTCAAGTTCCAGCAGGCCAAGAAGGCCCAGGAAGCCAAGAAGAAGCAGACCCAGACCCAGGTCAAGGAGGTCAAGCTCCGGCCCAAGATCGAGGCCCACGACCTGTCGGTCAAGATGCGCAACGTGGTGAGATTCCTGGAAGAGCGCAACCGGGTCAAGGTCACGGTGCAATTCCGGGGCCGCGAGATCGCCTATTCCGAGGCCGGGCGCAAGCTCCTGGAGCGGGTGACGGCCGAGGTCAGCGAGTTGGCGGTGGTGGAGGGCACGCCCAAGATGGAGGGGCGCTTCCTGTCCATGATCCTGGCTCCCAAGTAGCCGGTCCGCTGGGATAAGTTTCGCGGGCGCGCGTGGCGCGCCGCTGTCGCGCCACGCCCAAGGTGGCGAAGGAGATCATCATGCCGAAACTGAAGAGCAACCGCGCCGCGGCCAAGCGTTTCAAGGCCACCGGCGGGGGCCGGGTCAAGCGCAGCAAGGCCTACGCCAGCCACATCCTGACCTCCAAGACCCGCAAGCGCAAGCGTGGTCTGCGCAAGAACGACCTGGTGGACAAGACCAACGAGAGACAGATCCATCGCCTGCTGCCCTACCTGTAGGCCGGATTCGGATCGGGAGTAGAAGAGAATGCCCAGAGCACGTCGCGGGTTCAAGGCCCGCCAACGCCGCAACAAGGTACTCAAGCTGGCCAAGGGCTTCGTGGGCGGTCGGCGCAAGCTGTTCCGCTCGGCGGTGGAGACCGTCCAGCGGGCGCTGTCCTTCGCCTACCGCGACCGCAAGGTGCGCAAGCGCGAGTTCCGCAAGCTGTGGGTGGTGCGCATCAACGCCGCCGCCCGCGAGAACGGCATCAGCTATTCGCGCCTGATCGACGGACTGAACAAGGCCTCGGTGGGCCTGGACCGCAAGATCCTGGCCGAGTTGGCCGTCAGCGACGCCGCCACCTTCGCGGCCCTGGCCGGCCTGGCCAAGGGCGTCTAGACCGGGACCAGCCCCGGCGGACGGGGGCGGGGGTTTCCCCTCCCCCCAGGCCGCCCAGCAGCCCCGGACCAGGCCTCGGCCTTTTCCAGGCCCCCGCGGGCGAACCCCGCGCCGGGGCCTGGCGCTTTTTCGGCTCCGCCAGAGCCCGGGTTGGCATATCCTGGGCAGAGTGTGATCGCCGCGACCCGGCCCGCTGCCGTCCCAGGGAGGGTGGATGGACAAGGCTGCGCTGCCCAACAAGCCCTACTTCCGCATTGGCGAGGTGGCCGAGCTTCTGGGGGTGGAGACCCATGTCCTGCGCTACTGGGAGGCCGAGTTCCCCCAGCTGAGCCCCACCCGCGCCCCCAGCGGCCAGCGTCTCTACCGCCGGCCGGACGTGGAAAAGCTGATCCTGGTGCGGCGGCTGCTGCACCAGGAGGGCTACACCATCGCCGGGGCCCGGCGGCGGCTGGAGGAGATGGAGCGCGCCCCGGAGGCCCCGTCGGAAGCCGCCCCGCCTCCCGCGCCGCCCGACCAGGGCCGGCTCTTCCCCGCCCCGGATCCGCCCCCGGCCCCGGAACCGGACCGCCGGGTGGTGGCCGAGGTGGTGGCCGAGCTCCGCGACCTCCTGCGCCGGCTGTCCTAGCCGGGCCGGGCAGTCGCCCGGACGCCCCCTCCGCGTCGCGACCAAAGGAGCGAACATGCCCTGGCTGATCCTGCTGGTGGCTGGAATTTTCGAGGTGGTCTGGGCCCTGGCCATGAAGGCCAGCCAGGGCTACACCCGCCTCTGGCCCACCCTGCTCACCGCCGGGGCGATGCTGGTCAGCGTCTGGCTGCTGGGCCTGAGCCTCAAGCACCTGCCGGTGGGCACCGCCTACGCGGTCTGGACCGGCGTCGGCGCGGTGGGCGCCGCCCTGCTGGGCATGGTCCTCTTCGGCGAGTCCGCCTCGGCGCCGCGCCTGATCTGCATCGGCCTGATCGTGGCCGGCATCGTGGGCCTCAAGCTCTGCGGGGAATGATCGGACCCCGGCTCCCCGCCCGCCCGGGCCCCAAAAAGGTCGCGGCCCGGGGACCAGCCGATCCCGGGGCCGCGCGGTTTCCGGCCGGCCGAACGCTCAGATGGGCCGGGCGATGACCGAGACCTTCTTGTCCAGGAACTTGCCGTAAAGACGCGCCGCGCGCTCCATGTAGTCGGAGAAGGGGACACCGTGCTCCTCGGCCTTGGCCCGGGCCTTGGCCAGCATGGCGCCATCCATCACCACCACCGCGGCCACCCGCAGCTTGGGGGGGCGTTCGTCCTTGACCTGGTCGCTCATCCCTGCATCCTTGGCGCGGCCGCCGGGGGCGCGGCCGGGTTGACCTCTTCGGCCCCAACCCAGGGGCCTTTATCGAGGAATTATACCATGGAGCTTGCTTTTCAGGCCCAAGGCCGAGGCGGCCGCCGCGCCGCGCCCAGCCCCCGCCAGGTCCTGGCGCTGTTGACCCTGTTCCTGATCCTGGCCGCGGCCCGCCCTCCGGCCCTGGCCCAGGAGACGTCCCCGACCTGGGCCACGGTGGTGGCGGTGGTGGATGGCGACAGCCTGAAGGTGCGCCTGGGCGGGCGGGTGGAGCGGGTGCGGCTGTTGGGGGTGGACGCGCCGGAGACCGGGACCAGCCGCAAGCTGGGCCGGGCCGCCGCCCGGGCCGGCCGGACTCCGGCCGAGGAGGCCAGCCAAGGCCAGGCGGCGCGCCGGTTCGTGGCCGGCCTGGTCCAGCCCGGGGACCGGGTGCGCCTGGGCTGGGGGCCGGAACCGCGCGACCCTCACCGACGGCTCCTGGCCTGGGTCTGGCTGGAGGATGGCCGCCAACTCAACCGCCTGCTCATCGCCGAGGGCCAGGCCCGGGTCTATCGCCGCTGCCCCTGCCCGGAGCTGCCGGAACTGCTGGGCCTGGAAAACCAGGCCCGCCAGGCCGGCCGCGGCCTCTGGTCCCGGGGAGGCCCCTGAACCCCGCCTCAGGGGGCCAGGTCCAGCAGGTCGGCGGCCTGGGCCACCAGCTTGCGGCAAGTCGCCACCAATTCACGCAGGCCCTTGGGCGAGAGCTTCAGGGTCACCACCGCCGAGGGCGGCAACTCGGCCCGCATGCCCTCGGGCTGACCGCCGTGGCCGATGACCCCGCTGAGGTGATCGGCCATGGCCACCAGCTCCACCAGCCGGCGGTGGGGGCTTTCGGTCGCGGGGCGATGGTGGAGGAGAATGGCGGCCTTGAGGGGGGCGGGCAGCTTCCAGCGGGAGGCCAGGTCCGCCCCCAGGGTGGCGTGGTCGATGCCCAGCACCCGGGTCTCGGCCTCGGCCTGGTCCATTCCCTGGAGCATCACCAACTGGCTGATGCGGGGAAAGCTCTCGGCCACGAACTGGCTCATCACCAGCTTGCCCACGTCGTGCAGGAGCCCGGCGGTGAAGGCCTCGCCCGGATCGGGATAGCCCGCCCGCTGGGCCAGGTGCTTGGCGATGATGGCGCAGGCCATGCTGTGCCGCCAAAGCCTCCCCCGGGGCAGGAGATAGCCGGGGTGCTCGCCATGGTAGACCTGGCTGACCCCGGAGCTGAGGATGATCTCCAGCAGGGCCTCGATGCCCAGGTAGGGCAAGGCCTGCTCCAGGCTGCTGACCTGGTGGGCCAAGCCGTAATAGGCGCTGTTGAGCCGGCGCAGCACCTCGGCGGTGACGCCCGGGTCCAGGCTGACGGCGCGCACCAGTTTGTCCATGGGGAAATCAGGATCGGCGGTGATGGCCATCACCTGGCCCACGACATGGGGAAGGGGCGGCAACCGCTCCACGCGGTTTATGATCTTCACCAGGGGGAACACTAGGCCGAAACCACACCACTAGCCGGGCAGGCGAGGATTTAACGCGTCGGCCGGTCCGCGCCGGGCCGCCGGGCGGTCCGCCAGCCCGGCGGGCGAACCAAGCATCGAATCGCGGGGTCAGACCATCATTTTCGGTGACATGCAGTCCGGGCGGAAAAGGCAATCCGTCTGGCCGCAGTCGGGGATCCTGCCGAAACAGTCCGCGTGGCCCTCGGCCAGCTGGATGGCGTGGATCAGGTCCTCCTTGCGCAGCCGGGCGACGTTCTTCAATTCCAGGTCCTTGGCCATCTCCCGCAGCTGTTTGATGTTGGGCATGCCCATCTCCTTGGTCGCGCCCCCGGGGGGCGATTCGAATCTTGCCTGGCGCGACCGGCGATGGTCGCGGCCCTGCTGGTGGGCGGCCCTTGCGCGTCTTGCCCCTCAGCCACCCCGGGGCCTTCTTACTAGTCAACGCCATTGACGAGCGTTGCGCAACCGAAAAAAACAAGACAATCCTTTAGGATTATTCACAACCCGAGGCCCCGCACACCGCGCAGGTGCGGCAGCCGCCGTCGCTGGCCAACAGTCCGCCGCAGCGGGGGCAGTGCTGGCCGTTGGCCGCCCGGGGCGGCAGGGCCGGCCCTCCGGGCAGGGGGGCCAGCTCCAGCACCTGGCGTCCCCGGCAGCCGTGGCGAAAGACCGTCACCCCCTTCAGCCCCAGGGCGTGGGCCTCCAGAAAGACCTGGCGCACCGCCTCCGGCCCGGCCGCGGCCGGCAGGTTGACGGTCTTGGAGACCCCGTTGTCGGTGTGGGCCTGAAAGGCGGCCTGCACCGCCAGGTGGCGGGAGGCCGGCACCTCGTGGGCGGTGGGGAACAGCCGGGCCAGGTCCGGGTCCAGGCCGGGCACCGCCGCCGCACGACCGGCCTGGGCCAGGCGGCGGCGGTTGTCCGGGTGGTCCAGGCCGGCCCGGGCCAGGCGGGCCAGGAAGCGGGGGTTGGTCTCCACCAGCTCCTGGTCGCCCAGCGCCCGGCGGGTGTAGGCCAGGGCGAAATAGGGCTCGACGCCCGAGGAGCAGCCCAGGATCAGGCTCAGGCTGCCGGTGGGGGCCACGGTGGTGACGGTGGCGTTGCGCAGGCGTGTGAGGCCCCGCTCCCGCCAGCGGCTCTGGGCAAAGGCCGGGAAGCTGCCCCGGGTCCTGGCCAGCTCCACGCTGGCGGCCCGGGCCGCCCCGGCGATCCAGGACATCAGCTCACCCCCGGTGGCCACCGCCTCGGGGCTGTCGTAGCCCAGGCCCAGGTCCACCAAGAGGTCGGCGAAGCCCATCACCCCCAGGCCCACCTTGCGGGTCAGGCGGGTGGCCTGGGCCACCTGGGGCAGGGGGAAGCGGTTGACCTCCAGGGCGTCGTCCAGGAAACGGGTGGCCACCCCGGCCGCCTCCTCCAGGGCCGCCCGGTCCAGTTGGCCGCCGGCGACGAAGGCGGGCAGGCAGAGGCTGCCCAGATTGCAGGACTCGTAGGGCAGCAGGGGTTGCTCGCCGCAGGGGTTGGTGGCCTCGATCACCCCCAGCAGCGGGGTGGGGTTGGCCCGGTTGATGGCCTCGAAAAAGGCCAGGCCCGGCTCGCCCGCGGCGTGGGCCACCGCCACCAGGCGGTCGAAGAGCTCCGCCGCCGGCACCCGCCGCCGCTCCCTGCCGTCGCGGGGGTTGATCAGGGCCCAGTCCCGCCCCGCGGCCAGGGCCGCGAAAAAGGCGTCCTCCATCATCACCGAGATGTTGAAGTTCTCCAGAAAGCCGGGCTGCCGCTTGGCGGCGATGAAGGTCTCTATGTCGGGGTGGCGCACCGACAACAGGCCCATGTTGGCCCCCCGCCGGGTGCCGCCCTGCTTGATGGCCTCGGTGGCGGTGTCGAAGACCTGCATGAAGCTCACCGGCCCCGAGCTGACCCCGTGGGTGGAGGCCACCAGGTCGCCGGCCGGTCGCAGGCGGCTGAAGGCGAAGCCGGTGCCGCCGCCGGACTTGTGGATCAGGGCGGTCTGCTTGACCGCGTCGAAGATCTCCTCCAGGGAGTCGCCCACCGGCAGCACGAAACAGGCCGAGAGCTGGCCCAGGGGGCGGCCGGCGTTCATCAGGGTGGGGGAGTTGGGCAGAAAGCGCCCCTCGGCCATCAGGCGGAAAAAGCGCCCGGCCCACTCATCCACCGCCGCCTGCCCGCCCCAGGCCCGCTCGGCCTCGGCCACGGCGGTGGCCACCCGCCGAAGCATCTGCTCCGGAGTCTCCACCACCCGGCCGGCTTCATCGCGGGCCAGGTAGCGCCGCTCCAGCAGCAGTTGGGCGTGGGGTCCGAATATTGTGGGGGATATGCCCATAAACCACAAAATAGTGTGCCGGCCCCGGCAAGTCAATCCGCGATCCCGCCCCCGGCGAGGGCAAGGTTTGCGCCAGAAAACCGCGCGCCAGCGTCAGCCATCTGGGCAACAATTGCCGCCGCGCCCGCCGCCATCGGCCAGCTCCGTGCAAAATCACGCTATATCGAGCTGTTATCCAGCAGCCGATTTCTGGCACCCTCCTTGCTAAACTGCCGGGCGGGAACAAGACAAGGCCCCCATTCGGAGCTTGGGATGGAACAGCCAGCGCTGACCAAGGATCGATTCGAGCCGGAGTTGTACTGCCTCCGCTGCCAGGGCATGGAGTGGGACGACGAGGCGCGACGCTGCGTCAACTTCGACGGACCCAACTGCCCGCTGGCCATCCGCCGGCTCCTGGCGGGGTTGAAGGTCAGTTGCCTGGTGGTCTAGACCGGGCGGAAAGGCGAGACATCATGGGAGCTTGGCACCTGGTTTTCACCCTGTTGGCCCTGGCCGGCATGGGCCTGGCCGTGGCCATCGAGCTGCACCGCCAGCGCAAGGAGACCCGGCGCGCCTGATCGGCGCCCGCAGGTCGCAAAAACCCTGTCCACCGGCCGTCCGGAGCTCGAGGCTCCCGGCGGATCGGTCGCGTCTTGTTTTGTGATCACAAAGGCTTAACGAGTCAGGCCCGCCACCAGGCCCAGGGTGCGCTCCTGGATCTCCTTGAGCTCGCGCAGGCGGCGCTCCAGGGCCGCCACCTCGGCCTTGAGGCCGCTCACCTCGGCCCGCAGCTCCGCCAGCTCCCGGTCGCGGGCCGGCGCGCCGGGAGACGGAGCGGCTGGGTCGGCCAGGGCCTGGCGGGCCTGGCGCAGGCTGAGCCCCTGGTCCTTGAGCAGGCTTTGCACCCGCAAGAGGCGCTCCACCGCCTCGGGGCTGAAGAGGCGGCGGCGGCCGTTGCCCCGGCCGATGCCCAGGAACTCCTCGAACTGCTGGTCGTAATAGCGGATGGTGGAGGCCGGCAGCCCGGTCTGGCGGGCCACCTCCTGGATGGTCAGCAAAACTGGCGGGTTGGGCGGGACCTGATTCATGCTTCCTCCCGGGGCGAATCCTTTGGGCTGATTATACACACAATCGCCCAGGCGCGGACAAGCCGGGCGCCCTGTGCTATATTCTGCCATCATGCCAAGCGCCACTCACACCACCCACCCCCCGGATTTGCGCCCCTGGGAGCGTTGGGCCCTGATCCTCTCCACCCTGGTGCTGGTCTTCCTGGCCATCCACGGCAAGGGCCGCAAGGAGCGCGACGCCTACGAGCGCTTCCTGGAAACCGCTCCCCGGGTGGCCGCCGCCCTGGAGCGCTACGCCGCCGATCACCAGGGCCGCTTCCCCCCCGACGCCATGCACACCGCCCGGCCCCTGGGCCTGGACGAGCGCTACATCCAGTGGGAAAAAGAGTGGAAAATCGACTACGAGGTGCATGACAACGGCCAGGGCGGCCGGACGGTCTGTCTGGAGTTCGGCGGCCCCTTCGTGCAGCGCTACTACTTCGGGCTCTGCCGCAAGCCCGAGTATCGTCGGCTCTATGGTCGCGGCCAGCCCATCCCCGGCCAGATCAACCGCATCTGGCTGATCCGCGAGTCGGCCGAGATCATGCCCGACCCCTGCCAATCGCCAGCCCCGCCGGCCCCGCCACCCGCTCCCGGCCCCTGACATGAGCCGGGCCGAGCTGGGGCGGCGGGTCAACCTCCTGGGTCCCTGGTTGCGCCAGCGTTTTGGCGGCCGGGTGGCCAAGGTGGGCCTGGACCTGGGCCTGGGCTGCCCCAACCGCGAGCACGGCCGGGGCGGCTGCGCCTTCTGCACCCCCCTGGCCGCCGGCCGGGGCCTGGCCGCCCTGCCCCTGGAGCGACAATGGGACCAGGGCCGCCAGCGCCTGGCCGCGGCCGCCGCCCGCCGGGGCCAGGCCCCGCCCCGGATGCTGGCCTATCTCCAGGCCTTCACCTCCACCCACGCCCCGGCCCCCCGCCTGGCCGCGCTCTACGCCCGGGTGGCGGCCCTGCCCGATGCGGCCGGGGTCATCATCTCCACCCGGCCCGACTGCCTGGACGCCCCGCGCTGGGATCTGATCGCCAACCTGGCGGAACGATTGCCCTTGTGGCTGGAGCTGGGTCTGCAATCCGCCCACGATCCCACCCTGGCCGCCATCGGCCGGGGCCACGACCGGGCCGCCTTTGACGCCGCCGTGGCCCAGGCCCGGGCCCGGGGCGTCGACGTGGTGGCCCACGTCATCCTGGGCCTGCCCGGCGAGAGCCAAACCCACACCAACGCCACCGCCGACCACCTGGCCCGGCTGGGGGTCTGGGGGGTGAAACTGCATCAGCTCATGATCCTGGAGGGCAGCCGCCTGGCGGCCGACTGGCGCGCGGGCCGGCTGACCCCCTGGAGCCTGTCCCAGTGGGCGGCGGCCGCGGCCGGTTTCATGGCCCGCCTGCCGGAGGCGATGGTGGTCCACCGCCTGGCGGCCGACCCCGGCCCGGAGACCCTGCTCGCGCCGGATTGGGCGGCAAACAAGGGACTTGCCCTGGACGCCCTGGGCGGGTATATGCTGGAGCACGATCTCAGACAGGGGGCGGCATGGCCGAGAAAAGCGTGACGGTCTGGACCATCGACCACCGGCTGGGCACCTTCTTCGGGGCCGAGACCCCGCGCGGGCTCTGCGCGCTGACCATACCGGTGCACTCGGGGCGGGATTTCGCCCTGCTCCTGGACCGCCGCGCTCCCCGGGCCGAGCCGGTGACCGTGGCCCCGGAGGCGACCGAGAGCGGCCGCCAGCTCCTGGCCTGGCTGGCCGGGGAGCGCACCACCCTGGACGCCCCCCTGGACCTGAGCCGGCTGAGCGAGTTCAGGGTGGCGGTGATGCTCGCGGTGGCCGCGATACCCTTTGGCCAGACCCGCACCTATGGGGCCATCGCCCGCCTGGTGGGGCGGCCGGGCGCGGCCCGGGCGGTGGGCCAGGTGATGCACCGCAACCCGGTGCCGCTCTTTGTGCCCTGCCACCGGGTGCTGGGCTCCGGCGGGAGCCTCTGCGGCTTCGGAGCCGGCCTGCCCATGAAACAGGCGCTGTTGGAGATGGAGCAGGGAGGGAGGTTGTTGTGAAAGGGATTGCTTAGTCAACAACCCATCGTCCAGCGAGGACGATCGGCTAAGGAAAAATTTTATCAATCAAATACAGGATTGCGTTCACTTCCTGCTGGAAAAACTTCTCATACACGTCATCGTATAGGTCAAATATATCGTCCCATGCCAAATTGTGACCCGTGGTGTTTCTCAGCTTGGCTGTAGTCCGAAATGCAGTGTCAAGTGAGCTATCATTAATTGCATTATAAATATCTTCAAGGGTTGTTGCGGAAGTATTATTTATAACAGTAAATCCATGGAAGTCTACCGTGAAATCGGTCGTTCTAAAAATCTGGCCCAGAGTAGCTCCATTTGTATACTTGGTCTTCAATAACGACTCAAATATTACACCGCCATGAAACAAGTGAGTTATCAAAGGCTGTATAGATCCACCACCGGTGCTCCGCAAGTCTAATTCTCTGCGCCGTTCATCATATTCCAGCAAAAACACATAGAACGCGCTCACAATCGACCGCGCTTTAGGGTCACCAATTAGAGTTTTTACAACCTTATCAACAAAATCACCTAACGAAACTTGTCTTGCACCAGGTATAACACCGAAGCGCTTGAGCTGATTATCAAGCTTATTCTGGATCTCTCGGATGGTGACTCCTGCTACCTGATCTTCATCCTTGAGAAGCAAGAATCTACATGCTGGCAGGTCCTGCCATGTCTGCATTGCGTTCTTTTTGTCTTCGGAAAGGGCTGCGTCCAGATAGAACAGCGCCTTCTCGTAATGGCGCATGTCAAAAGCCAGCCAAGCCATCAGGTAAAATGGCGTGCCTTTGTGGATTACTTTGTATTTTTGAGGATCAGTTTCTTGAAGTTTCATTAACAATAGTTCGTAGTCTGAGAATCGTTCATATGGTTTTATGGGCCGCTCAGCTTCTCCGTTTTGTCCATCCGTTGGCCACCAATGACGCCCCGGCCCAAAAGTCTCAAATAATAGCGCAGCGGCATTGTGGTTTCCGGGGTCGATCTCCGCAAACCATTCAACCGCCAAATCAATCTGTTCTTGGCTCAAGATATGCAGCCCCATTTTCCCTCTGTCAATTTCTTATCGGCTCCGCCGAATGCTAACTAGCCGGTCGCACCTCATCCCGGCGGTGAGCAGGGTTGCCCCCTATTCGTCCTCGCCGCGCAGGGAGAACCGGAAATCGCAATAGTCCGCGCCCTGCATGATGGTCTGGGTGCGGGTCAGCTTGATGCGGGGATTGAAGCCCTCGAAAAAGGCGAAGTCCCGCTGGCAGGAGAGAATCAGGCCCAGGTCGGCCAGCCCCAGCTCCCGGTACATCTCGGCATAGCGGCAGCGGCGCACGTTGAATTCGTAGCGTTGGTTGTTCTGAGCCAGGCGCTCGACCTCCATTGCGCTGTCGTAGCCCCAAAACCGCACCACCGTGTCCAGGGCGGCGATGGTGTTCTCCGGGGCCTGACGCGCCATCTCCTCGCCGCCGGCCAGGGCCAGCTTGGCGATCACCCGCTCCAGTTGGGCCAGGGCCGCCTCGCGGCCCAATTCGGCGGCGAAGGTCTCGATCAAGGGGGCCACGATGCGGGCCTCGATCTCGCGGCGGGCGATCAGGGGCACCTTGCTCAGGTCTGCGGACATGCTCGTTCCTCCTCGCTGCTGACGCGGTCTGACTTCGCCCCCCCAGGCCGGTTCCCATACCTGCATCTTCGGCATTGCGTCCCGAAAAGGCAAGCTCCTTGGCAGGACCGAACCAGCCTCCCCCCCTGCCTCAGGGCCAGGGGCAGGCCCGGCCCTCGGTCAGCCAGGGCCGCACGCTCCAGCGCTGGCCGTCGCTGGTCAGCTCCAGGCAGCCGCTGATCCCGGTCCAGTAGAGGACCGCCCCGCTGGCCTCCACCCGGGCGCGGACCTCGGGCCGGGGCATGCCGAAGCCGTTGGCGCAGCCGGCGGAGATGACCACCGCCCGGGGAGCCAGGGCGGCCAGCAGCTCGGCGCCGCAGGAGCCCTTGCCGCCGTGGTGGGCCGCCACCAGTATCTGCTCGCCACCCCGGGGCAATTCGGGCAGCACCCGGCGCTCGATGCCCGGTCCGTTGTCCCCCGGCAGCCAGAGCCAGGTGTCGCCCAGGCCCAGGCCGATCCAGAGCGAGCGGTTGTTCTCGCTCAAACGCCAGCCCTCGCTGCCCGGCGGAGGCCAGGCCACCCGCAGGCGCGCCCCGCCCAGCTCGCTCCGCCCGGCCAGCTCCCCCGGACCCAGCAGCGCCGCCCCGCCCTGCCCGGCCAATTCCAGGAGTTGTCCGTAGGGTCCCGAGTTGGGCGGCTCGCCGTTGTGCCAGACCTCGGCCGGGTCCAGCCAGCGGGCCAGGAAGGGCATGCCCCCGGAATGGTCGGGGTGGGAGTGGGAGCAGGCCAGGAAGTCGGCCCGGCCCAGGCCCAGGGACCAGAGGAAGGGGGCCACCACCGCCTGGCCGGTGTCCACCGCACCCCGACCGCCGCCGGCGTCCACCACCAGCACCCGGCCGTCGGGCAGCCGCGCCACGGTTGCCGAACCCTGGCCCACGTCCAGCACCCAGACCCGCAAGCGGCCGTCCGGGTCCGGCGGGCGGGCCTCGGCCCACCAGACCGTCAGGGCCAGCGCCGCCAGGGCCGCGCCGGCCCGCCAACGCCAGGGCCGGGCCAGGCAGAGCCCGGCCAGGGCGGCGGCGTAGAGCAGGGCCACCGCCCAGGGGCCGGGACCGGCCACGAAGCTCACCGCCCCGGGCAGGCCGGCCAGCCATTTGATGACCGCCAGTCCCGCCCCGGCCGGCCAGGCGGCCAGGTGCAACAGCCAATCCCCGGCCGCCGGCCAGACCCAGGCCAGGCCCGTGCCAACCAGGGCCAGGGGCAGGGCGATCATGGCCACCAGGGGGATGGCCAGGGCGTTGGCGGGCACCGAGAGCCAGGGTATCTGGTGAAAGTGGCGCGCGGCCAGGGGCCAGGTGGCCAGGGCCACCAGGGCGCTGAGGGCCAGCCAGCCGGCCAGGCCCCCCAGCCAGCGCCGCCAGCCCCTTTGACCGGTCAGGCGACGGGCCAGGGGCGCGGCGGCCAGCAGAATGGCGGCCACGGCGGTGAAGGAAAGCTGGAAGGAAAGGGTGAGCGGGGCCTCGGGCCACAAGAGGCCGATGACCAGGGCGGCCAGGGCCAGGCCCCCGGCCGGGCGATAGGGCCGCTCGGCCAGGAGCGCCGCCACCAGGCAGGCGGCCATGACCAGGGCGCGCAGGGTGGGGGTGGAGCCCCCGGCCAGGAGGCTGTAGCCCAGGGCCGGGACCAGGGCCAGGGCCGCGGCCGGTTTGAGCGCGCCCCAGCGCAGGGCCAGGGCCGGCCAGGCGGCCAGCAGCAGGCGCAAGACCAGGTAGCTCCAACCCCAGACCAGGCCCAGGTGCAGGCCGCTGATGGCCAGCAGATGGGCGGTGCCGGTGGCGGCGAAGGCCTGGCGGGTGGCGGGCTCCAGGCCGCCGCGCTGGCCCAGGACCAGGGCCCGCAGCAACCCGGCGGCCTCGCCCCGACCCAGGCGGTCAAAGGCCCGGCCCAGGTCCTGGCGGGCGGCCTCCAGGCGGATGCGCCAACCTCCCGGACCGGCTCCCAGGTCGCGCAGGTCGGCCCGCTTGCCGGCAAAGGCCTGCACGTAAAGGTCCTGCTGGGCCATGAACGCGGCGTAGTCAAAGGATCCGGGGTTGGCGAAGCCCACCACCGGCTTGAGTTTGACCCGGGCCGCCAGGCGGTGTCCCACCACCGGCTCCGGGGCGTCCCCGGGCAGGCTCAGGGTCAACAGGCCCGCCACCGGCTGGCCGTCCAGGCTTTCGGCCCGGGCCAGGAGCCTGAGGCCCTGCCCGCCCGGCTGGGGCGCGCCCACCACCTGGGCCACCAACTCGCGGGGGGTGTTGTCGGCCCGGCCGCGCAGGTGGTCCGGCGGCAGGGGCTGGGCGCGCTGCCAGGCCAGCAGGCCGGCCCCCAGCACCAGGCAGACCAGGGCCAGCAGGGGCAACCGCCGCCGCCCCCGGGCCGGCCCCCACCACAGCCAGGCCGCCAGGCCCAGGCCGGCCGCCGCCAGGCACCAGGCCGCCAGGGGTTGCAGGCCGGGCCAGCGGTCGGCCAGCCCGATGCCGGCCAGCAGACTTAAGCCCGGCCAGAGCAGGGGGTGGGCCGCCGCCCCCGCCCCGCTCCCGCCCCGGCTCGCCCCCCCGGCCACGGCCCCCCGACCGCCCGGCTAGGCCTGGTCCGGACCGGGCGGCTCCTGGGGCGGTATCTCCAGGGGGCCGCGGCCCTTCTCCAGGCGGTAGAGCCATTGATAGATGCGCTCGCGCCAGAGCCAGACCGGCAGGATGAAGGCGATGCTGAGCAGGAAGAGCCAGAGAAAGGACCAGTAGTTCTCGTTGTAGACCGCCGCCCCCTGCAGACTGAGCAGCAGGGTGCCCGGCACCCGGCCCAGGGAGCCGACCACCAGGAAGATGCGGGCGCTCATGGGCGACAGCCCCAGGGCGTAGCAGAAATAGTCCTTGGGGAAGCCGGGGATGACGAAAAAGATGAAGGCCGCGATGACTCCCTGGCGCTCCATCAGGTAGGCGATGCGGCTGAGATACCTCGGCGGGATCATGCGCTCCACGAAGGAGCGCCCCACCAGCCGGGCCACGAAGAAGTTGATCCAGGAGCCAATCGACAGGCCCACGGTGGAATAGAGCAGGGATTGCCACCAGCCAAAGACATAACCGCCGGCCGCGCCCACCAGCTCGCCGGGAATGGGGCTGACCAGGACCTGGAAGATCTGGAAGACGATGAAGACCGCCGGGGCCCAGACTCCGTAGGACTCGATGCGTTGGCGGAAGGCCTCCTTGTCCTTGAGCAGGACCCACCACTCCTGGGTCAGGCTGGCCAGGGGCTCCCACCACCACCAGGCGGCCAGGACCAGGACCAGCAGCATGGCCAGGCCCCACCAGGCCGCCAGGCGGCGCTGGCGGCGGCGGGCTTGGCGCTGGGCGGGGCTGTCCTCGACGGGCTGGCCGGGATGCACGGATTGGGTTCTCCTGGCGGGCTGCGCGGGTTGGGGTCGATTGGGGCGCCTGGGGCCAGGCCCGCCCCGCCCGCGCGGAGGTGGGCCGGGACGGCGCGGGGCGCCACTGGCAAGGGACGCGGCCAGGGCCGGCCCCGCCTCCCGGGATGCGAGGTCGCGCCGTGGGGCTAGAAGCTCTCCAGGGCCGCCGCCAGGTTGGGCCTGATTTGGAAGATGGAGATGAAGCCGGCCACGTCGAAGACCTCCAGCACATAGGGCTGGAGCCCACAGAGGACCAGCTTGCCCGCCGAGGCGTTGATCCGCTTGGCGGTGGAGAGCAGGACGCGCAGACCAGCGCTGCTGATGTACTCCACGTGGGACATGTCGATCACCAGCTGGTTGCCTCCGTCGGCCACCGCCTTTTGCAGGCCCTCGTCCACCTGGCCTGCGCTCTGGGCGTCGAAACGCCCGGAAAGCTTGACGGTGTTCACGCCATTCTCGTGGCTGGTCGCGATTTCCATGCCTCGGCCTCCTCTTCGCCCCACCCCTGGTTGTTTGTGCAAAAGCTAGCAGGAAAGCGAGGGCCTGGCAAGAGCGGCCACGGCCCCAACCGGTCCCGCGCCCACCGGCCGAGGCCCCTGGCCCGGCCCCATCCGCCGCCACCCGCCCGGTGGCCCTTTTCACCAGTGAGGCTGGTTGCCGATCCGCTGACCCATCACCTCCAGGGTGTCGGTGACCACCATGAAGGCGTTGGGGTCGTGAATCCGCACCAACTCCTTGATCCGGGGCAACTCGCTGAACTGGATCACCGCGTAGACGATGTGCTCCGGCTCCCCGGTGTAGGCCCCGCGCCCCTCCAGAATGGTGGCCCCGCGCTGGATGCGGTGCAGGATGCCGTCGGCGATCTCCCGCCAGCGGGCGCTGATGATGAACACCGCCTTGCGCTGGCTGAGGCCCACCACCACCAGGTCGGTGATCTTGGCCGAGGCGAAGAGGTAGACCATGGTGTAGAGCGCCCCTTCCAGGGAGAGAAGCAGCGCCGCCCCGGCCAGGACCATGCAGTTGAAGCCCAGCACCGTGGAGCCGGGCTTGAGCGAGAAGCGCTTGTAGAGCATCACCGCCAGGATGTCGGTGCCGCCGGAGGAGCCCAGCGAGCGCAGGATCAGACCGGTGCCCCCGCCCACCAGGATGCCGGCCAACAGCGCGGCCAGGATGCGGTCGTTAACCCCCAGGTCGCCGGGCTGGATCCATTGCAGGGCCGCGGCCAGGATCAGGGCCCCGGCCACCGACCAGGCGAAGAAGCGCCGGCCCACGAAACGCCAGCCCAGGGCGTAGAGCGGCAGGTTCAGGATCAGGTAGAGCAGGCCGACCGGCCAGCCCGGGATCAGGTAATGGACCAGGAGGGCCAGGCCGGTGAAGCCGCCGCTCAAAAAACCTCGCGGCAACAGGATGCCGTTGACCGCGATGGCGGTCACTAGGCTGCCGACGCAAATCAGGGCCAGGCTCAGCGCCCCTCGGCCGATCTGGCGCAAGGCCATGGGACTCCTTCCCCGCGAAAAATCTCAGCCCTGGCGGGACAGGGCCATCATCTTGTAGATCGGCAGGCCGGCGGCCAGGGCGATGTCCTCGGTGGACAGGTAATGGCCTATGCTCCTGTCCATCAGGACGTTGCCGTCGGCCGGGAACTCGTCGTCCCCGGCCCAGAGCACCAGGAGGAACTCCACCCGGGGAAAGGCCCGCACGATCACCGAGGCGTCGCCCGCCTCGCCGCCCTCGCGGCCGCCCACCTTCACCGCCAGGGCCTTGAGCAACTCCGGCCGCTGCCCGAAAAAGCCCACCAGGGGGTCCTTGGCCCTTTTGACAAAGGCCGACCAGTAGAACTCCCCGGCCTCCACCTCGCGGAAGGTGATCCATTCCCCGGCCGCCGCCGCGCCGTCGGCCCGGGCCAGGTAGTGCAGCACCAGGGCCTGCTCGGCCAGGGCCACCGCCGGGCCGTCGTCCAGGTGGGTCACCGCCATCGCCCCCTGGGGGTCGCGGGTGATCCGCAGGGGCCGGCCGTAATAATCCAGGCGCAGGCCGCCGTCCGGGTCCAGCTCCGCGCCGGAGCGCCGGGCCACCTCGGCCAGCTCGGCCGTGGCCAGCTCCTTGGCCGCCAGGTCGAAACTCATCTGATAGTCGTCCACGCGGGCCATGCCGCTCATCCCTCCCCGCGCCGGCGCTTCCTGCCCCCCTTCCGGGCCTCCGGTCCCGCCGCCGGTTGATCGCCTAATATCTTTTCACACAAACATGATGCCGGATCAGCAATCCGCACCCGGGCGGACGGTGAGCCCCGCGCATACCCTTTTTGTCATTGCGAGGAGCGAAGCGACGTGGCAATCTCTCCCGGTTTTCCCAGCCCGTCCCGCGCATCTAGATAATATCGCAAGAGATTGCTTCGCTGCGCCCGCGATGGCATCCTAACCCACGCGACGACGCCTTTGGGGTGTCAACCGGCCCTACTCGCGCTGCCCGGGCCGGCCGATGTCCACCATCTCGCCGTATTCCATCTTCACCACCCGGTCGGCCAGGTGGAAGAAGCGGTCGTCGTGGCTCACCGCCACCACCGTCCGCCCCATGGCCTTGAGCCGGGGCAGGAACTCCTCGTAGAAATAGCGCCGGAACTGAGGGTCCAGGTCGGCGGCCACCTCGTCGAAGACGAAGATGGGCTTGTTCTCGATGTAGGTGCAGATCATGGCCAGGCGGCGCTTCTGCCCGCTGCTCAGGTTGATGTTGGTGAAGCGCCCCTCCTTGAAATCGGTCTGCCCGGTCAGCTCCATGGTCTGGATCAGCTCCCGGACCAGGCCCTCGTTGATGTCCCGCAGACCGTAGAGCCGGTCGAAGAGATGGAAATCGCTGAAGATAATCGTGAAGCAGTCCCGATAGTGGGCGTAGGAGGCCTGGTCCACGTCGACGCCGTCCACGAAGACGGTGCCGGCGGTGGGGTAGTACAGGCCGGTGATCAGCTTGAGCAGGGTCGATTTTCCGCTGCCGTTGCCGCCCACGATGAACAGGATCTCGCCACGGTTGATGTCCAGGTCCAGGGGCCCCAGGTGGAATCCCTGCCCCCCGTTGCCGTTGGTGGTGTAGCGGAAGCTGATCCCCCGCAACATGATGCGCTGGAAGTCCTCGCCCGGCAGGGGGCTCTCCGCAGCCGTCTCCTTGGTGTCGTCGGCCTCCTCCAGCTTTTTCTCCAGTGCCTCGATCTCGGTCAGGGCGAATTCGGCCTTGTAGATGTTGGGCAACAGCGCCACCACCTGGCCCAGGGGACCCAGGGTGAACAACACCACGGTGATGATGTTGTGCAGGTTGGTGCTGTCCTTGTCGCCCATTTGGGGCAGCACGAAGACGATGGCCGCGATCAGGAACATGAAGAAGGACTGGGCGAAGATGTAGTTGTTGATGGCCAGGATCTCGCTGTCGATCTTGGCCGCCCGGGCGTCCATGGACCCGGCCCGCAGGTAGTTCTCGTAGAGGTCCCGGCCCTTGGCCGAGTTGATCTTGACCTCCTTGAAGCCGTCAACCAGGTTGTTAAGATGCCTGAGGAAACGCCCCTCCCGCTCCTTGGTCTGGGCCAGCTTCTGGTTGATCTTCTTCTGGGTGCCCTGGTAGATCACGATCGAGGCCCCGATGATGATCGCGCACAGGATCAGGGCCATGGGCGAGAGCAGGGCCACGTAGGCGAAGCTGGCCGCCAGCATCACCGCCGAGGACAGCGTCACCGTGATGTAGCGCGCCGCCTCGAACAGCACGTCGGTGTGTTCCAGCAGGTTCTTGTAGACCTGGGTGCGGTCCAGGCGCTCGAAGGAGCGCAGGTCCGAGCGCCGCAGCTTGTCGGCGATGCGCAACTGGGTGTCGTAGATGATCTGCCCGGCCCGGGTCACGGTGTGGGCGAAGGCGTACTTGTTGGCCAGGGCGAAAGCCGCGATGCAGACCAGGAACAGCGCGAAGAGCCGGAAATTCAGGCTCTCGGCGTCGGTCTCCTCCCCGGCCTGGTTGATGATCACCAGGCAGGCCGCCTGCAACAGGCCCGAGATCGCCGCCGCCGCCAGGATCTTGACGCCCTCGCGGCCGAAACCGGCGCTCAACAGCCTGATGAAACGCGAATTAAAACCAAACATGCCCAACCTTCCGGCAACACCCGTCCACCACGCCCCACGGCGCAACCCCTACCATGCCATCAACCCCGCCCCGGGGCAACCGCTAATGATGGCGCGGGGATGGGGAGCGGCCGGGGAGAGACGGGAAGATGCGGGGGGAACCTTTTTCGTGCCGAAAAGGTTCCCCCCGCACCCCCCTCCAAAAAGGCGCGGCCATTGGGCCAAGCCCAATCGCCTGGGGGGTTGGGAGGGCCGTGACCTGGAGGGGTGAAGCCAGGCGGGGTAAGATAAGGCCATGGCCAAGCGCAAGAAGAAAAAGGCCGCGACAGCGGCCCCGCCCCAGCCCGCGCCGGTGGGCCCCTTTCACGCCGCCTTCGCCGGCCTGGGCCAGGCCCTGAGCAAGGCCGTCCCGCCTCCGTCAGCGCCACCGGCCCCCCAACCCGCCCCCCCGCCGGAGCCCGAGCCCGAGCCGGGCGAGGCCGAGCTCTTCGCCCGGGCCATGGCCGACGTGCGCCCGGTGGAACGCGGACCCCGCCGCGCCGCCCGGCCCGAGGCCCCCCGCCCCCGCCTGGAAAAGGCCCCCGACGAGGACCTGGAGGTCCTGGCCCAGTTGGCCGACCTGGTGGCCGGCGAGGCGGAGTTCGATTTGCGCTTCAGCGACGAGTACGTGCAGGGCGCCCTGGACGGGGTGGGGCCGGAGTTGATGGACCGCCTGCACCAGGGCGAGTTCCCGGTGCAGGACTACCTGGACCTGCACGGCCTGGGCCTGGTCGAGGCCCAGAGCGCGGTGGACCAATTCCTGGTCAACGCCCAGACCCGGGGCCTGCGCCACGTGCTCATCGTCCACGGCCGGGGCTTCCGCTCCCCGGGCGGCATCCCGGTGCTCAAGACCGCCCTCACCCAATGGCTGGGCCAAAAGCGCCTGGCCAAGCGGGTGCTGGCCTTCTGCACCGCCCGGCAGCGCGACGGCGGCCCGGGCGCGGTCTACGTTCTGCTGCGCAAGTGGCAGGGCCGGGCCGGCCGCCGCTGGTGATTCCCCGCGCCGCCCTGATCCCCGCTACCTGAGAAGCCTTCCTGAACCCTTGCAGCCCTTCCGGACATGCTTACCTTTTTGCTAACCTGATGGTTGAGCGCGCGCTCGGCCATCGCCCGCGCCCAAGCTTCTCGGCTTGGGCCGTTTGTTGAGGGCCGCCGGATTCCGGACGCCGGCCCTGAGCAAACGAAAATTACTCCAGAAAACCGGAAAGGAACCTGCCATGCGTTTCGACAAGTTCACCGTCAAGTCCCAGGAGGTGGTCCAGGAGGCCATGAGCCTGGCCTCGCGCCGGGGCAACCCCCAGATCGAGCCGGTGCATCTGTTGTCGGTGATGCTGGAGACCAGCCAGGAGATCGCCCGGCCGGTGCTGGGCAAGCTGGGGGCCAATCCCGACCGCCTGGTCGAGGAGTTGGAGACCGCCCAGCAGAAGCTGCCCCAGGCCAGCGGCGCGGTCAGCCAGCCCGGCCTGGGCCAGGCCGCCCTGCAGGTGATGCAGAACGCGGAGGCCAAGGCCGAGGCCATGCGCGACGAGTACATCAGCATCGAGCACCTCCTGCTGGCCCTGGCCGAGAGCAAGGACCCGGCCGGGGAGATCCTGCGCGCGGCCGGGGTCACGCCCGAGGCCATCATGGGGGTCTTGCAGTCCATCCGCGGCACCCAGCGGGTCACCGACCAGAACCCCGAGGACAAGTACCAGGCCCTGAAGCGCTACGCCCGCGACCTGACCGAGCTGGCCATGAAGGGCAAGCTGGACCCGGTCATCGGCCGCGACGAGGAGATCCGCCGCACCATCCAGATCCTGAGCCGCCGCACCAAGAACAACCCGGTCCTGATCGGCGAGCCGGGGGTGGGCAAGACCGCCATCGTGGAGGGCCTGGCCCAGCGCATCGTGCAGAAGGACGTGCCCGAGGGCTTGAAGGACAAGCAGGTGGTGGCCCTGGACATGGGCGCGCTGATCGCCGGGGCCAAGTATCGCGGCGAGTTCGAGGACCGGCTCAAGGCGGTGCTCAAGGAGGTCACCGAGGCCCAGGGCCAGATCATTCTCTTCATCGACGAGATGCACACCCTGGTGGGCGCGGGCAAGGCCGAGGGGGCCATGGACGCCGGCAACATGCTCAAGCCGGCCCTGGCCCGGGGCGAGCTGCGCTGCGTGGGCGCCACCACCATCAAGGAGTACCGCCAAAACATCGAGAAGGACGCCGCCCTGGAGCGGCGCTTCGCCCCGGTGCTGGTGACCGAGCCCAGCGTGGAGGACACCATCGCCATCCTGCGCGGGCTCAAGGAGAAGTACGACACCCACCACGGGGTGCGGATCAAGGACTCGGCCCTGGTGGCCGCCGCCACCCTGAGCCAGCGCTACATCACCGACCGCTTCCTGCCCGACAAGGCCATCGACCTGATCGACGAGGCGGCCAGCAAGTTGAAGATCGACATCGACTCCATGCCGGCCGAGCTGGACGGCCTGGAGCGGGCCATCACCCAGCTGACCATCGAGGCCGAGGCGCTGAAGAAGGAGTCCGACGAGGGCAGCAAGCGCCGCCTGGCCAAGGTGCAGCAGGAGATGGAGCAGAAGGGAGTGGAGCGCGACGCCCTGAAGGCCCGCTGGATGCGGGAGAAGGACGCCATCGCCGCCATCCGCCAGGCCAAGGAGGACCTGGGCGGACTCAAGACCCAGTTGGAGCAGGCCCAGCGCCAGGGCGACTTCAACCTGGCCGCCGAGCTGCAATACGGCCGCCTCCCGGCCGCCGAACGCGAGCTGACCCAGCGCCAGGAGGAGCTGGCCGGACTCCAGGGCGAGGGCTCGCTGCTGAAGGAAGAGGTCGACGCCGAGGACGTGGCCGAGGTGGTGGCCAAGTGGACCGGCATCCCGGTCAGCAAGCTGATGGAGGGCGAGCGCGACAAGCTTCTCACCATGGAGGAGCGCATCGGCCAGCGGGTGGTGGGCCAAAAAGAAGCCGTGGTCGCGGTGGCCAACGCGGTGCGCCGGGCCCGCTCCGGCCTCCAGGACCCCAACCGGCCCATCGGCAGCTTTATCTTCATGGGCCCCACCGGGGTGGGCAAGACCGAGCTGGCCCGGGCCCTGGCCGAGTTCATGTTCGACGACGAGCAGGCCCTGATCCGCCTGGACATGAGCGAGTTCATGGAGAAGCACGCCGTGTCCCGCCTGATCGGCGCGCCTCCGGGGTACGTGGGCTACGAGGAGGGCGGCTATCTCACCGAGGCGGTGCGCCGCCGGCCCTACAGCGTGGTGCTCTTCGACGAGGTGGAGAAGGCCCACCCGGACGTGTTCAACGCCCTGTTGCAGATCCTGGACGACGGCCGCCTGACCGACGGCCAGGGCCGCACCGTGGACTTCAAGAACACCATCATCATCATGACCAGCAACATCGGCAGCCAGTTCATCCAGGACCTGGCCGGACCAACCCAGCGGGCCAAGATGGAGGAGCTGGTGATGGAGGCCCTGCGCGCCCACTTCAAGCCCGAGTTCCTGAACCGGGTGGACAACGTGGTCATCTTCCACGCCCTGGACCGGGCGCAGATCGGGCGCATCGTGGCGATCCAGCTGGCGCGGCTCAACAAGCTCCTGGCCCAGCGCGGGCTCTCCCTGAGCCTGACCCCGGCGGCCTTGGACTTCCTGGCCGAGGCCGGTTTCGACCCGGTCTACGGCGCGCGGCCCCTGAAGCGGGCCATCCAGCGCCACCTGCAGGACACCCTGGCGGTGAAGATCCTGGACGGCAGCTTCGCCGACGGCGACCAGATCAGCGCCGACGTGGAGGGCGACCGTTTGGTCTTCCGCAAGAGTTGAACGGCATCGCGTCACAAATCAGCCGGGGCGGGGGAAGCTCCCCCGCCCCACCTCATTCAGCAACTATTGCGGCAATTATCGCGAGTAAACGTTCGCCTTCGCCCGGTCGGGCCTTCCGCCGCGACCTCTCGCGGCTGCGCCGCCGGGACAACGAGTTGTCCCGACCACCCGTCCCATTGCCTGGGCTCCCGGAGACGGGTCGGGGGACGCCAGCCTTCGCCCGAGCCGCGCGCGCTCCCGTAGGGGCCCAGGCGGATGAGAGTCAAGACGGGCGGGGATAAACCCCGCCCCTACGACTGGCGAATTTTACTGGCGATTTAGCAGGGGCGGGGTTGATTCCCACCCCTGCCTTTTTCCTCTCCCCCCTACCCCACCCACCACGCGGCCCACCGCCGCCCGTCCCCCTCCGCTCCCCCCACCAGCCGCCCCCCGCGTCCTGGCCCGGGACCGCCTCGCGACGCACCGGCACGGCCCCGCCCCCAAGGACGCCGGGTGATGGGCTTCCGAGAGCCACCACGCGGCTCCGCTTTCGCCCAGGCCCCGCTTCGCAGGGACGACGACCCGAGGCCAGAGGCAGGGCGCGGGACGGCAGGGAGATTCCCTGGCCGCAGGCATCCGCACCCGGCAGGCGCGGATGCGGACCGGGCCTGGGCGTCGGGGGGCAGGAAAACCGCCCTCGCAACGCCGGGAACTCGGATGCCCCGGTGGTTGGCGGGCACCACAAGCAGGAAGATCAAAGAGATCGCCACACCGCCTAACGGCGGCTCGCGATGACGCCTATTGGCGGATGGGAAGGGAAGCCTGGAAGGGTGTGTTCACGGTGGGTGGGCGGGGGCATATTCGTACGCGGGAGGCCGCGCGCCAGGACCTCTTGCGGCCCACCGCCGCCGGGACGGCCAGCTTTTCCGGGCGACCGCCGGTCAACCGTGGTCGGTGACGGCGTCCCAGGAGGGGACCAGGCGCGGCCTAACGCAGCCACTCCCAGGGGGGACGGCGGGCGCCGCCGCCGGGGTCGCGGGGATCGCTGCGCCGGCTGGTGTCCTCGCGGCGGCGGTCCTCCTCGCGGCGGCGGTCTTCCTCGCGCCGGCGCTGCTCCTCCTCCAGGCGGCGCTGGGCGCGGCGCTTGTCGTTCTCGTCCAGGCGGGACAGGCCGTCCTCGGCCTGGCGCAACTCGTCGTCGCGCAGCTCCGGGGAGGTGACGGCCCGGTTGAGATGGAAGCGGGCGGCGCGGTCGTTGCGGCGTTGCAGGAAGGCCAGGCCCAGGTGCAGCGAGGCCCGGGACTCCTGGCCCCGCTTGCCGTAGGCCACGCCCAAGTCGTAGCGGGCCTGGTCGTCGCGGGGGTCCAGGGACAGGAGCCGCTCGTAGACGCGACAGGCCTGGGCGGCCTGGTCCAGGTGCAGGTAGGCCTGCCCCAGGGAGTGGAGGGCCTCGCGGTCCTCGGGATGGCCGATCAGCACCGACTCCAGCAGGTCGCGGGCCGGGGCGAACTCTCCCCGGCGCAGATAGACCTTGGCCTGGAGGCGCTTGACGTGGATGTTGCCGGGCCAGCGCTGCCGGAGGGAGTCCAGGTACTGTTGGGCCTGGTCGAAGCGGCTGCGCCGCGTTTCCAGCAGGGCCAGGCCGTAGATGGGCAGGGGATCGCCGGGGCGCTCCTTGACCAGGCGGGCGAAGGTGGTCAGCGCCGTCTGCTCGGATTCGTAGAGGGCGATGAGCCGGGTCTTGATCCGCAGGAACTCGCTGTCGTCCTGGGGCTTGGGCGGGGTCCTGACCGTGCGCACCAGATCGTTCATACGCTCCATGCGCTGGGGGCTGTTGGGGTGGGAGCGCAGGTAGGTGGGCACGTCCGCGCCCAGCATCCGCTCCTGCTGCCAGATGCGGTTGAAGGAGACCGCCATGGCCTGGCCGGGATAGCCCAGGCCGGTCATCAGCTTGAAACCGCCGTAGTCGGCCTGCTCCTCGTCCTCGCGCGAGAAGGCCAGGTATTGCTGCACCCCGCCGGCCATGGAGCCCACCGCCAGGGCCTGGCCCAGCTGGGGCGCGCCGCCGGCGGCGCCCAGCAGGATGCCGGCCAGCATGCCCGCCACCATGGCCATGTTCAGGGGCGCGGTCTTGTCCATGCGGTTGGCCAGATGGCGGTAGGAGACGTGGCTGATCTCGTGGCCCAGGATGCCGGCCAGCTCGGCCTCGCTGTCCAGGTTGGTCATCATGCCCCGGAACATGAAGATATAGCCCGCCGGCAGGGCGAAGGCGTTCATCTCGGGGCTGTCGGCGATGTTGAAGGTGTAGGAGAAGGGGTTTTCCTGGAGCTGGTTCACCAGGCGGCGGCCCAGGTCGCGCACGTACTCCACGCAGTCCGGGTCCTCCACCATGGGAATCTGGGCCATGACCTCGTCATAGGCCTCGCGGCCGATCTTGCGCTCTTCCTCCATGGTCATGCTGGCCCCGGCCGGAGTGGCCGGCCAGACCCCCAGGGCCAGGGTCAGGGCCAGGATCAGGCAGCAGGCGCGGCGCGGCATGGGTCATCCCTCGCGCGGTCGGATCAGACTGCGGCCGGTCATGGCCGCCGGGGCCGGCAGGCCCATCAGTTCCAGCAGGGTGGGGGCCACGTCGCACAAGGCCCCGTCGGCCAGGCGGACGCCTTCACGACCGGGGGCGACCAGGATCGCCGGCACCGGGTTGGCCACGGTGTGGGCGGTGTAGGGGCCGCCATGCTCGTCTTGCATCTGCTCGGCGTTGCCGTGGTCGGCGGTGATCAACGCCACCCCTCCGGCCTCCAGCACCGCCGGCATCACCCGGGCCAGGCAGCGGTCCACCGTCTCCACCGCCGCCACCGCGGCGGCCATGATCCCGGTGTGTCCCACCATGTCTCCGTTGGCGTAGTTCATGACGATCAAATCATAAGCACCCGAGGCGATGCGCGCCAGCACCGCGTCGGTCACCTCCGGGGCGCTCATGGCCGGCTTCTGGTCGTAGGTGGCCACCTCCTGGGGCGAGGGCACCAGGACCCGGTCCTCGCCCGGGAAGGGCTCCTCGCGCCCGCCGTTGAGGAAGAAGGTGACGTGGGCGTACTTCTCGGTCTCGGCGATGTGCAACTGGCGCAACCCGGCCTGGGCCACCACCTCGGCCAGGGTGTCGCGCAGGTCCTGGGGCGGGAAGGCCACCGGGACCGCCAGGTGCTCGTCGTATTGGGTCAGGCAGACGTAGTCGACCAGCTTGGGCCGGTCTGACACGTCGAAGCCGTCGAAATCCGGGGAATTGAAGGCCCAGGTCAACTCCCGCGCCCGGTCGGCGCGGAAGTTGAAGAAAACCACCGCGTCGCCGTCGGCCACCCGGGCCCGCGGCTGGCCGTTGGCGCTGATGACGGTGGGGGTCACGAACTCGTCGCTCTCGCCCCGGCCGTAGGCCGCATCCACCGCCGCCACCGGGTCGCTGGCCATCAGCCCCTGGCCGCCCACCAGGGCCCGCCAGGCCTTCTCCACCCGGTCCCAACGCTTGTCCCGGTCCATGGCCCAGAAGCGGCCGCTGACCGTGGCCACCATCGCCCCGGGCTGATCGCTCAGGAACTCCTGCAGCTCGCGCAGGTAGCCCGCCCCGGAGTCGGGCGGGGTGTCGCGGCCGTCCAGGAAGGCGTGCACCGCGATCCGCTCCACCCCGGCGGCCCGGGCCTGGGCGATCAGGGCGTAGAGGTGGACCTGGAGGGAGTGCACCCCGCCGTCGCTAAGCAGGCCCAGCAGGTGCAGGGTCCCGCCGCTGGCGCGCACCCGGGAAAAGGCCCGGCCCAGGGCCGGGTTGGCGGCCAGTTGGCCCTGACGGATGGCCTGGTTGATGCGGGTGATGTCCTGATAGACCACCCGCCCGGCCCCCAGGTTGAGGTGCCCCACCTCGGAGTTGCCCATCTGGCCCTCGGGCAGGCCCACCGCCTCGCCGAAGCAGAGCAGTTGGCCGTGGGGCCAGCGGGCCAGGAGCGCGTCCAGACAGGGCGTGGCGGCGCAGGTGACCGCGTTGCTGTCGCAGGCCGGGGCGAGGCCCCAGCCGTCCAGGATGATCAGGGCCACGGGGCGGGGTCGGGTCATGGGCTTAGACTTCCCAGGCAGGCCGTTTGGCCGGCTCCGGGGCCGGCAGCAGGCCTTCCAGTTGGGCCGGGTCCACCGCCACCCGGGGGGCGTCGGACCACAGGGCCTCCAGGTCGTAGAACTCGCGCACCGGGTGGTGGAAGACGTGCACCACCACGTCGCCGAAGTCCAGCACCGCCCAGCGGCCGTCCTTGACTCCGTCCGCGCCCAGGGGCTTGACCCCGGCCTTCTTGAGCGCCGATTGCACCGCCTCGGCGATGGCCGTGGCCTGGCGGGTGGAGCGCCCGCTGAGCAGGAGGAAATAATCGGCGTAGCCGCTGGCCTTGGCCACGTCCAGGAGCAAGGCCTCCTCGGCCTTCTTGCCCAGGGCCGCGGCCAGGCAGAGCTTGGCCACCGCCAGGGGATCGGCCGGCTTGGCGGGCCGGATGCGGGTCCGGGTGGGCATCAATCCTCCCCTTCCGGGGTCGTGTAAAGTTTCATTTCACAAATATAGTCCTCCACCTCCGGGGGCACAAGGTAGGTCAGGGACCGGCCCTGGGCCGCCCGGCGGCGGATGTCGGTGCTGCTGATGTCCAAGAGGGTGGTGGTCAACAGTTTGGCCCCGTGGCCGTTGGGCAACCGCACCCAGGCGTTGTCGGCCGGGGCGAAGGCCGGGTCCAGGTAGTGGGCCAGGTATTCGCGCAGGTCGCGCCCCGGCGAGCCGGGCCGGGTCATGACCACGAAATCGGCCAGGTCGAACAGCCGCCGGGGCTGGTACCACTGGTGCAGGGCGTAGAAGGCGTCGGCCCCGATCAGCCAGTAAAGCGGGCGGCCGGGATGGATGCGGGCGAACTCGGCCAGGCTGTCCACGGCGTAGCTCTTGCCCGGGCGGCGCACCTCCAGGTCGCTGACCCCGAAGCGGGGGTTGTCATTCACCGCCCGGCGAACCATCTCCAGACGATGGGCGGCCGAGGCCCGCACGTCCTTGGGGTGGGGCGGGTGGTGGCAGGGCATGAACAGCACCTGGGCCAGTTCCAGCTCCTCGGCCACCTCGGTCACCGCCCGCAGGTGGCCGATGTGGATGGGGTCGAAGGTGCCGCCGAAGATGCCCAGGCGGCCTCGCTGCGCGGTCGCGGCGGTCATCGGCCTACTGCCGCACCTGGCCGTCGCCAAAGACGATGAACTTGCGGGTGGTCAACTCCTCCAGGCCCATGGGTCCGAAGGCGTGCAGCTTGCACGTGCTGATGCCGATCTCCGCCCCCAGGCCCAGTTGGCCGCCGTCGTTGAAGCGGGTGGAGGCGTTGACCAGCACCACCGAGGAATCCACCGCGTTGATGAAGCGCATGGCCCGGGCGTGGTCGCGGGTGACGATGGCCTCGGTGTGGCGCGAGCCGTGGGCGGCGATGTGGTCCAGGGCCTGGTCCATGCTCTCCACCACCCTGATGGCCAGGATCAGGTCCAGGTACTCGGCCGGCCAGTCGTCGTCCGTGGCCGGCACCGCCTCGGGCAGGATCTCGCAGGTGACGTGGCAGCCGCGCATTTCCACCTCCTGGGCGGTGAGGGCCCGGGCCACCCGGGGCAGGAAGCTCTCGGCCGCGTCGCGGTGCACCAGGAGGGTCTCCAGGGCGTTGCAGACCCCGGGGCGCTGGCACTTGGCGTTGACGCAGATGGCCTCGGCCATGGCCAGGTCGGCCTCGGCGTCCACGTAGAGATGGCAGACGCCCTTGTAGTGCTTGAGCACCGGCACCCGGCTGTTCTGGGCCACGAAACGGATCAGGCTCTCCCCGCCCCGGGGGATGACCACGTCCAACAGCTCCTCCTGCTGCAACAGGGCCAGGGTGGCGGCGCGGTCGGTGGTGGGCACCACCGCCACCGCCCCGGCCGGCAGGCCGCAGTCGCTCAGCACCCGGCCGATGAGCCGGGCCAGGGCCAGGTTGCTGTGGATGGCCTCCTTGCCGCCCTTGAGCACCACCGCGTTGCCGCTCTTGAGGCAGAGCCCGGCCGCGTCCACGGTGACGTTGGGCCGCGACTCGTAGATGAAGCCGATGACGCCCAGGGGGATGCGCTGGCGGCCCACCAGCAGGCCGTTGGGCCGCCGCCACATGCCGGTGACCTCGCCCACCGGGTCGGGCAGGGCCGCGACCTCCTTCAGCCCCTCGGCCATGGCGGCGATGACCTTGTCGTTCAGGGTCAGGCGGTCCAGCATGGCCTTGGACAGCCCGGCCTCCCGCCCGGCCTGAAGGTCCATGGCGTTGGCCGCCTTGAGCTCCCCGGCCTGGTCCACCAGCGCCCGGGCCAGACCCAGCAGGGCGCGGTTCTTCTGTTCGCCGCCGGCCACGGCCAGGACCCGGGCGGCCTGGCGCGCCCCCTTGCACAGCTCCAGGACCATCTCCTCGGCCAAGCGTTCGCTGGTCACTCGCGGCTCCTTTCCCCGGCCCGACTATGGACTTGGCGGCCAGGGCCTTTGCACACGGACGCGATCATCAGGTTAGCAAACCGACTGGGGACGGACGAGCGTCCGCGCAACATCCCTTTTTGTCATCGCGAGGAGCTTTAGCGACGCGGCAATCTCTCTCGCATTTTTCAACTCAGCTAAAATAACAAATAAAGCCTTGAGAGATTGCTTCGCCGCGCTCGCAATGACACCCAGCAGCGCAGAAGGTCTTCCAAATCACCTTAACCGGCCCTAGCCCAGCAGGCAGGCCACTTCCTCTTCCTCGTCCAGATCGAAGACCACCAGGTCGTCGCGGTGGATCACCTCCGGGGCGTCCTCCCGCCCCAGGCGGGCGGCGATCTCGGCGCTGTGCAATCCCTTGACGGCCTCCATCTCGGCGCTGGAGTAGTTGATCAGGCCCACCCCCAGGATCACGTCGCCCGGCCCCAGCACCCGCACCGCCTGGCCGGCGGCGAACTCACCCTGCACCTGGCGCACCCCGGCCGCCAGCAGGCTCTTGCCCCCCTCCACCAGGGGCCGCACCGCGCCCTCGTCCACCACCAGCTCCCCGGCCTGGGCCGCGGCGAAGGCGATCCAGTGCTTGCGGCTGGTCAGCCGCGAGGGATGGGGCAGGAACAGGGTGCCGACCGCCTCCCCGGCGGCGAGGGCGTCCAGGACATCGTCGCGGGTGCCGTTGGCCACGATGGTGTGGGCCCCGCAGCGGGCGACCTTGTCGGCGGCCCGGACCTTGCTGAAGATGCCGCCCAGGCCCACCGCCCCGGGCTGGGCGCTGGCCGACTTGAGCAGCTCGGCCTCCACCCGCTCCACCACCGGGATCAGGTGCGCGTCGGGGTTGACCCGGGGGTCGTCGTCCAGGATGCCGTCGACGTTGGTCAGGTTGACCAACAGGCTGGCTCCCAGCAGGTTGGTGAGCATGGCCGCCAGGTTGTCGTTGTCGCCCAGCTTGATCTCGGCCACCGCCACGGTGTCGTTCTCGTTGACGATGGGGATGACGTTCCAGTCCAGCAGGGTGGTGAAGGTGTTGCGGGCGTTGTCCCAACGGGTCCGGTTGCGCAGGTCGGCGGCGGTCAGCAGCACCTGGGCCACCTGGCGGCCGTGGGGGGCGAAGGCCTCCTCGTAGGCCTGGACCAGCGAGGCCTGGCCCAGGGCGGCGGCGGCCTGCTTCTGGGGGATGGTGAGCGTCTGGCCCATCAGGCCCAGCTTGCCCCGGCCCGAGGCCACCGCGCCGGAGGAGACCAGCACCACCTGACGGCCGCCCGCCGCCAGCCGGGCCAGTTGGCCGGCCAGGAGGGTCACCCGGCGGCGGTCCAGGCCCTCGGGGCCGGTCAGCACCCCGGAGCCCACCTTGACCACCATCCGGCGGCAGGATTGGATCAGCTCAAGCCGGTTCAAGGCCCTCGTCCTCCGTCGTCGCCGACGCCCGGTCCGCGCTGGCCAACCGCCGGCCCACCTCGGCCAACAGCTCCTCCACCCCCACGCCGTCGAGCGCGCTGACCGGCATCACCGCCAGGCCAAGCTTCTCCGCGCCCTCCCGGAACTCGGCGTAGCGTTCGCGGGCCTCGGCCAGGTCCAGCTTGTTGGCCGCCACCAGGCCCACCCGCCCCACCAGGGCCGGGTCGTAGGCCTCCACCTCGGCCCGCACCGTGGCCAGATCGGCCAGGGGATCGGGGCTCGCGAGGTCCACCACGTAGAGGAACAGCCGGGTGCGCTCCACGTGACGCAAGAAGCGCAGGCCCAGGCCGGCCCCCTGGTGGGCCCCCTCCACCAGGCCGGGGATGTCGGCCAGGGTGATGGTGGCTCCGTCGTCCAGCTCGGCCACCCCCAGGTGGGGGGTCAGGGTGGTGAAGGGATAGTCGGCCACCTTGGGCTTGGCCGCGGTGCAGGCCCGGATCAGGCTGGATTTGCCGGCGTTGGGCAGGCCCACCAGGCCCACGTCGGCCAGCAGCTTCAGCTCCAGGCGCAGCTCGCGCTGCTGGCCGGGCTCGCCGGGCTGGGCGAAGCGGGGGGCGCGGTGGGTGCTGCTGGTGAAGTGGCGGTTGCCCTTGCCGCCCCGGCCGCCCTGGGCCGCCACCACCTCCTGGCCGTCGCTGGCCAGGTCGGCCACCACCTCGCCGGTGGCGGCGTCCAGCACCAGGGTGCCCACCGGCACCTCCACCAGCTTGTCCTCCCCGGCGTGGCCGGTCTTGCCCGCGCCCATGCCGTGCTGGCCCCGGCCGGCCCGGAAATGGCGCAGGTAACTGTGGTCGGCCAGGGTGGCGACCCGGTTGGTGGCCCGGATGACGACATCGCCGCCCCGGCCGCCATCGCCGCCGTCGGGGCCGCCCTTGGGCATGGCGCGCTGGCGCAGGAAGCTGACGCAGCCTCGGCCGCCGTCGCCCGCCGCCACCTCGATGATCGCCTCGTCCACGAAACGCATGCTAGTTGGCCGCCCCGCAAAAGGGTTCGGGGGGATGGGCCCCCGGTTGGTCAAGGTCGGGGGCGTTTGGCAAGATTGTAGAGCAGGCCCGCGACCTTGGCCAGAAAAAGCGAGACGGCCCGAGCGCGAAGCCGCGCCAGGGGCCGTCTGCCGGCGGCCAAGGGCCGCCCCTTAGGCCGGGTAGACGCTGACCTTGGTCTTGTCCTTGCCCAGGCGCTCGAACTTCACCTTGCCGTCGATGGTGGCGAAGATGGTGTAGTCGCGGCCCAGCCCGACGTTGTGGCCGGGGTGGATCTTGGTGCCGTGCTGACGGACGAGGATGTTGCCGGCCTTGACCAGATAACCCTCGCCGCGCTTGACGCCCAGGCGCTGTCCGCCGGAGTCGCGGCCATTGCGCGAGGAGCCGCCCGCTTTCTTGTGAGCCATGCTAGTTCCTCCCGGCGCCTAGGCCTCGATGGCCTCGATGCGCACGGCGGTGAAGGGCTGGCGATGACCGCGCTTGACGCGGTAACCCTTGCGCCGCTTTTTCTTGAAAACCGTGATCTTGCGGTGCTTGCCCTGCTCGACCACCGTGGCGCTGACCTGGCCGTCGACAAAGGGGCGGCCAATCTTGGGCTCGCCCTCGCCCGCCACCAACAGCACCGGCTTCAGGTCTATTTTTTCGCCCACCTGGCCGGCGAGCTTTTCCAGGCGCAGGACCTGGCCAGGCTCGACCTTGTATTGCTTGCCGCCCGAGGCGATCACAGCGTACATAACCCGTATACCTCCCGGAAATGAAAGGCAAATATATGGGAAGGCCCACAACCTGTCAAGGTCGCCGGCCCCTTTTGCAGTAGCGACGGCCAAAAATACCAGAGCCGGGGACGCCTGGCAACCCGGCGGCGGAAATCCCTGGTTTAGAGCCGCTCCCCGGCCCGCTCCAGGCGACGCCAGAGGGCGGTCTCCAGGCCGGCGGCGGCCAGGTTCTCGCCCCCGGCCAGGCCCGCCAACCGGGCCAGGGCCGCCGGCCCCAGGCGCCGTTCCTGGGCCGGGCAGAAATAGTTGACGCAAAAGGCGTCGCGGATCAAGAGCCTGCATCCGGTCGGCCCCACGAAGAAGCAGGACCCGGCCACGCTCCCGGCCCGGGGCAGCTCCACCCCCAGCAGCAGGTTGGCCAGCAGGCAGGCCTGGCCCAGGGATCGGCCCACCTCCGGGAAACAGCAACCGCCGGGGTTATCCGCCGCGCAGGCGGAGCAGGCGGCCACCACCGCCAGCTGGCGATAGGCCGCCCAGGTGGCCGCGGCCGCCCGGCGGCACTCCCCGGCCAAGGCGGCCAGCTCCGGGTCGGCTCGCCAGGTCCGGCCCCAGCGCCGCCAGGTCCCTTGGGCGGCGGCCACCGCCCGCGCCTCGTCGCAGTCCTCGCCCATGGCCATTCCCCCCGCCGGGGCCGGCAAGTGCGACGGGCGGGGGTGGCCCCCGCCCGTCGTGGGTCAGTCATCATCCCGCCGACCCCGCCCCGGGGGCGCGGCGCGCCGGGCGCTAAGGCACCCGCTTCAGGTAGCGCAGGTATTCGCTGTCGGTGGACAGGATCAGCTCCAGCTTATCCTGCGGCAGGCTGCCGTAGGTCTCCAGCGTCTTGAAAAGAGAGTAGAACTGAGGGTCGCGGCCAAAAGCCTGGCCAAAGATCTGGGTGGCCTGGGCGTCGCCCTGGCCCTGGATCTCTTGGGCCTGCTTGTAGGCCTCGGAGCGGATGCGGGCCAGCTCCTTCTCCATGGTGCCCAGGATGCGGCGCTTCTCGCCCTCGCCCTCGCTGCGCAGGAGGCTGGCGATGCGCTTGCGCTCGCTGATCATGCGCTCGAAAACCCGCTTCTGCACGCTCTCGACATAGTTGATGCGCTTGATCTGCACGTCGATCAGCTCGATGCCGTACTGCGGGGTCAGCTTGGCCGCCTCGGCCAGCATGTGGCGGGTGATCTTCTCGCGCCCCACCTTGACGTCCACCGGTTCGGTGGAGGTGTCGCCCACCATGCCGGCCCCACCGGTCTCGGCGCTGGTCAGCATCGACTGGGCCAGGGTAAGGTCCTTGGGCGGGTTGGGGTCCCAGGTGGCCGAACGCACCAGCTCCACCAGCAGGTTGCTGGAGACCATGTCGCGCACCACCGAATCGATGATGTCGTCCAGGCGGCTGCTGGCCCCGGTCTCGTTGGCCACGGTCTGCAAAAAGCGCAGGGGATCGGTGATGCGCCAGCGGGCGGTGGTGTCCACCCAGATGTACTTCTTGTCCCGGGTGGGGATCTCGTTGGGCCGGCCGTCCCACTTCAGGATGCGTTTGTCGAACAGGTGCACCTCCTGGATCAGGGGCACCTTGAAATACAGGCCGGCCTCGCTGTAGGGACCGGCCAGGGGTTTGCCGAACTGGGTGACGATGGCCTGCTGGCCCTCGCGCACGATGAAGAAGGCCCCCATGCCCACGAACAGGACCACCAGGAGGACCACCAGCAACGTCATGGCGCGCGTGTTTTTCACTGCTGCACCTCCTTGGCCGCCGGCGCGGGAGCGGCCGCGCCAACCCCGCCGCCCTTGCCCAGATTCATCAAGGGCAACAGACCCCTGACCGACTCGTCCACCACCCAGACCTTGCTGGCCCCGCGCAGGATGGCCTGCATGGAGTCCAGGTAGAAGCGGCGCTGGGTCACGTCCTTGGCCTGTTGGTAGGCGGCCAGCACCTCGGTGAAGCGCTTGGCCTCGCCCTGGGCGCGGTTGATCTGCTCGTTGGCGTAGCCCTCGGCCTCGGTCACCAGGCGCTTGCCCTCGCCGGTGGCCTTGGGCACCTCGCGGTTGTAGGCCTCCTGGGCCTCGTTGATCATGCGCTCCATCTGCTGCCGGGCCTCGTTGACCTCGTTGAAGGCCGGCTGCACCGGGGCGGGCGGGTTGACGTCCTGGAGCTTGACCGTCACCACCTGGACCCCGGTCTGGTAGATGTCCAGCAGGGATTGGAGCTCCTGCTGGGCCAGGGCGGCGATCTCCACCCGCTGCAGGGTCAGGACCGCGTCGGAATAGCGGTTGCCCACGATGGAGCGCATCACCGACTCGCTCAGGTCGCGGATGACCGCCACTCCGTCGCGCACCGCGAACAGCCAGAGTCTGGGGTCGCGGATCTGGAACTGGACGATCCACTTGACGTCCAGCACCGCCAGGTCGCCGGTGAGCATCAGGGATTCGTCGTCCAGGCCCTTCTCGGCGAAGCGGGCGCGCGCGCCCGGGGCGATGCCCCGGAAGCCGAACTCCTCCTTGAAGACGCGCCCGGTCTTGACCGGGATCATCTGCTCGACCCCCAGGGGCAGCTTCAGGTGCAGGCCCGGCCCGCTGGAGCGGTCGTAGCGCCCGAAGCGCAGCACCACTCCGGTCTCCTCCGGCCCCACGGTGTAGTAGGCGGTGGAGCCCAAGAGCACCAGCAGCACGATGAGCACCACCAGCCACAGGCCCTTGGGCCGGTTGAACTTGGGCAGGCGTTGTTTGACCTCGTTGAGGACCTGGTTCAGGTCGGGTTCGCGGCCGCTCCCGCGGGGCGGCGGCGTCCAGTCCATGGGCATGTCGTTCACCTCTCGGGGTGGGGTGGTGGGGGCGCGCGAAGGCGTTCGCGGGCCTGTCCGGGGCGCGCCCGGCGGCCCGGACAGCGCCGGCGACCTCGCGCGGAGCCCTCGGGAGGGCCGCCGGTCTGAATCAAATTCTATCAAGCCCCGCCGGTCGGGGCAAGTTAACCCCTGGCGATCGCTAGTTAGGCTTGCGTTCCTCCGCTGTCGCCGGCGGAGCCTCCCGCCGCCAGGGGGCGTATTTGGCCAGCATCAGCAAGCCCGGCAGGGCGATGATGGTGCAGAAGATGAAGAACCAGATCCAGCCCAGCTCCTTGGCCATCCAGCCGGTGGGTGCGCTCAGGATCACGCGGGAGATGCCCATCAGGCTGCTGAGCAGGGCGTATTGGGTGGCGGTGAAGCTCTTGTTGGTCAGGGCGGCCATGAAGGCCACGTAGGCGGTGGTGCCCATGCCGCCGGTCAGGTTCTCGGTGGCGATGACCGCGGCCAGGCCGACCACGTTGGGACCGATCTGGGCCAGCACCGCGAAGCCGGCGGTGGAAACGGCCTGGAGCACCCCGAAGACCCAGAGGGCGCGGTTGATGCCCAGGCGCAGCATCAGCACCCCGCCGATGAGCCCGCCGGCCACCGTGGCCCCAAAGCCGAACAGCTTGACCACCGCGCCGATCTCGGTCTTGCTGAAGCCCAGGTCGAGATAAAAGGGCATGGTCATGGCCGAGGCCATGGTGTCGCCCAGCTTGTAGAGCAGGATCAGGCCCAGCACCCCCAGGGCCCAATAGGGGTTGACCCGGCGGAAGTACTCCAGGAAGGGTTCCACCACCGCCTCGACCAGGCTGGTGGGCGGGCGCTCGGCGACCTTGGGCTCGCGGGCGGCCAGGGTGGTCACCAGTCCCACCCCCAGACAGGCGGCCAGGATCAGGTAGACCCGGGAGAAGGCCAGGTGGTCGGCCAGGATCAGGCCCCCGCCCGAGGCCAGGAGCATGCCCACCCGGTAGCCGTTGACGTACAGGGAGGAGCCCAGGCCCAGTTCGTCGTCGGCCAGGTCCTCGCGGCGGTAGGCGTCGATGACGATGTCCTGGCTGGCGCTCAGGAAGGCCACCGCCAGGGCCATCAGGCCCAGCGCCAGGGGCTGGTTCTTGGGGTCGCACTGGCCCAGGCCGGCGATGGCCAGGATCAGGAGGAGCTGGACCAGGAAAAGCCAGCCCCGGCGGCGACCCAGGAAGGGCAGGCGGAAGCGGTCGAAGATCGGGGCCCAGAGGAACTTGAAGGTGTAGGGCAGACCCACCAGGGTGATCATGCCGATCAGGGTCAGGTCCACCTGCTCCTGCTGCATCCAGGCCTGCAACAGCGAGAGGGTGAGCAACAATGGCAGTCCGCTGCTGAAGCCCATCATGAAGGCCACCAGCATGCGGGGGCTGCAGGCGCTTCTCAGGGTCGCGGCCACGCGGCTCCGGGGCGCGGAAAGGTCTCCCGCCGGGATGGTGGGGTCGGGTGTCGGGGATCGGACAAGGCCGGGCCTAGTCCGCGGCGCTGACTTCGAGGATCTCCAACACCCGCAGACCGCCCGGGGTCTTGACCCGCACCTCGTCGCCCTCTTCCTTGCCCACCAGGGCCTGGCCGATGGGCGAGGTCAGGGAGATGCGCCCGGCGCTGGCGTCGCTCTCGGCCGGGCCCACCAATTGATAGGTCATCTCCTCGTCGACCTCGGCGTCGTAGAGCTTGACCACCGCGCCGAAGACCACCCGGCCGTCGGGCTCGGGCAGGGGGTCCACCACCTCCACGTTGGCCAGCATCACCTCCAACTCCATGAGCTTGGCGCTGATCACGGCCTGACGCTCCTTGGCGGCGTGGAACTCGGCGTTCTCGGAAAGGTCGCCATGGGCCCGGGCCTCGGCGATGGCCTGGACGTTGCGCGGCAGCTCCACCTTGCGCAACTGATCCAGCTCCTCCTTCAAACGCTGCTGGCCCTGGCGGGTGATGAGATGGCGTTCCACTACAATCGCTCCCCGCGAAAAGATAAAAGCATGGCGAACCGCCTCGGCCCAGGCCGGGCGAGGCGGGCTGGAGCGGACGCTTGCCAATTTGGGAGCCGGCCTTGCCGGCTGGGAATGGGGCCAGTATAACACTCGTCGCCGGCCCGGGCAATCCGGGGCCGGCTTGTGGCCATCAGGGGGCGGTGATATACTAGGCCCCTGGTTTGGGTTGGACCGAGGCCCCGCCACGGGGGGCGACGGTTCACCACGCGATTTCGCCGGCGGGCGGCAGCCCGGGCAACTCCCCGCCGTGGTTGATGTTTTCGCCGATCCGGGTGACGCGCGGAGGATGGTCTTGAAGGTGCGCCTGGAGGACATCCCCCCCGAGGGTCTGGAGGTGGAGTTCCACGACCACCGCGCCCGGCCCCAGGACCTGGGCGAGGTGGTGACCGCGATCACCACTGTTCCCTGGGCCCGCCTGCGCCTGGAAAAGCAGGGCGAGCAGGTCCTGGCCCGGGGCCAGTACCGCGCCGGGGTGCGACTGGTCTGCAGCCGCTGCCTCCAGCCCGGCCAGGCCGAGCTGAGCGGGCCGGTGGAGTTGATCTTCAGCCCGCCCCAGACCCCGGCCGCCGAGGAGGTCCACCTGGGCGGCGACGAGATGGACCTGGTCTTTTTCACGGGCGACGAGTTGGACCTGGCCCAGGCCCTGCGCGACGAGATCGGGCTCAACCTGCCCATGGCCCCCCTGTGCCGGGCCGATTGCGCGGGACTGTGCCCGGTCTGCGGCCGCGACCTGAACCAGGGCCGCTGCGATTGCCGCCGGGACCAGACAGACCCCCGCTGGGCCAAGCTGGCCCGGCTGGAGATAAAAAAGTAAAGCACCGCACGCCGGGCCGCCCGGCTAAAAAAAGCCAAGGAGCAACAGGATCATGGCCGTTCCCAAACGACGTCAGTCCCACACCCGCAGCCGCAAGCGCCGCGCCCACGACTCCATCACCCTGGTGGGCGTCACCAATTGCCCGCAGTGCGGCGAGGCCAAGGAGCCCCATCGCGTCTGCCCCGCCTGTGGCGCCTACAAGGGCCGCCAGGTGGTGAGCAAGGAGGACTAAGGGCGGCGGCATGTTGCGCATCGCCCTGGACGGCATGGGGGGCGACCACGCCCCCGCCGCGATGGTCGAGGGCGCGGTCCAGTGCCTGGATCGCGACCCCGAGCTGAATGTGGTGTTGGTGGGCAGGCCCGAGGCCCTGGAGCCCGAGCTGGCCCGCCTCTCCCCCCCGTCGGGACGCATCACCATCCATCCCGCCAGCCAGGTGGCCGGCATGGACGAGGCCCCGGGCCACGTCCTGCGCCACCAGCGCGACGCCTCGGTCCGGGTGGCCTTCGACCTGCACAAGGCCGGCCAGGTGGACGCCGTGGTCAGCGCCGGCAACAGCGGGGCCACCATGGCGGTGGGCATGGTGGTCATGGGCCGCCTGCCCGAGGTCGACCGCCCGGCCCTGGCTTCGGTCTTCCCCGGCCTCTCCGGCCCCACCGTGGTGCTGGACGTGGGGGCCAACGTCGACTGCTCGCCCCTGATGCTCTTGCAATTCGCCTACATGGGCGCGGCCTACGCCGAGCGGGTGGTGGGGCTCGCCAACCCCGCCGTGGGCCTGATGTCCATCGGCGAGGAGGGCGGCAAGGGCAACCACCTGGTCAAGCAGGCCTACGAGTACCTCAAGAACAGCGGGCTGAACTTCATCGGCAACGTGGAGGGCCGCGACCTCTTCGCCGGCCCGGCCCGGGTGGTGGTCTGCGACGGCTTCGTGGGCAACGTCTGCCTCAAGCTGGCCGAGGGCATGTTCAAGGCCCTGTCGCGGGTGGTCAAGGAGCGGGTGGCGGTCAGCCTGGGCGGCCGCCTGGGAGCGCTCCTGCTCAAGCCCACCCTCAAGACCCTGGCCAAGGATCTGGACTACGAGAACTACGGTGGCGCGCCGCTGTTGGGAATCAACGGCGTGGCCTATGTCTGCCATGGAGCCTCCACCCCCAAGGCCATCGCCAGCGCGCTGGTGGTGGCCGCCGCCAGCGTGCGGGGCCGGGTGGCGGAGCACGTGGCCGATGGTCTGGCCCAATACCGGGGGCGTCTGCTGGGCGATAACGGCGCGGAGGAACGGGAGTAACCCTCCGTCGCCGGCCCAGGCGATCCCCCCGGTTCGCGGCCCAAAAGAATCTCCAGGGAGTGCAAGGCGATGGATTACTTCCTCAGCGAAGACCAGTTGATGATCCGCGACCTCTGCCGGCAGATCGCCGAAGAGCGCATCAAGCCGGTGCGGGCCGAGCTGGACGAGAAGGAGCAGTTCCCCCGCGAGCTGATGAAGGCCCTGGCCCAGGCCGACCTCTTCGGCCTGATCATCCCCGAGCAGTACGGCGGCCTGGGCGGCGGCTGCCTGGAGAACTGCATCGCGGTGGAGGAGCTTTCCCGGGCCTGCGTGGGCGTCAGCACCACCTTCGCGGCCAGCTTCCTGGGGGCCTATCCCATCATCCTGTTCGGCAACGAGGAGCAGAAGGCCAAGTACCTGCCCCTCATCGCCAGCGGCGAGCAACTGGCCGCCTTCGCGCTCACCGAAAGCGCCGCCGGCTCCGACGCCGGGGCCATCCAGACCCAGGCCCGGCGCGAGGGCGACGAGTACGTGATCAACGGCTCCAAGCAGTGGATCACCAACGGCGGCGAGGCGGGAATCTACAGCGTCATCGCCATCACCGACCGCAGCAAGGGCGCGCGCGGGGCCTCGGCCTTCATCGTCGAGGAGGGCGACCCCGGCTTCAGCGTGGGCAAGAAGGAGATCAAGCTGGGCATCCGGGCCAGCGCCACCGCCGAGCTGATCTTCAACGAGTGCCGCATCCCGGCCGACCGCCTGCTGGCCAGGGAGGGCATGGGCTTCGTGGTGGCCATGCGCACCTTTGACAAGTCCCGCCCCGGGGTGGGGGCCCAGGCGGTGGGCGTGGCCCAGGGCGCCCTGGACGAAGCCGCCAGCTTCGCCCGCACCCGCAAGCAGTTCGACAAGCCCATCATCACCTTCCAGGCCGTGGCCCACATGCTGGCCGACATGGCCACCAAGATCGAGGCGGCCCGGGCCCTGGTCTACAGCGTGGCGCGCTACGTGGACTCCGGGGCCAAGGACATCAGCAAGGCCGGGGCCATGGCCAAGCTCTTCCCCACCGACATCGCCATGGAGGTGACCACCAACGCGGTCCAGGTCCTGGGCGGCCATGGCTACATGCGCGATTATCCGGTGGAAAAGATGATGCGCGACGCCAAGATCCTCCAAATCTACGAGGGCACCAACCAAATCCAGCGCAACGTCATCGGCCAGGAGCTGAACAAGGAGTACGGCCGGGCCAAGTAGCCGGTCGCCAAGGCGATCCACCCCGTAATGGCTGAAAAGCGGCCAGCGGGGGTGGACAAAAGGCCAGTTCCTCCGTAAGAATTGCCCCGGCCTCCGCCCTGGCGGAGCCGCCGCGGCCACTCTCGACCGGTGAGGCTCATGAAGATCATCGTCTGCCTGAAACAGGTGCCCGACACCGCCAGCGTCAAGCTGGACCCGGTGACCCACACCCTCAAGCGCGAGGGCGTGGCCGCCGTCATCAACCCCTTCGACCTCTTCGCCCTGGAGGCCGCCCTGCAACTGCGCGAGCGGGTGGGCGGCCAGATCCTGGCCCTGACCATGGGTCCGCCCCAGGCGGCCGAGATGCTGCGCGAGGCCATCGGCTACGGGGTGGACGACGGCCTCTTGCTCTCCGACCGGGCCTTCGCCGGGGCCGACACCTGGGCCACCACCGCCGCCCTGGCCGCCGGGGTGCGCCATCTGGGCGGGGCCGACCTAGTCATCTGCGGCAAGCAGGCGGTGGACGGCGACACCGCCCAGGTGGGTCCGGGTCTGGCCATGCGCCTGGGCTTGCCCCAGGTGGCCTTCGTCAAGGCCATCCGCGAGGCCACCGCCGACCACCTGGTGGTGGAGCGCCAGATGGACGACGGCTACGAGGTGGTCAACCTGCCCCTGCCGGGCCTGATCACCGTGGTGCGCGAGATCGGCGAACCCCGTCCGCCCTCCCTGAAGGGCAAGATGCGGGCCAAGAAGTACGAAGCCCCGGTGGCTGGCGCGGCCGCCCTGGGGCTGACCGAGGACCAGGTGGGGCTCCGGGGCTCCTTCACCCAGGTGGTGGAGGTCTTCGCCCCGGGCGCGGCCGGCCAGCGGGAGATGCTTCCCGGTCCGGCCGAGGCCGCCGGCCGGGCGGTCATCGACCGCCTGGTGGCCGATCAAGTGATCCTGCTGGGGAGCTAGCCGTGGCGCTGATCATCGACAAAACCGCCTGCACCGGCTGCGGCTCCTGCCTGGAGGCCTGCCCCTTCGGGGCCCTGGAGCTGGTGGACGACAAGGCCCAAGTCAACGACAACTGCACCCTCTGCGGCACCTGCGTGGAGGCCTGCCCGGAATCGGCCCTCAGCCTGGAAGACATCCAGCGCGCGGCCGACCAGCGCACCGCCACCAGCCGTGGGGTCTGGGTCTTCGCCGAACAGCGCGAAGGCGCGCTGCCCGAGGTGGTGGCCGAGCTCCTGGGCCAGGGCGGCCGCCTGGCCGCCGACCTGGGGGTGGACCTGAGCGCGGTGCTCCTGGGCCACGGGGTGGAGGCGCTGGCGGCCGAGCTCTTCGCCCAGGGCGCGCGAAAGGTCTACCTGGCCGACGACCCCCGCCTGGCCCAGTTCGACGACGGCATCTACGCCGCGGTCCTGGCCCGGCTCATCGCCCAGGAACGGCCCGAAATCCTGCTGGCCGGGGCCACCGCCCTGGGGCGCTCGCTGATCCCCCGGGTGGCCACCGCCGTGGCCACCGGCCTGACCGCCGACTGCACCGGCCTGGCCATCGACCCGACCCGGCGGCTGCTGTTGCAGACCCGGCCGGCCTTTGGCGGCAACATCATGGCCACCATCATCTGCCCCGACGCCCGGCCCCAGATGGCCACCGTGCGCCCCCGGGTGATGAAAAAGGCCCTGCCCCAGCCCGGCGCCACCGGCGAGCTGGTGCGGGTCGGCCTGGACGCCGATCTCGCGCCCACCACCCAGGTCCTGGAGGTGGTGCGGGCCATCGGCGAGCAGGTCAACCTCACCGCCGCCGAGGTGGTGGTGGTGGGCGGGCGCGGCCTGGGCGGGCCGGAGGGCTTCGACCTGGCGCGGGAGCTGGCCCAGGCCCTGGGCGGGGTGGTGGGGGCCACCCGGGGGGCGGTGGACGCCGGCTGGATCGGCCACGCCCACCAGGTGGGCCAGACCGGGCGCACCATCGGCCCCAAGCTCTACATCGGCCTGGGGGTCTCCGGGGCGGTGCAACATCTGGTGGGCATGCAGAGCTCCGACGTCATCGTGGCGGTGAACAGCGACGCCAACGCGCCGATATTCTCCGTGGCCACGTATGGTATAGTTGGAAACCTGTTCGCGGTCGTCCCGGCCATGCTGGCGCGGCTGAGGGAACTGCGGGGATAGACCAACGGCCGGCGGCTGACAAGCCCGCCGTGGTTGTGTTATTTTCAGGCCCGGCCTGTGAACGAGGGAGCGGAACTTGGCGGACGACAAACGCGTGGTGCTGGTGACGGGCGGCAGCCGGGGCATCGGCCGGGCCATCTGCCTGGCCCTGGGGCGGCCCGGGGACGTGGTGGCCTTCAATCATTTCGACCCCGACGAGTCGGCGGCCGAGGAGACCATCAGGCTGCTCCAGGCCCAGGGCGTACAGGCCGAGGGCCAGAAATTCGACGTCAGCGACCCGGCCCAGGTCAACGCCTACATCGAGGGCCTGGTGAGCCGCCACGGCCGCCTGGACGTTTTGGTCAACAACGCCGGCATCACCATGGACACCCTGTTGGTGCGCATGACCCTGGAGCAGTGGGAGCGGGTGCTGAAGGTCAACCTGACCGGCGCCTTCGTCTGCCTCCAGGCCGCGGCCAAGGTGATGATGAAGCAGCGCTCCGGGTCCATCGTCAACCTGGCCAGCGTGGTGGGCTCCATCGGCAACGTCGGCCAGGCCAACTACTCGGCCAGCAAGGCCGGGGTGATGGCGCTGACCAAGACCGCGGCCAAGGAGCTGGCCTCCCGGGGGGTGCGGGTCAACGCCGTGGCCCCGGGCTTCATCGAGACCGACATGACCAAGGCCATTCCCGAGAAGGTGGCCGAGCTGATGCGGGCCAACATCCCCCTGGGCCGCGCCGGGCAACCCGAGGACGTGGCCGACGTGGTGGCCTTCCTCTGCTCCGACGCCGCCCGCTACCTGACCGGACAGGTGCTGCACGTGGGCGGGGGCATGTACATGTAATACCGGCCGCCGCCCCTGGCGGCCGGAGGGCGCGAGCGCGGGCGGTCGCCCCGCTCCGATAATGGCAACTGGCCAAACCGGGCCGTGATCTCGGTCCTCTTGAGACATCTGGAGAAAAAGGCAATGGACGCCAAGGATATCAAGGAAAAAGTCAAGGCGATCATCTGTGAGCAGCTTTCGGTGGCCGAGGAGGACGTGGTTCCCGAGGCGTCGTTCGTCGACGACCTGGGCGCCGACTCCCTGGACCTGGTGGAGATGATCATGGCCATGGAAGAGGCCTTCAACATCTCCATCGCCGACGAGGACGCCGAGAAGATCAAGAGCGTCCAGGACGCCTGGAACTACGTGGAGAGCCGCCTGGCCGGCAAGTAGCCCGTCCGGTGGACAAGCCGGGTCCGCCGCGCCGGGGATCAAGCCTCCCGGCGCGGCGGGCCGGCGCAGCAGCGTCAGGGGCCGTCAAGCGCGAGGGAGAGGCCGTGCAGCGTAGGGTGGTGGTTACCGGGGTGGGGCTGGTGACGCCCCTGGGCACTGGGGTGGACAAGACCTGGTCCGGCATCCTGGCCGGCCACAGCGGCATCGGACCCATCACCAGGTTCGACTGTTCGGCGCACAAAACCAGGATCTCCGGCGAGGTGCGGGACTTCAACCCCGAGGACTGGCTGCCCAAGAAGAACATCCGCCGGCTGGATCCCTTCATCCACTACGCCGTGGGCGCGGCCCGCATGGCCTGGGAGATGGCCGGCCTGCCCCTGCCGCTTCAGGGCGAGGCCGCCAACCTGGCCGGCTGCATCACCGGCACCGGCATCGGGGGCATGCAGACCCTGGAGGAGACCTACTTCACCCTGGCCCAGAAAGGCCCGGACAAGGTCAGCCCCTTCTTCGTGCCCAAGATCATCGGCAACATGGCCCCGGGCGAGATCTCCATGGAGTTCAACCTGCGCGGCCCCAACCTCTGCCTGTGCACCGCCTGCGCCGCCGGCTCCCACGCCATCGGCGAGGCCATGAAGATCATCCAGCGCGGCGCGGCCGACGTCGTCGTCTGCGGCGGGTCCGAGGCCATCGTCACCCAGATCACCGTGGCCGGCTTCAACGCCGCCCGGGCCCTGTCCACCCGCAACGACGAGCCGACCAAGGCCAGCCGGCCCTTCGAGAAGGACCGCGACGGCTTCGTGATGAGCGAGGGCGCGGGCATGATGGTGCTGGAGTCGCTGGAGTCGGCCACCGCGCGCGGGGCCGCCATCCTGGCCGAGCTGGTGGGCTACGGCCTGACCTCCGACGCCCACCACATGACCGCACCCGACCCCGAGGCCGACGGCTTCATCCGCTGCATGCGGATGGCCCTCAAGGACGCCGGCCTGAAGCCCGAGGACATCGACCACATCAACGCCCACGGCACCAGCACCGACCTGAACGACGTCACCGAGACCAAGGCCATCAAGGCCGTCTTCGGCGACCACGCCTACAAGATGGGCGTCAGCTCCACCAAAAGCATGATCGGCCACATGCTGGGGGCCACCGGCGGGGTGGAGGCGGTCTTCGCGGTGCTCAGCCTGCGCGACCAGGTGATGCCGCCCACCATCAACTACGAGACCCCCGACCCGGCCTGCGACCTGGACTACGTGCCCAACGTCAAGCGCGAGGCCAAGCTGGAGCGGGTGCTCTCCAATTCCTTCGGGTTCGGCGGCACCAACGCCTGCCTGATCTTCGCCCGTCACCGGGGCTAGAGGGGGCGTCATGCGCATCGCCATCGGCAGCGACCACGGGGGCTTCAACCTCAAGGCGGCGGTCAAGGACCGCCTGACCGCCCTGGGGCACCAGGTCGAGGACATGGGGGTCTTCTCCACCGATTCGGCCGACTATCCCTTCCAGGCGGCGGCGGTGGCCCAGGCCGTGGCCCAGGGCCGGGCCGAGCGCGGGGTGCTGGTCTGCGGCAGCGGCATCGGCATGTGCATGACCGCCAATCGCTTCCCCGGCATCCGGGCCGCCCTGGCCCCCACGGCGGAGCACGCCCGCCTGGGCCGCGCCCACAACAACGCCAACGTGCTCTGCCTGGGCGAGCGGCTGACCCCGGCCGACCAGGCCCTGGCCATCCTCGACGTCTTCCTGGCCACCGATTTCGACGGCGGCCGCCACCAGCGGCGCATCGAGGCGATCGACCAGGTCGCGGGGCCGGAGCGTTGAGCGCCCGGCCGGGCAAGGACGAGTACTACCTGAACATCGCCCGCGAGGTCTGCCGCCGGGGGACCTGCCTGCGCCGCCAGTACGGCGCGGTCATCGTCAACGACGACCAGATCGTCAGCACCGGCTACGCCGGCGCACCCCGGGGGGTGGCCAACTGCGTGGACCTGGGCCGCTGCCTGCGCGAGGAGCTGGCCATCCCGGCCGGCCAGCGCTACGAACTCTGCCGCTCGGTCCACGCCGAGATGAACGCGGTGATCCACGCCAGCCGGGCCCAGACCCTGGGGTCCACCCTCTACCTGGCCGGGATCGAGGTGGCCAGCGGCCTGCCCACCGCCAATCCCGAGCCCTGCCTGCTCTGCCGGCGGGTGATCATCAACGCCGGCATCGCCCGGGTGGTGGTCCAGCCGCGCGGGCGGGAGATCGTCAGCCTGGACCCCGAGGACTGGATGAAAGAGGAGAACGAGGCCGCCCGCCAGGGCCTGGCGGGGCCGGCGTTGGTGCGCGTCCAGCTGGGGCGCGAGCCGGGAGGTGCTGCGTGAAGTGTCCATTCTGCGCCCACGTGGACAACAAGGTGGTGGATTCGCGCGTCAGCAAGGATGCCTCGGTGATCCGCCGCCGCCGCCAGTGCCTGGACTGCGGCCAGCGCTTCACCACCTATGAGCGGGTGGAGGAGTTGGAGACCTATGTCGTCAAGAAGGACGGCAGTCGCGAGGTCTACGACCGCAACAAGGTCAAGAGCGGCATCATCAAGGCCCTGCAAAAGCGCCCGGTCTCCATCACCGTGGTGGAGGAGTTCCTGGACAACCTGGAGACCCAGTTCCAGGAGCAGAACCTGCGCGAGATCCCGGCCAAGGACCTGGGCGAGATGGTGATCAACTGGCTGCGCGGGGTGGACGACGTGGCCTACGTGCGCTTCGCCTCGGTCTACCGCGAGTTCCGCGACGTGCAGGAGTTCATGCACGAGCTGGAGGGGCTGATCGCCGCGCGCAAGGACAACGCCAAGCACCAGTCATGACTCCCATCTCCGAATCCCACGCCCCGGACCCGGCCGTTGCGGCGGCCGACCGGCGGTTCATGCGCCTGGCCCTGGGCCAGGCCCGGCGCGGCCTGGGGCGCTCCTCGCCCAACCCGGCGGTGGGCGCGGTGGTGGTGCGGGAGGGCGCGGTCATCGGCCGGGGCTTCCACGCCCGGGCCGGAACCCCCCACGCCGAGGTCCACGCCCTGGCCGAGGCCGGCGCTGCCGCGCGGGGGGCGACCATCTACGTCAGCCTGGAGCCCTGCAACCACCACGGCCGCACCCCGCCCTGCACCCGGGCCATCCTGGCCGCCGGCATCGCCCGCGTGGTCTACGGGGCCAGCGATCCCAACCCCAAGGCCCAGGGCGGGGGCGAGTTCCTGCACCGGGCCGGCCTGGCGGTCAGGGGCGGGGTGTTGGAGGAGGCCTGCCGGGCCGAGCACCGCTTTTTCCTGACCCACGTCACCAGGCGCCGGCCCCACCTGATCCTCAAGACCGCCGCCACCCTGGACGGCCGCGTCGCCGCCGCCGGCGGCGACAGCCGCTGGGTCACCGGCCCGGCCGCCCGGCGCGAGGTCCACCGCTGGCGGGACTGGTGCGACGCCATCGCCGTGGGCATCGGCACCGCCCTGGCCGACGACCCCCAGCTCACCTGCCGCCTCAAGGGCGGGCGCGATCCCCTGCGGGTGATCGTGGACACCGCCCTGCGCCTGCCGCCCGGGGCCAAGGTCCTGGACCCGGCCAGCCCGGCCGGCTGCCTGGTGGCCTGCGGCCCCCGGCCCGACCCGGCCCGGCGCGCGGCCCTGGAGGCGGCCGGGGCCCAGGTGCTGCCTCTGCCCCTGGGGGATGACGGCCGGGTGGACCTGGCCGCGCTCCTGGACGAGCTGGGCCGCCGGGGCGTCACCAGCCTGCTTCTGGAGGGCGGGGCGGGCCTGGCCTGGGGTTTTGTCCGGGCCGGGTTGGTGGACGAGGTGATGTACTTCTTCGCGCCCAAGCTCATTGGCGGGGCGGCCGCGCCGGGCATGATCGGGGGCGCGGGCTTCGCCAGGATGGCCGAGGCCCTGCCCCTGGGCCGGGTGCGGGTGCGCCGCTTCGGGGATGATCTTTGCCTGTCCGCGCCGGTGGCCACCGTCCCGTCCCAGGACGCCTAGGACCCAACACCGCTGGCGGCCCTCGCGCCTGACCCGCGCCTCCAAGCGCCGGCCGCCAGGAGCTGGCCGCCGTTTCCGCCCCTCCCATGGCCCAAGCCGGTCCTGGGCCGCCGTGGAGCCTCCGCGACGTCCCCGCCCTCGATCTCGCCCGAGCCGCCCTCCCAACCGCAGCCCGCCGCCGCCCCGAAGGCCGGCCCCCAAACCCACGCGGCCGGGATCGCGCGCCCCTGGCCGCTTCCGGCGCGGCCTGCCCCGGGGTCGGGCAACCCCGGCCGCCGCCAGCCATCAGCTCACAATGTTTTCACTGGGGCGCCAAGATTGATGGTGCTTGCAACACCTTGACAATTAAAGTGATATTTCGTTTTTCGGAAGTTTTTTCCGGAAAATTGATCAGATCGTTAATCATATATCACAGAACGTCCGATATAAGCTCCAGACATGGCCTCCTGGCGCGAGAACCAAGCCTACCTCCCCCGGGACAGCGATCAACCCTTTCCCGCTCCACCAGCGCCGCCATCCCCTGGGCGGAGGAGAGCATGAACAAGCTTCATAACCTGCGGCCGTTGCCCCCGGCGCTGGAGGCGCAGTACCGCGCCGCCTACCTGAAGGAGGACCGCCGCCAGGCCTATCTGGGCCTAGGTCTGATCGCCCTGCCGGTGGTGCTGATGGCCCACCACGACCTGGGTTACCTGGGACCCACCCCGCTGGCCTTTGGCCTGCTGGCCGGTCGGGCCTTGCTGGTGGCCGGCTGCCTGGCCCTGCTCCTGACCATGCGCCGCCTGCGCTCCCCCTTCTGGTTCGACTTCTGGATCATGGTCCAGGCCCTGGCCGGGGTGCTCCTGGGACACCTGATCCGCCTGAGCCGCCCGCCGGACTACCTGGCCAACTTCGCCCTCGACGTGGTGATCATCGTGATCATGTTCGCCTTTTTGCCGGTGCGCCCGTCCTGGCGCATCTGGCCCGGACTGCTCTACACCCTCAGCGCCCTGCTCAGCCTCTGGTTCGAGAAGCAGAGCCCGGGCGCGGGGCCCCTGGGCACCTACACCACCGCCCTGGCCCTGGCCGCCCTGGGAGGCGGCAGCTTCTCCCTGCGCCTGGAAAACCTGCGCCGGCGGCAGTTCGTCGCCCAGCAAAGCGAGCGCCAGGCCAAGGAGGAGCTGCAACACCTGGCCTCCACCGACGGCCTGACCGGCATCCTCAACCGGCGCAAGTTCCTGGAGCTGGCCGAGGCCGAGTTCCGCCGTCACCAACGCTACCACCACCCCCTGGCCTTCATCATCGCCGACCTGGACCATTTCAAACGCATCAACGACCGCCACGGCCACCAGACCGGGGACCTGGTGCTGAAGAACTTCGCCCGCCACCTGGCCGAGTGCGTGCGCGAGCTGGATCTGCTGGGGCGCATCGGGGGCGAGGAGTTCGGCCTGATCCTGCCGGAGACCGACCTCGAACCGGCCCGCCAGGTGGCCGAACGCATCCGCGCCGGCTGCGGGTCCCTGTGCCTGACCACCGGCGCGGGCCAGCGGGTGGAGTTCACGGTCAGCCTGGGGGTCTCCGAGGCCCGCGCCGGCGACCGCAGCCTGTCCCACCTCATGGCCCGGGCCGACGTGGCCCTCTATCAGGCCAAGGCCGCCGGCCGCGACCGGGTGCGGACCATCTGAGCGCGGACCGCGCCGACCAGCATTTCCCCTGACCCACGCCCGCCCTGGCCTTGACCTTAACCATACTTTTGTTTAGTATTAGGCCACACCCTTTCCTGGAGGCGAGCATGGGCAATCGTTTCTGCCATCTGGAGCTGACCACCCACGACCTGGCCGGGGCGCGCGAATTCTACCGCCAGATGTTCGAATGGGAGATCCAGGCCTTTCCCAATCCTGGCAAGCCCTATTTCATGATCAACACCGGCCAGGAGCCCCAGGGCGGCATGATGGACCTGCCCATGCCCGGCGTGCCCACCGCCTGGAGCGTCTACGTCGCGGTCGACGACCTGGACGCGGCCTGCGCCAAGCTGGAGCGGCTGGGGGGAAAAATCATGATGAGCCGCACCGAGGTTCCCGGCGCGGGCTGGTTCGCCTTTGCCAGCGACCCCCAGGGAGCCTATTTCGGTCTGTGGCAGAACCTGGCCTGAGCCTTCTCTCTCGCCGCTCCTCCCCCGCCCTTGACCTGGCCCCGCCCTGGCTATAACTTGGTGGAGCCCGGCCATGCCCAACCCGGCCGGCGGGAGGAGCGGCCCAAGATGTTCACCGGACTAGTCGAAGGCGCGGGGCGCATCGCCCGCATCAGCCCCCGGGGGCCGGACGCGGTGTTGGTGGTCAGCCCCCCCTGGCCGCTGGCCGAGGCCGTCCTGGGCGAGTCGGTGGCGGTCAACGGGGCCTGCCTGACCGTGACCCAGGTCCTGGGCGAGGGTTTCTGCGTCGACGTCTCGGCCGAGAGCCTCAACCGCACCACCCTGGGCCGTCTCAAGCCCGGGGCCATGGTCAACCTGGAGCGGGCCCTGCGCCTGGGCGACCGCCTGGGCGGCCACCTGGTCTCCGGCCACGTGGATTGCGTGGGTACCATCAGGGAAATCAAGACACTGGGGGGGTCCACCCGCATCTGGATCGCCATCCCGGCCCCGCACCTGGGCCTGGTGGTGGAAAAGGGATCGGTGACGGTGGACGGGGTCAGCCTGACCGTCAACCAGGTGGGGGCCGACGGCTTCGGGCTCAACATCATTCCCCACACCCTGGCCGCCACCACCCTCCAGCTTGCCAAGGAGGGCGATTCTGTTAATATTGAAACCGACCTCATAGGCAAGTACGTGGCACGCCTTCTTAATCGGGATGAAGGCCAGCCACCGGCCAAGGGCGGGCTCTCACGGGAGGACCTGGTCCGCATGGGGTTCTAGTTCCCATCCCCCACCGCACACGGAGCCTATGCCATGGCCCTGGCCAGCATCGAAGCGGCCATCCAGGATATCAAGGACGGCAAGATGGTGATCCTGGTCGACGACGAGGACCGGGAGAACGAGGGCGACCTGACCATGGCCGCCGAGAAGATCACGCCCGAGGCCATCAACTTCATGGCCACCCACGGCCGGGGCCTGATCTGCCTGAGCCTCACCCCGGACCGGGTGGAGCAGCTGCAACTGGCGATGATGGTGCGCGACAACCAGTCGCCCTACCACACCGCCTTCACCGTCTCGGTGGAGGCCCGCCAGGGCGTCACCACCGGCATCAGCGCCCACGACCGCGCCCACACCATCCGCACCGCCGTGGCCCCCGAAGCCAAGCCCGACGACCTGGTCAGCCCGGGGCACATCTTCCCCCTGCGCGCCCGGCGGGGCGGGGTGCTGGTGCGCACCGGCCAGACCGAGGGCTCGGTGGATCTGTCCCGCCTGGCCGGCCTGGCCCCGGCGGGGGTGATCTGCGAGATCATGAAGGACGACGGCACCATGGCCCGCATGCCCGACCTGGAGGTCTTCGCGGAGAAATGGGGCCTGAAGATCGTCACCATCCGCGACCTGATCTCCTACCGCATGCGCAACGAGTCCTTCGTCCACCGCGAGGCCGAGGTCCGGCTGCCCACCGAGTTCGGCGAGTTCCGGGCCATCGCCTACACCAACGAGGTGGACCAGATGGAGCACGTGGCCCTGGTCAAGGGCGAGGTCTCCACCGACGATCCGGTGCTGGTGCGGGTCCACTCCGAATGCCTGACCGGCGACGTCTTCCACTCCCGGCGCTGCGACTGCGGCCAGCAGTTGGCCTCCGCCCTGCGCACCATGGAGCAGGAGGGGCGCGGGGTCCTGCTCTACATGAAGCAGGAGGGGCGCGGCATCGGCCTGATCAACAAGCTCAAGGCCTACGCCCTCCAGGACCAGGGCTGCGACACCGTGGAGGCCAACGAGGCCCTGGGCTTCGCCGCCGACCTGCGCGACTACGGCATCGGGGCCCAGATCCTGGCCGACCTGGGGGTGCGCAACATGCGCCTGATGACCAACAACCCCAAGAAGATGGTCGGCCTGGAGGGCTACGGTCTCAAGGTGGTTGAGCGGGTGCCGATCGAGATCGAGCCCTGCCCGGAGAACGAGCGCTACCTGCGCACCAAGTGCGTCAAGATGGGCCATCTGCTCAGCCTGAACGACTAGGGAGCGCCAGGGGGCGGCCACGGCGGACGGGCGGACAGCCCGACCCGGGAACGCCGCGGCCCAAGCCCGGCGATGGCCCGGAAAGAGCAAGACGGGCGGGGATGAACCCCGCCCCTACATCAAGACGAAATCATCGGCCGGTGTTTTCGGCTGGTTTTGTCATTGCGGTGCGCGCGGCGCCGTGGCAATCTCCCCCTACTACCAATCACCGACCGCCGTCCGCCCCCGGGCGGCAAGGTCCAGCCCTGGAGGGTGACCGATGCCCAAGATGATCGAAGGACTCCTGCAGGCCCAGGGCATGCGCTTCGCCCTGGTGGTGGGCCGCTTCAACGACTTCATCGGCGGCAAGCTGGTAGAGGGCGCCCTGGACACCCTGAAGCGCCATGGGGCCAGCGACGAGGACATCGCCATCGCCTGGGTGCCCGGGGCCTTCGAGATCCCCCTGGCCGCCCGCAAGCTGGCCGTCAGCGGCATGTACGACGCGGTCATCACCCTGGGCGCGGTGATCCGGGGCTCCACGCCGCATTTCGACTACGTGGCGGCCGAGGTCAGCAAGGGCGTGGCCCACGTGGGCCTGGAGACCGGCCTGCCGGTGATCTTCGGGGTGCTGACCACCGACAGCATCGAGCAGGCCATCGAGCGGGCCGGCACCAAGGCCGGCAACAAGGGCTCCGACGCCGCCCTGGCCGCCATCGAGATGGTGGACCTGCTGCGCAAGATTGGCTAGGGACCAGCTTGGGTGAACGCCGACAGAGCCGCGAGCTGGCGCTCAAGGTGCTCTACCAGATGGAGCACACCAAGGGCGACGCCGACAGCGCGCTCCAGATCTTCGAGGACAACTTCGAGGCCCCGGCCCGCCAGCGCGGCTATGCCGAGCGGCTGGTGCGGGGCATCGCCCAGCACCGGGCCGAGATCGACCAGGCCATCGAGACCGCCAGCCGGCGCTGGAAACTCTCGCGCATGCCCCAGGTGGACCGCAACATCCTGCGGGTGGCCGCCTACGAGATGATTTTCAGCCAGGGCCAGGTGCCGCCCAAGGTGGCCATCAACGAGGCGGTGGAGCTGGCCAAGCGCTACGGCAGCGAGGAGTCGCCCGGATTCATCAACGGGGTGCTGGATTCGCTCTACGCCAGCCGCCAAGCGGACGGCCCCGCCCCCGGCCAGGACTAGGCCCCGGGAGCGCGGGGTCATGGCCTCCTCCTCCACCTTCCGCAATCTCGACCCGGCCAAGCAGGACCGCATCCTGGACGAGGCCCTGACCGAGTTCGCGGCCAGGGGCTACGGCCAGGCCTCGCTGAACGCCCTGGTGGGGCGGCTGGGCATCGCCAAGGGATCGATCTTCCAATACTTCCGCGACAAGGCCGGCCTGTTCCGCCTGGTCTTCGACTTCGCGGTGGGCCAGGTCAAGGACCACCTGCGCGCGGTGCGCGGCCAGACCCAGGGCCAGGACGTCTTCCGGCGCCTGGAGCAGAGCCTCATTTCGGGCCTGGAGCTGATCCACGACAACCCCCGCCTCTTCCGCCTCTACCTGCGCATCGTCTACGAGGGCGACGTGCCCCTGCGCGGCCAGCTGCTGCAATCCATCCGGCTGTTCTCGCGCGACTACATCCTGGAGCTGCTGGCCGAGGGCCAGGCCCGGGGCGAGCTGCGCCCCGACCTGGACCCCGCCCTGACCGCATTCATGGTGGACGCGGTGCTGGAGCGCTTCCTGGTGGCGCGCAGCCTGGAGAACATGGACGCCGGCCTGGGCCTCTACGCCGCCCCGCCGGAGGACGCCGCCCGCCTGGCCCACGAGTTGGTGGATTTGCTGCGTCGGGGCCTGGGGACGGCCTGATGGCCTGGCTGTTGCTGGTGGCGGTGGAGGCCGAGGCCCGGCTGCTCATCCCCCGGCTTTCGCCCGCTCCCCATCTGGCCGGCAAGCCCTGCTGGCAAGGGACCCTGGCCGGCCGCCGGGTATGGCTGGCCCTGACCGGCCTGGGGGTGGTCCACGCCGCCCACTGCCTGACCGCGGCCCTGGAGCGCCTGCCCGGAATCGAGGCCGTCATCAACCTGGGCTGCGCCGGGGCCTATCTTGGCTCCGGCCTGGGTCTGGGCCAGGCCGCCCTGGCCACGCAATGCGTCCTGGCCGACTGGGGGGTGGACCAAATCCACGGCTGGCGGCCGCTGGAGGCCCTGGGCCTGCCCCTGGGCCAAGCCACCGACGGCCGGCCCCGCTTCCACGCCTGGCCCACCGACCCCGGCCTGAACCAGCTCCTGGCCGCCGCCAATCCCGGCCTGGCCCAGGGCCCCTGCAACACCGTCTGCGCGGTCAGCGGCGACCCCGCCGTGGCCGCCGTCCTGGAAGCCCGCTGGGGAGCCATCCTGGAGGACATGGAGAGCGCCGCCCTGGCCCTGGTGGCCGCCCAGTACGCCCGGCCCTTCGCCTGCCTGCGCGGGGTCAGCAACCTGGCCGGCCAACGCGAGCTGGATGTCAGCGCCGGGGCCGAGGCCGCCCAACGCGCCCTGCTGCGCCTGGAGACCACCCCATGACCGCCCCCCGCGAGCTCGTTTTCGGCTATTCGCCCTGCCCCAACGACACCTTCGCCTTCCACGCCCTGAGCCACGGCCTGGTCTCCCTGCCCGGGCTGACCATCAAGCCCTTCCTGGCCGACGTGGAGGATCTCAACCGCCGGGCGCTGACCGGCGAGCTGCCCCTGACCAAGCTCTCCTTCCACGCCCTGGCCCACCTCCTGGACCGCTACGCCCTGCTGCGCTCCGGCGCGGCCCTGGGCCGGGGCTGCGGGCCGTTGCTGGTGGTCCGCCCGGGCGATGAAAACCTGGACCTGGCCAACGTCACCGTGGCGGTGCCCGGCCGGCTCACCACCGCCCAGCTCCTGCTCTCCCTTTACCTGGGCCGCGCCCCCCAGGTTCAACCGCTGTTGTTCAGCGAGATCATGCCCGCCGTGGCCGCCGGCCGCTTCCGGGCCGGGCTGATCATCCACGAGGGCCGCTTCACCTTCGCCCAGCACGGCCTGGTCCAGGTGCTGGACCTGGGCCAGTGGTGGGAGGAGACCACCGGTCTGCCCATCCCCCTGGGCTGCATCGCCATCCGCCGCGACCTGGGACCGGACTTGGCCGCCCAAATCCAGGCCGCCATCTCCGCCAGCATCCAGGCCGCCTGGGCCGATCCCGCCGCCAGCGCCGACCATGTCCTGCGACATGCCCAGGAGATGGCCCCGGAGGTGGTCCGGCAGCACATCGACCTCTACGTCAACCC